>JAEEGL012357762.1_pt1 | contig 55273 bp, 53 predicted proteins | sample 9134231 | NCBI WGS metagenome assembly JAEEGL01 (sample SAMN16246548, study PRJNA631951) | gut metagenome | biome: gut microbiome; feature: rumen; material: fiber-attached | host: Bos | place: Iran: Karaj | collected 2018-10
CCCACAGCTCGCATATATTTATGCATATTCAGTCCTCAAACCGTAAATGACAGGTTTATACCATAACGGTTGTAATTATTCAGCCGATAACTGCGTTTTTCCGCCCATATAAGGACGAAGGACTTCGGGGATGGCAACTGAGCCGTCTGCCTTTAAGTTGTTCTCAAGGAATGCGATAAGCATTCTCGGAGGAGCAACCACGGTATTATTTAATGTGTGAGCGAAATACCGGCTGCCGTCCTCGCCCTTCACACGGATTCGCAGACGTCTTGCCTGGGCATCTCCCAGATTTGAACAGCTTCCCACTTCAAAGTATTTCTGCTGTCTGGGAGACCATGCTTCCACATCATAAGACTTAACCTTAAGGTCGGCAAGGTCACCTGAGCAGCACTCAATGGTCCTGACCGGTATATCGAGTGAACGGAACAGGTCTACGGTGTTCTGCCAGAGTTTGTCAAACCACATCGGTGATTCTTCGGGCTTGCAGACTACTATCATTTCCTGTTTCTCAAACTGATGGATACGGTATACGCCTCTTTCCTCGATACCATGTGCGCCTTTTTCCTTGCGGAAGCAGGGCGAATAGCTGGTAAGAGTCTGAGGAAGATCAGCCTCGGGAAGCATCTGGTCGATGAACTTACCGATCATGGAGTGCTCGGATGTACCGATCAGATACAGGTCCTCGCCCTCGATCTTATACATCATGGCATCCATCTCTGCAAAACTCATGACTCCGTCAACTACGGCACTTCTGATCATGAACGGAGGAATGCAATATGTGAAACCTCTGTCGATCATGAAATCCCTGGCATAAGCGATCACTGCAGAATGGAGCCTGGCGATATCACCCATCAGATAGTAGAATCCGTTTCCGGCTACTCTTCCGGCTGCGTCCATATCGATACCGTTGAATCTCTCCATGATCTCGGTATGATAAGGTATCTCGAAATCAGGGACAACGGGCTCGCCGTATCTGGTGACCTCGACATTCTCACTGTCATCCTTTCCGATCGGAACGGAAGGATCGATGATGTTCGGGATGGTGAGCATGATCTTGCGGATCTTCTCTGCAAGCTCGGTCTCGTCTTCTTCAAGTTCAGCGAGTCTCTGAGCGTTTGCCGCTACCTTTGCCTTAAGTTCCTCGGCTTCTTCCTTTTGGCCCTTCGCCATCAGCGCGCCGATGTCCTTGGATATCTTATTTCTGTCGGAGCGGATCTGGTCAGCTTCCTGCTGAGTAGCACGGCTCTTTGCATCGAGCTCGATCACTTCGTCAACGAGCGGTAATTTGTCGTCCTGAAATTTCTTTTTGATATTTTCCTTTACCGCGTCCGGATTTTCCCGTAAAAACTTGATGTCTATCATTGTTTTTCCCCTTTGAATATTTAATCTACGTCTTCTATGAAGAGAGTAGTGTATTTGAGCAGGTCCTTGATGATTATATTTTTCACCGGATTGCCGTCTTTATTCTTGATGATCCTGATAACGGGTCTGTCCGGGAATTCACGATTCTGTCTGAGCACTACAGCTATCTCACCATCACTGGTCCTTACATAACTGCCGACCGGATATACGGCGATCAGCGCCAGGAAGTCCTCAACTATATCCTTTTCAAATTTCGTGCCCTTATATATCTTCAGATATTCAAGCGCTTCATATACTTTGACACGCTCACATCCGATACCGCAGATGTACTCATCAAATACATCGCATGTCTGGATTATCTTGCAGGACTCCGACATATCCAGTCCCATTACTTTGCCGGGATATCCGCTCCCGTCTATTCTCTCATGATGGAAAAGGATCATGTCCTTAGCACTTTCGGACAGCCATTCTTCGGTCTTGACTATATTATATCCGTATATCGGGTGTCTCTTATATTCGGCTGCCTCCTCATCGGTCATCTCGAATATCTCCCGATTCTCGTATTCGATCTTAAGATCCTTAAGTCCGATCTCATGCAAAAGACAGGCAACACCGATATCGTGAACTTTGTCTTCGCTCATGCCTCTCTTCAATGCTATCAGCGTAGAGATCGAGCATACTGAGATACAGTGTTCATATATATCAGCGCTCCTGCTACGGATATCATAAAGTTTTTCGACTACATCGTCTTCTTCAAGGATATTACTGATAATTACATCTGCCGTCTCGCTTAATTTTGACAATTCCGAGTTTTCCGTAAAGGAATGCTTTTCTATTACGGCCTGCAGTGTATCGTGTACTTCATTTCGGACATCCGCTTTCAGTATTTCCATCTCTCCGGATATATCTTCCGTACGGATATATACCTCAGTCACATTGGCCCGTTTAAGCCTGTCGATCAGGTCCCCGGTCAGGTTTGTGTCTGCGGCAAGTAATACCGTATAGTCCGAATTAAGTACATCAACTGCCAGAATATCCGATTCTCTTAGATCTTCGACCCTTGTTAATCGCATTACTTAAGTCTCTCCTCCGTTTAATGCAGCATCAAGAGAATTCTGTTCTTCGGCTCCAAGATCGATCTCACATCTTCCGCCTCTGATCTGCTTTAGATAATTATAACACCCGGCAGAACTGTGTACAGAATTAAGTATGAATCCGTCATTATCTTCATTGAGAAGTGTCAGGCAAAAGCTCAGTTTTCCGCCCATCTCCTTAAATGCATCATATCTGATGATGGAGCATTTCTGATATACACCTCTCATCTGTCTGTATAAGGATCTGATGTCCCGTCTGTTCTCGGTGATCTGTTCCTTCATTGATTTGTTGTCTTCAAACAGGCCGACGATCTCCTTTTCCAGACTCTTCACATTACGTCCGGTCATGAACTGCTTATAACTCTTTTTGAGATTAGCGGTTTTGATCAGCAGGAAGACAGAAAGACCGATAAGTACAAGCACCAGCACAGCCAGGACAAGAATGACTATACTGATATCCATGTTGCCAAGTCCCATTGATTCGAATAATGTATATTTCATTTCTTCTCCATTATTTAGCGGTCAGCAGTGATGTGATCCTGTCCAGATCGTCATGTGAATAGAAATCAATCTCGAGTTTGCCTGATCCATCGCCCTTTGAACTGATGGCTATCTTGGTACCGACCGCTTTCTTCAGTTTTTCTTCATATTCTCTGTAGATGGTCTCAAGCTTTTCATCTGTCTTGGCTGACTTACTCTTGGATGAAGTCTTACCTAGATCCTTTACCATCTTCTCCACTTCACGAACGTTTAAGCCCTTATCGTATATCTGCTGAGCAAGTTCGTACTGCTTATCGGGATCTTCCACTCCGATCAGTGCTCTGGCTGCTCCCTCGGAGATCAGCTCATCGATGATCATTTGCTGAACATTTTCGCAGAGTTTGAGGAGTCGGACTGAATTGGTTACTGCGGACCTGCTCTTGGATACCCTCTCAGCTACCTCATCCTGCTTCATGCCGAAATCATCGAGAAGTTTCTTATATGTAAGGGCCTCCTCGATGGGATTTAAGTCTGTTCTTTGAAGGTTATCTATGAGGGAGATCTCTACTATCTCCTTTTCAGTATAGTGACGGATCACTATCGGAATCTCCGTGAGTCCGGCCATACGTGATGCTCTCCATCTGCGCTCACCGGCTATGATCATGTAATGATCTTTATCGGATTTCCGGTCCTGGACTATGATGGGATTTATCAATCCTACCTGCTTGATGGAATCGGATAATTCCTGCAACTCATCCTCGCTGAATGTCTTTCGGGGCTGATCTTTATTCGGTTCAACCTGAGTGATCTTAACTATATGAACCTGCTCACCCTCTTTTGCATCCAAAACGGAAGAAATCTGATTTTTCTTATCTCCGCCGCTTTTTGATGTAGGTATTAATACATCAAGTCCTTTCCCCAATCCGCCTTTTTTGGCTGCCATGATCTTTCCTCCTTAACCTATTACTTCTTTTGCCAGATTCATATATGCTTCCGCTCCGGACGATTTCGGGTCATACTCTGATATGGGCTGACCATAACTGGGAGCTTCTGCAAGTCTGATATTTCTCGGAATAACTGTTTTATATACTCTGGTTTGAATGTTTGATTTAACGTTGTCTACCACCTGAGCGGACAGATTTGTTCTGGAATCATACATGGTGAATACTACACCCTCCAGATCCAGCTCCGGATTCAGTCCGGACTTCACAAGATTTACGGTATGTATCAACTGGCTCAATCCTTCCAACGCATAATATTCACACTGTATCGGAACGAGCACGGTATCTGCCGTTGTCATTGCATTGACTGTCAGCATACTTAGTGAAGGAGGACAGTCTATTATTATGTAGTCATATTTATCCTTAACCCATTCGATCTCATTTCTTAATACGAAATTTCTGTTGTCATCATCTATGAGCTCTATCTCTACCGCTGCAAGATTAACATTGGATGCGATCATATCTACTCCGTCTCTTACATTCTTGATGATCGCTTCTTCGGTTGAACAGCTCCCAAGCATTAATTCATATACGGTATTTTCCACCTCGTTTTTATTGATTCCGAAACCGCTTGTCATATTCCCCTGGGGATCAGTATCTATGACTAGGATCTTTTTGCCCAGTTCAGCCAATGCAGCTGCCAGATTGATAGCGGTAGTTGTTTTGCCTACTCCGCCTTTTTGGTTTGTTATCGCTATTGCTTTTCCCATTTTTCTCCTCACTTTTATCTTTATGAAACGCTTTTTTCTTACGTTTCACGTACTCTTAGTTTTCGATGTTTCACGTGAAAATCTACAAAATGTAGTCTCGAATATTTTTTTAGAAATCTATATCTTGTATTTCATCTGGTGCAGATAAAAATGTTTCACGTGAAACAATCACATGTCTGTAATCTCTACCCATGTATGGCCCCCATCAAATGAATGATTATACATTGACCAATATTTCAGGGTATTCTCATCATCATATATTGAAGTATCGTTCTTCAGATACTTGCTGTAATATGAATCTTCGGTGCTTGGATATGCCAGATATATATATGTGATACTGTGCAGATCATCATCTATAAGTGCATATTCATATGTGTTTGCGAAACCATCTATAGTTATATATGAAGGTTCAGGATAACACTCTTTATCATAAAATACATGATTAGTATATTCTGATCCGTCACTATCCTGTATCGTTGCTGACAGATTACTGATACGTTCGATTTCATTTTCATATTCCTGTTCGGAATATGTACACTCAAGAATAATCACTGCATCTGTATCAAAAAAATTATTCTTAAGTGTAGCTGTATAATTCACATTTTCCGCATCATCAGAAATCCGATCAGGGAACAATGAAAGATTAGAATCCAGATCAGCGGAATAGTTTTCAACTAAATAAGTCTTATTGTATTCAGAAGGATTGGAGACCGAATATATGACTGTGTTAGATGAAGCAATCCATGGGATCAATGATAGTGTCAATATGATGTATTTGATAATACTCTGAACCCCAATATATTGTTTCACGTGAAACACTCTTTTCGATCATATTATTGTAATAATTTCCCTGATCTTTGAACTGATGTTACTAGTCACGATTGATAATATGTCGTATGAAATAGAATTAACTTATGTAAAGTACAAGGTTTAGTACCAAATCTATATAAACCACAACATATTGTTTCACGTGAAACAATCATCACCTCAAAGCACAAATGCTATTTTACACGATAGAGTGATAAAATAAAAGTACAAAAAAATATACAAATAAGGTAAAATATGTTCTAAAGGAAGGAGCATATATGTCTAAAGGAACAGGGCTAATAAGAAATATCTCCATACTGACAGGATTATCAATTGCATCAATTCATGTTCTCAACAGAATTGAAACTACATCCGCCTGTGCAGAACCCACTTCACGAACAAGAGAAGATAAAACATATAACTGGAGATACGGTATCATTGACTATAAGGTTAAAGGATACGGAACTCCGATCCTGCTTCTTCATGATCTGACCATAGGAAGCAGTAAGGCTGAGTACAGATATTTATATGACACCTTAAGTCAGAACCGGAAAGTCTATGTTCCCGATCTGCTCGGTTACGGAATATCCGACAAACCTGTCATGACATATACCGCATCCACCTATGAAGATCTGATTGCTGATTTTATCAAGAATATCATCAGGTCTAAGACTGATGTCGTTGTAACAGGTACTACAGCTCCGATAATCATCAAACTGGCTCATGCCAATCCTAAGCTGATCAGAAATATCATCATGATCAACCCCTTGGGATTATATGATCAGAATCTCATTCCTTCAACGCAGACTAAACTGCTTAAGATCCTGATCAATATTCCCGTGATCGGAACATTTTTCTATAACCTTAAATGCAACCGGGCAGCCATAGAAGGTCTGTTCAAAAAAGAATATCTCTACGATCCCGATTCATTTGATAATGATAAATTCAATGATATAGTGACCGCATACTATCGTGCTGCTCATGAAAAAGGTATATTCTCAAAGCATGCTTACGCGAGCTATCTGTCTCAGTACATGAATTGCTTTATCTTAAGTGAACTCCAGGAAACCGATCATTCTGTACTGATAATCGGCGGAGAGGGCGAGAAGGATATAACCGATAATATAGAAAACTATAACTATTACAATGGTGCCATAGAATCAGTCATCATACCAAAAACCTCACATCTTCCTCAAGTGGAAAGACCGGAAGAAGTCATAAGTAACATTGAGGTATTCTTAAGCAATGACTAATGATACTATAGCATCTATATCTACGGCTCTGTCCGAATCCGGGATCGGCATCATCAGGATAAGCGGACCGGAAGCCATCAGTAAAGCAGATAAGATCTATACCGACAAGACAGGATCTCATTGTCTAGGTAAATACAAAACCCATACCATTCATTATGGTTTCATCGTAAACAGTTCAGGAGATATCATCGATGAAGTGATGATATCCGTCATGAAGTCACCCAACTCCTATACCAAAGAAGATGTAGTCGAGATAAACTGTCACGGCGGGGTAAGACTATGCCGCAATATACTCGATACGGTATTTGACACCGGAGTGCGATTAGCCGAGCCCGGTGAGTTTACGAAAAGAGCGTTTCTAAACGGACGATTGGATCTGACCAGAGCAGAGGCGGTAATGGATACTATCAGAGCTTCATCCGATGCTGCCCTCGATCAGTCGATAAAACAGCTGAGGGGTGACCTTTACAGTTTGTTAAATAACATATGTTCTGAAATATTGTATGAAATAGCAAGAATAGAAGCAGCTCTCGATGATCCCGATGTTTATGACCTTACAGGATACGGAGATGAACTTCTCGAAAAAACAGAAAACATAGAGAACGAACTGGACAGGCTCATCCGTTCATACGATGAAGGAAGGATACTGTCCGAAGGGATACATACGAGCATCCTGGGTAATCCGAATGCAGGAAAATCCTCTCTCCTGAATTTCCTGCTCGGTGAATCCCGTGCTATAGTAACGGACATACCCGGAACCACCAGAGACACTCTGACGGAAACCGTCCGCATGGATGATATTACCATTGTACTGACCGACACAGCAGGGATCAGACAGACCAAAGACATGATCGAGCAGATAGGAGTGGACAAAGCTCTGAGTTCAGCTTCCGATGCGGATCTTATAATCTATGTAGCCGATGCTTCATCGGATCTTTTTTTGGATGATCCGGCAGTCATGAATATTCTTAAAGGAAAAAAGAATATCGTGCTTCTTAACAAAAATGATATTAAGGACATAACTGACGAAGATAAGAAAGCAATAAAAGAAAAACTTAAAGAATCCGGGATCATACCCGCTGCCGTGATATCTACATCAATGATGACCGGCGAAGGAATAGATGAACTGAAGAGCAGCATAAGAGAGATGTTCTATAAAGGAGATCTGTCAAACGACCATCAGATCATAATAACAAACCTGCGTCACATCACCAGCCTTAAAAAAGCAAAGGATTCGCTTGAAAAAGTAAAGGCATCGATCCGGGAAGGAGTATCGGAAGATCTGTACTGCATAGATCTGACAGATGCTTACAGAGCACTTGCCGAGATAACCGGAGCGGAAGTAACGGAAGACATAGTTGATCAGATCTTCTCCAGATTCTGTATGGGAAAATAAATGAGATCGGTATATTCAGACAAAAAAACGGAATACTTTACAGACGTATGTGTCATCGGAGCCGGACATGCAGGGTGTGAAGCTGCACTCGCATGCGCACGCCTCGGATTTGAGACCGTCATATTCACGGTATCGATAGAATCCATAGCACTCATGCCGTGCAATCCTAATATCGGCGGAACGAGCAAGGGTCATCTGGTCAGAGAACTTGACGCATTGGGTGGTGAGATGGCCAAGAACATCGACAAGACATTCATTCAATCTCGAATGCTCAATGCATCCAAAGGTCCCGCCGTTCATTCACTCAGAGCTCAGGCTGATAAATCCGAATATTCCAGGTCCATGAGAAAAGTTCTGGAAAACCAGGACAATCTCTATATCCGCCAGGGAGAAGTCTGTGAGATTTTTACCGAGGAAAGTGAGGATGGCAGCAGGCCCAGGATCACCGGAGTAAAAACCTTCAACGGAACGATATATCATTGCAATGCAGTGATCCTTGCAACCGGAACGTATTTAAGCGCAAGATGTCTTTGCGGCGAAGCGATAACATATACCGGACCGAACGGTCTGCAGGCAGCCAATCACTTAAGTTCATCTCTTGAAAAAATCGGTGTGAAGCTTCGCAGATTTAAAACAGGCACTCCGGCAAGGATGGATTCAAGAAGCCTGGATTATTCCAAAATGCAGGAACAGAAAGGTGACGTTCCGGTCATTCCTTTTTCATACAGTACCGATCCTGAGTCCGTCCAAAAAGAACAGGTCAGCTGCTATCTGACCTATACCAACGAAAAAACTCATGAGATCATAAGAGCAAATCTTGACCGTTCACCTATCTATGCGGGGGTCATCGAAGGAACCGGACCGAGATACTGTCCTTCGATAGAAGATAAGGTGGTCAAGTTTGCCGATAAGGAAAGACACCAGATATTCATAGAGCCGGAGGGACTCTATACGAATGAAGTTTACTTAAGCGGCATGTCATCCTCGCTTCCCGAAGATGTTCAGATCCAGATGTATCGGACACTTCCGGGACTTGAAAACTGCCACATGGTCAGAAACGCTTATGCCATAGAGTATGACTGCCTGTGTCCGGGCCAGCTCTCACTTTCTCTTGAACTGAAAAATATCTCGGGACTTTTCTGTGCGGGACAGTTCAACGGAAGTTCAGGATATGAAGAAGCGGCAGCTCAGGGTCTGATGGCCGGTATAAACGCATCCATGAAACTTATGGGTAAGGATCCCGTAGTTCTCGACAGATCGGAAGCATATATCGGAGTCCTGATAGACGATCTGGTGACCAAAGATAATAACGAGCCCTACCGGATGATGACTTCCAGAGCCGAATACCGTCTGATATTAAGACAGGACAATGCGGATTTAAGATTAAGGCACATCGGACATGAAGTCGGACTGGTATCCGATGAAGAATATGAGAAAACCTGTCTTAAGCAGCAGATGATAAAAGATGAAATGGAGAGGCTTTCTTCGGTAAACATAGGAGGAAAGGCATCCGTTCAGGAATTTCTGTCGCAATATGATTCCGCTCCGTTAAAGACCGCATTTTCCCTGGCTGATCTTATATGCAGACCCGAGCTTGATTATGATATCCTCTCCGAACTCGATCCTGACAGAAAACCGCTGCCGCGTGATGTCATAGAGCAGGTTGAGATCGAACTTAAATACCGCGGATACATTGACAGGCAGAACAGTCAGATCGAAGACTTTAAGAAAAACGAAAGAAAGAAGATCCCTTCTGACATAGATTATGACGATGTTGAAAGCTTAAGGCTTGAAGCCAGACAAAAGCTTAAAAACTTCCGTCCCGAAAACATAGGGCAGGCTTCGAGGATATCGGGTGTGTCTCCTTCGGATATTGCGGTACTTCTCGTATATCTCGGTAAAAAACACAACTGAAATACACTAAAGATGAACGATATAAAGATACTTACGGACTCACTTGAAAAAATGAATATCAGCTTAAGCGATGATCAGGTATCAAGATTTTTAAGATACTATGAAATGCTGGTTGAGACCAACAAGGTCATGAACCTCACAGCAATCACGGAATTCGATGAGGTCATGATCAAGCATTTTGCCGATTCTCTTTCCATCGTAAAACTGTTTGATCTGTCTTCCAAAAAAGATATAAAGATCCTGGATATAGGTACCGGCGCGGGTTTTCCCGGAATACCGCTTAAGATCGCATTTCCCGAAATAAGGATCACCCTTCTTGATTCTCTTACCAAAAGGATAAGATTCATTGATGATGTCATAAATGAACTTGATCTTAATTCGTCGGGAAGCATAGAAACTACGGATATGCGTTCGGAAGATTATGTCAGGACTGAAGATGTAAGAGAATCCTTTGATCTTGTAGTATCAAGAGCAGTTGCAAATCTGGCTGTTTTAAGTGAATATTCACTGCCCTATGTCCGTATCGGAGGTTCCTTTATATCATATAAAGGAGATAAGGCATCCGAAGAACTGAACGAAGCCGAAAAGGCGATAGATATCCTGGGCGGAGAAGTAAATGACGTTATGACCTTTACTCTTCCCGGCACAGATATAAGCCGCACGCTCATAGATATAAAAAAGACCCGCCCCACGCCGGATAAATATCCCCGTAAGGCAGGTCTTCCGAATAAAAAACCTCTTTTATAACAGATCCATCAATATCTGCGTCCGCGTCCTGAACCGTATCTTCCAGATCCTTTTTCGTTGTAGTACTCGCCCTTCTTGGGAGTGATGACTACATATCTGTAAGGTTCCTCTCCCTCAGAATGAGTCTCTACATACTTATCATCCTGAAGTGCGGAGTGGATCACTCTTCTCTCATAAGGATTCATGGGCTCAAGTGAAACCGCACGACGGGATCTCTTTACCTTGAATGCCATATTCTTGGCAAGGTTTTCAAGTGTCTGTTTACGACGCTCGCGGTAATTCTCGGTATCAAGCTTAACTCTGATATACTCGCTTTCGCCCTTGTTTACTACAAGTGATAAGAGATACTGAAGGGAATCAAGGGTCTGTCCTCTTTTTCCTATAAGTACTCCCATCTCATCTCCGGAAAGATCAACGGAAAGTTCTTTTTCGATATCATCATATGTTGCATCGGTATTAACAGCCATCTGCATTGAAGCAAAGATGTCATTTAAGAAGTTCTTTGCTTTGCCGACTACATCCGTATCCTTTACTCTTGCCTTGATGGTAGCCTGCTTTGCACCGATCCCGAGGAAACCTGAAGCTCCCTCTTCAACTACTTCATATTCAACCTTATCGCTTGTGGCACAGAAATGCTCACATGCTGCAGTAAGAGCTTCATCAACTGTCTTACCGCTGAATTCCATAAATTCCATTTATATATCCCTCCGACTACTTGTTATTTCTCTCGTTATACTCTTTTACCATATTTGCTTTTGCGGTAAGACTTCCGGGTGAAGGCTTGAAAGCTGAAGTATTAGCTGCATTTGCATTATCGGAATCGGCAGAAACCGCATTTGATCCGATATTTGCTCTCTCGCTTAAGCTTCTGGTATTCATTGCCGCATACTGCTGCATCTTCTGAGCGGTAACTCCGTTCTTCTCGATCTTCTTCTTGGCCTTTACTTCATTCTTCTTGATGATCTCATCAATATCCATCTTGTCGATGTGCTTGTTGATGAAGATCTGCTGTGCGGTTCTGATGACCGAACCTGCGATCCAGTAGATACCCATACCGATGGGAAGAGTGAAACAGAAGAATGCCGACATAAGAGGCATCATCATGTTCATCGTCTTCATGGACTGCTGCATGGCGGCACCGGTATCATTGCTGTTTGCAGCGGCATTTGCGTTTGTATCGCCTGCCTGAGGCATGAGCTTGACATTGAGCCACTGTGTAACTGCCGAAAGAAGAGGAATAAGTATCGCAACGAAGCATAATAGATACTTATGATCACTCCATGCATTGGTGAACATGAACTGGGGTGAGTTTGCGATGTTTAATCCGAGGAAAGTGTTATAAGTATCGATAAGACCTTTGCTTATGACATTTCCGGAAGCATCAAGAGTACTCAGTATCTTCTGACCGTTAAAAGTAAGATCCGCAAGACCGTACTTATCGGCAAGTACGACCATATCGGATGATGATACCTTATTAAGTACATCTATGATGCCGTTGGTGATATTATCGGTTTCGGTCAGATTCTTGGAATACTGTGCAACACCCTGAGCTACACTCTTTAATTCATCGGCTGAAGCATTCAGGATAAACTGTCCGCCATCCTGTCCGACGATCTTTTCGGCAAGAACTCTGAATGTATCACCGACTTTGGTAACGTAAGCGGGTATTGAATAGATAACCCTGTAAAGAGCAAAAAGAATGGGCATCTGTATCAGGAGCTGAACACAGCTTCCTGAAGGAGAAACCCCGTATTTGGCATATACGGCTTTTGTTTCCTGCTGCATTGCCATCTGTGAATCGGTATCTCTTTTATCCTTATACTTGGCCTGAATAGCCTGGATCTCAGGATTCATCTTGGAAGAAAGCTTCGAGAACTTCTGCTGTTTGATGGTAAGAGGCATGAGCAGAAGATAGATGACTATCGTAAATATGATGATACTGAGACCTATACTAGGGATACCGATCTTATCAAGCAGAATAAATATTCCGTTCATCAGGTATCCGAGGACTTTGGCTATGGGTCCCAGGATCATGCCCGAATACGGAGTAAGTAATATTCCTGACAAAACAATACCTCCAAAAAATTAAAATCAGATCCGGTCACGGTACCGGATCATATCCTCCTTTTGAAAAAGGATTACATCTCAGAACTCTCCATGCTGCTAGCGCACCGCCTTTTAGGGCTCCGTATTTTTCTACGGCTTCAAGTCCGTATTCCGAACAGCTCGGATAATAAGGGCATTTGGTGCTCTTAAGCGGGGAAAGATACTTTCTATACAGTTTGATCATCTGAATCATTATTTTTTTCATCATTTGTTTCCTTATATATATGATGAATCTTAGCCAGATGGATCAGGGATCTCTCTATTTCGTGAAAAGAACACGAATCAGTCCCTTTGCGCACAACCACTGCTATGTCCAATCCGCTATCAAACATATCCTCATGCAGTCTGTATGATTCTCTGAGCAACCGGCATAAATGGTGGCGCACTACACTGTTGCCGACTTTTTTGCTAACAGAGATTCCAAATCTGTTTCGATCCGTCTTGTTATCCAGGACGTACATTACCAAATACTTGTCGGCATGAGACTTGCCGCTTGTGTATACGGATCTGAACTGGTTTGTATTTTTTAGTGACTCGGTCTTTTTCAATGCTTTAATTTTGTTGATAAAAAAAGGCCACATACGCATGCGGCCTAATCACTGATATTAGACTGTTAATTTATGTCTGCCTTTAGCTCTTCTTGATGCTAAAACCTTGCGTCCGCCGGCAGTACTCATTCTTGATCTGAAGCCATGAACCTTATTACGCTGACGCTTCTTGGGCTGAAATGTCATCTTCATAAGTCAAACACCTCCCTTTCTTAGCCCGCCTTCCATGATACAGGAGTCACACTGAATACAGGAAATACAGGATTCTTTGTGTCCTAAACGATAACAAACCGATTATATATAAAGGAAATAGTGAAGTCAAGCAAATATATCTGATAAAAATCTTAAATAAGGTTACCATAATTTTATCCCCAATATGTGGATAATTATGTGGATAACTTGTTGATTAACTGTTAATATGTTGTTGATTACTTTTACAAATCCAGTATTTAAGCCATTTGTAAGGTTTATATCTTTTATTATCCATGATGAACATAATTAAATATCCTGATAATAAATATGTAAACTTATACATCTTATCCACAAAAGTTATCCACATAATGTAGATATTCATTAATTGAAAAAAAGGGCCTGTTAAGGTAAGATAAGACACAAAGCGTTTTGAGGTAGATACATATGAGCGGAATAAAAGAAAGCTGGGAACAGATAAAAGAAAAGATAGCTGATGAATACGGTCTTTCCGATGTTTCTTATACTACATGGATAGAGCCTTTAAAGATAGGACCCGTTACGGATGATACCGTGACCATACTCATCCCGTCGGATCAGTCTCATGCACTTAATTACATATCCAGCAAGTATAAAAACTTCTTCCAGGTTACAATATCCGAAATGTTTGATAAGAAATTCGAGATATTTTTCAGACTGGAAAAGGATTCTGATAATCCGGTAGCGGATAGACCTGCTCAGGATCCGATATATAATCTGAACTACGAGACAGCCAATCTTAACCCTAAATACAAGTTCAATTCATTCGTTGTGGGAGGCAGCAATAAATTTGCTCATTCCGCATGTCTTGCCGTGGCTGAATCTCCCGGAGAGATCTATAATCCTCTGTTCTTATACGGAGGAGCCGGACTCGGTAAGACACATCTCATGCATTCGATAGGACATTTCATACTTGAGAACAATCCCAATACCAAGATCCTTTACGTTACTTCCGAGCAGTTTACAAACGAAGTAATAGAATCGATAAGAAGCGGTAATCCGGCATCTACCAAGAAACTCAGGGATAAATACAGATATGTCGATGTCCTGATAATCGATGATATTCAATTTATAATAGGAAAAGAATCAACACAGGAAGAGTTTTTCAATACATTCAATACTCTTCATCAGAACGGAAAACAGATAATCCTTTCATCGGATAAGCCTCCGAAAGAAATGGAAACTCTTGATGAAAGGTTCAAGAGCAGATTCGAATGGGGTCTCATAGCAGACATCCAGCCTCCGGATTATGAGACAAGGATGGCTATTCTGGCCGAAAAAGGCAAATCAATAGGAAAAGAGATAGACGAAGAAGTCTATAACTATATCGCTACGAACATAAAATCAAATATCAGGGAGCTTGAAGGAGCATTTAATAAGATAGTTGCTTTTTCAAAGCTTAACAATGTCGAGATAAATATGACAAACGCCGAAGAAGCGTTAAAAGACATCATTTATCCCGATAAACCCAAAGATATAACTCCTTCTTATATATTGAAGGAAGTCTGTGATGACTATAATGTCCTGATCGAAGACATAGCCGGCAAGAAAAGAGATGCAAAATATGTCGAACCCAGGTTCATAGTAATGTATCTTTGCAGAGAACTTACCGATGCTTCTTTATCCGATATAGGTAAGCTTCTGGGCAAAAAAGATCATACCACCATAATGAACGGAATAAATAAGATAACCGACAGGATCAAAAACGAAGAAGAGTTATCAACAAGGGTAAAAGCAATAAAATCCAGGATAATAGAAAAATAACCTCATACTAACCACATGATATATGAGTTATGCAATACCTTATCAACAAGTAAAAGTTCCAATTTTCGTTGATATTTAGTATAATGTATAAGGTTATACACATTTAAACATGCTCTATTATTATTCTTACTTTTAAACTAACAATAATAAAAAGAAAGGGCCATCCATGAAGATCATTTGTTCAAAGTCAGAACTGCTTAACGGAGTATCCACAGTATCAAAGGCTGTACCTTCGAAAACAACGATGTCCATACTTCAATGTGTGCTCATTGATGCAGAAGGAGAACGCATCAAACTTGTTGCCAATGACATGGAACTCGGTATTGAAACCGTTATTAACGGTAACATACAGGAAAAAGGAAAGATCGCCCTTGATGCAAGAATGCTTCTTGATATCATAAGAAAGCTTCCTGACAGTGATGTAGCCATTACAACAGATGAAAAGCTTAAAGCAAACATCACCTGTGAAAAATCAAAGTTCAATATCATAGGCAAGCCTGCCGATGAATTCCCGGTTCTTGAGCAGATAGATCATTCGGACAGCATAGTTCTTTCTCAATATACTCTTAAAGAAGTTATAAGACAGACTATCTTTTCGATTTCCGATAATGATAACTCTCCTCTTATGACCGGTGAGTTATTCGATATCAATGAAGATAACTTAAGAGTTGCTTCACTGGACGGACACAGAATATCCATAAGAAACGTAAAACTTAAAAACGTATATTCTGCAAAGAAGGTAGTTGTTCCCGGAAAGAGTCTTATCGAAGTCAGCAGGATCATAGGTGATGACACCGATAAGAATGTGAGCATCTTCTTTACTCCCAATCATATCCTGTTTGAGTTTGATGAAACCGTTGTTTTATCAAGACTTATCGAAGGAGAGTACTTCAACGTGGATCAGATGATAACCAAGGATTATGAGACCAAGGTTACCGTTTCAAAGAAAGATCTGCTGGATTGTATAGACAGATCTACCCTCCTTGTCAAAGAAGGTGATAAGAGACCTATCATCGTGGATATCAAGGATTCTGTTCTTGAACTTAAGATCAATTCAACCTTCGGAAGCATGGATGAAGAAATTGATATTACCAAAGAAGGTAAGGACATAATGATCGGATTTAATCCCAGATTCGTTATGGATGTACTTAAGGTAATAGACAGCGACGAGATAAGCATGTATATGGTAAATCCCAAATCTCCCTGCTTTATAAGAGATGATGAGGATTCATATATCTATCTTGTTCTTCCTATAAACTTTACTACCGTATCATAAGATCAATATGAATGAGATCACCATCAGAGACGAATTTATCAAACTCGGTCAGGCTCTTAAGCTGGCCGGGTTGTCAGGTAACGGAGTCGAAGCAAAAAACGATATAACGGAAGGTCTTGTCAAAGTTAACGGAGAAACCGAACTTCGGAGAGGCCGTAAGCTTTACGATGGTGATGAATTTGAATATGACGGAAATAAAGTCAGGGTCATAAGTCTTATGAAGGGTGAATCATGATAATAAAAACCCTGGAACTTACGGATTACAGGAATTATGAATCCTTAAAGATAGATTTCGGTCCGGGTGTAAATATTCTCTACGGCGATAATGCCCAGGGAAAGACAAACATACTTGAAGCGATATTTCTGGCAGCTACTACCAAATCTCATCGCGGAACAAATGATAAGGATATAATCAGGTTTGGTGCCGAAGAAGGTCATCTGCGTATCCTTTTATATAAAAAAGATGTAGATACCAGGCTGGATATACATATTCGTAAATCCAAGACCAAAGTAATTGCGATCGATCAGAAGAAGATAAAAAAGGCTACCGAGCTCCTCGGACTGTTGAATGTGGTCTTTTTTTCTCCGGAAGATCTGAATATCATCAAGAACGGTCCTGCTGAGAGAAGAAGATTTACGGATATGGAGTTGTGTCAGCTTGACGACTTCTATCTCTACAATCTGAACAATTATAACAAGATAGTTAATCAGAGAAATACTCTTCTCAAGGATATCTATTTTAATCCTTCTCTTAAAGAAACCATAGAAATATGGGATTCTCAGTTAGTCAGTTACGGAAGCAAAGTAATAGAACGAAGGAAAGCTTTTGTTGACCAGCTTAATGAGGTGATTGGGCCTGTACATGAGAAATTATCGGGTCATAAAGAATCACTTCGGATAATATATGAGCCGAATATTGAAATAGAAGACTACGAACAGGCTCTGAATTCATCGACCGAACGGGATATAAAGACAAAAATGACCAATGTCGGTCCTCACAGAGATGACTTCGTATTCATGGTTGGTGATATCGACATCAGGAAATTCGGATCTCAGGGTCAGCAGAGAACCGCGGCTCTTTCTCTCAAGCTTGCCGAGATAGAGATAGTAAAAAGACTCACAGGCGATATTCCGATACTTTTGCTTGATGATGTTTTATCGGAACTTGATTCCGGAAGGCAGAAGTTTCTGCTTGATTCGATCGGAGATGTACAGACGATCATAACCTGTACGGGTGTTGAGGATTTTGTAAACAGCAGGATAAAGATAGACAAACTGTTTGAAATATCGAACGGAGCACTGATAAGTTCACAGTAAAATGTGCACACTTTATTGTGCAGCAGAGGTTATTATGGCTGAAGAAAAAGTAAAAGAAAACGAATACGGTGCCGACCAGATACAGATACTTGAAGGTCTTGAGGCAGTAAGAAAAAGACCGGGTATGTATATCGGAAGCACATCCGCAAGAGGACTCCATCATCTTGTATATGAGATCGTGGACAATGCTGTGGATGAGGCACTTGCAGGATTCTGTACAGAGATCGAGGTGACCATAAACCCCGATAATTCCGTTACCGTAATAGATAACGGACGAGGGATCCCCGTAGGCATCAACCATAAAGCAGGCATTCCCGCTGTTGAGGTCGTATTTACGATACTTCACGCCGGCGGTAAATTCGGCGGTGGCGGATACAAGGTATCCGGCGGTCTTCACGGTGTGGGTGCATCGGTTGTAAATGCTCTGTCAGACTGGCTCAGTGTAGAGATCAGAAGAGACGGAGAGCTCTATGAGCAGCGTTATGAGAGAGGTCATACATGCTATCCGCTTAAGAAGATCGGTACCTGCGGTGAGGATGAGAGCGGAACCAAGGTTACCTTCAAGCCCGACGGGACCATCTTTGAAGATACCGTATATGACTATGAGACCTTAAAGACAAGACTTCGTGAGACTGCATTCCTCACAAAGGGATTAAGGATCACTCTTGTGGATACAAGAGAGGGAAAAGAGCAGGAAAAGACTTTCCACTATGAAGGCGGTATCAAGGAATTCGTTCAGTACCTGAACAGATCAAAAGAAGCTCTTTATCCTACGATCATGTATTTTGAGGGCAAAAAGAACAATGTACTCGTGGAAGTATCCATGCAGCATAACGATGCATATAACGAGAGCATTTATTCTTTTGTAAATAATATCAATACTCCCGAGGGAGGAACCCATCTCGAGGGATTCAGGAATGCCCTTACCAAGACCTTCAATGATTATGCAAGAAGCAATAAGCTGCTTAAGGATAATGAACCAAACTTAAGCGGTGAAGATATAAGAGAAGGTTTGACCGCCATAATTTCGGTTAAGATCGAGGACCCGCAGTTTGAGGGACAGACCAAGCAGAAACTCGGTAATTCCGAGGCAAGGGGAGCGGTTAACTCGGTAGTCAGCGAGCAGCTCACATATTTCCTTGAGCAGAATCCCCAGGTTGCTCGTACCATTCTTGAAAAATCGATCCTTGCACAGCGTGCGCGTGAAGCGGCAAGAAAAGCCCGCGATATGACGAGAAGAAAGACGGCTCTTGAAGGAACTTCACTTCCCGGCAAGCTGGCCGACTGTTCCGAAAAGGATCCTTCGAAATGCGAGATATACATAGTTGAGGGAGATTCCGCCGGCGGCAGTGCCAAGACCGCAAGAAGCCGTGCGACTCAGGCTATCCTTCCGCTTCGCGGTAAGATACTGAATGTTGAAAAAGCCCGCCTCGACAGGATATATGACAATGCTGAGATAAAGGCAATGATCACGGCTTTCGGCACAGGTATCCATGATGATTTCGATATCACCAAACTCCGTTATGACAAGATCATCATCATGACCGATGCCGATGTTGACGGTGCGCATATAGCTACACTTATGCTCACTTTCATATACAGATTCATGCCCGAGCTTATCAAGCAGGGTCATGTATATCTGGCTAAGCCCCCGCTTTATAAGCTCGAGAAGAACAGACAGGTATGGTATGCATACTCTGATGAAGAGCTCGATAAGATATTAAACGAAGTGGGACGTGATACGAATAATAAGATCCAGCGTTACAAAGGTCTGGGCGAGATGGATCCCGAGCAGCTTTGGGAGACGACCATGGATCCCGAAAGAAGGATCCTGCTCAGGGTCAACATGAACGAAGAAGAAGAGTCCGAAGTGGATCTTACATTTAACACGCTCATGGGTGACAAGGTAGAGCCCAGGCGTGAATTCATCGAGCAGAACGCTAAATTTGTTAAAAACCTGGATATATAGAATCTCATGCAGATATTTCGAACCAAGCTTGCTTGAGTGAGAAATATCTATATGAGATTCAGGCAACCATGAGGAAGTAGCTCGATAGAGCGGATTCCGAATGGTTGTAGGATTGCGAGAGTAACGCAGTTACGTAGCAATCCGTATATACAGATAGATTTAGAGGGAAAAAATATGGATGACAAGATCTTTGACAAGATCGAAGAAGTAGACCTGAAGAAAAAAATGGAAGACGCGTACATCGATTATGCGATGAGCGTTATCGCATCACGTGCTCTTCCGGATGTCAGGGACGGTCTGAAGCCTGTACAGCGAAGAGTCCTGTATTCAATGGTCGAACTGAATAACGGTCCCGACAAGCCGCATCGTAAGAGCGCGCGTATCGTCGGTGATACGATGGGTAAATATCACCCCCACGGTGACAGTTCCATCTACGGTTCTCTGGTAAACATGGCTCAGGAATGGTCGATGAGATATCCGCTGATCGACGGACACGGAAACTTCGGTTCGGTCGACGGTGACGGAGCTGCGGCTATGCGATATACCGAGGCCCGCTTAAGCAAGATCTCCATGGAACTCATAGCCGATATCAGAAAAGATACGGTCGACTTCGTCGATAACTTCGACGGAACGGAATCCGAACCGGTAGTTCTTCCTTCCAGATATCCCAATCTTCTCGTAAACGGAACCACGGGTATAGCCGTAGGCATGGCTACAAATATTCCTCCTCACAATCTCCGTGAGGTTACTTCCGCAGTGGTCAAGATCATCGAGAACAGGATCGAAGAAGACAGAGATACCGATATCGAAGAGATCATAGATCTGGTCAAAGCACCCGATTTTCCTACCGGAGGCATTATCCTCGGAACCAGGGGAGCTGAAGAAGCCTACAGAACGGGACGCGGAAAAGTGCGTGTCCGTGCCGTGACCGATATGGAGACCATGGATAACGGCAAGACCAGGATCGTGGTAACCGAACTTCCTTATCTGGTAAACAAGGCAAACCTGATCTTAAAGATCGCAGATCTGGTCAAGAATAAGAAGATAGACGGCATCACGGATCTTCGCGACGAATCAAGCCGTGAAGGCATGCGTATCGTGATCGAGTTAAGAAAAGATGCTAACGCCAATATCATCTTAAACCAGCTCTATAAACATACACAGCTTCAGGATTCCTTCGGTGTGATCATGCTCGCGCTCGTAAACAACGAGCCGAAGGTCATGAACCTGCTCGACATGCTCACTTACTATCTGAAACATCAGGAGGAAGTGGTAACACGCAGGACCAAATTTGACTTAAATAAAGCCGAGGAGAGAGATCACATATTACAGGGTCTGCTCATCGCGCTTGATAATATCGACGAAGTCATCAGTATAATCCGTGCAAGTGCTAACGGAAAAGAAGCCGAAGAAAACCTGATGAAGAGATTCGGCCTCTCCGAAGCCCAGGCTCATGCGATAGTTGAGATGAGGCTCCGTGCTCTGACAGGTCTGGAACGCGAGAAGGTCGAAGAGGAGCATAAGGAACTCGTCAAGCTGATCGCGGAACTGAAAGCGATCCTCGGTGATGAGAAACTTTTGCTCGGAGTCATCAAGAAAGAACTCATAGAAGTAGCCGATAAATTCGGTGATGACCGCCGTTCGCAGATAGGTTATGACGTATACGATATCAACATGGAGGATCTGATCCCCAATGAGAATACCGTCATTGCCATGACGAATGTCGGATATATCAAGAGAATGACCGTGGATAATTTCAAGGCCCAGAACCGCGGAGGTAAGGGGATCAAGGGTATGTCGATCATAGAAGATGACTATATCGAGGATCTTCTGATGACCACGACTCACCACGATGTCATGTTCTTCACCAATTTCGGAAGGTGCTACAGACTGAGGGCTTATCAGATACCTGAGTCCGGACGTACTTCGAGAGGAACGGCGATCGTCAATCTCCTGCAGCTTTCTCCCGATGAGAAGATAACGGCGATGATCCCGATCCCGATGCCGATAACCGAGGAAGATTACAACAAATCACTCTTCATGGTCACCAAGACGGGTATCATCAAGAAGACCAACATAACTGAGTTCGCTCACATAAGAAAAGGCGGTATCATCGCCATGAACTTAAAAGATGATGACGAACTCATAGAAGTTAAGCTGACCGTTCCCGATACCGAGATATTCATGGTCACCAAGAACGGTATGTGCATACATTTCCGTGAAGGCGATGTACGTAACACCGGCCGGAACACCATGGGTGTTAAGGGCATGAACCTCGACTATGATGATGAGATAGTCGGAATGCAGTTAAATACTCAGGGTGAGAGCCTTCTCATAGCTTCCGAGAACGGAATGGGCAAGAGAACGAACATCAGCGAGTTTACTCTCCAGAGGAGAGGCGGCAAAGGCTTAAAGTGTTATAAGATCACAGAGAAGACAGGATATGTCGTAGGTGTAAAAGCGGTCAACGATGATCATGAACTGATGCTGATAACCAGCGCAGGTACGATAATCCAGATCCGGATGGGTGAGGTAAATACCCTGGGCAGGATCACCTCGGGTGTGAAGCTGATCAATCTGGATGATGATATCAAAGTCGTTAAGATAGCTAAGGTACGCGAGAAGGTAAGTGACGGATCCAAGGAATATGACGAAGTCGAGGATGCCATGGAGGATATCCCCGAGAGTGAAGCAGTGTCATATGAAGATGATGACGAAGAAGTTACTCTTCCCGTAGAAGACAGCGAAGACTGATCTGAAGATCAAAATGTAGAGATGTTACCCTGCCCTAAATTAGGGCAGGGTTTCACTGTAAAGAAAAAAAGAAGGTGATTGGATCATGGAAGCATATTCTATATTGCGGGATCTGGCAATAATCATCATCGCGGCCAAGTTTTTCGGCATTCTGGCACGCAAACTCAAGGCTCCTCAGGTAGTGGGAGAGATAGTTGCGGGATTACTCATAGGTCCGAGTGTTTTAGGTCTCGTATCCCAGACGGATTTTCTTGCCCAGATGGCAGAGATCGGCGTTATACTGCTGATGTTTTCGGCCGGTCTTGAGACGGACTTAAAGCAGCTCATCAAACTCGGTCCCAAAGCGGCTCTTATAGCGACCGCAGGCGTATTTGTTCCGCTCGTCGGAGGAACCTTACTGTATATGGGATTCTACGGTGCGGCACCCTGGGGTTCCGAAGAGTTCTACAGAGCCGTATTTATAGGAACCATAATGACTGCCACCAGTGTAAGTATCACGGTACAGGCACTCAAGGAGATGGGCAGGATCTCGGATGAAGTGGGAACGACCATAGTCAGCGCCGCGATCATCGATGATGTTATAGGCATCATAGTCCTTACCATCGTCATAGGTTTCAAGAAACCCGGTACGAGCATAAGTTCCGTTATCCTTTCAACAGTTGCCTTTTTTGCGCTGGCTGTAGGCGTAGGTTTTATCTGCTACAAGATATTTGCCTGGGCGGACAAAAAATACCCCCATACAAGACGTATCCCGATCGCGGCTCTGGCACTGTGCTTTACTCTTGCTTATGTAGCTGAGGAGGTATTCGGGATAGCCGATATCACGGGTGCTTATGTAGCGGGCATCATACTCTGCTCGATCCAGGATTCCCATTATGTGGATCAGAAAGTGGATATCAACTCATACATGCTCTTCGGACCGATATTTTTTGCCAGTATCGGTATCAAGACGAGCCTGGATAATATGAACATGCAGATCCTGTGGTTTTCACTTGCATTCGTTGCGGTTGCGATCATATGCAAGATCATCGGATGCGGTCTGATGGGTCTGGCCTGCAGGTTCAACGGCAGGGATTCATTGAAGATAGGTGTCGGCATGATGACCAGAGGCGAGGTTGCGCTGATAGTTGCGCAAAAAGGCCTGGCCGAAGGCTTTATCACGTCGGTATATTTTACTTCCGTGATCCTGCTCATCATAGTATCTTCGATATGTACGCCTATTATCCTTAAGTATCTGTATTCCAGGGATCCCAAACCCGAAGTCAACTACAGCGTTGTAAGAAAGAAAGGTGAAAAGTATGGGGCATAGTATCGTACTTACCGGCGGCGGGACAGCCGGACACGTAACACCCAACCTGGCACTTTTACCGGCACTTAAGGAAGCCGGTTTTGATGTCACATATATCGGATCTTTGGACGGTATCGAGAAAAATCTTGCCGAAGATGCCGGGCTTGACTATTACGGGATAGCTGTCGGAAAGCTGCGCAGATACTTTGATCCCAAGAACTTTTCCGATCCTTTCAGGGTCATCAAGGGATTTTTCCAGGCCAGGAAGATCTTAAAGACCGTAAAGCCTGAAGTTATTTTTTCCAAGGGAGGGTTTGTGGCGGTACCCGTAGTAAGAGCGGCTGCATCGCTTAAGATCCCCTGCATAATACATGAATCGGATATCACGCCGGGACTTGCCAATAAGCTCTGTATCCCGGTTGCGGATATCGTATGCTGTAATTTTCCGGAGACATTTGACCTGATCCCGCCCAAGAAGGCTCACCTGACCGGATCTCCGATCCGCGCGGAACTGTTTAAGGGAGACAGGGAAGCAGGAAAGAAGTTTGTCGGATTTACGGATGACAAGCCGGTGATCATGGTCATCGGAGGAAGCCAGGGATCGGCTGCGATAAACGGAGCGATCAGGGATTCACTTAACGATCTTCTGAAAGATTTCAACATCGTGCATCTTACCGGTAAGGACAAGACAGATAACATGCTCCTTACCGTAGAAGGATATAAGCAGTTTGAATACATAACCGATGAACTTCCCGATATTTTCGCACTTGCGGATATCGTGGTATCAAGGTCAGGTGCGAATGCGATAGGCGAACTGCTTGCCCTTCATAAACCGAATCTGCTCATTCCCCTGCCGTCCGCATCCAGCCGCGGCGACCAGATCATGAACGCCAGATCCTATGAGGATCAGGGCTTCAGCATGGTCTTAAACGAGGAGGATATGACATCCAAACTCCTGATCTCCAAGATCCGTGAGCTGTATGAGAATAAGGACAAATATATAGAGGCCATGTCCGAGAGCAAGCAAAGAGACGCCATCTCAGCGATAATGGACCTTATAATGAGTGTGATCAAACACTGATATGCTTTTTAATTCATATATATTTATCTGCATACTTCTGCCCGTAGCTCTGCTCGGATGGTTCGGACTTAACTATTTCGGTCATACCAGACTCGCAGGTCTCTTTCTTACGGGTATGTCACTCTGGTTTTACGGATATTTCCATGTATCATACCTGCTAATCATCGTATCGAGCATTGCCGTAAACTATATCATTTCGCTGACAGCGGTTAAACTCGAAGACAGGGAGGGTCCCGAAAAAAAGATCCTTCTTGTCGTGGCTGTCGTTATCAATCTGGGTATCCTGTTTTATTTCAAATATACGGATTTCTTCATCGAAAACCTGAATGCGCTGACCGGAAGCGACTTTGCACTCCGTCATATAATGCTTCCCTTAGGCATCAGCTTCTTTACTTTCCAGCAGATATCCTATGTGGTAGACAGGTGTCTGGGCAGAGCACCTCATTACGGACTTATTGATTATATGGTGTTCGTGACCTTTTTCCCGCAGCTGATCGCTGGTCCCATAGTCACCTATGATGAAATGCTCCCGCAGTTTAAGGATATGGCCAGGCGCCGGATCGACCGCGATAATATGCGTACGGGCATCAGATACTTTGTGATCGGCTTCGCCAAAAAGGTGCTCATTGCGGATACTCTGGCAGGTCCGGTAAACTACGCATTTGTGATGCCGCGCGAGCTGGACAGTCTGACCGTTATCATAGTCATGCTGCTCTATATGTTCGAGCTTTACTTTGATTTCAGCGGATACTGTGATATGGCTTCGGGTATCGCGAAGATGTTCAATATCGATCTGCCGGTGAACTTCAATTCGCCATATACCAGTCCGAATGTAAAGGAACTCTGGCAGAGATGGCATATCACTCTGTCCAGGTTTTTCACAAAATATGTGTATATTCCTCTCGGCGGAAGCCGAAAGGGCGAGCTTATGATACCCGGCACGGACATCAAGGTCAGGGCGCTCGTCAACATATTTATAGTATTTACGATCAGCGGACTCTGGCATGGAGCGGCATGGACCTATGTGCTATGGGGTGCGGTCAACGGCGTGCTCGTAGTCTGGGATAACATGTGCATAGTCGGAGTACGCGGATGCGACTATCGCAGGGAATGTAAGGTTTATATCCCGAGAAAAGCCGGACAGGTGATCACGTTCATATTTTTCCTGCTCTCCTTATGCTTCTTCAGGAGTTCGACGATCCCCGATGCGCTTCATCTGATAAAGTCGATCTTCACGTTTAACTGGAATGGAAGACTGTTCGAGGTTCTCGGATATCTGGAGGCTCCCGAGTTTTATATGGTGAGACAGGCAGCAGGCATGATATCGGATGCGATGGTCGGCTATGCCGATCTGGCTCTTACCCTGATAATGCTGATCCTGAGTTTTATCCTGATAACCAGGTCCAATTCCCATGCCATCGCACCGTTAAATGACCACCCTGTCAGGGACGGAGTGCTGATGGGATTGCTGTTCACCTGGTGTTTCATATCACTTAACCAGGTAAGCACCTTCCTGTATTTCAATTTCTGAGAGACATCGGATAAATGGAAGAGACTAAGAGAATCAAAAAGTTCATACCGGTCTTTTTTGTAGCGGCTGCGGTCCTTCTGGTGGCGATAATGGGTCTGGTCGTGCTTTTTGACCCGTTTTATGCATATCACAAACCGCTTCCGGGCTTAAAAGCCGTGCTCAACGATAAGGAGTATCAGTGCGTGGGTACGCTTAAGCACTTTGATTATGATGCCGTGATTGCGGGATCGAGCGTGTGTGAGAACTTCAATAACGGATGGTTTGACGAGAATTTTGACTGTACCAGCATCAAGGCGATCCGTTCATACGGCGCCACCGCAGACCTGATATATCTTATGGATATAGCGTTTGAGGAGCAAGAGATCGGGACCGTTTTTTACAATATCGATCCTTCAAGCCTGTATTCTCCGACCGAAACGACCTATGAATCCACGGGCTGCCCGGTCTACCTGTATGACGACAATCCTTTCAATGACGGGAAATATCTGGTAAATAAGGAAGTTTTGCTGGAGAAGATCCCTTTCATGCTCGCCAAGTCATATTCCGATTATGACGAGGGCGATTCCTATAACTGGGCGCAATGGAAGACCTTCCATCATCTGATGTGCATGACGATGTATGAGAGGCTTGAAGAAGTTAAGCCCATGGAAGATGCACATATGTATGATGAACTGGCCGTTCAGAATACGAAGCTCATCACGGATATGATCGACAGCCATCCGGATACGCTGTTTCTGTTCTTTTTCTCACCGTATTCGATGTGCTGGTGGGACAATGCGTACAGGAACGGCGAGAGGGATGCGGTCTTAAATGCCGAACGCATATGCATAGAAGAACTCATAAACCATGAAAACGCTGAAGTTTACTATTATCAGGACGATGCGGACATAATCACCGACCTGGATAATTACATGGATACCATACACTTTTCCAAGGATATAAATCATTATGTGTGCGACAGCCTGGCCGAGGGACGCGACCGCATCACGCCGGATAACGTCGAAAGCGTCTTGGACGGGATGTATGAGCTGTCCGAGGACATCGTGAATGACTACATTCACGAATACTATGACGATTGAAAAAAGGGGGTAAATTTGTTAAACTTACATCGATTGTAAGTAACAAACGCATTACCTTATGTTTAAAGGAGAAAAGCTATGAATAAAGTAACATTTGACTATTCCAAAGCAATGAGTTTTGTATCAGACGCCGAGATCAAAAAGATGGCCAAAAATGCCGAAAAGGCAAAGGAGAAACTGGTATCAAAGTCCGGCGAAGGCAACGATTTCCTTGGCTGGGTAGATCTTCCCGAAGAATACGACAAAGAAGAATTTGAGCGCATCAAAAAGGCTGCAGAGAAGATCAAATCGGATTCCGATGTCCTGATCGTCATCGGTATCGGCGGATCTTACTTGGGTTCAAGAGCAGCGATCGAGTTTTTGCGCCACAGCTTCTACAATCAGGTAGACAAGTCGATCCGCAAGACTCCCGAGATCTATTTTGCGGGACACTGCATCGGATCTACCTATATGAGACATCTGATCGATGTTATCGGAGAGCGTGATTTCTCGGTAAATGTCATCTCCAAGTCGGGTACGACCACCGAGCCCGCCATCGCATTCAGGATCTTCAAGGAGCTTCTTGAGAGAAAGTACGGCAAGGACGGTGCAGCCAAGAGGATATATGCAACCACCGATAAGGAAAGAGGCGCATTAAAGAGCCTGGCTACAGAAGAAGGTTATGAGACTTTCGTGGTTCCGGATGATGTCGGAGGACGTTTCTCCGTACTTACCGCAGTAGGTCTTCTTCCGATCGCTGTCAGCGGTGCCGATATCGGTAAGCTCATGCAGGGTGCCCGCGAGGGAAGACGCATGGCATTGGAGAATCCTTTCGAAGAAAACGACGCCATGCAGTACGCCGTGCTCCGTAACATCATGAGAGAGCAGGGCAAGGAGATCGAGATTCTGGCTAACTACGGTCCCTGCTTCCATTACGTCTGTGAGTGGTGGAAACAGCTCTACGGAGAGTCCGAGGGTAAGGACGGAAAGGGAATCTTCCCTGCAAGCGTTGACTTAACGACCGACCTTCATTCCATGGGTCAGTATATTCAGGACGGTAACCGTATCCTGTTTGAGACCGTGCTCATGATCGAGAAATCCCGCGAAGAGATCATCATCGGACGCGAGCCCGTAGATCTTGACGGGCTTAACTATCTTGCTGGCAAGACCGTTGACTTCGTTAATAAGTCAGCCATGATGGGAACCGTTCTTGCACATACCGACGGCAATGTACCGAACTTCGTTCTGACTCTGCCCGAAGTTAATGAGTATTATCTGGGCGAGATGTTCTACATGTTTGAGTTTGCATGCGGCGTGAGCGGATACATCCTCGGAGTCAATCCTTTCAATCAGCCCGGTGTTGAGAGCTACAAGAAGAATATGTTCGCTCTCCTCGGCAAGCCCGGATACGAAGAGCAGAAGGCCAAACTCGAGGCAAGACTTAAATAATCCATAATTCACGATTCAAAGGGAGAAGATATGTGCGGAATAATAGGATATACCGGTAAGAAGCAGGTAAAACCTATCATAATCGATGCGCTCACCACGCTGGAATACAGAGGATACGACTCAGCGGGCATGGCTGTGACCAATACCGCGATGAACCGCACCGATGTATATAAGTGTGCGGGGCGTGTCCGCGATCTGGAGAAATCCACGGAAGGTGTGGACATAGATTCAACATGCGGTATCGGACATACCAGATGGGCCACACACGGAGGTGTGTGTGATTCAAATGCGCATCCTCACCGGCAGGGCAGCGTTACTCTCGTACATAACGGTATCATCGAGAATTACAAGGATCTTATAGATGAATTCGGTTTTGAAGGTGATCTCAAGTCCGAAACCGATACCGAAGTTGCCGCCGCCGTGATCAATCATTATTACGAGAAGACGCATGATCCCAAGACAGCCATCACCAAGGCGGTTAAAAGACTTAAAGGTACTTTTGCTCTGGTCATCATGTTCTCGGACATACCCGATGTGATCTATTCCATCAGAAATGTCAGCCCCATCGTTGCTACTTTAAGTGATGAAGGTGCTATGCTCGCATCCGACCTGACAGCGCTGTGTCAGTTCACCGACCAGTATTTCGTCGTTCCCGAGTATACGATAGTTGAGCTTCATAAGGACTCCATAGCGATGTGGTCGCTCGACGGCAAGGAACTTAAGCCCGAGTATCTGACCATGAGCTGGGAGAAGAATTCCGCCGAGAAGAACGGATATCCCTTCTATATGGAAAAGGAGATCATGGAGCAGCCCAAGGCTATCCGTGATACCATTGCGGGCAGGACCAAATCCGGTATTCCCAATTTCGAAGCCGATCAGATCCCGGATTCGCTTTTTACCGAATGCGAGAGGATCTGCGTGATCGCATGCGGTACGGCGATGCATGCCGGACTCGTATTCCAGTCACTGGTCAAGACCCGCCTGAACATGCATATCGAAGTCGAGCTGGCATCCGAGTTCATGTATTCGGATCCTGTCATAGACGAGAAGACTCTCGTGATAGCGGTATCACAGTCAGGAGAGACGATAGATACTCTGGAAGCGCTTAAATATGCCAGACGTAAGGGAGCCAAGAGCCTCGCGATCATCAATGTAAAGGGTTCATCGATCGCCCGCGAGAGCGATTATGTGCTTTATACCAATGCAGGTCCCGAGATCGCGGTAGCCAGTACCAAGGCGTATACGACGCAGTTATCGTTATTCTATCTTATCGTATATAAGATGGCTCATATCAGAGGCATCATGAATGATGACGAGGTCCGTGACTGTATACGTAATCTGAAGAGAGTACCTGAAGTCATAGGCTCCGTTCTGGATGAAAAGAATGCGATACATGTCATCGCCAGAGGAGTGCTTGAGGCCAAAGATCTGTTCATGATAGGCCGCGGTCTGGACTATTCCATACTTCTGGAGGGATCTCTTAAACTTAAGGAAGTATCATATATACATTCGGAAGCATATGCATCCGGTGAACTCAAGCACGGACCGATCGCGCTCATCACGGACAATACGCCCGTTGTAGCCGTAGTCACTCAGACCAGGCTTATGAGCAAGGAACTGTCCAATATCAGAGAAGTCAAGTCCAGAGGCGCGCAGATAGCGCTGTTCATCAAAGCTGATCTTATGCAGCAGAGCACCAGGGAGTTTGATACATTCGTACTTCCGAATCTGCCCGATGAACTCATGGTATTCCCCGCATCCGTAGCCCTGCAGCTGCTGGCTTATTATGTATCCAGCGATAAGGGCTTTGATGTAGATAAGCCGCGCAATCTGGCCAAGGTTGTTACCGTTGAATAACAGCAAAAAGAAAAGAGTATTCGAAATCCTACAGATCGGACGCAGCGATGACACAGCAAGCAAGGCGTTTGATTATTTACTGGTCCTGGTGATCGTCATCAATATCCTGGTGATGATCCTGGAGACTTTTGAATCTTTTTCCGGATACAGAAGCGTATTTGCGATCATAGAGATATGCTGCATCATATTTTTTTCCATTGAGTATACACTCAGGATATGGACTTCGGATCTGCTTTACCCCGAAGAAACAAAAGGTCGTGCAGCATGGCGTTTTATGACCAGTTATGACGGCATAGTGGATCTGTTCACGATCGTGCCTCTGTTCTTTCTTTCAGGATTCGTCGCATTCAGGATGCTTCGGGTGGTCAGGATATTCCACCTGTTCAGGCTGAACACGAATTATGACTCATTCCATGTTATAACCAGTGTCATTAAGCAGAAGAAAAATCAGATCCTTTCTTCTCTGTTCATCCTGTTTGTTTTGATGCTCGGAGCGTCATTATGCATGTACTCGGTTGAGCACGAGGCACAGCCCGAGGTCTTTGACAACGCCTTTTCGGGCTTGTGGTGGAGTCTTTCGACCATACTCACCATCGGCTACGGAGATATGTATCCCGTCACTCTGCTCGGCAGGGTGATCGCGATATTCATAGCCATACTCGGTGTCGGAGTCGTGGCTATCCCTACGGGTATCATATCTGCGGGCTTTGTTGAGCAGTATAACCGCATGCAGCGTGAAGCCATCAAGAGCAAGGGAACCATCGCCCTGAATGCCGAGCCCGGTTCTGCTCTTATCGGTTTGGATACAGTCGGTTTGCTGAGGGAATTCGGAATATCTCCTCTTGTCATAATCAGAGACGGGACGGTCATAATCCCTACGGATGATATCAGGATAGTCGAAGGGGATACGCTGGTTTATTATGAAGATGAATTTGGAAGAACGTTTTGAAAACTGGCTGAACCGCTGGCCCAGGATACATGAACTTTATGTAAGATATGAGGAGATCATTACATACCTTGTGGTCGGATTTCTGACTACGGTGGTGGCCTGGAGCTGTAAGTTCCTGGCCAATCTTATCTTTTACCGCGGGGCTTCCTTGCATACTTCGATACAGACCGCCATCCTCACGATGATCGATTGGACAGCCGGTCTGATCTTTGCATTTTTTACCAACAGGAAATATGTGTTCAAGAGCACGGCGCCGATCCTGCCCGAAGCGGGGAAATTCGTGGTCTCAAGAATATCCACGCTTTTCCTTGAGTATGTTTGCATGCTGATCATGGATACGATCCTGGGCATAAACTTCTATATCGCGACCGTGATCACCGCCGTCATCGTAGTTGTGGCCAATTACCTGTTCAGTAAACTGATAGTATTTCGAAAAAAGAAGGAAAAAACTCCGTAACATATGAACGAAAAAGACCAGAAGAGAATAAAAAGTATATATTGGGTACTGTTTGCCGTACTGACGTTAGCGGTCCTCCCGTTATGGTATCTGGGCAGATATGATGTGATCGGTCTGGATGATTTCGGATTTGGGACCATAACTCATGTCATGTGGAAATACACCCATTCCCTCAAGCATGTTTTTATAGCGGCTTGTGCTCAGGTAAAATACATGTTTTACGTCAAGCAGGCCACCTATTCATCCATATTTCTGATGGGGTTCTTCCCCGGTGTCTGGAATGAGAAGTATTATTTTCTCGTTCCGTTCATATTGACGGCCACGATGATAGGGGCCGTTACGGCCATAGTTCATGTGATCATAGCGGATTGCGTCGGGGTAAAAGACCGTTATCTGTCCGGGATCATCAATATTCTTCTGGTATTCCTTATAGTTCAGACCATACCTTTTCCGCTGGAGGCGTTTTTCTGGTTTAACGGATCCCTCCACTATGTTTTCATGCATTCCATGATGCTGTTTGAGGCAGCCGTGATCCTTCATGGTGTAAACAGTGAGAAAAAAAGCGTGCGTATCTGCACTGTTGTAGGCGCTGTACTTTTAGGCGCCATAGTAGGCGGCGGTAACCTCATTACCGGGCTGCAGGCATGCATACTGATCTTTTTCCATGTGATCTGGCTGATCCTTGACAGGCGCAGGTCCGGAAACAAAAACCTGATCTTCCTTATACCCGAACTTGTGACCGTAGCGGGATATATGGTGAATATCCTCGCACCCGGCAATCATCAGCGCATGGGTGTTGAGACGCAGATGAATCCGATCAAAGCCATCATTATGTCGTTTTACTGGGGAGGAGCACACGGGATCTCATGGATCAGCCCGATGATGATAACAGTCATGGTCGTAGCCGCCGTGATATCGGTCATTATAGTCAAAAGATCGGAAAAGAGATTTCTGCATCCGCTTATCCTGCTTGTCATCAGCATATGCGTTTTTGCAGCGATGTTCACTCCCACTTTTTATGCGACGAGTGAAGATGCCCCCTCCAGAGTCAAGAATGCGATATATCTGTCGGAAGTCCTGATCATTTTCATAAATATAATCAACGATGCCGGATATGTATATAAGAACGCTTCCGGGACCAAACCGGGGATCACGGCTTTCTGGAAGGATCTGTTCGAACTGATGACATCGCGGATCATACCCGTAGTGCTGACTGGGATCGCGGTCGTTATGCTCATATTTGTATTCTCGGAAGATAAGAACACTTATACAAGCATTTCCGCGGTGAGATCCATCACAAACGGCGAAGCGGAAAGATATTATGACCAGATGAAGGAAAGAGCGGCTCTGTATAACGATCCCGAGATAAAGGATGTTATCATAAACGCTCTGTCCGATGATGCGAAGCCTTATCTTCTGTTCAAGGAAGATGTCGGGAATAAAGACGGCGAAGAGGGATACTGGCAGAACGTATCCCTCCGTGAGTACTACGAAAAAAACAGTATAACCGTGATCCGTGAAGGATCTGAATAAAGAGACCGGAGACTGTTATGACTGCGCCATGGAACGAACGCGGCTTAACGCTTTTTTGACCGGAGGCAGGCTGATCAGGATAACGGTGATGATGCCTTCGCCGATTATGTAAGCGTAGTTATAGACGATCGGGTATACGACCGCAAGACTTGCGGGGAACTCTTCGGGCATGTAGTCCATCCAGTAGAGGTATCCGCCAAGTGCATGGAGAGCGCCTCTTATCAGGATTCCTATGATATAGCCGATCAGCAGACCGTTCTTTTTATCCTTAAAGAATCCGGTAAGACCCAGTGCGGTAAATGCGACAAAGTAGTCAAGACACACCTGCAGCGGACTTAAGACATAGGCTCCACCCTGGAAAAACTGGAGTACTCCGTAAATGAAAGCGCCGATGAGTCCGACAACGGGACCGAAGAAGTAACCTATAAGGGCTACCATCAGCATGGAACACAGTGTGATCGAACCGCCCCAGGGGAAATGGAAGATCTTGACGAAGCTTAATGCATAGCCAAGAGCAATGCACACGGCGCTGAATGTGAGTACTTTTGCGTTAAATACGGGTTTTGTTGAAGATTGGGTTTCTGACATTTTTTTCCTCCTTATGAATACGGAGGGGTGTTTAGACATACAAAGAAGTCTCTTGCTTCCCTACGCCGGTATTAGCCGGATCAGGTAATGAGGGTTGGAAAAGATTTCCGTCTCAGCATATGCACCCCTAGCAATATTTCAATTAACAAATATACATACATGGGCGGGGATTGTCAAACATCCCGGCCGACATGATCACGGGAGATTTATGAGACTTCTTTTTATAAGGCACGGAGATCCGGACTACGTTAATGATTCGCTCACCGAGACCGGTGCGAGAGAGGCGGCATCTCTGGCCGGACACATTGCCGAATGGAATATTGATGACATATATCTGTCTCCTCTCGGAAGAGCCAGGGAAACGGCCAGGTATTCGATTAATGCACTCGGCCTGGATTTCGATGAGATATCAAAGAAGTATACCAAAGACTGGCTTATGGAGTTTAATGCGGTAGTGGATGTACCTGCGATGCCGCATTATCTTGAAGCATATCCAAACAGCGTTCTGCCGGACGGAAGCCTGCGTAAGCGTATCTGCTGGGATATGGTTCCCGCTTACTTAAACAGACATCCCGAATATCTTGAGACCTGGGGCTGGAGGGATACGGAGCTTATCAGGGATACCGACGTTGCCGAGCAGTTTGACTGGGTATGCAACGGACTTGATACCCTGCTTGCCGAATACGGCTATGTCAGGGACGGGATGGGGTATCGTGTGGAAAAGGAATGCGCTAAGACTATCGCTTTTTTCTGCCACTTCGGAGTATCCTGCGTGATGCTCAGTCACCTGATAAATGCTTCGCCTTTTTCTCTGTGGCACGGATTGTGCCTGGCACCAACCTCCGTGACTGACATATATACAGAAGAGAGGCAGCAGGGATACGCTTCGTTCAGGGCATGGAAAACGGGAGATGTATCGCATCTGATACGCGATGGCATAGAACCGTCATTTTCCGCACGTTTTGCGGAAGTCTATTCAAACACGGAACAGAGACACTGATCCGCAGGAGCAGAAACAGGAGAGTTGATATGGCTAATGAAAGAGACAGCGGTGAGCTGATAAGACAGCTGGCAACATCATTCGGAATGGCTGACACATATAATTCCAGGATTGAAGGCTCCAGATTTGATCCGGCAACCGGGACACTTTACTGTGACGGGATAGCGGTCCCGAAATCAAGCATAGAATCCGCCGAGGAGTTCTTCGCGAAACAGCGCGATTATTATCGCAGCATGGCGGGTAAGGACAGTGCTGCGATGGAGCAGTTCATCAATTTTTCGGTTGCATATAATGCGATCGTGATGATGATGGCACAGAAATCCGATAACGACTGAATCTTCGGCCGGGATTGAGAGGGATTATCACAGATGAAGACGATCAAAACCGTAAATATAATCGGCCTCGGAGCGCTCGGAATGCTGTATGGCAAGAACCTTACGGATGCACTGGGCTTTGATAATGTTCATTTCATCATGAACAGGGACAGATATGACAGATACCGTGATCAGATTTATGTCTGTAACGGCGAGGAATGCAGGTTCAATATGCAGCCGTTGGACGAAAGCGAGCCTGCCGACCTGGTGATAGTTGCCGTTAAATACCCTTCTCTTGACAGCGCACTTGAGGATATGGCCCAAAGCGTAGGCGATGATACGATCATCATGTCCGTGATGAACGGGATATCCAGCGAAGAGATCCTTGCGGATAAATTCGGAGCAGAAAAGGTCATATACACCGTTGCGCAGGGAATGGATGCTGCGAAATTCGGGCAGGAGCTTAACTACAGCAAGAGCGGAGAACTTCATATAGGCCTTGGTCCGGAAAGCAGAGCTGAAGATCTGGAGGCAGTTAAAGAAGTTCTTGCAAAAGCAAACCTTGAATATGTTGTGGAAGATGATATCCTGTATCGTATGTGGGGCAAATTCATGCTCAATGTCGGCGTGAACCAGACCTGTATGGTATACGGAACCACATACGGCGGGGTGATAAATGAAGAGGAGCCTCACCGGACTTTCATATCCGCGATGCGGGAGGTGATCGCAGTCGCCAATGCGGAGGGGATCGCTTTATCCGAGAAGGAACTGAACATGTATGTTTCCCTCATCGCGTCCCTCCAGCCCGATCTGATGCCGTCCATGGCTCAGGACCGTATCAATAAAAAGCCGTGTGAGGTTGACGCTTTTTCGGGAAAACTGATAGAATTGGCCGAGAGGCATGGATTACATGTGCCAGTTAACCGTTTCCTGAACAGACAGGCCAAAGAAATAGAAAGCGAATATATCTGAACATAAACGGAGAGAGTGTATGAAGATTAAATGTGATTATTGCGACAATACATATGAAGATACACTGCCCCAATGCCCGTACTGCGAGGCACCGAACCCTTCCCACCAGCAGGTTCACGGCCAGCCCAAGACCATAGCCGAGCTGCAGAAGTGGTATGCGGACAGGAATCTTCCGCCCTATGAGGTCACCAGATTTTTCATAGGAGAGGATCATAAGGGTCCCAGAGCATTCGGTATCTATCAGGATCCCGGGAACGGACAGTTTATTGTCTATAAGAATAAGGACGACGGCTCGAGAGCGGTGCGTTATCAGGGTACCGATGAAGAGTATGCGGTCAATGAACTCTATCAGAAACTAAAGGATGAGATCGTTCATCAGAAAGCCAGAAACACAGGCCACTCATCGTCACAGACTTCGAGCAATAGCCAGAAGACCATAGGCAAAGTCGGGATCGCTCTGCTTGCCGGCTTCCTTATCGGAGGGTTTGCTCTTTCATCCTTAGGCCACGAGCATGATGGATATTATAACTACAACGGCACCACATATTACAGTTATGATAATAACTGGTTCTATTATAATGATGATTATGATGGCTGGTATCAGACCGATTCTTACGATCCCGGCGTAAATGCCATTTCGGAGTCATATGATGATTATTATGTTTCCGAGGATTGGAATTCCGGTATCGAGGCTTCCGATTGGGATAATTCGGAATTCTATGACGATTATCATTCCTCTTCCGATTATGATTCGGACTATGATTCGGATTCCGATTCGGACTGGGATTGGGATTCCGGCTCGGATTGGGATTCCGGCGGAACAGACTGGGATTCAGACTGGTAAAGATTAAGAAATAAGAAACCGCATCCTTTAGGGGATGCGGTTTTTGTCTGCATATATACGTACGGTCGGTCCGCCGCTTCCGAACTCAAGAACGGATGTAAGATCTAAGCCGTTCAGCCAGGCAAGATCAGCGCTGTCGGTTGAGATGACCGGTTTAAAGTCTCCGTCGTGGCCCTGATTGACGATATGCATGCTGCACAGGGCGCCGTTCCTATCCAGTCCGGTCAGGGTGTACTCTGCATGGAGGTGCCAGTTTCCGTCAGGCATCTGCTTTTGAGAATCTACACCTTCGCTCTGAATTACTCCGCGGAATATGGGTGAATCACAATAACCGGTGAAATAGACATTATTCGTTTTGGTCTCGCCGTCGGTGCCGGGTTCACCGTGCGTTATCAATATCTGTACAGTCAGGATTTCTTCCCTGTCAGCGAGAAACTGCTTTATGGATCCGAATGCGCTTTGGAACTGACCATCGTCAAGTCCGTGGCCCATGCTTCGTATAAGCTGGAGATGGCACTGTCCCGGTGCATAGTTTTCCTTTGCGCGGATAGCATATGAATAGTTAACGACATCATCTTCAAGTCCCTGCAGGATCAGGACAGGTCCGGTATATGCAGATAATTCCAGATACGGATCGCGCCCGACGACATCATCATGTATGCATCTGCCGAGTTTCGTCCTGCCTATGTCGATGATATCGGGAACGGCATCCGGACTGTACGAGGCTCCGGCAAGTCTTCCCTGTCTGGCATGATCGGGTATGCAGATGGCGGGGAAGATCATAACAAGACGGCTTATGATATCGCTGTGTTTAGCTGCGGTGAGACCGGACACGAATCCGCCCTGACTTTCGCCAAGCAGGATGATACGAGAGGGATCTATATAACTAAGGCCTCTCATGTGCCCGATCACGGTTTCCAGATCCGCGATCTCGGTTGAGATGGTCATGTCGGTGGTCGCTCCCTCGCTGGAGTATTCCGGATCATCTCCGATGCAACCGCCGCCGCAGAAACCGTAAGTGACACTTACATATCCCATCTGAGCAAAAACTTCACACCATCTGATCATGCCCTTGAAATTCCCGGTAAAACCGTGGCTTGCTATCAGGCAGGGGTACTTTCTGTCTTCACTGAAATCATCGGGATAAACTATCACTCCCCGGATGGTGAGTCCGTCTCGCAGACATGATAAACGTTCTTCATTCATATCGCTCCTTTTTGTTTGTTGCCGGTACAAGTATTTATGAACTTTGACACAGATACTATGATATCACATCATCTGAGCAGAAGTCTTTTTTTCGATGATTTGTCTTTACGCAAGCCGTTTATAAGGGTATAATCTTATGAGTGCGAATGATCACTAAGGATCATCGGGGCGTGGCTCAGTTTGGTAGAGCGCTACGTTCGGGACGTAGAGGTCGTGGGTTCGAATCCCGTCGCCCCGATTATGGAGAGTATCGAAGGATACTCTCTTTTTTATGCGGGGGCGTGGCTCAGTTGTGCACCTGGTGGAACACCAGGTACACCGTAGAGACGCTACGTTCGGGACGTAGAGGGCCCACGGCGTCCGGTGGACGTCGGTATTGGGCCGACCGGAGCGGAGCGGAGACCGTAGGTTCGAATCCCGTCGCCCCGATTACTGGAGAGTATCGAAGGATACTCTCTTTTTTTCAGATAAATAGCAAATCTATTATTTGCCAGAAAATTATTGACAGAAGTACGATATGACATTACCATAAACATGAAAAGGCATTACCGAACAAACGGTTCGCCTTAGTTTTTGGTTACAAAGAAAGCAACCTTAACCTTGGTCTTGGCGGTTGCTTTCTTTCGTTATATGACTATGCTTGTCCCTGACTCGGAATACTATCGCCAGGATCAACCCTGCAACAGATGCTACCGCACCAAGAACAGTCCATAAGAGCACAGAACTACTTGATAGTGACCTTTCTTAAGATTTCCCATACACAAGCACCTCCTTATAAGGGAGTTCTCGGATGATCGTCCGGCGAAAGGCGAACCGCTTACCGTTCCGATAATGCCTACACATATTCTAATAAGCAGGCAATTATGTGTCAATATATTAATGGCACAGGAGGGATTTATGACAATAGAAGAAGCTGAAAAGATTATATATGATTTAAAAAAAGAGAATGCCGAGTTAAAGGCTGAGCTGGCCAGGTATATTGGCAAGAAACCTGCAGGACGGCGTGCACACGATGAAAAATGGCGAGCCAATTATGATTTGTGGGTATCGTTGTATGAGAATGGTCATACGATTATGGAAATTACCAATATGACGGATTTCAGCCGGAGAACCTGTTATAGATATCTGGAATATTACAAAAAAACCCATGGATAAGTGAACCCAAAAAAATATCTGAAGATATCACGGGAGGATGCCCATGCTGTTTGAGGAAATGAAGAGACACCTTATCTTATCAGAGAACCTGAAGAGATCACAATCACGGAAGAAAAAGAAGAACAGTTTAGATATGTACCGGGAGGAATCAATGGAAATCAGGCGGATTGAAGAAGACGTAAGAACGGGCGAGTTCATAAATGAAGAGTTCACAGATTATGGTGAAGAATGCGGTGTGGATCTGAACTACGAAGAATTCTGCTTTATGGCAGAGGATAACGGAGCAATCGCAGGAATAATCACAGGTCGTGCGTATTACAACGAGGTTCATATCGGGGATCTGATCGTTGGGAAGGCATACAGAGGAACAGGTGTTGGCAGCAGGCTTGTTGCCGCTGTGGAGGACGCTTATAAGGGGAAAGGTTATGAAAAAATAGCGCTTACCACCTTTGGATTTCAGGCCCCGGACTTTTATAAGAAATTAGGATATGAACTTGAATTCGTTCGTGAAGACGAAAATGCCAAGCTAAGCAAATATTTCTTTTTAAAGAGGATCATGTAAAGGAAAAAGCTCATGGAGATAGAAATGAGAGCGTTGACGCCGGATCTGGCGGATGCTTATATCGATTTTTTTGATAACAGGGCGTTCCCCGACGGATCCCCTTACTTTCCCTGCTACTGCAACGCCTTTAACATGAGCACGGTTGAAATAGAAAACATGCGTAAGCAGGCAAAGCTCTACGGCGGAGGTACGGAAGGCTGGCAAAAGTCACTGAGAGAATCGGCCATGCAGATGGTAAGAGAAAGCAGGATCCGCGGTTACCTGGCTTTTGACGATGGGGTTGCTGTCGGGTGGTGCAATGCAAACGACAGAATGAATTATTTCCGGGTCGGTGAATTTGATCTGGATAATGCTCCGGAGGATCGGGCACCATCAGATTGTGAGCGCAAGGGGCAGATAAGATCGATAGTATGTTTTGAGATCAGTCCGGACTACCCGCGGCAGGGGCATCGCGACACAGCTTCTTAACAAAGTATGTGACGATGCTCGAGAGGAAGGGTATGAATATGTGGAAGCATACCCTACAGACGGGGAACAGAATTCTCTTGCTTTCACCGGGCCTGTCCGAATGTACGAGAAGGTCGGTTTTACGGAGTTTAGAAGGGAAGGTTCCACCATAGTGATGAGAAAACGGCTGAGCCGGACAGGCTTCCGGCATTAAGCAGACAGACACAGAAAATGAAGGAAAACAGAAGTAATACGGGAAAAATGAAAATGGTCCGGCCCGCTATGGCGGTCATTTCAGGAATGCTGATCATTGCAGCTGTCCTGGTCATCTTTGTGATACCGAACCTGAATACCGACATCAAAGCCGAACGGACCGGCCGTATAGGAGAGCACATCTATTATCCGAAAGATTCGTTTTTCTCCGAAGAGCGGACCGAAGAACAAAACGCGTATATCAGAGACTATCTGGAGTCGATCGACCGGACGCTTGATGATGATGTATATCTCACTCATTGTATGTACTATCCGTCGACCGGACGTACCGAGATCTTCGCAACCGCATATGTAGACGGCGTTGCATTAAGTTATTTTCCGTATACTGCGACCACGGAAAACGATGAGGGTTTTGTTCAGAAGTTTTCCCGCATGGAACGACCCGAACTTGATACTTCCGGATTGCTTGATCCGAAGAAACTGATCCCGGAAGTAAGAGAATTTGCATCACAGAATACGGATAAGATGCTCATGGATAAAGGCGATACCATTTACGGAACATATCTGCTCAGATACGATATGGAGAAAAAGCGGCTTTATTACGAATTTACTCTGAATTACTGGAGTTACGTCAATGTTGACGCAAAGACCGGGGAGTTCATCGGGTGGCATTTCTATGACGGAGCCGTATACTAGTACAGACAGCAGCCATCTTGTAATAAATGCGCAATGAAGGAGAATGATGATAATTCGTATCGCTGACAAAGAAGATATCAAAGACCTGCAGCAGCTGTATTACGAACTGGAAAATGATGCTGTCAGATTCCAGCCCGAGCATTTTGTTCACGGACAGCGGGATGAGGAGTTCTTTGATGGGATCTTTAAAGCAGATAACCAGGATATTCTTGTAGCAGAACAGGATGGAAGGATCATCGGATTTGCACATGTGATGATCCTGGACCAGAAAAAGGTTCCCTGTCTGAAGGCTGAAAAGGTGATCTATCTTCAGGATCTGGATGTAACCGAAGAACTACGCAGTCAGGGTATAGGTGCAAAACTGATCGAGGCCTGTAAGGAATACGGAAAAGAGAAGGGCGCCGATTTCATGAGGACTCAGGTTTTTCCGCAGAATACCAGAGGCATGAAGTTCTATGAAAAAGCCGGTTTCTCAGAAAAAATGAAGACCATAGAGACATATCTGTAAATTCAGGTCGTGGAGAACCAGTGATGAAATATGCGGTTTTGTCGGACATACACGGCAATCATCCTGCATTGCTTAAGGTTTTGGAGGATGCGAAACATAGAAATATCGATCACTTTATCCTGGCCGGAGATTATTGCTTAAGCGGAGCGTGGCCGGATGATTGCATACAAACGGTCAGCGGGATCCCCCAAAAGATGATCATCCGCGGCAATGAAGAGAAATATCTGGAAAACCTGGCCGGAAAAGACCAGTCGGCATGGACGGACGGGCAGATGCAGATCTCCTATTGGTGCTACCGTAACATCAGCCCGGAGCATCTTGAGTATCTGTTATCCCTGCCGCAGACGGCGGAGTTTGAGATAAACGGCACAAGGATCCATGTTGCGCATTCCTCGGATCATTTTCTCGGAGAATACGAGTTTCCCCGCTTCGGTCCGGGTCCCATTGCCGAAAGATACGCCTCCATGCGGGTGACGCCTAAACTATTGAGCCGGGATATCCGGGGGATACTGGATAATGATCCGTATTTTTCCGAAAAAGTGCATGAGCTTGAGGATGGCGTTTATATTTTCGGTCACAGTCATGTGCAGTGGAGTTACAAGGTCAGTGACAGGGATATATTACTTGTGAATCCGGGATCCTGCGGACTTCCGCTGGACGCTGTCGAAGATAGCGTTCCGTATACGATACTGACGGTCACGGATGAAGGTAAGGCAGAAGCGGAAGAGATCAGGATCCCTTTTGCAAAAGAAGAATATGTGGAGAGACTAAAACAGACGTCGCAGTATGAGCAGGCGCATGTATGGAGCAAGCTGATCACGCAGGAACTTCTTACCGCGAGGGAACATGTGACATTTTTTCTGCAGTTTGCCGAGGAGTATGCAAATATGAAGAACGATTCCCGGCGACCGTTTTCCCTTGAAACCTGGGAAGAAGCATATGCGGAATGGAAATCACGTCATCCGTATTAAAGGGGTGCGAGCATGAGAAAACAATTATTGGGGATATTCAGCGGATTTCCGGATCATCATTTTCCGGAAGAGATAGCAGACCGCATCAGGAAAGAACTCCCGGTTAGAAAGAGCCTGGTATTCATAAGTGCGTGGCCGGATGAGCACGAGCGAAACGTTGAGGACCGTGACGGCATGCATGCCATGTTTGCGGAAAAGGACATGCCGTTTGACAGCGTTTGTGTCATAGACTCCGTGACGGACAGTGCTGAAGCAAAAAGACTTATCTCAGAGGCCGACTGCATCTTTCTGATGGGAGGAAATGCGACCGCGCAGATTAAGCTTATCCGTGAAAAAGAACTTGCGGAAGCCATAACAGACTCCGATGCCGTGATCCTCGGCGTGAGCGCCGGCGCCATGAATATGGCGAAATATGTTGTGGACATATGGGAGTCGATGACGCCGTATGAGGGCCTGGGCCTCGAGAACATCACGATCATCTCCCACTATGACCCGTCGGATACCGAGCGGCTTGATAAGACGGTCCGGGCGTCGATGGATCATATCGTGTTTACGCCGGAGGATGAGAGCGCCATCTTCGTAAAAGAGGGAAAGATCGAGACTGTCGGAAATATCTTCCGGGTGTATAAAGGTGAGATAAATCCTTTATCGGAGGATGATATCAAAGAGATGATGCAGGATGAGTTCAGAAAGGTCTTTGATACTATCCCCGATCAGTTCGATGAATACCGGCCCAGATACAGCGATGAACTGTTTGAATATCTGATAAAGGAGGCGCAGATCGGCCCCGGGAAAATGGTCCTCGAGATCGGTCCGGGAACCGGACAGGCCACCGACCCCATACTTGATACGGGATGCGAGTATCATGCCATCGAACTGGGTGAGCATCTGTACCGTAAGATGAAGGAGAAATACGGCTCCCGGTCGAATTTCAACATCGTCAATGATGATTTCATTACCCATGATTTCGGTGACATGAAGTTTGACATGATATATTCCGCGGCCACGATACAGTGGATCCCCGAGGATATCGCTTTTTCCAAGACATTCTCGCTCCTTAAGCCGGGCGGGACTCTGGCCATGATGCTCACAACTTCCGAGTACCGGTCGACCAATGAGGAACTGTGGCAGAAGATACAGGCACTTTATGACAGATACTACAAACCGGATATTCCGTATACACACGGAGGATTTAACTATACAGCAGCGACCGAATACGGTTATAATATAGTGGAAAAAAGAGAATTCAAAGGCCGGCGTGAGTTTACAGCAGATCAGTATGTAGCCTTTTCAGGAACGCATTGTGACCATATCGTTATCCCCGAACCGCTTAAACAGGAGTTTTTCGAAGGATTGCGAAGTGCGGTGCAGGATGCAGGAGACATGATCACATTTAATGACACATATGTCTTATATCTGACAAGGAGGCCGTAATATGGATGATAAGAACAGAGATGAGAGTTTGGGTAAAGCTATCGTCGGGGTTTCATGGGTCTTTTTAGCACTCAAGTTTATCGTGATATTTACGCTGATCCTGATAGTGATCCTGCATTTTATCGGCGCGCCGCTGTGGCTCGCTCCGATCATCGCGGTTGTACTTCTCGGAGTATATAAACTGATCCTGATACTGATCGGAAAGTTTGCGGAGTGGTCAGGGAAGCAATAGACAGACCGGTATAGATCCTCAGATCTCGATCTTTAAGCCGCATCTTAACTGCATAAGCTTATCGCCCAGTTCTTCTTTGAGTATACGGTAGGGACCATCCCCCGTGCAGTGACCGGTACATACATATTCGATACCGGTTCTGTTTATTTCGGCTCCGACATTGCGTATAACGGCCTCCGGCTTGGTGAACAGATGAAACCCGCCGATCAGGCCGTATACTTTTTTGTCCGGAAAAGTGCTCCGGACCTCGTTTATGATGTTGACCGCACCGCCGTGGGAGCAGGAATTGATGATCACGAGTCCCCTGTCCGTGTCAAGCACCAGGCTCTGCTCATGTGAGAAATCGTCCGGGATCCAGCCATGCGAGGTCTTTCTGTACATCTTCTCGGCTTTGCCGATTTTATCCAGGCCCTCCGTTTTATGGGGGATGAGCCATACTCCGTCGGCGATCTGTGCGTCACCCGAGACCTTGATTATTCTGTCGGGATAGTCTCTCAGAACATTTTTCGGTATCCCGATATATTTATTGTAGAAAAGTATCCTCCTGTAGGCGTTCGCTTCAGTCGTATCCCTCACATAGAACGGCGCTTTCCGGTTGTGCTCAAAAAAGTAAGGCATGCCGTTTGCATGGTCGTAATGCGCGTGGCTTAAGGTTGCCAGATCGATATCTTCAACGTCTATCCCCAGCTTCTCAAGATTTTTCAGAAAAAGGTCTGATGAGCCGGCATCCGTTAAGATCTTTTTGTCTCCGTATTCGATATAAAGGCACAGTCCCCATTCTCCTGTCAGGTCATTATCCGATATATTGTCGACTACTACGGTTATGACTGTTTTCATGTTTTTCCTTTCATCAGTACGTACATATTTATATTGATTTTTCATATATCCAGATGATACCATTTAATCAGGAAGAAGAAAATGCACGGAAGCCTTTGTTTGGACTTCCGCGTTTTATTGTAGGCACAATGCGCATAGAATTACCATCGGATGTAAAAACCATAATATCCCGCATAGAGGCAGCAGGCTTCGAGGCATATGCCGTCGGCGGATGCGTGCGTGATTCGCTGCTCGGCAGGGAGCCGAATGACTGGGATATCACCACTTCCGCCAAACCGCCGGAGATCAAGAAACTCTTCAAACGGACGGTGGATACCGGGATCCGGCACGGAACGGTCACTGTTCTCATGCAGGGAAATACATACGAAGTCACTACTTATCGCGTGGACGGGATCTATGAAGATGCCAGGCATCCGAGCAGCGTATCGTTTACGGATGTCTTAACAGAAGACTTAAGGCGGCGGGACTTTACGATCAACGCCCTGGCCTACAATGAGACAAAGGGTCTTGTTGATGAGTTTGACGGCATTGGAGATCTTGAACGCAAAGTCATCCGCGCTGTCGGAGATCCGTCGGACCGTTTTTCGGAAGATGCCCTTCGCATGATGAGGGCGGTCAGATTTGCGGCCCAGCTGGGCTATACCATAGATGACAAAACGGCAGCGGCGATCCGTGTACACGCAGCTAATCTGAGTAAGGTCAGTGCCGAACGCATCATGACCGAGCTTACCAAGCTGATCACGTCGGATCATCCGGAGATGCTCAGAGACGCATACGAACTGGGCCTGACCGCGAGGTTTTTCCCGGAATTCGACAGATGCATGAACACGCCGCAGAACATCATCCATCATTGTTATAATGTCGGCGAGCACATCCTGCATACCATGATGGCGTCCAGGCCCGACAGAGTGATCCGTTTCAGCCTGATGCTCCATGATATCGCCAAGCCCAACGTCCTCACGGTGGATGAGGACGGCATAATCCATAATAAGGGCCACGCCGCTGTCGGAACGGACATGGCAAGAGATATACTTCAGCGCCTGAGATCGGATAATGACCTGATAAATAAAGTAACGAAACTTATCACATACCATGACTGGCGGATACAGGACGACAAAAAAAGCGTAAGAAAAGCCGCATCAACGCTTGGGCATGAGCTTTTCCCTCTGCTCCTCGAGGTCCAGAGAGCCGATGTTGCGGGACAGAGTGATTATAAGCGTGAGGAAAAGTACGAAAAACTCGACAATATCACCCGTCTGTATGAAGAGATATTAAAGGATAACGAAGCCATATCCGTAAAGGATCTGGCCGTTAGCGGCAAAGATCTGATCGAAGCCGGCATGGAAGAGGGCTCTCGGATAGGTGATACGCTTAAGCTTATGCTGGAGCATGTTCTGGAGGTTCCCGGGGACAATATAAAAGAAAAACTCCTGACTTTTGTTCGCTCGGGAAGTTGGTGATATACTGAATGGGATATGGTGTTTGCACCGGACCGGATATGAAGAAAAGTGATTCAGCCAAAAAATTCGAATACAGATCGGGACTGCTTAAGAAACTGACGATCAGCGCATTTCTGGGAGGTCTTACCGCGATCGCACTCTGCGGATGTACGCCCGAAGCCTTTAACATAGGCCAGGCTCAGGATCTTGCGGGAACAGGTCAGCCCGGATCACCTTCCGAGGCAGTGGTTTATTCCACTTACAACTATCTGCCCGTGGGAACCTATGATTCAGCGGATACCGCCATACTTAAGACGATCGATCGTGAGAAAAAAACGGTTACCCTTTACAACACGGTTGCCGCCAGGACTTATACCTTAAATTATGATGGCACCACATATGCTTTGGACAAGTACGGAACTACGATGTCCATGGCACAGATGACAGAGGGTACCATCGTAGACGTCAATTTCTACAAGGCTACCAAGCAGCTTGTGAACATCCAGGTTTCCCCCGATGCGTGGACTTACGAATCAGTGACCAGGTATGACCTGGGAGGAATAAACTCCACTGCCACCATCGGTGACAGGACTTATGCCCTGACCAAGGGCGTACAGGTCTTCTCCGAAAACGGGGAAACGGATCTGATGAACATAGTCGATGGTGATACGATCACTGTATCGGGCATCGGCTATGATATCTATTCAATAAAGGTAAACAGCGGACACGGATATGTAAGACTCACCCATGACGAAGCCCTCGTCGGCGGATGGATCGAGGTCGGCGGGTCGCTGATCACCAAGATAACCGAACCCGGCATGCTCCTTACCGTACCCGAAGGGACATATACGGTGCGCATGTATAACGACAACAGTTCCGAGACTCAGACCATCAATGTGGACCGCAATCAGGAGGTTGTCCTGGATTGCAGCGCTATTACCGCCCCGGAAGAAACCTTCGGACAGATCCTTTTCCATGTGACTCCGGAGACGGCAGTGCTTAAGATGGACGGAGAGATTAAGGATATCTCCGGTATCATCAAAGCTGAATACGGAGTTCACGAGATAGAAGTATCGGCCCAGGGTTATGATACATTGCTCAGATATGTGAATATCGGGACCGAGCTTTCGGAGATCACGATCAATCTGGATGAGACGGTCACATATGTGAGCGACAATTCTTCAATATGGAACAACCTGTTTAATACGGTAAGCGGCAATTCAGCGAGCGGGAACTCCGTAAGCGGCAACTCGGTCAGCAAGAACTCGACAAGTTCCAACTCGACCAGCGGGAATACCGCGAGCGGAAATAAAAAGACCGTGACGGCGAACGGCTATAACAGGGTTTATATATATTATCCCGACAGCGTTGAGGTATATGTGGACGGAATATATGCAGGTCTTACCCCCATGAGCTTTAAGAAGACTGTCGGCGCGCATACCATAATCCTCAAAAAACCCGGATTTGAGACACGCAGCTATACGATATATGTGGCCGATGACGGCGAAGACATGAGCATATCCTTCTCCGATCTCGCTCCTGTATCAGGCAGCTCTTCGTCCGCAACGACAACCGATACTTCCTCCGGAACGTCAAACGGAACATCAACTGACAGCTCAGGTACATCAGGCGGCACTGCGACCGATACATCTTCAGGATCCTCAGGCGGGGCCGCGACCGATACATCCGGAACGACAACCGATACATCAGGGTCTTCGTCCGGCGGAACAACCGGGGATACCGCAACCGATACGTCGTCCGGTTCGTCAGGAGATGCATCAACCGGTACATCCGGCACTTCAACGGATACCTCCGGTACATCCGGCACTTCATCCGGTTCCGGTTCAACGGGCACGGATACCGGCGGTCAGGCCTCATCCGGCGATTCCGGATCCTCTTCGGGTACCTCTGACACCTCGGCTTCAGCGACAGGAGATACGGGTACTCAGACCTCGGGTGAAGGGAGTGGTTCAAACACCTCCGAAACTGGTCAACATAACTCCGCAAACCCTTGATTTTACTGGATTTTTTGCCGTTTTTTCCTTGACAAGAAAGGCTTAAAAGTTTATATATATTATAGGCATTAGGTGATAACCAAATGTCGGAACGACAATTTTTTGAAATAGGAGGAGTTCATAATGAACAAGACAGAATTAGTTGATGCAATCGCTAAGCAGGCAGGTCTTTCCAAGAAGGATTCTGAGGCAGCTCTTAAGGCTTTCACAGACACAGTAGGCAAGGCTCTGAAGAAGGGTGACAAGGTTCAGCTTGTTGGCTTTGGTACTTTCGAAGTTTCCAAGAGAGCAGCCAGAGAGGGTAGAAATCCTCAGACAGGCGCTACAATGAAGATCAAAGCTTCTAAGGCTCCTAAGTTCAAAGCTGGTAAGGCTCTTAAGGATCTTGTAAACGGCTGAGAATAATAAACGTTTAGCGGAGCCCGTGCTTGCACGGGCTCTGTTTTTTTCAAAAACTCTCTTCTATTCAAAAAAGAACGATAAGCAAGAAGGAAACACAATGAGACTGGATAAATATCTGAAGGTATCAAGACTGATAAAAAGACGGACCGTGGCAAACGAGGCATGTGATGCCGGCCGGGTTACCATAAATGATAAGCCCGCAAAAGCCTCAGCTAACGTAAAAGTGGGAGATATCATCACCATACAGTTCGGAAACAGGGAAACCAAAGTCGAGGTCTTAAGCGTGGCTGAAACCGTAAAAAAAGAGGAAGCCGCGGAATTGTACAAATTTGTATAAAAAATAGAACAAATGCCCTTGACGGTTTACATAGTTACATAATAAAATATTTTTATGTAAACAACTTGGGGGAGGTTTTGTTTTCTTATGGCGATTCGCCAGGCCGCACACCGCAAAAAACACAGCAATCGGTTTTCAATGCTGCTCATAACCGCAGTAGTACTTATGATAACCATAGTCGTGGCTGTTAAGTGTACGGAGCTTAGCCGGAAGGTCGCCGAGTATGAAGAACGCGAAGCCCAGCTAAAGGTTCAGATAGAGGAACAGGAGGCAAGGGCCGAGGAACTGGTCGAATACGAGAAATACACCCAGACCATGAAATACATCGAAGATGTCGCAAAGAGCAAGCTGGGACTTGTGTATGAAGGCGAGATCATATTTAAGGAAGAGAATTAAACCGGAGCGATCGCTTCGGTTTAAGTTTTTGGTAAGATGTCTGATATCTATTCCCGTGTAAGCAATTACATAACCGAGCATAAGATGCTGGAAGAAGATGACCGGATCCTGGCTGCGGTAAGCGGAGGTGCCGACTCCATGTGCATGCTCGATCTTCTGATACGGTTTTGTGCCGGGCACGGGCATAAGCTCGGTGTAGTGCATGTGGACCACGGATTCAGAACGGAGTCCGCCTCCGAGGCTGCCTATGTTGAGCACTTTTGCAGGGAGCGGGATATCCCCTTTTATCTGGAAAAGATCATTCCCGGGAGCATTCCGAACTCCGAAGAAAGCGCAAGGATCAGACGTTATGAGCTGATATCCGAAACGGCTGTAAAGAACGGGTACACACGCATAGCACTTGCCCACAATATGCGGGACAGGGCGGAAACCATACTTTTTAACATGTTCAGAGGTACCGGAATCAGCGGCATGTGCGGTATCAGACCCGTAAGAGACGAATTCATACGGCCCATCATGTGTCTGGATCGTCGTGAAATAGAGACATATCTTGAAACTGCAGGCATTAAGTTCTGTACGGACCAGACCAATCTCACGGATGATTATTCCAGAAACCGGATAAGACACCACATATTGCCGGAGGCTGAGAGCATAAATGACGGAAGCATACGGCATATGAATGAAACGGCAGAAGATGTGTCCGCAGTCTGCGATCTGATCTCGGGGCTGGCATCGGAAGCATATTCGGATATGGTCAGATCCGTAAGCGGCGAGGAGTATCTGATCGATGTGTCGCGATTTTCGGCGCTTCATCCCGTAATAAGGGAAGAAGTCATAAGAATGATCCTTCATCATATGACACCCCATCTTAAGGATATAAGCCGTGAGCACATATCCGGAGTGGAGGATCTTGCCTGCAGAAACTCGAACGCCCGGTTCGATCTTCCCTATGGGATCCGGGCATACAGATCCTATGAGAATATATGCATCCGTAAACCGGAGGAAAGATCGGGAGAAGAGGCCGAAGGTCTTCCCGAAGGAGGGATCAGAGTCGATCTTACCGGGCTTAAACCCGGAGGAGAGCCCTTAAAGATCCGCACGGACGCATCCCATGAGATGATCTTTTCCCTGACGGAGGCGGCGGATCCCGCGGCCGCAGCCGAAATGATAACCGACTGTGATTATGCTAAATGCTTTGATTATGATAAAATAAATAAGTTGTTGGATATACGCTACCGACTCGAGGACGATCACCTGATCATAGACGCCGGGGGACATGTAAAAAAGCTTGCCAGATACATGATCGAGAGCAAGATCCCGGAGTATATGCGTGACCGGATACCCGTTATCGCGGACGGATCGGAGGTCATATGGGTAGCGGGGTACAGAGATTCATATGCATACAGGATAGACGATTCAACAACGAGGATACTTAAGATACAGATCACGGATTCTAATACCAAAGGAGAGAAAGATGGCTGAACGAGTGGAGATTATGCTGACTGAAGAAGAAGTTGACAGCCGTATCAGAGAGATCGGCGAGCAGATCAGCAAAGATTATGCCGGCAGGATGGTACACCTTGTATGTGTCCTCAAAGGAGGAAGCTTCTTTATGACGGAACTGGCCAAGAGGATCACGGTGCCGGTTTCACTTGATTTCATGAGTGTGTCAAGCTACGGCGGCAGCACGAAATCCAGCGGAGTCGTGAGGATCGTCAAGGACCTTGATGAGCCCCTTGAAGGCAAGGATGTGCTCGTAGTTGAGGATATCGTGGATTCCGGAAGGACATTAAGCTATCTTCTCGAACTGCTTCGTGACAGGGGACCTGCGAGCGTGAAACTTTGTACGCTCCTTGATAAGCCCGAACGCAGGGTGGTTGATGTGCATGTGGATTATACCGGGTTTGAGATACCCGATGAGTTTGTGGTAGGTTACGGACTCGATTATGATCAGAGATATCGAAATCTTCCGTATATCGGAGTAGTAAGATTCGATTAAGAGGCAGGGAATGAAACAGGAAAAGCAAAAGAATTACGGTTATCTGATTTATTTTGCGGTGATCGTCGTGCTGCTGTTGTTCACGGCATGGATCGGCAACCGCAAAAACGCGGATATATCCTACACAAAGGGTGATCTGTATCAGGACATAGAGGACGGTAAGGTCGTATCCGTTACGATAGCCCCCTATAAGCAGACTCCTACAGGTGAGATATCCGTCCAGCTCAAAGCCGGAGAGGTCAGGACCGTATATGTAACTGATGTAAATGAAGCGGAAAGAGAACTTCGCGAAGAATACGGTATCGATCCCCAGGTCAGACAGGTTGAGCAGGACAGCTGGTTCATGACGAGCGTCCTTCCGGTTCTGATCGCAGTGATCGTATGTGTCTTCTTTTTTGTGATGCTGACAGGCCAGAGCGCCGGAGCCGGCGGCGGCAGCCGGATGATGAATTTCGGAAAAAGCCGTGCGAGACTCGATACAGGCGATAAGCCCATCACTTTTGCCGATGTGGCAGGTCTAAAAGAAGAAAAAGAAGACTTAAACGAAGTTGTTGATTTCCTGAAAAACCCCTCGAAATATACAAAGGTCGGCGCGCGGATCCCCAAGGGCATCCTGCTTGAAGGAGCTCCCGGTACGGGAAAGACGCTCCTTGCCAAGGCGATCGCAGGCGAGGCAGGCGTTCCGTTTTTCTCGATTTCCGGATCGGATTTCGTGGAAATGTTCGTAGGTGTGGGCGCATCCAGAGTAAGGGATATGTTTGATGAAGCCAAGAAAAACAATCCCTGTATCATATTCATAGATGAGATCGATGCCGTAGCAAGACGGCGCGGCACCGGACTCGGCGGCGGACATGATGAAAGAGAGCAGACTCTCAACCAGCTCCTTGTGGAAATGGACGGATTCGGAGTAAACGAAGGCATCATAGTCCTCGCAGCGACCAACCGAGTAGATATCCTCGATCCCGCGATCCTTCGTCCCGGCAGATTTGACCGTAAGATCACGGTCGCAACTCCGGATGTCGGAGGCAGGGAAGATATACTGAAGATCCATGCCCGCAACAAGCCGCTTGCCGATGAGGTCAATCTTGAACATGTGGCACAGACAACAGCCGGATTTACCGGAGCGGATCTTGAGAACCTGATGAACGAAGCCGCAATCTCCGCAGCTAAAGACAACAGGGCATATGTCAATCAGGATGATATAACCAAGTCATTTATCAAGGTAGGTATAGGAACCGAGAAGAAGAGCCGGATCATCTCCGATAAGGAAAAGAAGATCACTGCATATCACGAGACCGGACATGCCATTCTTTTCCATCTGCTTCCCGATGTGGGCCCCGTATATACGATATCGATCATCCCGACGGGCCTCGGCGCTGCGGGATATACGATGCCGCTGCCCGATAAGGACGAGATGTTCATGACCAAGACCAGGATGCTTCAGGATATCATGGTATTGCTTGGCGGACGTATAGCCGAAGAGATCATATTCGGTAACGACGACATAACGACCGGCGCATCCTCCGATATCAAGAAAGCGACTGCCATGGCCAGACGTATGGTCACCAGATACGGCATGTCACAGAACATAGGCGTGATCAACTATGATGACGACGATGATGAGGTATTCATCGGCCGCGATCTTGCTCATGCCAAGAAGTATTCCGAAGAGATGCAGGGCAAGATCGATGAGGAAGTCAAGTTCATAATCGATGATTGCTACAGCAAGGCGAAGGCCATAATAGAGGAGAATATGGACATTCTCCATGCTTCGACCGAGCTCCTTCTTCAGAAGGAAAAGATCACCCGTGAGGAATTTGAGGCATTGTTTGGCAATAATGCACAATAATTCACATGGCCGATTATAATATTTGTCGAAAGTTGGCATTGTTACAGGGGATATCGCAGAGTATTATAATAAGCGTAACCCCCCAATACATTTAGTTTTTGCTATACCCCATAAGAAAGAAATACCTTCTCTAAAAAGGACAGCTACTTGTAGTTGTCCTTTTTACCGTTTTGAGATAGAATAAACAAGGACCACAAGATGTTGTCCCCGATGAAAGTCAATGTCACAGATTTAGTATGGACTATAATTTTCTAAACAAGGCAGCTGCCAATCAGGCATATATCGCGGGAATGAGACCGGTTTTACGTAAAGGAGCACTGTTTTCGGACACTACTGCCGATTATGTGATCCCCGCGGAACCGAGTCCCTACGGTCAGGTGACCATCAGGTTCAGGACTGCTCATAATAACGTCGATAATGTGTTTATTATCGTAGACGGTGAGAGATATCTGATGTACCGCGAATCCCAGACGGATAACTTTGATTTCTATGTCGAAGAGATCCAGCTGGAAAATCAGCGTATTTCCTACTATTTTGAGATCCATAGCGGTAAGATCCAATGCTATTTTGACATCCGTGGATTATCCAGGGATGTCAATCCCGCTTATCATTTCAAGATCATTCCCGGATTCAGAACGCCTGCCTGGGCGAAGGGCGCGGTCATGTATCAGATATATGTTGACCGTTTCTGCAACGGCGATCCGACCAATGATGTACTGACGGGTGAATATTCCTATATCGGAGACCGTGTGCAGCAGGTGACCGATTGGAATAAGTATCCCGCATCCATGGGCGTTCGCGAGTTTTACGGCGGCGATCTTCAGGGCGTTTTGGATAAACTTGATTATCTTGAGGATCTGGGGATAGAGGTCATTTACTTTAATCCCCTCTTCGTTTCTCCCTCCAATCATAAATACGATATCCAGGA
>JAEEGL013368091.1_pt1 | contig 55257 bp, 46 predicted proteins | sample 9134231 | NCBI WGS metagenome assembly JAEEGL01 (sample SAMN16246548, study PRJNA631951) | gut metagenome | biome: gut microbiome; feature: rumen; material: fiber-attached | host: Bos | place: Iran: Karaj | collected 2018-10
CCCCGTCAAGATCGCCGACCTGGCCCGACGGATGATCCGTCTCGCGGGCTTCGAGCCCGGCCGGGACCTCCAGATCGAATACACCGGCCTCCGGCCCGGCGAAAAACTCTACGAGGAAGTCCTCGCCAACGAGGAGAACACCCTCCCCTCCTTCCACCCCCGCATTCGCATCGCCAAGGTCCGCGAATACGGCTTCGAAGAAGTGGACCCCGTCCTGCACCGGATGGTCCAACTCGCCCGCGACGTCAACATCCCCGCGATGGTGGACCTGATGAAAGCGACGGTCCCGGAATACACATGCACCACCGACTACTCGCAAGAGCGTTACCAATACAACGCCCCCAGCCAGAAATAAAACAAAACACAATAATAGCATGAAAACCACTCTCAGACTCCTCCGGACGGCAATCTTCGCCCTGGGTCTCGCCGCGCTGGCCTCCTGCGCTACGCCGGCCAACATCGCTTACTTCCAGGACGCGGTCAACGACACGACCCTGACTCCGGCCAAGGCCCAGCCCATTCGGCTCAAACCCATGGACCAAATCTCCGTGATCGTCAACAGCCGCGATCCCCAGGTCACCGCAATGTTCAACCTCCCTTATTACACCACCCGCATCGGTGAGACGCAAACCCTGACCTCCACGGCCGGCACCGGTTCGTCCCTAACCACCTCCAACAGCATCTCCGGATACACCGTGGACGCCAACGGCTACATCGACTTCCCGATTATCGGCCCCGTCCTCGTCGCCGACCGCACCCGGGAGCAGGCCGCCGAGCATATCAAGGAACTCCTTATCGAGAGCCGCCAGATCAAGGATCCGGTCGTTACCGTGGAATTCATGAACCTCGGCTTCTCCGTCCTTGGTGAAGTCAACCGACCCGGCCGCTTCAAGATCGACCGGGACCGTTTCACCATCCTCGACGCCATCGGCCTCGCTGGGGACCTGACGATCAACGGCCAGCGCGAAGACGTGACCCTGATCCGCCACGATGGCAAGAAAGACCACATCTACAAAATTAACCTTCTCAATGCCAAGCAGATGTACGCTTCACCGGCCTTTTACGTCCAGCAAGGAGACGTAATCTATGTCACGCCCAACGACAAGCGTCGCCGAGAAGCCACCATCAACGGCAACAATGTCCGATCCAGCTCCTTCTGGATCTCCATCGGCTCCCTCGCGACCTCCGTCGCCCTCCTGATCTTCCGTCTCAAGTAATCCCTCCGCCATGGAAAACAACAATAACTACAACCGCCCCGAAGCCCAACAAGAAGACAACAACCTGTCCCTCAAGGACATCTGGGCCCTCTGCGTCAACCACTGGAAATGGTTCGCCATCTCCCTGGCCGTCTGCCTTCTAGCTGCCACCTACTATGTCATCAAGACCGTCCCTGTCTATACCCGCAGCGCCTCGGTTCTGATCAAGGAAGACCGAAAGTCCGGCTCGGTGTCGTCTGACATTTCCGCCGCTTTCTCCGATCTCGGTTTCGGCCAGACCCGCGTCAACGTCAACAACGAGATCATCAACTTCCTCTCCCCCGACCTGATGCAGCAGGTAGTCCGCAACCTCCACCTTGACGTGGACTACAAGGTCCAGGGACTCCGCTATAAGTATACAGTATACGGCTCCAGTCTCCCGGTTCAGGTTGAGTTCCTCGACCTTGGCCGCAACGAGTCCGCGGGCCTCAATCTCGAGCTTAAAGATTCCACCGCATGTATCCTCTCTGACTTCACTCTCCGAGGCGACAGAATCAAAGGCAAGAAACTCCCTGCTGCGTACGGGGATACGACCGAAACCCCGCTAGGTAGAATTCTTGTTACTCCTTCGCAGTACGCCGACCAAGCGGAATGGGACCGCCCGATCATGATCTATCGTTCCGGCTTCCAGTCCACTACGAGACGCTATCGTTCCCGCCTCTCAGCTACTCTCAGTGACAAGAACTCCACCGTCATTAACCTCGGATTCAAGGACGTCAACATCCAGCGTGCAGAAGATGTCCTGCGCATGGTGATCAATGTCTATAACGAAAACTGGATCAAGGACAAGAACCAGATCACTACTTCTACCAACGAGTTCATCGCCGACCGCCTGCGCGTCATCGAGCAGGAGCTAGGTAGCGTGGACAAGACCATCACCTCATACCAGAGTGAGCACCGCATCCCAGACTACAAGGCGGCAGCCAGTATGGATATGCAGCTATCCGCTGAAGCCAGCAAACACCTGATGGAACTCAACAACCAACTCTCCATCGCCCGCTTCCTCCAGTCCGACATCGCCGGCGCCGCCCCTGGCACCCTGCTGCCCGCCAACGTGGGCATCAATGACCCCAGTACCCAGGGCCAGATCAACCAGTACAACACGACGATGCTCCAGCGCAACCGCCTGGTCGAGTCCTCCTCCGAGGAGAACCTCCTCGTCAAGGACCTGGACCAGCAGTTGAGTTCCCTGCGCAGTTCCATCCTGACCTCCCTGGACAATTATATCAAGTCCATCGGCATCCAGATCCGCTCTTCCCAGCAGGCACAGCGCTCCTCTCAAGCGCGCGTGAGCGATATCCCGCTGCAGGCTGGCCGGATGCTCTCTGACGAGCGTCAACAGAAGGTTAAGGAAGCTCTGTACCTCTACCTCCTCCAGAAGCGGGAAGAAAACGAGCTCTCTCAGGCCTTCACCGCATATAATACCCGCGTTGTCACCTCCCCTAGCGGTTCCAATGCCCCGATTGCACCCAACAAGAAGATGATCTATCTGGTCGCCTTGCTTCTGGGTCTAGCCATCCCCTTCGCATGGTTCTATCTAAAAGAGGTCCTCAACACCACCGTTCGTGGTCGCAAGGACCTCGAGAACATGTCCGCTCCCTTCCTGGGCGAACTTCCTTCAACCTACCAGAAGAAGAACATGTTCGACCGGATCAAGATCACCGACAATCCTGAGGACCGCAAGATCGTCGTCATGCCCCACAGCCGTAATGTGATCAACGAGGCCTTCCGCGTCGTACGGACCAACCTCGAGTTCATGCGTGGCAAGGATACCGGCAGCAAGGTCCTGATGGTCACCTCCTTCAATGTCGGCTCTGGCAAGACCTTCGTGTCCTCCAACTTGGCCACATCACTCGCCATCAAGGGCAAGCGGGTCATCATTCTTGACCTCGACCTGCGTAAGCGTTCTTTGAGCGCCCTGGCCGGTCAGCCCAAACGCGGTATCTCCGACTATCTCAACGGCCACACAGATGACTGGGCTTCTTTGGTTGTCCACCAGGTTGGCGGCAACGCCCTGGATGTTCTTCCCGTCGGTACCATGCCTCCGAACCCCGCCGAGCTCCTCGCTGAGCCGCGTCTGGCTGCGCTCTTGAATGAGCTACGGGAGAGCTACGACTACATCTTCCTCGACTGCCCGCCAATCGAGATCGTGACCGACGCTGACCTGATCGCCCCGCTCGCCGACATCACCCTCTTTGTCGTGCGCGCCGGACTGCTCGAGCGCTCTATGCTCCCGCAGATCGAGAAATATTACACTTCCAAAAAGTACAACAACATGGCCCTCCTGCTCAACGGCACCGAGTCCGCCGGCCGCTACGGCTACAAGTACGGGTATAAATACGGATACGCCTACGGCAAGTATGGCTCCTCCTATGGCAGCTACGGCTCAGAGAAAGATGCGTAATATGAAGGGAATCAGGCACTTGACCCTGCTGACGGCGATGCTGGTCACCTTGATGGGAGGCCAGCCGGCCCGGGCGCAGCTCTCGCGTCTGAAGTTCCTCAACTACAAGATCACTTCTATCGTTCCTTCAGGCTTTCGCTCCGTTCGAGGTGCCGTTGAAGTAACCCTAACCAACGACACGACCGCCTTCACGATGTCCGACATTCAGGGTCTCGTGTATCGCAATGGCAAGCCCTTCGTCCATGGCGTATGCAACGACACCCACGTCGCCCGTGGCACCGTCACCGTCCGCCCCGCCGGCACTGTCCAGCTCTGCGACAGCGTCAGTATCTGGACCGTCATGCGCTGTATGATCGACTTCGACCCCGATGAATACTCCGGCGATCTCTCGATGGTCATCACAGACGCCAAGGGCCACCAGCGGACCTACACCAAAGAAGGCGTTCCTGTCGGTAAGCTCTTGAACAACAAGCTCAAAAAGAAAAAGAAGAAATAGTATGTTTACGTTATCTCCCCTTCCCTACGGCCTGGACGCCCTGGATCCCATTATTAGCGCCCACACCCTGACCTTCCACCACGGCAAGCATCTGCAAGCCTATGTGGACAATCTGAACAAGTTACTGCCCGGCAGCGGCTTGGAAGAGCTGCCGCTCGAGGAAATCGTAGCGAAAGCCTCCGGCGCCCTCTTCAACAACGCCGGCCAGGTCCTCAACCACGAGATGTACTTCGCCCAGTTCTGTCCCGGCGGACGTTCGCTTGCAGCCGAGAGTCCTCTTTACAAGCAGATCGCAAAGCAGTGGGGCAGCATCGAAGCTTTCCAGGACGAGTTCGTCGCCAAAGGCGTCAGCCTCTTCGGCTCCGGCTGGGTCTGGCTCTCTGCCGATCCCGACGGCTCCCTCGTCATCACCCAGGAGCCCAACGCCGGCAACCCCGTAACGAAAGGCCTCAAGCCCCTCCTCACCTTCGATATCTGGGAACACGCCTACTACCTCGACTACCAGAACCGCCGCGCAGACCAACTCAAATCCCTCTGGAAGATCCTCGACTGGGCTGTCATTGAACAAAGATACTTGGACTAAACTATGATCGAATCCTACATTCGATACTTCAGAGAACCGAAAACCGAACTTAAACACATCTTCAGCCCCTACCGGGTCTGCCCAATCGGGGCGCATGTGGACCATCAGCATGGACTGGTGACGGGATTTGCTATTGACAAAGGCGTGGATCTAGTCTATACACCGACGGATGACGGAAGCGTCTCATTAAAGAGTCTCACCTTCGAAGGCGACATCGACTTCTCGGTGCGGATCCCGGCGCTGGTGAAACAAGGCAACTGGGGTGACTATGCACGTGGCGCCAAGTTCGCCCTCCAGAAACGCTTCACCCTCAAGCGCGGGATCAAAGGTGTCATCAAGGGTTCGCTGCCCGTCGGCGGGCTTAGCTCTAGCGCAGCCGTCCTCATCGCCTACGTAATGGCCTTCGCCGATGCCAACGACCTCCAGATCAAACCCTTCGAAGTGATGAAGATCGCCTCCGAGGCAGAACGCGAATACATCGGCCTCAACAACGGCCTCCTCGACCAGGCCTGCATTGCCTTGGGCAAGAAAGGCCATCTCCTGATGCTCGACTGCGAGAGCAATGACTACCGGCTCATCCCCCGCAATCCCAAGATGCCTCCCTTCGAGATCGGCATCTTCTTCAGCGGCCTTACCCGCAACTTGATGAACAGCGACTACAACCTCCGCGTCTCCGAATGTAAGACCGCAGCCTGGGACCTCCAGGCCTTCGCCGGCATCCCGATCAAGGTCATGGAGAAAACCTTCCTGCGTGATGTCCCGAAAGAGTTGTTCGAGCAATACAAAGACTGGATGCCCGCCCGCTTCGCCCGGCGTGCGCAGCATTTCTACGAAGAATACAAACGCGTTCGTGAAGGCGTCACGGCTTGGGAGACTGGTAACCTAGAATGGTTCGGCTCACTCAGCAATGCCTCCTGTGAGTCCAGCATCCACAACTATGAGTGCGGATCCCCTGAACTTATTGCTATCTACCGTACTCTCCGTGAGACGGATGGGGTTTATGGCGGTAGGTTTAGTGGGGCGGGGTTTAAGGGCGCTTGTATCGCACTGGTGGATCCGGAGAAGAAAGAGAGTATTGAGAATGAGGTGACGGAGAAATATTTGGCGGAGTTTCCACAATACAAGGATACGTTCCAGGTGTTCTTTGTTCAGAGTGATGAGGGAGCCAGGTTTGTATAATCAATAGGCAACAATAATACTATGAAAAGAATAATGCTGGTATTTGGAACCCGGCCAGAGGCAATCAAGATGTGCCCGCTGGTGAAGGAGTTCCAGAAGTATCCGGAGGATTTCAAAACCATCGTGTGCGTGACTGGACAACATCGTGAGATGCTGGACCAGGTGCTGCGCATCTTTGAGGTCACTCCCGACTACGACCTCAATATCATGAAGCAAGGGCAAGACCTCTATGATGTCACGGCAAGAGTCCTGACGGGGATGCGCGATGTGCTGAAGGAGGCTAAACCGGATGTGGTTCTTGTTCATGGAGACACGACCACCAGCACTGCTGCGGCTCTCGCCGCCTTCTATCAACAAATACCGGTTGGTCACGTGGAAGCGGGTCTGCGTACTCACAACATATACAGCCCCTGGCCGGAAGAAATGAATCGCCAGATTACCGGACGAATCGCAACATACAATTTTGCCCCCACACCATTAAGTGAGCGTAATCTGATGGAGGAAAAAGCGCACGGGCAAATCTTTGTGACCGGCAACACGGTCATTGATGCGCTCCACATGGTAGTGGATAGACTCAAGAGCGACAAGGCCCTTGCCGATGAGCAGGTCATCGTACTGAAGAATGCCGGTTACGATGTGACCCGTCTTAACAACGGAAAGAAACTCGTTCTGATTACCGGTCATAGAAGAGAGAATTTTGGAGACGGATTCATCAGCATGGTTACCGCCATGAAGGACCTCAGCGAGAAATATCCAGATGTGGATTTTGTCTATCCCATGCATCTCAACCCCAACGTGCGCAAGCCCATCCATGAGGTGTTTGGCGAGGATCTCACAGCATTTTCCAACTTCTTCTTCATTGAGCCACTCCAGTACCTGGAATTCGTCTATCTCATGGAGAAATCCACCATCGTCCTCACCGACTCCGGCGGCATCCAGGAAGAAGCTCCTGGCTTGGGCAAACCCGTACTTGTGATGCGCGACACCACCGAGCGTCCTGAAGCATTAGAGAGCGGAACGGTCCATCTGGTGGGAACGAATCACGACCTGATTATGAATGAGGTCTCCACGCTGCTCGATGACGAGAAAGCTTATGAGAAGATGTCTATGGCAGTGAATCCTTATGGCGATGGAATGGCCTGTGGGCGCATAGTGGCATCACTCCGATAAGCTTCCAAAAGCATCTTCACAATGGGCAACAACGAGAGACTAGCTCGAAACACGATGTATCTATATATAAGGATGTTCATCGTCCTTATTGTATCGTTGTATACTTCGCGAGTCATCCTCAAAACATTGGGGGTAATCGATTTTGGTATTTATAATGTTGTTGCTGGTTTTGTATCATTGTTTGGATTCCTCAACGCGACCTTATCATCCAGTATGCAACGGTTTTATAACTTTGAGCTTGGCTCTTCTGGCGTGTCGGGAGTTAGCCGTGTATACTCTGTTGGTCTTAATATTCATTTAATCATCGCACTCTGTCTTTTATTAGTTCTCGAATCTTTTGGTATCTGGTATGTAAACAATGTAATGGTAATTCCAAAAGATCGTCTACTTGCAGCGAATTTTGTTTTTCAAGCCGTTATTGCATCGATGGTTTTAATTATACTTCAGATTCCTTACCTCGGAGCAGTTCTGGCATATGAAAGAATGAATTACTACTCATTAATTAGTATCATTGATGTTATACTAAAATTAGTAATAGTTCTAGTGCTGCCTTTTTTCCAAAGTGACAAATTGATCGTCTATTCGATCCTATTATTCTTTATCTCGCTATTTGACTTCGCAGCCTACTTTATTTTCTCTAAACGCAATCTTGGCGGCCTACATTACACAAGACGTCCTGATAAATCAGTATTGAGAGGAATTCTTTCATTTTCATCATGGAATCTCATTGGGACATTTGCTTTTATGCTAAAAGGACAAGGGATCAATTTGCTACTTAATTCTTTTTTTGGGCCCGTTGTAAATGCAGCCAGAGGAATTGCATTCCAGATTAATACTGCAGTAAACAACTTTTCTGGAAGCATCTCCACAGCTTTTCGCCCCCAAATAGTTGACTCCTATGCAAAGGTGGATTATACGAGAGTGAGGGATCTTTTTTATTCAGAAGGGAAGATTTGCTTTTCTTTAATCCTTTTCATTGTTGTGCCATTAATAATGGAGATGGAAATGATTCTACATATTTGGCTGGGGCAATCGATCCCAAATGATACAAACTGTTTTTCTATTTTAGTTTTAATAGATTTATTAATCTGTACGATAAATCCTTCAATTGGGCAGGTCGTGTTTGCTACAGGTAACATAAAACGATATCAAATCGCCAACTCTTGTGTTAATTTACTGTTAGTTCCCGTGTGCTGGTCATTTCTAAAACTTGGGTTTTCGGCAACTTCTGCATTTATTATTACGGCTGTTTTTTCAGTCCTTAATCAATTAGTTTGCCTTATAGAAATGAATAGGGTTTTTGATGTAGACCTAAAAAAATACTGCAGAATGGTGATCCTACCTTGCGTTTTTTCAGCGCTACTTGCCTTTATCCCCCAAGTCATCCTTCATTACTTGCTCCCAAACTCTTTCTTGCGTTTTGTTCTTGTCGGCATTTTAGATATAATTTGGACTGGTGGAGTTGTCTATTTTATTATTCTGAATGATTCACAAAAAAACCTTCTAAGAGGTTATTTTGCACATTTAGTTAATGCAAAAAAGCATGAATAAGAAAGGCATTGTTAAGGTTTCGATCATTATTCCTGTCTACGGCGTTGAAAAATACATCGAACGCTGCGCTCGCAGTTTGTTTTCTCAAACCCTCGATGAAATCGAATACATTTTTGTTGATGATGGCACGTTAGATAATTCGTTGTTAGTTTTAGAACGAGTCATACAAGATTATCCCCAAAGGAAAGAACAGATAACAATAATCCACCACGAAAAGAATAAAGGCTTACCTGTGGCGCGAGAAACAGGGTCAAAACATGCATGCGGTGAGTATCTTGCCCATTGTGATAGCGATGATTGGGTTGATCCTGATATGTATAAGACCCTATATGAATATGCTACGACTGGCGGCTATGATTTGGTAACATGTAATATCATTCGAGAAGGCGAAAATGGCAGAGAGTTGTTAGCCGATTCTTCATTCGGTTCTAAAACGAGATATTTTACAGGTTTATTAAGAAAGACCAATCAACCTATGGTTTGGAATAAAATATATAAACGAGATCTTAATTGTCTTATTGACTATCCGAAATATAGTATGGGGGAAGATTTAGTTACGTCTATCCAAATCGCCTATTATGCCTCATCTATCGGTTATTGCCAACAACCATTATATCACTATTATACTCACCAACAGTCTTTGACAAAGGTGTCAACTTCAGAAGATATTACATACAATAAGTTTCTTCAAGTTCTCAGCAATGGTGATCAACTGTTTTCTTTTCTTAGCCATAATAATCTTGACAAAGAGTTCTCAAATGAAATAGTTTATTCTAAACTAATGAAAAAGGCATTTCTTATTCCACTTTTGAATAAAGATAACTATCGCTCAATCTGGCTAAATACCTACCCGGAGATTCGCTCTAAAGTTTTGTTTAATCCCATTATCCCATTAAGAGAGAAACTTAGGTATCTCTATTACTCAACTCTTGTCCGGCTTCAATATAAATACAAGAATGATTAAGTTTCTAAAAGGCCCAAATTTTTATATTGGCCTATGGGTTATTTATAATCTTCAGGGGATACTCTATAATAGCGGAAATGCTTTGTCCCAACTTCTGCTTTTTGTCATTTTAACTTTAAGTCTCATTCATTTTGTTAAGTCATTCGCGAATCTCAATCAATCACCCATTGTTTTTAGGTTTGATACTTCTGATTCTCTTATATACCTTATACGGAGTGCCATATCTTGTTTCGGGTAAAGTCTTAGTTATTGAAGGAATGAGCTATCCAGTTTATTCTTTTTTAAAGAATATATTTGTTTTAGATAACTATTAACATAGGATAATTGATGGATTTGTCTTTTTCAGCCTTATTAAAGAACCCGTGTACTAGATATTTATCTTTGTGGTGTATTTATTTGCTACAAGGAACTCTATATACCGAGGGAGGCCTTTTCTCACAGTCTATTCTATTGGTTATACTGTTAATGTCTCTATATCATGTTCTGAATGTAGTACAAGAGAAAAATGCGCCAATAATCTTTAAGTTCTTGCTGGTTCTTGTTGCACTATATACAATTCACGGCTTTTTCTTGATTATAGAAGGTGGGGTTACAGCGGGTGTTTCAAATCATACAATTGCCATTAATTTTCTTCGTTCTTTTTATATTTCAGTTCTTCCAATATTTTCTTTTTATTATTATGCCAGAAAGGGTTATTTATCTTTGGAGACGTTAAGACCATGGGTAATTGTTTTTGCGCTCATTGCTGTAGCATTGTTTTTTAAGATACAAAGAGAAACTTTGGAGAAAGCTATTGAAAGAGGATTTGAGGAAATTACAAATAACGCAGGTTATGTAATCACGGCACTAATACCATGTGTGTTTGTATTTGAGAAACGATGGATACAATATGCTTTTTTAGCTTTCTGTATTATCTTTATTATGTATGCTATGAAACGTGGGGCTATTTTAACAGGAGGCGTTGCAGTAATGATATATGTTTACATGACGATTCGACATGCAAAGCGGGGTGCTAAACTATCATTTTTGACTGCTACAGTTTTAATAGGAGTACTCATTTTTCAGTTTTTACAAAATACTGTTTTTCAAAATGACTATTTTCAATATAGAATTGAGAGGACATTGGAAGGATCATCTAGCGGTCGTGATGAATTGTTAGCAAACTGTCTTAATTATTATTTAAACAATGAGACTATTATCCAACAAATCTTTGGCATGGGAGCAAACGGGACTCTATCTATTGCTGGAGATGGAGCGCATAATGATTGGGTTGAATTATTAGTCAATCAAGGTTTGATTGGAAACGTCATTTTTCTTTTATTTTGGGTTAGTTTCTATAAAGTAATAAGAAACAGATTTTTATGCCAATTGTCCCGAGATGCACTGACACTCGTTTTCGTAATTTGTTTTTTGAGAACGTTTTATTCGCAATCTATTAACGATATCTCAATTTTTCTCTCAAGCATAATAGGGCTTGCTTTATGTGATGGTTTTGCCGCCATGAAACCACATAGAATCCGAGGTGCATTTGACAATAAAAGAATAGGTTAAATATCATTAAATCAATGGAATTATCAGTATTGATAGCGGGGGATTTTTGCCCTAGAGAACGTATAATACCGTTATTGGGCCAAAATTGCATTTTATCTCATAGCATTGCTAAAGAGATAAAAAACAATGATATTTCCATTGTCAATCTTGAGTGCCCTGTTTCGGAGAACAAAAAAAATGCTATGATAAAAGAAGGGCCCAATTTATCATGTGATCACTATGCAATTAAGGAATTGTCATATATGGGGTTTAATGTTGTTACCCTTGCAAATAATCACATTCTTGATTATGGCTCTAGTGGTATAACAGATACGCTAAAGGCTTGCAAAGAATTTAATATAAGAACCGTCGGTGCTGGCATTAATAGTGATGAGGCCGCAACAACTCTTTATGAGTCCGTTCATGATGTTACAGTCGCAATCATTAATTGCTGTGAACATGAATTTTCCGTTACATATGGAGATACTGCCGGTTCGAACCCATTGGACCCAATACAACAATACTATAAAATTCAAGAAGCCAGGCAAAAAGCTGATTATATTATTGTAATTGTTCATGGTGGTTTAGAAACATACCAATTACCAACGAATCGGATGAAGGAAATATATCGTTTTTTTATTGATGCCGGGGCTGACGTGGTAGTTAATCATCATCAACATTGTTATTCCGGTTATGAACATTATAAAGAGAAATTAATCTTTTATGGTCTGGGGAATTTTTGTTTTGACTGGAGAGGTTATAGCGATGACGCATGGCATGAGGGTTTTTTAGTTAAACTAGTTTTTGACTACAAAGCGATAAGTTTTAAGATAATCCCTTATATTCAATGCAAAGAGGAGCCAGTGGTTAAGATGATGAGCCTAAGTGAAAGGGAGTTATTCAATGATAGATTAACACAGTTAAACAGTATTATTCAGGATCCAAAACGATTAGAGGATTGTTTTGAGGCTTTTGCAAGAAAAAACAAAGTAAATTATAGTTCTATTTTAGAACCATATAATAGTCGATTATTAAGAGGTATGTTCAGACGTCATCTTCTACCAAGCACTCTATCAAATAGAAGGTTATTGAAAATTCTCGATTATATAGGTTGTGAATCTCACAGAGAGATTCTTTTAAACTATTTGTTGTCTAGATATAAAGAATTAACTGATGGGAAAGATTCTAACAGCAATTAAATTGTTGCATAATGATCGAAATGCTTTTCTGGCGCAATGTGTACAGAGCATGTCATTCCTTTTTAGTGATAAAAAGTATCTTGATCTTACTTTTAAGTATAGATTGGGATATCGTATTAATTGGGAGAATCCAACTACATTTAATGAAAAACTGAATTGGCTTAAATTATATGATAGACATCCTCTTTATACAAAATTGGTCGATAAATACGAGGTTAAAAAATATGTGGCATCGCAAGTCGGAGAAACATATATCATAAGAACCATAGGTGTTTGGAATAATGTTGATGAGATTGATTGGCTGAAACTTCCCAACCAATTTGTGCTAAAGACAACTCATGGCGGAGGTAATTCTGGAGTCATAGTTTGCAAGGACAAGAGTCAATTAGACATAGAAAAGACCAAGAAGAGACTTAATTTAGCTCTAAAACAAGACCTGTATAAGGATTCACGCGAATGGCCTTATAAGAATGTTCCTAAGCGTATTATTGCAGAAGAGTTCATTGAAGATGATGTTACTAAAGAATTACGTGACTATAAGTTTTTTTGTTTCGATGGAAAAGTAGAATTTCTATTTGTGGGAAGCGGAAGGCAAAGGCCAGGAGAAGACGTGAGATTTGATTTTTATGATAAAGACTATAATCACTTGATTTTAAAGCAAGGGCACCCTAATTCAAATGTTTTGCCAGAGAAGCCTTCATGTTTTGAGGAGATGAAAGTAATTGCATCTAAGCTATCTCAGGGGATTCCACATGTAAGAATTGATTTATACGAGGCAAATGGCCATGTCTTTTTCGGAGAAATGACTTTCTATCATTTTGGAGGTGTCGTTCCGTTCGTTCCAGCGAAATGGGATAAGGTTTTTGGGAGTTATATAAACTTGCCGGGAAAGTTTGTTGATAATTCGACTACATAATGAGAATTCTTTATTTTTTTCCGGAAATTGCCTCTCCTATGTTTGAATGGCAGAGGGTTAACATTTTTGATGAATTGTCTCGTTATAATGTTGAAATTGACCCCTTCAATCCATTAGGTTTTAGTAGTTGGGAAGAAGCAAACGAAAAAGTTCTTTCTAAGGCAAACAAAGTTTGTTATGATTTGTTCATGACAGATATTTGTCATAAAAGTATGATCTTTAAGGAGACTCTTGACGTTTTTAAACAAAAAGGGATTCCAACGTTATGCTTTAGGCCAGATAATTTACTAATACCATTTAACGACCAGGAGTTGGCTCAATCATTTGATTTGTTTTGGCTGACCTCTCAAGAAACATCATATCTATATAAAAAATGGGGCGCGAATGTTGTATTTCAGCCATATGCAGCAAACCCATTTCGCTATGTATATAGTCCTAAGACTTTGATTAGAAAAGTTAATTTTATCGGAAGGCCTTATGGTAGTCGTCCAAATATGATAAATATGCTTACACGGCATATTGTCCCTGTTGATGTGTTTTGCCAAAATAATCCTTCTCTTTATAACTCACAATCAACATCCGAAAGTAATAGATTATCCATACAACTACAGCCATTTTATATACAAGTAACTGATCGGTTGCGTTTTTCTATAGGAAGGAAAATCCTATTATCAAACCTTATTTCTAAAATCAAAGGGGAACCAATATTAGAGGAAAACACATCATTAAAGCTTTGCCCAAGATTAACATTTGAGGACATGTGTAAGACCTACTCTAATTATTGCTTGTCTTTGGCTTCTTCTTCTGCGAGAGGTACGGACAATTTAAGTCATCCTGTTAATGTCGTTAATTTGAGGAATTTTGAAATTCCGATGTGTGGTGGTCTTGAGTTGTGTAGATATAGCGAAGAAATGGCCAATTATTTTGAAGATGGCAAAGAGATCGTTTTATATCGTAATGATGAAGATCTTATTGATAAGGCTAGATATTATTTGAATGCTCCCGAGCGAGAAATAAATAGAATAAAACGTAATGCTCGTTATAAAGCGGAAAATGAGCATACATGGTTTAATCGTTTCAAAAAAGTATTAGGAAGGTTGGGGCAGGCAATTTAATAACTGATAAATGATTGAATCTATTTGTATAGTATCAGACGGTTACGCCACTCCGACAGATCCTTATTATTCCTTTGTGGAACAACTTGCGGTCGCAATGGCAGAAAGAGGAGTAAGAATCACAGTTATTTCCCCTCAGAGTATAACAAAGCATTGGTTAAGAGGAACAGAACTACATCCCAAATATAGACACTATAAAAATGAAGATGGGCATCCTGGAATAGAGGTATTTCAGCCTTATGTTTATTCACTTGGTAATCGTTTTGACGCTATTAATGATTATTTTATCAAATTAGCAATCAAAAGGGCTTTTAGTAAATTAAAAGAAAAACCCCAGATATGCTATGGTCACTTTTGGCATTCTGCACTCAGGTTATTCCCAATAGCAAAGAAATTTAACATCCCTCTATTTGTCGCTTGTGGTGAATCTAATGTCAGAATGGAGAACCATTTTACGGCTGACAGTGTTAAAGATTTCATTAATTATGTTTCAGGGGTTATATGTGTGTCCTCAAAAAACAGAGATGAGAGTATTGAAGCAGGGTATGTAACACCTGAAAAATGTATTGTCATCCCCAATGCCATAAATGATAAATTGTTTCGCTTTAAAAATAAGAATGAACAGAGAGACAGATATGGCATTTCAAGAGACGATTTTATTGTTGCATTTGTTGGTGCTTTTGAACACAGAAAAGGTACGAAACGATTAAGCAATGCAATAAAGATACTTAATAATCCTGATATTAAGTCTTTCTTCATAGGTAAAGGCCTAGATTATGTTTTAGAAGAACCAGACTGTGAGGGTATCATTCATAAAGGCCCTATAAAACACGATTTATTACCAGATTATTTAAACATGGCTGACGTTTTTTGCTTACCTACTTTGAATGAAGGATGTTGTAATGCAATTGTAGAAGCTCTAGCCTGTGGCTTACCTGTTATTTCATCGGATAAATCATTTAATTATGACATCTTAAATGATAAAAACTCTATTTTGATAGATCCAATGAGCGAGAATGAGATTGCGGATGCAATTAATAAATTATATAATGAGAAGGATCTCAGAAAGCGACTGAGTAATGGAGCAATTGAAGAAGCAAAATCACTCACTATCAAATCAAGAGCAGAAAAGATTCTGAATTATATAGAGGAAAGGATGTAATTATATAAAGGATGGGAACAAAAAAAGTAGTATTTATACTCAGCTCTTCAAACAATCAGAATGCTTTGAAGAGAATGGAAGAATTTCGTAAACATGACATTATTGTAGAGGGCTACGGTTTTAAAAGACACGAATCATCTAACATATGTGTGGAAGGTGTCCACATTAATGAGATTGGATCTTATGACAACTCAGTGAGTTACAAAAGCCGCATACCAATTATACGTCGTGGTATTTTAGCGGTAATACGAATCTATAAACATAGTGACGTTCTGTTTTATCTCTTTGGACTAGATGTGGCAGGTATATTTCGTCTTCAGTCATCTAAACCTTATATCTACGAGGAAGAAGATTTGATGTATACATATATTGGGAATTTAGTCTTACGTAATCTCTTTACACGTTTAGATAGACATATAGTTAACAAATCTGTTCGGACAGTATTCACCTCTGAGGGCTTTGCAAAGTATCATTTTGGAGACAACTGGCCGGAAAAGATATGCATTATTCCCAATAAACTAAAAAAAGACGTCATAGGGTATCCTGGGCTAGAGAAACCGACAGATATTTCACATCTGGATTTTGCTTTTGTGGGATCATTCCGCTTCCAATCAGTTTACAATTTTGCTAGAGTTGTTTTATCTAATTTCCCTAATCATACATTTCACTTTTTTGGTGCCGCATCAGAAAAGGAGAATGAGGAGCTTTTTAACACCTTAAAGAAGTACGACAATTGTATATTTCATGGGCGTTTTAAAAACCCTATTGACTTACCGTCAGTATATTCCCAAATAGACCTATTACTCTCTACTTACGACGTGCAATATATAAATGTGAGATTCGCTGAACCTAATAAGCTATATGAAGCAATCTTTTATGATACACCAATAATAGTTTCTTTGAACAGTTTTCTGGGTGATAAAGTAGAAAAGCTGGGAGTGGGTTACGCAATAGATGCTCTTGACGATGATGGAATTATTTCATTTGTTAATGGCCTTACTTTGGACAGCATTAATGAAAAGAAAAGAGCAATAAAGGCTATAGATAAACTATACGCTATTGACGACAATTCAGTTTTTATTGAAAGTATTAAAGCTGTATTATTATAATACTATGGATAATTTAAAGATCGGTGTAATCGGTTTAGGTTACGTAGGCTTGCCACTAGCTCGCCTTTTCTCAACAAAGTATGAAACAGTCGGATTTGATATGAATCAGGCTCGTGTGAATGCCCTTATGGCTGGCCATGATGCCACTCTTGAAGTGGCTGATGAGCTACTGCAAGATGCCATCAAGAACCATGGTTTCGTGTGTACAACAGATTTGGAAAAGATTCGCTCTTGCAACTTCTATGTGGTAGCTGTTCCTACTCCAGTAGATGAGAACAAGGTTCCTGACCTTAAGCCTCTTCGGGGAGCCAGTGAGACTGTAGGCAAGGTTATCAGCAAAGGCGATATCGTGGTTTACGAATCTACTGTTTATCCTGGCATTACTGAAGATGAGTGCATTCCTGTTGTGGAAAGAGTCTCCGGTTTGAAGTTTAATGTTGACTTCTTTGCCGGTTATAGTCCCGAACGTATCAATCCAGGTGACAAAGTGCATACCGTTGAAAAGATTCTAAAGATTACTTCCGGCTCAACGCCTGAGGTCGCTGACATTGTAGACAAAGTTTACAATAGCGTATTGCTGAATGGAACCCATAAGGCCCCTTCCATTAAGGTTGCTGAAGCTGCAAAAGTGATTGAAAATTCAGAACGCGATATCATGATTGCTTTCTTCAACGAGCTTTCTAAGATCTTTACGTTGATGGGAATTGACACAACTGATGTAGTGGAGGCTGCTGGCACCAAGTGGAACTTTATTAAAATGAATCCCGGCCTAGTAGGTGGTCACTGCATCTCTGTTGACCCGTATTATCTAGCTCAGTGTGCTTTGCGTATGGGCTACAATCCAGAGATTATCCTTGCAGGCCGACGTATGAATGATGGTATGGGCGCATACGTTGTTGACCAGACGATAAAGCATATGTTGAAGAAAGGAATTCAGGTCTTGAAATCCAATATCATTATCATGGGCTTTACCTTCAAGGAGAATTGCCCGGATGTTCGTAATACCCGTGTCATTGACATCTACCACGCATTGCAGACGTATAATGTTAATGTAGCGGTATATGATCCTTGGGCAAATCCGGAAGTTGTAAAGCACGAGTATGGTATTGACATTGTTTCCGAAATGCCAAAGGGCAAGTTTGATGCTGCAATCGTAGCTGTTGCCCACAAGCAGTTCCGCGAGAATGATGTTAATTGGAATGAACTATTGGAAAAGAATCACGTAATATTTGATGTGAAATGCATCCTTCCGAGAGAGATTGTTGACGGTAGATTATAATTGAGATTAAAAATACAAATGGCAAATTTTGCATTAATTGGTGCTGCGGGCTACATTGCACCGCGTCACATTAAGGCTATCGCTGATACGGGAAACAACCTTGTGGCCGCTTATGATAAGTTTGATAGTGTTGGAAGGCTTGATGCATCATTCCCAGATTGTTCATTCTTTACTGAGCAAGAACAGTTTGATAGATTTTGTAACAAGGTTAAAGGCACGAAAGATAACATTGATTGGTTGTCCATCTGCACTCCAAACTATACACACGATGCATTTATCCGCTACGGATTGCGTATGGGAGCAGATGTAATCTGTGAAAAACCGGTTGTGTTAAACCCCTGGAATCTGGAAGCGTTGATAAGAGAAGAAGAAGAAACAGGTCATAAAGCTTACAATATCCTCCAACTACGTCTTCATGACAGCATTGTAGCATTAAAGAAAAAAGTTGACAATGGACCTGCTGACAAAATATATAACATTGATCTAACCTATATTACTTCACGAGGGAAGTGGTACTACACATCTTGGAAAGGAGACAACCATAAATCCGGTGGAGTGGCCACTAATATTGGTGTTCACTTTTACGATATGCTCCAATGGATATTTGGCCCCGTTCAGGAGAATATCGTACATGTGATGAGTTTTGACCGCGTGGCCGGTTATCTTGGTTTGAAGAAAGCAAATGTGCGTTACTTTCTAAGCATCAATTCCGAATGTCTGCCTCCCAATGCCGTACAAGGAGAGAAAAAAACATACCGCACACTGAGCATTGACGGTGACGAGTTTGAGTTCAGCGCAGGCTTTACGGAGCTCCATACTAAGAGTTATCTGCACATCCTTGCCGGAGATGGCTTCCGAATCTGCGAAGCTTTACCTTGTATCCAGATCGTTCACGACATTCGTAATGCGAAACCTGTTGGATTGGTTGGTGATTATCACCCGCTTGCCAAGATGCCGCTATCAAAACACCCGTTTGGTTGGGACGATGTAAAGTACTAAGTTTCCTTAAACAATGGCAGATACGATACAAATGGTTGACCTCAAAGGTCAATACCTAAAAATAAAAAAAGAGGTGGATGCCGGTATACAGAATATCATTGACAGTACGGCCTTTATCAACGGACCTGTTGTCAAAGAGTTCGCCAAGCATCTGAGTGATTATTTGGGAGGTTGTTTTGTAATTCCTTGTGCCAACGGAACCGATGCTCTCCAGATTTCCTTGATGGCTCTAGAGTTAAATCCTGGTGATGAGGTGATAGTTCCCGCATTTACCTATGTAGCTTCTGCAGAGGTGATTGGACTCCTTGGACTAACACCTGTAATGGTTGATGTTGACTATGAGACCTTCAACGTAACTGTTGAAAACATCAAGAAGGCTCTTTCTCCCAAGACCAAAGCCATTATTCCTGTACACCTCTTTGGACAGAGCTGTGATATGGAACCCATCCTTGCCTTTGCTAAGGAGCACAATCTTTATGTAATTGAAGATAATGCTCAGTCCATTGGTGCTGAGTATACTTTTAGTGATGGTCATAAGGTCAAAACAGGTGCTATGGGCACCATTGGTTGCACCTCATTCTTCCCGTCTAAGAACCTGGGGTGCTATGGTGATGGTGGCGCTATCTTTACCAACAATGAGAAGTTGGCTGAGCGCATTCACATGATCGCTAACCACGGTCAGCGAGTGAAGTATCGTCACGCCGTGATTGGATGCAACTCCCGCTTGGATTCCATTCAAGCTGCCATTCTAGATGTGAAGCTGAAGTATCTAGATGAATATGGAAAGGCTCGGTATGAGGCAGCTTTTTACTATACCAAGCAGTTGAAGGGTTTTGATCCAGATGAGAAATTCTATATTACACCAAAGGAACTGGAGAAGAGTACCCACGTTTATCACCAATACACACTGAAGATTAGGAATAATAAGCGTGATGAGTTGCAGGCTTATCTGGCAGGACGGGGAATTCCTTCAATGGTTTACTACCCGCTGCCATTGCAGGAGCAGGAGGCGTTTAAGCATATTACCCGTGCTGCAGAGAGTTTGGAGAAATCTAAGTCATGTGCTTATTCTGTGTTGTCGCTGCCCATTCATACAGAGATGACGAAAGAGGTTCAAGATAAGGTAATTAACAGCATTATCGATTTCTTTGATTAATGAATATTCTCTATATTGAGCATTACGCTGGAAGTCCCACCTATGGCATGGAGTTCCGTCCCTATTATTTATCCAGAGAGTGGGTAGTGCAAGGCCATAATGTGACTATTATTGGTTCTTCATTTTCCCATCTTAGGCAAAGAAACCCTGTTGTAAAAAAAGATTTTCAGGAAGAGATAGTAGATGGAATAAAGTATGTATGGTTTAAAGGTAATAAATACGAAGGATCTGTTTCTAGGATTCACAACATATTATCTTTCGTATGGAAACTTCAACGAAATGTCAAGAGAATTGTAGATTTATTTAAGCCTGATTTGGTTATAGCCTCTTCAACTTATCCATTGGACAATATACCTGCTTATAAGATTGCGAAACTCTCGGGTGCAAAATATGTCTATGAGATACATGATTTATGGCCTCTTTCTCCTATGCTTATAGGTGGTTATTCCAAGTATCATCCGTTCATCGCTATTATGCAATACGGTGAGGACTATGCATTTAATCACGTTGATAAGGTTGTTTCTTTGTTATGGAATGCAGAAGAACATTGTAAAGAGAGGGGTCTTAAAGAAGGAAAGTATATTTGTGTTCCTAATGGATATAATCCAGAAGAGTGGACAGAGGACAAATTTAAACTGCCTCTTCCAGAAGAACATCAGAAGGCATTTGACTTATTAAAAGGTAAAACTATAGTGGGCTTTGCAGGAGGTTTTGCGGCATCGGGAAATGTCATTTCTCTCGTTAAAGCTGCCGTGGAATTAAAGGATCGATCTGATATTCATTTTGTGTTAGTTGGTAAGGGCCCTGAATTGCCTTCGTATGAAAAGGAGATAGAAAAGAATAAACTGACTAATATCACTATACTTCCGGCCGTGCCAAAGTCTTTGATACCTGCAATCAATAAACATTTTGATATTGCGCATCTAGGAGGCACTCATTCAGAGCTTCACAAGTATGGTACATCTTATAACAAGATGGTTGACTATATGCTATGCTCCTTACCCATTGTACAATCGGTAGATGAACCCTATTCTGTAGTGGAACGAGTTGGGTGTGGCATTCGAGTTGAAGCAGAAAATGTAGAAGCAATTGCCAATGCTATTACTCAACTTGCTGATATGTCTGCATTAGAGCGTAGAGATATGGGCATGAAAGGTAAACAATACGTAGAGAATAATTTGTCTTGGGATAAGATGGCTAAGGCTTTTCTTGCACCATTTGAATCATAATGAAGATCCCCACTGATTCCATTCATAAAAGCAAGTGTGCGACGGAAAGGATATAGATGCTAAGATATATGTTTAATGGACAGCCTCGTGAACGGGAAATGAATGTATAGAGGTCTAGTTGAAACAATGTAAAATATGTGTTGATGGCGCATTGAAATATAGAGAGATATACGAATTGTTATTATTGGGATCCATCTACTATAAAGTTGTTGGCGTTTTTAGTTTAGGGATAATGAGGTTTAAGATTTGTATTGTTTTGCTGGCTTTTGTACTTTCCGGCTGTTCGACGGCAATAGCCCCTTACCGTTATAGTAATAATATCTCGCCGTACGAGTTTGGCTTGCAAAAAGCTAAAACGGGTGAAGAGCGATATGAGGTTTTACTAAAAACACATAAAGAGGCAATTCGTCGTGGGATGACCGTAGATTACCATGGTATTAAAGACATTAATCTCACCATCCCCTCAAATGCCGAAAGTATTCCTCTTGGCGCAGAGAACGAATTTGCGGGGGTTATATTTAACGTTACTAATAAATCACAAAATTGTTTTTTGTTTCTTCTAAAAAATAAACCTCATAGTATTGAAGTAACAGCAAAGGAAATAGATAAAGGAGGTAGGTTTAAATCTCCTGCTTTGAATCCGGGAATAAAGTTGCTCGTTGTAGAGGACAAGAATCCGTGGGTGAAAAATAGAGAAGGATACTCTTATGGCCACGTAAGACGTGATATCATATGTATTAGAAACGGATGGGGACAGAATAAGCCAATTATGCCATATGACAATGTTAATTCTGCACCGAGTTGTAGGTATTATGATTGTTATATTCCAAAGATTAGAATTAGTGGTTTGACATTGAATCGCACTGCAGAATCAACGTCGGAAACATATTTATGTCAGATAGTTGGGATGAATAATGTATTGATAAAAGATATTATTATCAATACTATTCCCAATGATCTGGTTGAAGACATGGCTATCAACATTTCAGATTGCACTAATGTAAGCATTGAGAACGTAACGATCAATGGTACATATTCAAGATCAAATTATTCTGGATATGGCATTTGTATGAATAATATATGGAACTTTAGTGCAAAAAAACTTATTGCTAAAGCAAACTGGGGGATATTCGGTAATAATAATATCAATACTGCTAAAATAAATGATAGTGAGATTAACAGATTTGATGTTCATTGTTATGGACGTGATATAAACTTTGAAAATGTGGTATTCTATGACCTATATAATCAGTTTTCGTCTGTGTTTGGAACAATTGCTTTTGAAAAGTGTACCTTCTATAATTTCACTCCTGTATTGTATGAGTACACATATAATACGTATAATGAGCATAATTTGGTTTTTAATAATTGCACATTCAATCCTTCTAAAAAACGGAACTACCTTGTATTTGCCGGGGTATTATCAAATTCCCGAAATGAGAGAAATGAACTTTATCAGAAATGTTGGCCAAGGATTACAATTAACAATATGATTATTAACGCTCCTTTGGGGCTACGTGACGTGGTTATAATGAAATGCGTAAAAGAAAGGAATAATACATCCCAAATAGATGTAATTCCACAGATGATTATTAATGGGATGGATTTTACATATACCGATGGCGAAGAACCTGTTAATTTATTGATCTCAAATGAAGAAGTTGTAACCAACTGTTTAGATTTATTTATAAGTAAGTTGAACCTTGTGCCTTCAAAATGGAAAAACCAAGATATTGGACATGGTAAGATGACCATAAATATCAAGGGAGCGAAAGATAAAGATAAAATACGTATTAGAGATTCTAGAATTACAATAATACAATGATTATCACTATTGTCCGGAGAAAATTTTCTCCGGACAATAGTGATAGGACTTAATACCTGAAGATGAGGTCATAGTGACTACTTATACTTAGACCACCACGGCATCCATTACCCAACATGTGAGTTACAAGTTGGTAATGGTGGATAGTTAGAAGGATAACGTGGAGATGGACTATGATTAATTAACTGAAGCTATGGAAGAGAATTTGATCTTAAAGATATTATTATTACAAAAAAGTAAAACTCGTCTACTCATAAGTGCCTGAAACGAATCTTAAAACCAACCATCGACTATGCAAGATAGAGGACTTGTATCTGTTATAATGCCTTCTTTCAACTGCGGGCAGTTTATCGAGGAGAGTATCAGCAGCATACGTATGCAGACATATCAGAACTGGGAATTGTTAATCGTTGATGATTGTTCTACTGATGACACAGTGACAAGAGTGTTGGCTATTAAGGAAATTGAAAAGCGAATAAGAGTAATTCAAAACAAACATCATTGTGGTGCAGCTGAAGCTCGTAATATAGCATTGCGTAATGCAAGAGGAAGATGGATTGCTTTCCTAGATAGTGATGATATATGGGAGCCTACAAAATTAGATCGGCAGATTCGTTTTATGATATCCAATGATTATCATTTTTCTTGTCATAACTATGTGGAGATCAATGAAGCATCTCAAGAAATTGGAAGAATAGTAAGTTGTAAGAAGCATTTTGGAAAAGTCGACTTATATTTTTGCTGTTGGCCTGGTTGCCTTACAGTAATGTATGACGCATCTATTATCGGTCTCATTCAAATTCATAACATTAAAATGAATAACGATACTGCCATGTGGCTAAAAGTAGCAGATAGATCAGATTGCCATTTATTAAACGAAACTCTCGCCAGATACAGAAAAAGAAATAATTCCATTTCCAGACATAGTAAATTGAGAAGAGTGCTTGGTCACTACTCACTGTTTCGTGTTGCGCAAGAATTGAACCCTATTGCCGCTTCTTTTTGGGTAGTGATGAACGTGTTTGGGAATGCGTACAAAAAGTTGAAATACGTCAAGAAGTACACTGTGGAATAATATCGTTCTAGGTATCTATGAAAAGGGTCTTTGATATTGTTGCCAGCGGCCTAGGCCTCCTCATCCTCAGTCCCCTATTTCTGATCCTGGGCATCTGGATCAAACTTGATTCCCCCGGTCCAGTTTTTTTCCGGCAGGTACGCGTTGGTCTGCACAACAAGGACTTCCGGATCTTCAAGTTCCGGTCTATGAGCGTAAGGGCGGACAAAGGGAGCCTCGTGACCATCGGAGGTCACGATCCCAGGATCACTCGTTCGGGGTATATCATCCGCAGATTCAAACTGGACGAATTGCCGCAACTCATCAATGTTTTCATCGGCGACATGAGTTTGGTCGGCCCGCGCCCGGAGGTCCGACATTACGTGGATTATTGGACTCCGGAGCAAATGCATGTCTTGGATGTCCGTCCAGGTATCACAGACCCTGCCTCTATCAAATTCCGCAACGAAAATGAATTGATGGAAAAGGCTGAGGATCCGGAGAAGTACTACATCGAGGTGATCATGCAAGAAAAGATCCGCCTCTATCTGGAGTATGTGAAGGATCATAGTTTCTGGGGCGATATTGGATTGATCTTCAAGACTTTCTGGACAATTATCAAGGAAAGATAAGCGAGATACTATGTGCATCAAAGACCCCGTCTTTATTAAACTATTATCTCTAGGACTTGGGAATGATGTAGAGTTCGACATTCCCCTGGAGGAGATCGACTGGCCAGCAGTGGTGCAGCATGCAATGTCGCAGGGGCTGGATGCCGTTGCTTTCGACGGGCTGCAGGCGCTGTATGAACGGCGGCCGGAACTGACGGAGGCGCTGGATTCATCGTTGGGCGAGACGAAGTTCGACTGGCTCGGGCTCTCATTACAGGCAGAGCAGGATTATGAGGCGTACCGCGGCAAGTTGCGGGAGCTAGCCTCGTTTTACGGTCAGGAGGGATTCAAGATGCTAGTACTCAAGGGGTATGGGCTGTCGCTGGACTACCCTGTTCCGGCGCATCGGCCGACAGGGGACATCGACGTATACCTATATGGTCGGGGCAAGGAGGCAGATGAGCGGGTGAAGGAGAAGCTGGGTGCGGCGGTGAAGCAGAATGAAGATAAGCACAGCACCTTTCAGTTCCGAGGCCTGTCAGTGGAGAATCATGCGACTTTCCTGAATGTGGTGGAGTTTCGAAGCCGGAGGACGATCGAGACCGCCCTGGAGGTGGAGGCAGAGAATGCGCTCGTGGTATCCGTGGAGGGCGTAGAGATCTATGTGCCGACGCCACTGATGAACGCCCTTTTCCTGCCGTGCCACATGGCGTCACATTTTGTGTTTGGGGGCATTCCCCTAAAGCAACTGGTGGACTGGGCGGTGTTTCTGGAGCGGCATGGGAAAGACATGAATTGGATGCGAGTGCGCTTGCTGTTGGAGGGGGCTGGATGTTTTAAACTGGTCAGAGCTTTGAACGAGATCGTGATGGATCACTTCGGCGTCTCTTCGGAATGTGTGCCCGATTGGGGCCGGGACCAGGCGCTGGAGGAGCGGATCTGGCAGGACTGCCTGAAGCCGCGGAAGGACTTGGCTGCCAGGAGTGTCTGGGAGAAGTTGAAGGACTATCTCGCCGCGCGCTGGAAGTTCCGCCTGGCCTACCGTGAGAGCATGTTCCTGAATTTCTTTCGGCACGGCTGGGCCTCGATCCGAGAAAAGTATTTGCCCGGGTCGAGGAGTGTGTGGGGGTAGGAGATCCTGGACATGCAGATCTACCGCCGCGGCACGCACTTTTTCATGATCTGCGACACCGTCGACGACTTCGACTGGGAACGCGACATGGCCCGCCTGGCTCAGCTTCCGAGGCAAGCCGAATGGGAGGCCTTTGTCGCCAAAGCTCAGGGCGCCGACCCCTCGCTACCGAGCCACCGGAAGTGGCGGCTGACGGAATGAATTTTCTATTTTTATGTGTTCCGTTTATGCAACTATTATTTACTAAATATCAAGAAAAATGTTTCTATTACTTTCTTTCCTTCAAATAATCGGTGATGACCTTATCCGTGATTCGGCTCTATCAGCGATTGACACCACTAATAATGCGCCGACGTTATTATCAAACGGGTATGTTATATCATTGGTGACACTTTTAATTATCAATGTTCTTGTTATGGTTTTGAATTTTGTCCTTGACCTCATTAGACATAAACATGACAATCATAACTTCAAAGTTCATATCATAGCAACAAAAGGTGTCGAAGTTGAATCACAAGTCTATTCTTCATTCCAAAAGATGGCTGCTCTTCAGTCAGGAGATGAGCACGAACTCCTCGAAAGTATTTTAAAACTTGATAGTTTCCTAAACCAAAATCGCTTGTATATAGAAAAAAAGTATTTAGCTCATACAAATGAGTTTCTTGACTACTTTAAGAGTATTCAGCATAAAATGACGACGAAAAATATAAAGAAAGAAGAGTCTTTCTTTGATAAACTTACTAAATCGTTTTATGGCGAATAATAACCTTATTATTCACAGAGCCCCCAAAAATATCGAATTGAATTGTATTACCTCTTTTATCAGAGTATTCAATTTCATTTTTGATTTAGCGGGAAAAGGGAAACCCCATTATCATCTTTCTTTTTTAAATGTAAATCGTTGCGATGTTACTGGAGTATTATTGTTGTATAAACTGTTGGAGTATTCCGTTTCAAAACAGTGTTTTAGCTCACCAACCCATGATATTGCATACAATGACTTTTTAAAAGAATGTATCGCTGACTATGGTTTCTCAGATTTGATTAAGTCACTAATGAATAATCCAAATGAGATTGATCTTAGACATTACAAAAAGCTGAAGGTGTCTTCTGACAACAAGGTCCTTATCGCACCTATTGCTTTGATCCGTGAGGATACTTCTCACTCTCTAGAAATCATTAAAAATCAATATGTGCCGCTAATTTCTAGTTTTTACCAGGAAGATAAGGTCCGTCAAATGGTTCTGGGAGTTTTTACTGAAATAGTTCATAATTTTTGGGCTCATGCAACTACTGATAGTAAGTCAATTGTTGTTGGATATGGTACACATGATCATTTTGAAATTGTATGTTGTGATAACGGTTTGGGGATTGACGGCACTATGCGTAGATGTTTCCCTATTAAAGACTCTAAAACTCTGGTAAAAAAAGCAATGGAAAACGGAGTTACTTCGAAAACGAATTCATCTCATATGGGTTATGGACTTTGGTTTATTAATGAGGTTATTACTAGGACACAGGGGTCTTTTACTGTTGTTTCTAATGATGTTCAGTATCAAAACAATCATGGCAAGATTAATGTAATGAATTGCCCCTATTGGAAAGGAAGTATTGTTTCAGTTAAACTTCCTCTTGAACACCCCATAACTATTAGTGATATGGGTATATATACAAATACTACATTAAAAATCAATTTTATATGATTACTATTCAATTAAATGAGTTCGCTCCTGTTATTAGCGACGAGCAAACAGGGCTGTCGATATATTCATCCATAAAAGAAGCTCTATCTAAAACAGACATTGTCATTATTGATATGACAGAAGTGAAGTCCATGGCTACTTTCTGTTCAAAACAGATCTTTGGTAGCCTATATAAGGAATTAGGGCCCACCTCATTCTATTCCAGATTGCAGATAAAAAATGCAAACGATGACATTAAGGTCATTATACGAATGGGAATTGTTTCTTCATTAGCAAACTAATCTCTGTTTTCCTAATGATGGAGAATCTGTACTAGATAGACCCCCGTTATTTATCTCTTTCATCAAAATCTGATATGCTGGCTGTACCCGCTGCACACTCGGCAGTCCGATGAGGATGTGATCGGGGACTTTGAGGAGATTCTGAAATCAAAGAGCTAATGGTTTCGGGTCCCCAGCGTAAGCAGTTTGAACCCTTTTTGCTCGTACTATGTACCTAAATGGGCAGGCATCGTCGTTAGCACACACCTTCTACGATTCTTCTATCCCATAATCATCAAAAGGCTGCCCCCAATGGTAGGCAACCCTTGCGCGGATGGGTAAACAGGATCCCAGGCTAACCGGAATCGACTACATCCTCTTTTCGAAGACGAGTCCGGATGATCTCTTTAACGACCTTCAAGGCTTTTGAGCTGGCCTTGATCGTTCGCTTTAGACACCTGGATTCCAGGCAGATGTCAAAGCACAACTTGGTTGATAATTTGACCATAAGCATTAGCTGCGAGAAACAAGTAGATAAACCATTGGAAAGCATAATAGAGTACGCATCCGTAAAAAATAAGTAGGACATTCCCCCTCTCGGGAAAATGTCCTATGTAATGGTGCCCTTTCTCAAGGGGCGGTTCGCTACTAATGCTTTGGCAAATATACGAAAAAGATTATTATCACAATACGCTACGACAGAGATTAATTTGTTTTTTCTATGAACCTAAAACTTAGAAACATCCCGTTCTCCCCGCCCGACATGACGGAGGCGGAGGCAAAGGAAGTACGCGAAGCTATTCTTTCGGGTTGGATCACGACCGGCCCGCGGACGAAGAAGCTGGAGAAGCAGATTTCGGAATACATTCACACGGACAAAACGGTCTGCCTGAATTCTGCGACGGCGGCGATGGAGATGGTGCTGCACCTGCTGGACTTAGGGCCGGAGGATGAGGTGATCGTGCCGGCGTACACCTATACGGCGACGGCGTCGGTGACGCAGCACGTGGGGTGCCGGCTGGTAATGGTAGACAGCCAGAAGGATAATGTGGAGATGGATTATGACCGGCTGGCGGAGGCCATCACGGAGCGGACGAAGGTGATCGTGCCGGTGGATCTGGGTGGCATCGTGGCTGATTACGACCGCGTGTTCGAGATCGTGGAGGCAAAGAAGCAGCTGTTCAGGCCCGCGAATGCCTTGCAGGCACGGATCGGCCGGATCGTGGTGTCGGCTGACTGCGCGCACTCATTCGGCGCCAGCCGCAAAGGCCGGATGGCCGGGGCGATTACGGATTTCAGCTCGTTCAGTTTCCACGCCGTGAAGAACTTCACGACTGCAGAGGGCGGCGCGATGACGTGGCGTCTGCCATTCGGCGACGAGACTGTTCCTGCGGGTGTGGACTACATGCCCACGGTCCCGAAGAAGGAGGGCGAGACGTGGAATGAGTTGCTGTACCGCCTTGCGCAGCTGTTCAGCCTCCACGGCCAGAACAAAGATGCGCTCGCGAAGACCCGTCTCGGCGCCTGGGAATACGACATCATCGGCCCGTGGTACAAGTGCAACATGACGGACATCATGGCAGCAATGGGGTTGGTCCAGTTCGAGCGGTATCCTCAGATCCTTGAAAGGCGGTATGCGATCGTCGAGCGGTACAATAAGGCCCTGGATGGCCTGCCTGTCGCCGTGCTGAACCATCGTTCTGCCGAGCACTGCAGTTCGCATCACCTCTACCTGGTACGCCTACTCGGCAAGACGCGCGAAGAGACCAACCGTGTGATCGAGCAGATGGCGGAGCGGGGCATCGCCACCAACGTCCACTACAAGCCGCTCCCGATGATGACGGCCTACAAAGCGCTGGGGTTTGATATTGCTGATTTCCCGAACGCGTTTGGGCTGTTTGAGAACGAGATCACGCTGCCGCTGCACACTTGCCTATCGGATGAGGATGTGGAATACGTCATCGAGAACTTTGTGGAGATTTTGAAGGGATAGTTATCGCATTTTTTATGATAGAAAAACGGACTTTCTGCAAACGCTTCATGATCGGGACGGCCGTATTTGTCGCTGTCGCCGTCGCCATCGTCGGCCTTTGTTTTGGCAAGGTGGTGGAGGAGACACTGGCCGGGGAGATCGGGAAATGGGTGCTCATGGGCCTTTTCCTCATCGGTATCTTCGAGGTCTTTGCTTACATCCTCGCTCCGCTGGTTTATCATTCGATATACGACAAGAAAAAATAGTTTACGACTAATCATATCAATAAACAAACATCAATGAAACATTTCACCCTTATTCCCCTTGCGCTGCTGGTGGCGGCTTGTGCCGGTGCGCCGAGCCTTGACGAAGGTCACTGAGTTCAACAAGACAAAAGCCGAGGACGGCACGGTCCAGCTCGACAGCACGAAGTATTACCGCGACGTCGTCATCACCTTCCGCGGCAAGGATTACGATAAGTACACTGTCACTTTTTATGCTGATGAGCAGTAGGTAGAGAAGGCTTCTATCTTCCTTTACGCCAAACTCGTTTAACGTTTAGCCCAGTCAATGGTTTCGTTGACTGGGCTTTTTTCTGCGGTGACGCTGCGCGGGCAAAAACGGTCGTCTGCGCACGCCGCCGCTCACCTCTGGTCTCTCACCACGTGCAAATACCGCCCTTTCCGCCCGCAACGGATCACCACTGGTCTCTCGCTGCGTGCAAATCGCACCCTTTTTGCACCCTTTCATTGATCTAATCACTACTTTTGTATTTGGGGTTAATTACCTATCTTTGTGGAACTATGATGGACTTTGACGACACAATGGTTCTTAAGGCAGCTTTGCTTTACATCATAAAAAAAAGCAAGGAGGAACGTCGTGATGTTTATGGAATCGTGAAGACTGCTTTTTTTGCGCAGCAGATTCATTTGTCATCATCTGGCATTCCTCTTTTCAATGATGAGATTTGTGCCCTCCCCTTTGGCCCGGTACCATCTTCGATCTACGACATCTTGAAGATGGCTCGTGGGGATGAGCATGAAATGGAGTTCCATAAGAAGGATGGCCTACGAGAAGTGGCCGCCTCTATAGGTTGGAAAGACGAGCGCTTCTTCGCTAAGGAGGATCCGGATATGGACTATCTATCTGAGTCAGATATCCAGGCATTGGATAAAGCGATTGACCGGGTCTCGAAGATGTCTTTTAATGATATCTATTCTAAAACCCATGGCAAAGAATGGGAACGGGCTTACAACTGCACGAAGAGTGGTCGGAAGGTAATGAATCTCCTTAAAATCGCAGAAGAGGGTGGTGCGGATCAATCTACGCTTACTTATCTGAAAGAGTATATCGAATTGGAAAAGGCCCTGGGATAGTATGATGGAGTTGGAGGTGTTTCCTGAGACGATCAGGAAGCAAGCTGTGGAGATAGGGCAGGTTCTCAAGATGGATATGTATCCATCGGATCATGTCACGCCGAAAAGAGGAGCAAATCATAAAGAAAAGCGCTTTGTTATTATTGGGAAAAAAGATGAAAAATTAGTCGCTGCGCTTCTGATTAATTCCCAGATCAACGCCCATTTATTCAATAGAATAGGCCCATATCAGCACGAAATCTCTAAGGAAAAATATAGCTTCTTAGACCATGTCAGCTATATCGATGGCTATTCTATCCGGGAGTTCGATGTAAAACGAGTTTTGAACTCAGCAAAATACCTCGGTTCTATCGATACCGAAGACTTGAAAGAAGTTATCAATCATGTCTGTGACTCTCCGGATGTGAAACCATACTTACTCAAGAAATATAGCTTGAAAAAGACAGGCTCTGGCTTCTAAGAAAGATAGGCACTCACAGTGTCTTACATGTGCCTGTTCCCGAAGCGTACGAATCGTTGGGATTTTGTACGCTTCGGGTGCTTTTTTCCGTAGGAAAAAGAGAAACTTTTCAATCATTATTCGTACATTTGTGGTCTTCGAAAAAAAGCGAGAAAAGAATTTATAATTAATAACATAAAATCATTTAAACACTATGAACAAAAAAGAGTTTTACGTAGCGCCCGAATGGGGCATGCGTACAGTGCGTGTTGAGAGACAATACCTTCAGAGCACTAGTGAAGTAGATCCTAATGGAACCGAGACTTCCGAAGTTTCAGATCCCTACGGTGGTTAATTCGAAACGGAATAGTCATGAAAAAGATACTTTTTGCTTTCAGCGCTGCACTGCTGCTCATTTCCTCTTGCGTAAAAGAAGAAGGGAAAGATGAAGGTATGCTGACTCAGCCTAAAGAGATCATTATCTCTGCATCTGTAGACGAACCCCTCACAAGAACGACCGTCAGCATTGAGGATAAAGTCGGCCATTATGCTTGGGAGGAGAATGAAACGATTGCTGTCGTAGCTGACAACTCCGTTGGAAAGGCTTTCCCGTTTGTTTCGCAAGATCCCTCTGCCGGCACTTTTAGTTATACCCCGAGGCCGGATGATGATATAACTAATCTTGCTTTTGCCGTAACACCTGAGGATGCCTTGGTCGTTAATGCGGGTAATACGCCGAAGGTTGAGAATGGTGCTGCACAGTTCCAACTTGAACTCTCCGGATTGTATGATTTTGGCCACTCTAATGCTGTCATGGTGGCTGGAGCTCCTGTTGACAATGGTGATGTCAAGAAATTCACCTTTAAGCATGCCGCTGCTTTGTATCGCGTTGAATTTGAGAATGTTCCTTCTGGAACCCAGGGATTGAAGTTTGTGGCTGATGGGGCCAACATTACCGGCACTTTCTCTTTCCAGTCGCTGGAGAATGTGGAAATCAAGGGTGCAGACGCTGATGCCAGTTCAAATGAGGCATATGTTATTCTCGAGAATCCTGTTTCAGAAGCTGGCCAAACGTTAGAGTTCTATGTTCCTGTCCCGACAGGCACTTACACTAACGTCACCGTATCCTTGATTGACGGTGAAATGGACGAGATTGCCAACACCTCTAAGACCTTTACTGCGAATGCTTATACTGTAAAACGCGGCGCAATCATCCGCATCCCGAAGATTACGTTGGAGCCCGCGGTCATTACGAAAGGCGCTAACTATACATTGACAACTTCATCTGATTTGCAGTGGACCGCAATTGATCAGGCACTTGTTTACAATAATATGTCGTGGCTGCCTGCAGTCATTAGTGGCGCTGATGGAGCAGCGGTTCAACAATATGATAGCAATAGAGGTGCTCATTTTGGTTCGAAAAATACTGGCGTAACTGAAATGACTTTTACTGGAACGGGATATGCTACATTCTGTGATTCAGAAACAGCGCAAGGTATTTCTACCATCTCTCTTTTAGTTGGTGCAACGAACGATGTTACGGTTACCGGATCAGTAACAGTCGGTGGTGTAGAAATGTCTCCTATGTCGGAGGGCAGTAACTCATATAAAGCTGCTAATAATGTCGCTGGACCAATTTCTTTCTATAGTGAATCTCTGTTAACCGGTGATATAGTGATTGACTTGACTATTAGTTCTCAAGGAGCCTTATATGTCAAAGAAATCTCTATTAATCCTGCTCCGACGCTTGGTGTTCCCATCATTGAAGCTTCATCTGAAGTTAGTACAGTTACCGTCTCATGGAGTGCTGTTACAAATGCAGAAACATATGATGTTTCTATTACTGATGGTGGCGAAAACACCTTCTCTGACAACGATGTTACTGATTTGGTCAAGACTTTCGAAGATGTTCCTGACGGCACTTATGTTATAACCGTAACAGCAAAAGCAGAGGGATACAACGATGGTGTTGGCACATCCAGTGTTGTTGTCAAGAAAGCTGGTCCTGATCGATATGTCCTCGTTACTGATGCGGGAGCGTTTGAAGACGGAGGAAAATATGTTCTTGCCATACAAGATGGTGAGGATGGTTCATATTATTTTATAAAGCCTGCAAACGCTTTAATCAAGGATGCCCTAACTGTCTCGAGCGGTGTGATATTTGAGCCAGACGCCGGTTTTATTATTACAGCCGAGAATGGGTCTACTGCTGGTACGTTTAAATTGAAGACATCTAATGGACAGTATTATCAAAAGGCTACTACTTCTACTACAATTAGCACTGGCACTTCTGCAGGCGATGTCTATGTAACATATCTTGAGGATGGGGCTTATCAACTCGCGTTCGGAACCGGTTCTTCAGATAGATATATCGCTGCGGCAAATACTGAACAGATTAGAGCTTATCAGATCAGTAACTTCTTAAATCAGTTAACCACTGAAACATCTGTTGGGCAATATGCTGGCGCTATTTCTGTCTTTAGATTTGATGATGGAAAAACGAATCCTAATCTGGCATTCAACCCGACCTCTTGGACAAATGAAATCGGGAAGGTTAATGAATTCTCTAATCCGCTGTTCACCAAGCCGGATGGTCTATCTGTATCTTTCACGACCAGTAACTCAAACGTAGCGACTGTTTCTGAAGCAGGAGTTATTTCTGTTAAGTCAGCCGTTGGAACTGCGACAATCACTGCATCTTCCCTTGAACAGACGGTTGGTAATGTTACCTATCGTGCAGGTGAGGCGAAATTTGTCGTTACTGTAACTAAGAGTATCCCTGTTCTTGTGTTTAATGATCCAACATTAACGGTTGAGAAGGGGTCAACAGTAACAAATGTGGTGACAACTACGCCCGCTGATCTTCCTGTTACCTATTCCTCTAGTAATGAGGACATTGCGACAGTTACAAGCGGAGGTGTTGTCTCCGGTGTCAAAAAGGGCACTGCGATTATCACAGCCTCTTTTGCCGGGGACAACTCATATGAGCCTAATTCTGCGAACTATACGGTTACCGTTACCGATGCAAATGCAAATGATGGTTCTGCTGATAAACCTTATACTGCTTCTGAAGCAGCTCAGGAGGCCTTAGGTGGAAATACGTCAGAGGTTTATGTGACCGGCATAATTAGCAGAATAACAACTGCATATAGTGAAGAACACGGAAATGTTTCTTTCGATATCTCGGATGATGGTCTTTCCTCCTCCGACAATCAATTCCGTATATTCCGAGCTACTGCATCATCTGATGATGATTTTAAGGTTGGAGATGCCGTGGAGTTTAAAGGAACACTAACTACATACACCACCAATAGTATTACTATTCCGGAACTGAATTCAGGGAATAGTCTAATTGCTCAGGTTCATGCTCCCTCATTCTCTCCTGACGGATGTACTTTCATCGGAGATTCTCAAACTATAACGATCTCGTCTGATGATGGTGCCGAAATCCGTTATACTATAGGAACGACTCTTCCGACGGTTTCAACAGGAACAGTTTATTCTAACCCGCTTACAGTTAGCGAAACTACTACGGTTAATGCAATTGCTGTTAAGGGTAATTTAGTAACCGGCGTTGTGTCTAGAGACTTCACTAAAGCCTCTTCATATACTGTTCAGTATACACAATCTTATTCTGCTTCTGGGAATTCTGTTGCCGTTTTAGGAACAGCTCCTTCCGGCTCTTCTTGTACATGGACAACCACCTACACCAATTCTAATCAATTGACTTCAGGGAAATCCATGACTTATACCATAACTGGATTTGGCGGAAAAACGATCACAGGTCTTTCGCTTCATATGAAGACAAATAAATCAACGGGAGAAGGCTCAGTTTCGATGAAGCATGGCAATACTGAATTTGGCTCATATCAAGTTCCTGTCATCGGTAGCACGTATGCAACGAAAGATGCAACTGTTACTGCGACTACTATCGGTCAAGGAGAGACGGTTACCATTGTGATTTCTGCTACTGCAAATTCAGTGTACTGTGATTACATTACGTTGACCTACGAATGAGACGGATCCGGGGTGGACCCCGGGGGTGATGAGCCCACAGATGATCCCGGGTATCTCTCGTGTGGGGAGATACCCGCGGTCAGCGTGGTCGCTGGATCATTAGCTTCAGGTGATGAGGTGGATTTCAGCGGCAGCGATGCAGTGACGAAGTGGTATCGGTACGATGTGTCTGGGAACGCCAACCAGAAGGTTGTCACTCACACGTTTAAGTACAACGGCCAGGTGCTTCGTAACTATACGATGCTTTATGACAAGACCAAGAAGGCTGCTCTATGGTCTGCTTGTGTGATGCATGCGACGGCTTTCCCTTGGAACGTCACGCGGGGAGACAGTTGGCATTATGATCCGGCGCTTGTGTTTGGCACTGACTATTCCTGGCAACCAAAGTTGTCGTCAAGTTATGGCGGAGGGTATACCCGTGGACATCAGATTGCGTCCAACGACAGGCGGACGACAATCTACCAGATGTATCAGACGGATTATTACTCCAACATGACACCCCAGACCAGTGCTTTAAATTCAAGCAGTGATAGTGAGTGGGATGATATCGAGACGGCTGTTCAGAATCTCGGGAAAAGAACGACTGGACGTGATACGCTATATGTTGTCACTGGGGCTATTTTTGACTCAGGTTACAAGACGGATGCCACCGATGTTAACAATGTACACTGTCCCGTGCCAACGCGATACTATAAGTGTATCATGCTCGTGAAGTTTGACGCATCCGGCAAGGCTACTTCGGCAACCGGAGCTGGCTTCGTGATTAATCATGAGACATTAGAGTTTGAGAAACTGACCATCAAGAAGGTGCAAGACATCACAGGATTTGACTTCTTCACGAACATACCGGCAGATAAACAGAAAATAGCAGAAGAAAGCTACACAGAATTCTTCAATTTATAAACTTACGTTAGGGGGCTTCATAAGGAGCCCCTAATTATTTCTTTTACCCATCCGGATACATTTTCTTGTTATCACCGACAATTAAGGCAGATTATTGTTGGATTTATAGTCATAAACATCTAAGTTTGCATTTTCTAAGGAAAAACGATTAATTTTAATATTGTGATCATGGTTAAACATCAGGTGTTAGAAGCCTCAAAAACTTCCTACAAAACGCCGCAGAGCCGGCTGTATTGTGTTGAAATCTCCCGTCGAATGTGTGATCCTTCTCCCAACTCCACTCCCGATATGGAATGGGGCAGTGAGTATGATCAAGAGCCTAACGATTAAGGAGGGTGTTACGATGAAAAAGAGTTTTTTCCTTCTCGCCACGCTTCTTGTGGCATTCAGCGCCTGCACGACCCGCGATGCACAGCCCGAACAAGTTTCCGAACCCAAGACCATCACCTTCAAGGCACGTATCGCCGATCCGGATCCTGACACGCGTGTCAGTTTCACGGAGGCGACGGAGGGCATCAAGACCACTTTCGAGGCAGAAGACGTTGTCTACCTCTTCGATGCAGAAGGCAACCTGACTGAATTCACCGTTACTGAGGTTGACGAAAGTGGCGTCGCAACCTTCTCCGGCACTCCGGAAACGGAAATCGCAGAGGGCGCCGCCGTCACTGCCGTGGTCAAGAACTCCTACATCAGTGTTAATCAGAATGGTGTAGCTACGGTAAATCTGAACAACCAAGCAGGTACCCTAGAGAGTGCCGCAGCCCATAACCTGCTGTACGCTTCCGGCACCTACTCAGCGCAGGGGGTTTCCCTGGTGTTCGAGCACAAGACATCCCTGCTCAAGTTGACGCTTTCTCTTCCACAAAACGAATCGGCCAACTCCGTTAATAGTTTTTATCTCTTTACCGTCCCCGACCGGGCAACGGCGACCGACCAAGGCGGGAAGCAATTCAACTATTTCAACACAGTCAGTGTCAATGTCCTGACAGGAGAAGTAACTAATGGGAAAAATGGAAACGGATGGCTCTACTGGGCGACGTCCAGTCCCGTCAATGACCACGTCGTGACATTGTATCTCAGCGTTCCCGCCGTGGATTTGAAGAACGCCGCCCTCCAGTGCACACCCGGCAGCAGTTCACAAAAGCGCTATTTCTGGAATCTTGCCGGGTCCTCTCCCCTTACGATCGAGGCAGGAAAGGCATACAAGATCACCCGTACCCAGACTCAGTTCGCCCCTTCCGCTGCCGGAAAATCTTTCTTCTACAACGACGATGCACAGACCATCGACTTTGGCCTGCCTCAGGGCGACATCGTGACCTACGAGACCTCTACCGGAGACTGGCTCTCCAAGGAAACCGACCAATACGGCAACATGCGCATCCGCATGACGGCCAACACGACCGGCTCTCCCCGCGAATCTACCCTTACCTTTAAGGTCTTCGGTGCTTTCTGCAAATACAGCATCACCCAGGCCAACCTTTCTGATTTTTATGGAGATTATACACTCTCTTCATTTCAAATCGCAACTGGTAATATCGGGACTGATAATGCATTCAGTGTATCATGGGAAAACTGCGCTGAAGATTCCTCCAATCAAATTTACAAGATGCAATCCGGGCTCACATACCCGTCCAGAGAGGTAACCATTGCAGAATTGACAGGCCAAAGCCCCATTCAATCACAGAAAGACGGAACCCATACAAATAATATCACGATAAAAGGTTTTTGCGAAGATCTTCTCGCAAAAGCAGAATTGGCAATTAATTACGCTTCGTCCGATGCGCACATCGGCTTGTTCATGATGCAGCCATTGGTAAAAGAAACTGATCTGAATACTCCAGCGCAGTTTACAACAAACGGTTTTGATCCATATTATGCTTGGCTTTTCCCTGAACTTAATAAGAGTAGTAATAACGCTAATTGGACCCTCACCTTTGCTACATTAGGCGCTGACAGTTTCATTTGGTACGTGGGGAACATAAGCGTTTCTGGAAATACCACCTCGGTATATTGGAAGGCGAATAAGACCGATGGCAGAGCCGTTTTGAAGACCTCAACGACGAACTACATTGGAGGTGTTATGGTAAATGCCTATACGGTAGGTGGATCAAGCATCAATGTATCTGGAGGTCCATCTTCAACGACTCTTCTCCGACAAGTGTCAGGAAAAGCGGCAACAGGGGGATCCACTTCTGCCGCCTATAGGGTTGTCTACCAAGGCGACATGAAACTTGTCAAGACCGGAGCAAATGCCAGCCCGGCTGACATCAACGTTCCTGCCGTAGAGAATACCGCATGGTAATGAAATACCCTCACGTCAACAGACTGTGGCTGATATTTTCAGCCACAGTTGTTTTTTTTACCGCCTGTACTCTGGAACCGGTCCGGGTCGAGACTCCGAAGGCCTTTGAGCTCTCAGATTATTCCTTCGTCATTGACGCCACGCTTTCCGACAGTCCTTCAACCCGCCTGGTCCCCACAACCGGAGCCTGGGAGAACGGAGACAAGATCTACATCAGCGTAGACGGCAGCGAGACCAATGTCTATCTGCTGCAATATGACGCCAAGGACCAGGTCTTCGGCATCTACAACGTCTCTGGTGCAAGCAACGCCGGATTCGGAGCAAGCGGAACCCTGACCGGCCTCTACTGCCAGAGTCCTTCCCTCAAGATGGAGGGAGGGAAACTCCAGGGTACTACCATCGGAGACCTTGCCTACACGACTTCCGGATCCTATACCAAGTCTGGGACTACCATCCACATTACCCTTTCTCTCGCCACACGCCCCGTCTCCATCATCAAGGTCGAGCACTGCGGTGGCAACTGCTTCATCGAGAACATGGCCTGCGGGTATACTTCCCTGACCTCCCTGGCCACCATGACCTGGGACAGCAACGTCAACCGCACCTCGTCTGTCTATGACGCCTCGGAGGATGCAGCATGGTGCTACGGATCCCTTCCCGAGGGAGGTCTGGTCAAGCTGCGCTACTCGAGTGGAAACAAGCAGCTGATGACCCGCACCTACGCCGGCAAGACACTTGCCCCGGGCAAGATGGCGACGCTTCAGGGCCCCGCCAGCAGCCAGTCGGCCCAATGGGAGGAGGACTTCTCGGAGTATTATGAGACCGGAGAGGTCATCACGTATCGCAAGTCCAGGGAGCAGAAACCTTACACCGTCGTCGTCCTTGGTGACGGGTACACGGTCTATGACCTCCGTCGGGGCGGAGTCTTCGAGACGGCTGCCCGCAACTCGATGGACTACCTTTTCAACATCGAGCCCTACGACAGGATGAAGGACCTGTTCAATGTCTATTTCATCGCTGCTCGCAGCAACGAGAGGGGAGGTACCATCAAGAGCACCGGCCAAACGCGCGACACCTACTTCGGACTCAGTTGGACATCCAAGACAGAGTATTCGGATTTGGATGTCAAGAATTCCTCTTCCATGAAATCCTTTGTCCGGACCCACTGCCCGGATATCGCGCAGGGCATCAATTCCCTCACTGGGACCGCCATTCTGATTCTCTCCAATGAGTCCACCTATGCAGGGCTGTGCCGCAGTCAGTCCGACGGGCAGGCCTACTGCATGCTCTCCACGCCATCGGGACCCCTATACTGGAGTAACCCCCTAGGTATCGCCAAAGCGAGCGGCAGCTACCTCAACCTGGTCGCGCATGAGTTTGGCGGGCACGCCATAGGCCGCCTGGGTGACGAGTATTTCCACGAAGGGGACGGAGCATACTCCCCTTCCCTGTTCAACAATCCCCTGGAGTATGAGCATCTCTGGACCGTTCCCTTTTCCCTCAATCTCACCGCAAACACATCCGACTGCCCTTGGGACTGGATGGCAGGTAGCGGTTACGAAAATGAGGGCCTTTACGAAGGCGGCTACGCCAACTACAAGACGGGGGTCTGGCGTCCTGAGATCATCAGTTGCATGTTTGACAACCGGCCCTATTTCAACGCCTGGTCCCGTTATCTCATCATGCAGCGCGTCTACAATGTCTGTGGGGAAACCTTCAGCAGGGATGTCTTCCTCAGCCAGGATAGCGGCATGAGCCGGTACGACAACACAAGGGCCGCGACACGCTCTTACAGCGAGGTGGCGGAAGGCCCGGTACAGTTTGTCCCGATGCTTCCTCCACCAGTTCTCACAGACTGATTTGTTATTTTTACAAATAATAACTAAATTTGTGGATTGGAAAACAACTAACAAACCATATTTAAAAGATGAAAAAACTTATTGTTATCATCAGTTCTCTGCTCGTGATGGGTTTTGCCGCACAGGCACAGGACACTTTCTATCCGGGTTGGAACCTGGGTGTGCAGGGTGGTGTCAACTATGTCACTTCCAACTATTGGGGCAGCACCCTCAGCTATGGCCAGCACATCACTCCTAACGGAGCGCTGAGCCTTGAGTATGACTTCATCCCTTGGTTCGGTCTCCGTGGCAGCCTCAGCGGCCCTATCGGCACGTTCCCGAAGAATCAGGCGAAGGAGGTTGGCAAGTACAACTACGCACAGCTCGGCCTGGATGCGATGTTTGACATCTGCAACATGTTCCGCTACAATTCGACTCGCTTCCTGAGCCCCTATGTCTTCGTCGGTGGCGGCGCGAACTACCGTTTCGGCGCAGATCAGGTGAAGGGTTATTTCGGACCCGCGGTCCGTGGCGGTCTGGGCCTCAACTTCCGTCTGAGCGACGCTGTGAAGCTGGGCATCGAACTGCAGGACAACTTCCTGAACAACAAGTTTAATACGATGGATGACAATCTTTACTTCGGTGGCAACATCCTGGATTGGAAGAAGCCCTTCCGGTGGGATGACAATTTCGCCGCGCTGCTGGGTCTCAAGTTTGACCTGACCCAGGGCAAGCGTAAAGCTGCTGCATTGGCCGCTGCTGAGGCTGCTGCCGCTGCTGAAGCTGCTGCTCGTGCCGCTGCTGCTAAGGCCGCCGCTGACAAGGCTGCTGCTGAGAAGGCTGCCGCCGAAAAGGCCGCTGCTGAGCGCGCTGCCGCTGAAAAGGCTGCTGCTGAGCGTGCTGCTGCTGAGAAGGCTGCCGCTGAGGCCGCCCGCGCCAAGGCTCGTGCGATCGAGGAGAATATCTACTTCGTGATCGGCAAGACCAACATCCGTGAGTGCGAGGTCTCCAAGATCGACAACATCGTCAACATCATGAAGACTTATCCGGAGGCTGTCGTGTCCGTTACCGGTTACGCTGACAAGGCCACGGGTACCGCCAAGCGCAACATGTATCTGTCTGAGAAGCGTGCGGAGAATGTCTGCAAGGCGCTCGTCGATGCCGGCATCGCCGTCGATCGTATCAGCACCAACTACTACGGTGACACCAAGCAGGTTTCTGACGTTCCCGCCGAGAACCGTGTTTCCGTCTGCGTCACTCGGTAAGTTTTTGATGCACGGACGATGATTTTTTGATCGTTGATCATTGATCATAAACTATTGATCATTAATTATTTATCTTTTGTCTTTGATCATTGATCGCTGATCCCCCTAGGGCGGCCCGTTTGGGTCGCCCTTATTTTATACTCGCCCTACGCTTTATTCCCATCTCTTCTCTCCACACCGCTGCCAATGCTCCACGCCGTGCAAAAACTATCATTTTTGCACGCGCAGCATAACCATCGGTGACCGCCCACGTGCAATATTGACCCTTATTGCCCGCCGAGCGTCACCGCCGGTCATCGTCCCCGTGCAAAAAACACCCTTTCTGCTCACCGAGCAGCACCGCCCGTCATCACCACCGTGCGAAACCCACCCTTTCCGCCCGCCGAGCGTCACCAAACCCACTGTTTTCCCGCATAATTCACCGCCAAAAGCGTCACCAACCCTCTTCCCAACCCCCTCCAACCCCGTTTTTCAACTTTATCCGTTTTAACTTTCTCAAAACGGCTATTTCTCCTCACCTTTGCCGCAGATCTTGATTAATATACAAGCGCTGACCTAACAAAACTATGACAAACCGACAAAAGAGACGAGCCCTATTCCGCAAGCTGCCGATGGGCTACTATCACCTCTGTACAGATGGGCGGCCAGACGTCCTGCTCTTCCATACGCAAGAACAGTTCGCGCATGGGATGACCACGATCGCCTTGGCCGCCCTTAAATTCGAGGTGAAGATCTACATCTTCGAGCTGATGCCCAATCACTTTCATATTGAGCTCAGCGCTTCGGGTGAGACCTGCGTCGCCATTTTCGACTTCGTCATTCACCGCATTTCCAAGCAATTGGTCGCAGACGGCTACCCTCCCCTGCCGGACGACTATGACTTTCGACTGACTGAGATCAAGGACCAGGATTCGTTTGTCGATCATTATCTATATGCTGCGCGCAATCCCTACGAAAAGGGCTGGTGCGTGCCGGGCGGTTATCGTTGGGGCTCTGATTATCTGCTATTTACCCAATGGACGGGCCTCATCACTGGAACGCCGGTCGGCGGCATGACTTATCGGGAGAAGCGCCAGGCATTGAAGTCTGAGATCGATGTCCCGGCACACTGGGAATACCATCCTCAACTGGGGCTTCTGCCCAAAAACTTCGTTTCGCTCGAGAAGGTCAAAGCGCTGATTCCCAATCCGAAACGCTATCTGACGCGTCTCACAAAAGATTATGAGCGGCTGGTTCACATTTCTAGCCAGTTGGGAGAAGATGTTGTCTTCTCTTCGGAAGAGCTGGAGGATCTCGTAGCGCAAGTAGTCACCAAGATCTTTCCGCAGAAACGGCTGCGGGATCTGACCGGAGAAGAAAAGTGCCGGCTGGTTGTTGTCTTGAGCGAGCGCTATTGTCTCAGCGCCGACACCATCGCCCGGCAACTGAACCTGCCCATCCGCATCGTGTACCAAACTCTCCAATCCAAAGACCTCGGTCTCCGCAAGAAACGGTGACCCTCCGCGTGCATCGGCACGGAGAAAATGCCCGTGGAGCAGTGCTAAACAGACGAAAAACAACTTTTATCAACTGATACTATGAAAAAACAACTACATTTGTCCCGTATCCTTCATCAATGAAGGAGTGGGAAGAAAAGAGAAACGAATCATGGCAAAACCAATTAAAGAAACACCCGTCCTCTACGACGAAGACGCCTTCCGTTTTGAAATGGCGGCCAAGAATATCGTTCCTCTGCCGAAAGAGGAGCGAGAAGAGATCCTGGCAGCTTATGAGAAGGTGAGCAAATGCTGCACTTTCTCATTATGAGCTACACATATAGGAAATTCCAGCCCGCGACAGACACTCTTAAATCATTCGACTGCGGAGATGCAGATTTGAATGGTTTTTTAACTGAGTCATCCTCCTCAACTCCCAATGCAACGATGTATGAGAGAGAACGACTTGCTATAACGTATGTTGTAGAAGATAACGAGACAAGGCATATCCTCGCATACTTCAGCATCCTTCATGATAAGATAGAAAGAGAGTTTACAAACACTCGTATCTGGAATCGTTTTTCGAGAAATATTCCAAATGCCAAAAGAAGATCATCCTACCCGGCAATTAAAATAGGACGACTTGCAGTCAATCACATTTCTCAAGGCGCTGGATTAGGTCGTGAGATTCTATCTTTCATTAAAGCTTGGTATTATTATAATCCCAGGGCCGGATGTCGTTTTATCACCGTTGATGCACTTTGGAGCGCAGAAGCATTCTACACTAAATGTAAGTTCAAGCCTCTTGTCGAAGAGGAAAACAAAAGTGAGACTATCTTGATGTACTATGATATGATGGGGATATAACAGACCCATCTTCTATTTTGCGCCGTTGTTGGAGTTGGCTTTGAGGAGTTCGCGGATGAGGCGGTTGGAGGCGCGATGTCCCCAGATGTAGAGATTGGAGATTTCGTATTCGACGGCTAGGCCGGTGGGGACGGGCTTGTAGCGCACGGTGATGTCGCCGGTGACGCCAAAGGGGCGGGTCACGAAGTAGAGACGGCGGAGTTGCTTATGGAGGAATTCGTCTTCGCGGATGAAGTCGACGGTGCGGAGGACGCGGCGCATCGATTCGTTGAAACGGAGTTTGTGGGCAGTGGCGTAACTCTTGCCGTCGGCGCGGTATTCTTCGCAGAAGAAGGTCTTGGGGGCCATTTCGAGGGCTTGGCGGAATTGCTTCCGTTGGGCTTCGGTCCGGAGGGTGTCGCGGAGGCGAATGATTTCTTGGTCTTGCGTGTCAGGGGCTTTGCCCGTGGCGTTCGTCGCAGCGAGGGAGATCGTTGCGAGGAAAAGAGTGGCCAAGGTAGCAGCGATGAGTAGAAGAGTCCGTTTCATTCGTGGGGTAAAGATAGAAAAAAGTTGCGATATCGGTATTTTGCAGGTATTGGATTGGCTTGATAGTTAGTTCTTATCACAAACTATTTTGCCAAAGATATGCCAGGCGTTGTCTTTTGATCTTTTTATACTGCATAAGATGACTTTGCAGCTTTCACCTGGCCCCTCTATTTTGCAGAAGTTGCAGTGGTAGTTGTCGCCCGGCCTCACAATTTTGCAGAAGTCGAAGTAGCAGTTGTCGCCCGGCCTCGGGGCTTTGGCGGATGCTGTGCCGGCAGTTATCTCCCGGTCGCGGGGTCCGGGAGGCTCGGTGCAAGGGCCTTCCTCCCCTGCGGCCGAGGATAACTGCAGGACCGTCGTGCCATAGGCGGTCGTGGTTCCTTGGCCGAGGACAACTGCGCCGCTTGGTGTCGCTGCGCGGGCGGAAAGGACTGTATTTGCACGGCGGAGATCACTGCTGGTTAGGCTGCGCGGGCGGAGAGGGCCGTATTTGCACGTGGGTGATCACCGACGGTGACGGGCGGCGGGCGGAAAGGGGTGATTTTGCACGGGCGAAGCACTACGATGTTGATGGTAGGATAGTGGTGAGGCTGCGGTGCAGATCGGCGGGCAAAAAAGATGGTTTTCGCACGGGACGGGGCACCGTTGGTTACGCTGCTCGGGCGGAGAGGGCCGTATTTGCACGGCGGAGATCACTGCTGGTTATGCTGCGCGGGCAGAAAGGGCCGTATTTGCACGTGGGTGATCACCGATGGGGATGGTCGGCGGGCGGAAAGGGGTGATTTTGCACACGGAGAGTGACTGGGGGGGTGAGAACCGATGGGAAGGACCGTCGGGAAGAATCGGAGAGAGAGTAGAGAGAAAGGAAGGAATAAAGAAAGAAAAAAAAGTAGGAGAAGGGAGAAAAACAAAAAACAGCGAAAAAAAGAGTGTCTCAGCGCTGAAAGGGGTCGCCGTGGGGGGATTGGGAGACGACCCAGCGGAGGGCGTTGATGAAAAGGAGGTTTTGGGTGGCGTCGGAGAAGTTTTCATCGCCGTGGCCCATGTTGATATAGATCATGCGGTAGCGGGTGTTGGACCAGACGATCGGGAAATCGCCGCCGAAGATGATGTCTTTGAGCCCCATCGGGAAATTTTCGGGCGCGAGGCTGGCAAAAACGCGGACGGAAGGGTTGGCGCGCGGGTCCGGCTGCCATTGGTAGAACTCCGTAGCGGGAGCTACGTAACGATCTGGCAGATTGCGCGTTACATCATGATCATGGCCTTCGATCTGTACGAGACCGGGCTGGGGCGGCCAGGTATTGCAACGGAAACGGACCCCGCCGAGGAAGGCGCGAAACCAGTCCCAACCGGTGGAAGCGTCGTTGTAGCCGGCTCCATGGAAGCCCAGCCAGCCGCCCCCGGCCTCCATATAAGCTTGGAAGGCCGCACGGTCGGCGGGAGTGGACGGCGCGGCGTCTGGCATGATAATGACGTCATACTGAGCGAGTTCGCCGCAGCCGAGCAGGTCGGTGCTGACATCCAGCAGCCAGCCCCGGCCCACCGTCAGCCGACGGAAAAAGTCGATGGCTTGCTGGGCGAATTCGAGGTGAGCGGTCTCGACGGCCTCAGAATAATAGAGCAGGGCTTTGAAGCGCGGGGTCTTGCCGGCATAGCTGGCCGGACGGACGTCCCCCGCAGAGACGAAAGGTTGAGCGCCCGAGGCAGAGCCATCAGAGGCAGAAGTTCCATCAGAGGCAGAAGCACGACGGCTCCACGAAGAAGTAACAGCGCCCGAAGCCCCCTCGGTCCCCTTCCCTGCCGACCGCCCACAGGCAGAGAAAAGAACAAGGGCAATAAATAGAACTAGGTTCGGAGCCGCCAATCGGGTGGAAAATCCACATAACCGTCTCATATCAAGTGATTTACAAAAATAAAACCGTCATCTTTTCGCGAAAAGCCGCTGCTTGAAAGAAGGCCAGAGAGAAAGCCTGAGTGAAAGGCTGAGAAAAGCATAATAGACAGCCAACATGAACGCCTTACCCAAGCCCAACCGCAGTCCCCTACTCCTCAGCCCAAGCCGGTTTCCGCCCGAAGATCGCGCGTAGGCGGGCCGGATCAAACTTCTGCTTCCGGTCGTAAGTATAGATGCCGTTCTGCTCCTGCTCCACATCGGTCAACTGCGTGTAGCAGAAGCCGCTGATGTAGTCGAAACTGAGGATCGCGTCCGTCAGGGCCTCAACGCGGTTGTACACCTCCTCGAGGCTCTCCGGGCCCTTTCCGTAGCCCCAGGTGATGTCGGAATACTGCTCGATCACCCACTTCACGCCGCCGAATTCATCGAGAAAATAGGGCTGGCCGGTGTAGGCGCATTCGCGGGAGGCGTCGTAGGTCGGCACTTGATAGCAGCGCACGGCCTTCTGTGCCGAACCAGCCTCAGCAGAAACAGAAGCAGTTGATGCTGAGCCAGTCCCAGCAGAAGAAACAGAAACAGTTGATGCTGAACCAGTCCCAGCAGCCGAACCAGAACCACCCGCCACAAAAGCCAGTGCCGCAGCATCTTCCTCCTTCAACGTCTGCTTCTCCCGCAGCCGCGCCGCATCCTGCTCGTAATTGTGATAGCTCCACAGATCCGTCATGACATGATAGCCGCCACTCACATCATGCACCGGCCGGTAATCCAGCACATGCGTGATCCGGTACGTGTCCGCGACAAGCCGGTCATGGCAGCGCGCCGCCTCGACATCCTTGGCCCGATCCCAACTCTCGTTGAACGGAGTCCATGCGATAATCGAAGGATGGTTGCGGTCCCGCACGACGATCTCCTCCCATTCGGAGAGGAAATTGCGCACACCCTCTTCGCGGTTGGTGTTGAAGCCCCAACTGGAAGACTCGCCCCAGGTCAGGTAGCCGAGGTGGTCAGCCCAATAGTGGAAACGCTCTTCGAACACCTTCTGGTGCAAGCGCGCGCCGTTGAAGCCAACCTCCATGGAGCGCTCGATGTCAGCCTTCAACGCCTCATCGCTCGGGGCGGTCCAAATCCCGTCGGGATAGAAGCCCTGGTCGAGTACCATGCGAAGATACAAAAGCTTATTGTTCAAGTAGATACGATTCCCTTCCACATGGATCTTCCGCAAGCCGGCATAGGACCGGACTTCGTCGATCACGGCGCCAGAGGCGTCCAGCACCTCAAACTTCAGATCATAGAGATACGGATCGGACGGCGACCAGGTCCGCAGTTTCTTGGCGGGTACCGGAAGAATCAAACTCGCAGCATCGGAGGCGGAAGCCGTCACGACAGCGACAGGCTTGGCCGCTTTCAAACCCGCTTTCAAGCCAGCTTGCGAACCGCCTTTCGAACCGGCCTTAGAACCATCCATAGAACCCCCTGCCAGCGCCCCCTGCTCATAAAGCGTAGCCCGCAACTGCTGTCCCCGCGCCAGCGCATAGAAGCGCGGCTCCACCACGAAGCGGCTCTCGTCCAGATCGGGCCGCACATAGACGGATTTCAGTCCACAAGGATCTACCGCCTCCATCCACACCGTCTGCCAGATCCCCGTCGTACGGGTGTAACGGCAGCCCCAAGAGGCGAAACGGGCGCTCTGCTTACCGCCCGGCTGGACTTCGCTGCGGACATCATCCTGGACCCAGAGCACGAGGTTGGCACCCTGCCCGGCCGTCACGAAGCGCGTGATGTCGAACTCGAAAGAGACCGTTCCGCCCCAATGCCGTCCGGCAAGCTGGCCGTCCACATACAAGGCGCAGTTATAATCCACGGCGCCGAAGTGCAGCAGGATGCGTTTCCCCGCCCAAGCGGCGGGAATCTCCACGCGGCGCTGGTACCACATCGAGGGGATGAAGTCCTTGTAGCCGACGCCCGAGAGTTCGCTCTCGGGGCAAAAAGGCACGGTGATGCGCCCGCCAAAGCCCTCGGAGGCCGCGAAGCCTTGCGCGAGTCCGGACCGACCGAAATCGAAGGCATAGGTCCAGGTCCCATTGAGATTGATCCAGTCGGCGCGCTCAAACTGCGGGCGGGGATATTCGGGACGGGGAAGGGCAAAGGCTGACGGCGCAGCGCAGAGGCACAGGCAGGCCAGGCAAGCTAGCAGTATTCTTCTCATAACAAAACAAATCAGTACCCGAATATAGCAATCCAAGCGCAAATAAACAAAAAGCCCTGGCCAAAACGCTGGTCAGGGCTGTGCTACAAAAGGGCGGAAAACTAGAGGGCGGGATTCGCTTTCTTCCAATCCTCAACGGCCGGGATGATGCCGAGGGAAATGATCTCGTCACGCATCTTGCAAAGGTGCTCGTAGGAAGCGCGAAGGTCGGCCATTTCCTGCTCGGTGCCGACAGGGCAGGTGAAGTGCACGCCGGTCGCGTCGATCACGGTCGGCATGGCCATCATGACGTTCTTGAATCCGCACTTGTCGCAGTTGACATAGGTGCCGGCGGGCCAGGTGAACTTCTCGCCACCCATGGCCGCCTCGATCATCTTGACCGCATTGTAAGCCGGGCTCTGGAAGGAGCTGCGACCGCGGAGCTTGATGATATTGGAACCACCCTGGATCGTATTGTGCTTGATCTCAGCCCATTTCTCCTCGCTCAGGCCGCACTCGGCAAGGGGCTTGCCGTCGATGAGGGCCTTGCTGGCGAAGACTGCCATCGCCTCACCGTGACCGCCGTAGGTGTAGGCGTCGGTCACCTTGCACTGCTGGACGCCGAACTCGCAAGCGAGGGCTTCCTGCAGACGGGTGGAATCGAGGGCCGCAAGGGTCGTTACTTTCTCCGGAGCGAGGCCGGAGTGCAGCAGCACGACGAGACCGGTCAGGTCGGCAGGGTTGAAGATCACGACGATGTGCTTGACATCGGGGCAGTAGGCCTTGACGTTCTTTCCGAAGTCCTCTGCGATCTGGCAGTTGCCTTTCAGCAAATCCTCACGGGTCATGCCTTCCTTACGGGGTGCACCGCCGGAGGAAATGATGTACTTAGCATCCTTGAACGCAACGGCGGGGTCGGTCGTCCAGGTGATGTTGGCGCCGGGGAAGGCGCAGTGGTCCATCTCGGCGACGACGCCGCGCAGGCCGGGCTCGTAAATGTCGTACAAGCAAAGGTTCGGGGTGAGACCCAGCATCATGGCCGTCTGGGCCATGTTGGAGCCGATCATGCCGGCGGCGCCGACGATGACAAGCTTTTCGTCTGTCAAAAATTTCATAATGATATCAATGTTTTAGTCTGTTGCCAAATAGCTTACAAATATAGCATATTTCGAAGATAAATGCTACCTTAGCCGCCTAAATCGAAAAACCATGTGGATCTGGCTGGCCGTAGGATCGGCCATCATGCTGGGCGTCTATGACGTCGCGAAAAAATATTCCCTGAGGCGCAACAGCAGTTTCGGCGTGCTCTTCCTGGCTACGGCCTTCTCGACCCTGTTCCTTTCCCCTTGGCTCTCCGCCGGGCCGCTGCAGGACCACCTGCGGCTGATGTTCAAGGCGGTATTGGTCACCCTGTCGTGGGTGGCCGGGATGGAAGGCCTGAAGCGGCTGCCGATCACGATCGCGAGCACGATCAAGGCTTCGCGGCCGGTCTTCGTGCTGCTGCTTTCGATCTTGATCTTCGGAGAAAAGCTCAACGGCTGGCAGTGGGCGGGCAGCATCCTGGCGCTGGTGGCGTTGTATATGCTGAGCCTGTCGAGCCGCAAGGAAGGGATCGAATTCCGGCGCAATGCGGGCGTGGCGTGGATGGCGGTGTCGGTCCTGGCCGGGGTCGCCAGTGCGCTCTGGGACAAGCACATCATGGGCGCGATGGAGCCGCTCTTCGTCCAGAGCTGGTGCAACCTTTACATCACGGCGCTGCTGGCGCTGGTGATGCTGGTATCGTGGCTGCGGGATCGGGAGCATTTCCAGCGGATCCGTTGGGACTGGAGCATCTTGCTGATCGCGATCTTCATCACGACAGCCGATGCCCTCTATTTCTTCTCGCTGAAGGATCCGGACGCGCTGTTGTCGGTCATCTCGATGATCCGTCGCAGTTGCGTGATCGTCACCTTTATCGGCGGAGCCATCCTCTTCAAGGAGACCAACTTGCGCAGCAAGGCGGCCGCCCTGGTGGTCCTCCTCGCCGGCATGGCGCTCATTGTCTTCGGCTCCGTGTAGCCGGCGGGCCAGCTCCGGCGCGGCTACGTCCATCCTCGCTTCGCTGCGGCTGAGTAACGCCGCACCGGACTGCCCACGCCGGCACAAAGCCGGGCGCCGCTGTCATTTGGAAAGCATTCCCCGAAGGGTTCATTCCTGCTTTCCAAATGACAGCGGCGTCCGGCGTCTAGAGACTACAGCTCCTTAATGCGAATGTTGCGGAAATACACCTTGTCCATGTGATCCTGGATCAAGATGTGCCCGGACTCGAAATTGCCAAAGCCCTCGAACTTCCGGAACTTGCTATACTTCACCAACGCATCAAACTCCTGGCTGTTGCGATCATACTCCACGACCTTCACCCCATTGAGCCAATGCTCCACGTGATTGCCATTGACACAGATCAGCGCCGTATTCCAGTCATATAACTGGAAGTTCGCATTCTCCTTGTCAGCCCGGATCAGGTCATACAGCGACCCGGCGGTACGGTTGCCCGCCACACCCAGCTTGGCATCCGGATGCAGGCTGTCATCCAGCACCTGGAACTCACAGCCAATCGACGGATCCGGGAAGGTCCCGGGGTTGATGAAGTACTTGATGCCGCTGTTAGCACCTTCCGTGAGCTTGAACTCGGCAGAGAACATGAAGTTGGTGTAGGCTTTCTCTGTCATCAGGTCACCGCCCCGCTGTCCGGGCACCGGATTGACGACCAGAACACCATCTTCGACAGCCCAACCCTGCTCGGGGACCTTGTCCTCCTTAACGGAACGCCAGCCCTCGAGACTCTTGCCGTCAAACAAAGAGGTCCAGCCTTCGGTCAGGTCCTTTTCAGAGAGCGTGGCGACCGGTTTGGCCTCCTCCTGCGTCGCAGGAAGCTCCTTGATCATCACGTTACGGAAAAAGACCTCGTTGCCATGCTCCTGAAGCAGGATGTGGCCCTTGCGGTGGTTGCCGAAATTCTCCCAGTTCTTGTACTTGCTGCACTGCACCAGAGCATTGAACAACTGGTTGTTGCGCTCGTACTCGAGGATCTTGGCGCCGTTGAGCCAGTGCTCCACGTGATTGCCTTCGACCTTGACCCAGGCCGTATTCCACTGGCCGGGGTTGTACCAGGCGTCGCTCTTGTCGGCCTTGATCAAGTCATACAGGGAACCCAGGGTGCGGTTGTCGTTGACGCCGAGATGGGCGTCCGGATGGTTCTTGTCGTCCAGCAACTGGAACTCGCAGCCGATGGCGGAGGCCTCAACCACATTGTAGAGGTCGGGACGTACGAAGTACTTGATGCCGCTGTTGGCGCCCTTGGTCAACTTGAAATCGACGGAGAGCCAGAAGTTCTCGTACTGGTCCACGGTGATGATGTCGCCGCCGTGGGTGGATTCGGCACCGCCGTTCTCCCAGACCTGGAGCATGCCGTCGCCGACGGTCCAACCCTCAACGGGGAATTCAGGCCCGCGGGCGCTGCGCCAGCCTTCCGACGTCTGCCCGTCGAAGAGGAGCTTCCAGCCGTCGGCCTTCTGCTGCTCGGTCAGGGTATTGGGGATCCAGTTGACCTGGTGGACGTCCGGATTGGCGGGGGTCAGGTATTTGTCGAGATCTTCGGTGCAGATGCGGAGCTTGCGCCACCAGACCTTCTTGCCGAAGCAGGAAGAGTCGCGGGTCGCATGGACTTGAAGTCCGAAGAAGCCGTCATCATAGATATCGACCAGGATATTCGCGGTCTCCACACCGTTGACGAAGGTCCGGAGCTGGTTGCCGACCGCTTCAATGCGGCCTTTGTTCCACTGTCCGGGACGATAGGCGTCACGGCCGGCTTCGTTGAAGGTCGGGCGGTAGATCCACTCGACGCCTTCGTGGTAGATGCCGCCGGTGAAGCGACGGTCGGTCTTGGGATCGAACTCGTACTGGTAGCCCATCACGCGGCCGCGCTCCTCATTGAAGAAGCTGCGGAACTGGACGCCACTGTTGCCGGCGCCTTCATCCATCTTGAAGTCAAACTCCAGGATGAAATCGCCGTAGGTGGCGTCCGTCACAAGGAAGGAATTGGCACCGCCGGACACATGGGTCGTTCCGGTGATACAGCCATTTTCCACGGCATACTCCGCCTCACCGACGGCCTGGTGCCAGCCGGTCAGGTCTTTTCCGTTGAACAAGGGCGTCCATTTCGGGCCGCAGCCCGTCAGGGTCAGGACCAGCAGGGACGCAAAAAGCAGAACTTTCTTCATAGCACTAAACGGTGTAATATTCTTCCCAACCCTTGCGCGGCGGGATGCCGGTCAGCAGAGCGTTGGCGAACTTGTTGTCGGTGATCTCGTGGGTGGCGCGGTCGAAGTGGAAGGTTGTGTTGAGCCGCTGGGCGATCACGCCAAGGTTCATGACCTGGCAGAGCGGACCGGAGATTTCGAAACGGGAGTGTGCGACTTCCGTACCCCTGATCGCGTTGAAGAAGTTGATGTAATGGTTGTAGTGGTAATCCTCGGGGACGTGCGGCAGCAAGCCCTTGGCGTCCATTTCCTTATGAAGGGCCTCGGGGATGACGTCCAGCGTGGAGGAATGGGATCCGCCCTTGAAGATCAAGTCGTTGGTGTAGATCTCCTTGCCGGGGTTGAGTTTGGTCGGGACATAGGCCTGTCCGTTGACCGTCGGGACGTCGGAAGCCTGGCTCTTGCCATAACCGACCGGAAGCTCCGGGAAATTGTTGACGCCGTCGTACCAGGTCATGTCGCAAGCCGGCTTGTTGCCGCGGCGCGGGAACTTGAACTCTATCGTGGAGGCCATCGGGAAGAAATAGTCGTTGTGGCCTTCACACTTCAGCATGCCGACCTCATAGGGCAGGCCCAGCTCGAGGAACTCATGGCAAGTGTCGAAGATGTGCGCACCCCAGTCGCCCAGGGCGCCCATGCCGAAGTCATACCAGCAGCGCCAGTTGCCCGTGTCGAAATTCTTGCTGTAGTCATGATACATCGTCTGCATCTGCCAGACGTCCCAGTCCATCGTCTCGGGCAACGGATCGGCATCCGGGAACTTCTTGATGTTGACGTCATAGCCGTGCCAGCGACGGGAGCCGTTCATGTGGGCCGTGATGTGGGTAACATCCTTGATGATGCCGGCCTCAACCCAAGCCTTGAACTGGAAGTAGTTGGGGCCAGAGTGGCCCTGGTTGCCCATCTGGGTGACGACGTTGGGGTATTTCTTGGCGGCGTCAATCAGGAGCTGATTTTCCGCGAAGGTACGGCAGAGGGGCTTCTCAGTATAGACGTGGATGCCCTCCTTGATCGCACGCATCGTGATCGGGAAGTGGGAGAAGTCGGGGGTGCCGACGATGACAGCTTCGATCTTACCGGCCATCTCGTCGAACATCTTGCGGAAATCCTTGTACTGCGGGACGCCGGGACACATGCCGATGATCTGCTGGGTATGCGGCGCGCCCATGTTCACATCGCACAGGGCGACGACATTGACCATGCCAGTCTCCAAGACGTTCCGGGCGTCTTCATTGCCGCGGTAACCGATGCCGATGAAGGCGACATTGATCTTGTCCGACGCGCCTTGGGCTTGTTTGCGGTTCTTTGCCGACGCCGTGAAAGCGCCCAGCGGATCAACGGCCAGCGCTGCCGCCGAGGCACCTGCCGTTTTGAGGAAATCTCTTCTGGAAATCATATTTTGGTGTTGTTTAGTGAATTCATTCTGTCAAATATAATCAACTTGTAAGAGATTTCCCTAACTTTTTATAAGAAAAATCATTATCTTCGCGGTCCGTCAATTCTTAGACCAAACTATGTACCAAATCTTATCGAAAGAGATGCTGACACCGACCATCTGCCGGATGGAGGTGGAGGCACCGCGCCTGGCCAAGGCAGCGGCTCCGGGGCAGTTCCTGATCGTCATCCCGGAGGAGAAAGGAGAGCGGATCCCGCTCACCATCAGCGACTATGACGCTGAGAAAGGCACCGTTACCATCGTTACCCAGAAAATCGGCGCTTCCAGCGAAGAGATCATCGCCCTGGAGCCGGGAGAAGGCTTCCTGAGCGTGGTCGGTCCCCTGGGACAGGCTTCTGAATTCGTCCAGATGCCCCTCGAGGAGCTTCGCAAGCAGCATTATATCTTCATCGCCGGCGGCGTGGGCACCGCGCCCGTCTATCCGCAGGCCAAATGGCTGCATGAGCATGGCGTCAAGGTGGACGTCATCATCGGCGCCAAGACCAAGGATCTGCTGAGCTATGAGGACGAGATGGCTTCCGGCTGCGGCGCCCTGCACGTCTGCACGGGCGGCGGCCGCG
>JAEEGL017162871.1_pt1 | contig 55255 bp, 36 predicted proteins | sample 9134231 | NCBI WGS metagenome assembly JAEEGL01 (sample SAMN16246548, study PRJNA631951) | gut metagenome | biome: gut microbiome; feature: rumen; material: fiber-attached | host: Bos | place: Iran: Karaj | collected 2018-10
CACGAAGAAGTCAAAGGATGTAGCTGTCAGTTCTTTTGCAGCCTATGACTACTCTCTGACATACAATTCGGGGGCCTATGATAATCTGACGATAACGCCGGACTCGGCAAACGCCGAAGGCAATTCAACCATTAACTGGGGCTACAGACGCGATCCCCGTGTCCTCTGGAACGATGTCCTCAATAACCAAACCCATATCGGATGCGAAATCAAATATCCATATCCCCAGAGAACCCAACCCGCGCACTGGATTGCCTGGACATACCGAATTCCTGATGGAAGACCTGTTTACGGTTACAACCTCAAAAAGGACGACGGCTTCTGGAATTACCCGACCGACTGGTCTCTGGAATCCAGCGCCGATGGCGTGACGTGGGAGACGATGGATGCGCAAACAAATTATCCAGTCGCGAGCGGGATTCGTTACTGGTTCAACGGTGCCGGAAACGTTCCGGGAGAGCCTTCATCCCTCATCGATTTCGGCTCGCAGGTCAAGCCCACGCTCCCGACGGAGGGCGGGCTGGCGTCCGACGTCAACATCAAGGTCGCGAGCGGCGCGACGTTCGACGCCTCGCTCGTGACCGGCGGACAGGAGATTTCAACGCTGACCGTTGACTACGCTGGCGGCGGAACGCTCAAGGGCGTCCGCTTCGCCTCCACCGGCACCCTCTATCTCAATAATGTGACAGCGGGAGCGGACATCAACGAATTCGCAATTCCGCTCACGTTCGTGGGTGCCGCCGACACCGCGAATCTGGCGAACTGGACGGCTGTCATTTCCTTCTCCAATGGCACCTCGCGTGAAAAGAAGCTATACTGGGACAATGGCGTCATGCGAATCCGCCCCTCTGGCATCACGATTATAATTCGATAAATGAAAAGTTTGTCCTTTGCGGCGACCGTGCTTGCGGCAAGTATGGCGGCGGCTACGGCCGCCGCCGCGCCTCTTCGCGACCTCAACTGGAAGCTTCCGGAGAAGGGCGCGCGACTCGAAGGCTCTACGCTGATCGTAGATGTGCCGCACGATGGCGGACGCGCAATGGTCTGCGCCTCCGCGCGGATTGACGTATCGCAGGCATACCGCGAATTCGGCGTGGCCATCATCGGCCTCCGCTTCCGCGCCGATGGCGTGACTGAGCCGGACGCGCGCTGGAACGGCGTAAAGGTGATGATCAGCTATGTCGATGCCGATGGCGACACGCAATACACGGGCATCGACTCGCCGGCGCCGAAGGGCACCTTCGACTGGCGCTTCGATACGGTACGTCTGAGCGCCCTCGCCAACCCGCGCGGCATCCGCGACAACACCATAACCCTCTTCCTTGGGCTCCAGGGCTGCACCGGCCACGCCGAGTTCGACCTCTCCTCGCTGGATCTCACAATCCAGCCCTCAGGGCTAAAGATGGAGAACGAGGGGTGGGTAGTGCGGTATCCTGATGAGCAGGATGCCGCGAACCGAAATGACGAAACTTTGCCTGCGCCCCAACAAACCAACTTGCTGCAAGGCTCTTCAGGCCTTGCAGGTTCCCCCCAACCGGGGGGCAGGAGGGGGGCTCCACTTCACGGCGCCATGCTCCCTGAGCGCGCGACGACCGAGGACGACATCGCGACGCTCGCCTCCTGGGGCGCCACCCTTGCGCGCTTCCAAATCATGCGCAACTGGTCTGCGGTGGACGACTGCCAGGACTTGGAGGAATACGCGCAGTGGATCGACTCCCGCCTCGACAACCTGGCCGATGTCCTGCGCTGGGCCGAGGCGCGCGGCATGAAAATCGTGGTCGATCTCCACTCGCCTCCTGGCGGGAAGCGCCAGCGCCCCCGCGAAATGAACATGCTCCACAACGACAAATACGCCGAGGCATTCGTCGAGACCTGGCGGCGCATCGCCACCCGCTTCAACGGCGACCACGCCATCTATGGCTACGACCTCATCAACGAGCCGGCGCAGTGGGGCGCGGCACGCAACAGCTACTGGGATCTCCAGCGCCGCGCCGCAGAGGCCATCCGCAAGATCGACCCGACCACGACCATCATCGTGGCCAGCAACATGGCCGACAGCCCCGGCGCCTTCCGCTACCTCTCGCCACTCGCGATGGACAACGTCATCTACCAAATCCATCTCTACGCCCCGGGCAAGTTCACGCACCAGGGCGTCGGCGGAATGGTCCGCAAGGCGGACGGACGGCAGTTCGAGTGGCCCGACCCCGAAATGGGCTGGGACATCTCCTATCTCCGCCGCGTCCTAGAGCCGGTTCGCGCCTTCCAGAAGCGCCACAACGCCCGCATCTACGTGGGCGAGTTCTCCGCAATCGCATGGGCGCCCGGGGCCGACCGCTATCTGCGCGACTGCATCTCCCTCTTTGAGGAATACGGATGGGACTGGACCTACCACGCCTTCCGCGAATGGGCGGGATGGAGCGTCGAGCACGAAATCGCAGGCCCAGGCCAGCAGCCAGTTCCCTCCGACGACAACCCACGCAAGCGCGCCCTTCTCGATGGATTCAGGCACTGAACGATGAACACGGACAACACCTTCACCTTCAACTTCCGCCCCGACGGCCACTTCGGCGCCCTTCTCGACAAGATGGTGGCGCACCACATCTGCGCCACTGACCCCGTCAAGCTCGCCGCCCTCTTCCGCGAACGGACGAAAATTGGCTGGCAGACGGAGTTCTGGGGAAAATACATGCATGGGGCGGTGCCTTTCTGGCGCTACACCGGATCGGAGGCGCTTGGCGAGAGGATCGCGGCCGGCGTGCGGGCGATTATCGCCCTCCAGGAGCCTGACGGCTACATCGGCAACTATGCGCCGGAAAACCGCTACACGCGCGACTGGGATGTCTGGGGCACGAAATACACCCTGATGGGGCTGATGCATTACTACGATGGGGTAGTAGGGACTAGGGGGAAGGGACTAGGGACTAGGAATCGGGGACTAGGGGCTAGGGGTCAGGGGCTAGGGGCTAGGCCATCTGCCGACGAGGCGCTTGAGGCTGCCAAGAAGCTTTGCGACTACCTGATTGCAATGCGCGGGCCGAAGGGGCGCCTTGGCCCCGACCTCCGCCTCACGGGAGCGTATGGCGGGCTGCCGTCGCTGAGCGTTCTTGAGCCGGTCGTCTGGCTCTACAGGCGCACCAACGAGAAGCGCTACCTTGACTTCGCGGACCATATCGTGCGCCAGATGACCGAATTCCCCGATGGCCCGCAGCTGGTAAAGCTGGCTGGCGTTCCCGTCGCTGACAGGCGATTCGAAGAAATCAACCCCTTCCACTCATGGAACCCCGAACATGCGCTCACCAAGGCCTACGAGATGATGAGCTGCTACCAGGGGCTCATCGACTACGCCGAAGTCTGCAAGTCGCTTGTCGCTTGTCGCATGTCCCAAATCAATAGGATCGATGACTTGCTAAACGCCGCCATTATGACGGCGAGGAACATCGTCGAGACGGAAATCAACCTCGCTGGCGGCGGCTCCGCAGGAGAGCACTGGTTCCACGGCGCCGACCAGCAGTGGCGCCACATCTCATGGCTCCAGGAGACCTGCGTCGTCACGACATGGATGCGCCTCTGCGAGAAGCTGCGCGCCGTGACCGGCGACCCCTTCTGGTCGGATCAGCTCGAAAAAACCTTCTACAACGCCTATCTCGGCGCGTTGAACCAGGAGTCCGACACCTTCTCGTGCTACACGCCCCTCATGGGCTCACGCGCGCCGGGTCACCACCACCTGCGCCTCCACACCAACTGCTGCAACGCCAACGGCCCACGTGGCTGGCTCTGCCTGCTCAACCGCGCCTTCACCGCCGAAGGCGACGCCGCGACGCTCGACTTCTTCATGAGCGGACTCGCCGAGGCGGAGATCCCCGCCCTGGGCGAGACGGCCCGCTTCCGCATCTACTCCCTCTATCCGCGAGAAGGGAGTGTGACCCTTACCTGCGCCGGCGACAAACCTCTCGACTTCACCCTGCGCCTCCGCATCCCCTCGTTCGCGGCCGGCGCGACCGTCGAGATCAACGGAGAGAAGGCCAACGTAAAGGCCGATGCCGGCTCCTACTGCGAACTGCGCCGCACATGGCAAAACGGCGACATGGTCGTCCTGACCCTCCCGATGCCTGTGAAGATGCATGTCCTGCACGACCACGTTGCCTTCACGCGCGGGCCGGTGTGCCTTGCGCGTGACTCCCGGTTCAACGACGGGGCACTTGACGAAGAGGTGCGCGACTGGGCCGTGACGGAAAAGGACCTCGCTGACTTCCGCCTCACGCGGGCAGACGACCCGGCGATGTTCATGTCCGTCACCGGCTTCCTGCCGATGGGCTACCACTACGAGGACAAGGACCAGGAATGCCACCCACGCGCCGTGCAGTTCACCGACTACGCCTCGGCGGGCAACGCATGGCGGCCGGACAACCGCTACCGCGTCTGGCTCCCCGCACTGATCCGCGGCCGGACATATTAATTCGGGCGGGGAACAGGGAACGGGGAACAGGGAACGGGGAACAGGGAACGGCAGCGTTCCCCCGTGCATCGTTGACGCGACTTCCTGACTTTCGACATGCGACATGCGACATGCGGGAAGACATTCGACATTCGACATTCGACGGCCGACATGCGACTTTCGACTTTCGACCTCCTGGATTCGTGATTGGCCATTGGCAACATTGGCAATTGGCAACATTTCCACATTTTCACATTCCCCCTTCCCCATTCCCCGTTCCCCACAATTTGGTAGAATTATACTCTTATGCATACTCTTCGTTTCAGGCAAGTCCATCTAGACTTCCACACATCGCCCGACATCCCCGGCATAGGCGCACGATTCGACAAGGCCCAGTTCCAGGCGGCCTTGCGCCTCGGCCATGTCGATTCCATCACCCTTTTCTCCAAGTGCCACCACGGTCTTTCCTACCACCCCACCTCCGTGGGCAAGATGCACCCTGGCCTCTCCTTCAACCTGCTCCGCGCGCAGATAGACGCCGCAAAGGAGATTGGCGTCGCCACGCCCGTCTATCTTTCAGCCGGCCTTGACGATGTCGCCGCGCACGCGCATCCCGAATGGCGCACCGTGAACGACAAGGGCCAGTGGCTGGGCTGGGTCGCCGAACCTGCAAAGCCCGGCTTCCGCATGATGTGCTTCCGCACCGCCTATCTCGACTATCTCTGCGACCAGATCCGCGAGGCATGCCGTCTCTTCCCCGAGGCAAACGGCATCTTCCTCGACATCGTGGACAAGCGCCAATGCCTATGCGAGTCCTGCCAGCGCTACATGCGGGACAACGGCCTGGCCCTAGACAACCCCGCCGACATTGACCGCGCCGCCGAGGACACCCTGCGCCTCTACTATGAGCGCGCCACCGCGGCCGCACGCGAGCTGCGCCCCGACATGCCCGTGTTCCACAACAGCGGCAACATCGGCCCGCGCTTCCGCGAAAAGGGATGGCTCGACTTCTTCTCGCACCTTGAGCTGGAGTCCCTCCCCACCGGCGGATGGGGCTACGACCACTTCCCGCTCTCGGCAAAATACGTCGCGGGCCTCGGCTTCGACTACCTCGGCATGACAGGCAAGTTCCACGGCACCTGGGGCGAGTTCGGCGGCTTCAAGCACCCCAATGCCCTGCGCCACGAGTGCGCCGCGATGCTCGCCTTCGGCGCCAAGTGCTCCGTCGGCGACCAACCTCACCCGGACTGCGCCATGGACGAAAGCACCTACCGTCTCATCGGCGAGGCGTACGCGGAGGTCGAGGCCAAGGAGCCATGGTGCCGCGACGTGCGCAACATCTCCGACATCGGCGTTCTCCAAGAATGCGGCCTCGACGGCTCAACCCAGTCGCGCCCCACCGTCGCAGACACCGGCGCCGGACGCATGCTGCTGGAGTCGCACTTCCTCTTCGACATGCTCGACGCCGCAAGCGACTTCTCCCACTACCGCGTCCTCATCCTGCCTGACGCCATAACCATCGACGACGCCCTCAAGGCGAAGCTCGACCGCTACCTGGCGCAGGGCGGGCGGCTGCTCCTCACCGGCGCATCCGGCCTCGACGCAGACCGCCGCCGCTTCCTCTTCGACGTTGGCGCCGAAACAGACGGACCGTCGCCCTTCGCGCCAGACTACATCCTCCCGCGCGAAGGATTGCGCTCATCCTGGCTCTCCACGCCGCTCGTCATGCACCCGGTGGATACCACCCCCGGCGGCGGCTCCTCGCAGCGCCTGCGCGTCACCGACGGCGAATCGCTCGGCGACATATTCGACCCCTACTTCAACCGCACCTGGGAGCACTACTGCTCGCACCAGCACACGCCGAACCGCCCCAAACCGAGCGGCTTCGCCTGCGGCGTCCGCAAGGGCGCGGTCGCCTATCTGGCGCACCCGGTATTCTCGCTCTACGCCCGCAAGGGCATGGTCGCAGTCCGCGACTACGCGATGGGCGTCCTGCGCCAGCTCCTCGGCGCGCCGACCGTCGAAGTCGATGGACTGCCCTCCACCGGGCGCGTAACGCTCCAAGACCAGGCGGCAGAGAGCCGGAAGGTGCTGCACCTCGTTTGGTCGCCCACCTCCAAGCGCGGCGGCATCGACGACAAGGACGTGGAAGTCGTCGAAGACCTCATCCCACTGCGCGGAATCTCCGTCACAGTGCGACCGGGCGCGCCTGTCAAGACCGTGAGGCTCGTCCCTCAGGGCACACCCCTGCCCTTCGAGACAGCCGCCGACGGCGCCATTCGCTTCACCATCCCGGAAATCCTCTGCCACCAAATGGTTGAACTCGCCTAACCACTCCAAACTTCCCAACTTTTCAACCTTTCAACTTTTCAACTTTTCAACTTCCCAACTTCCAAACCTCCCAAGGCGCTTGCGCCAAACTTCTCAACCTCTAAACTTCTAAACTTCCCTACCCCATGTCCTCTCCCACTCCTCCTCCCCCGCCCCCTGGCGGAAAAGTTCCACCCCCAGCCGAACCCCCGCGCTCGCCACTGCGCAATCTGCTGCTCTGGGTCGCGCTGGCCTTCGCCGTTTACTCCATCTACAGCGCATTCATGCAGGGCAAGAGCCCCGCAAGCGACGTCGCCGGCGATGCAGAGTTCCGTGCGCTCATCACTTCCGGCAAGGTCTCGAACGTCGAGATCATCCGCGAAGCCGGCGGAAAGACATACGTCTCAGGCCAGCGCTCAGACGCCACAGGCGTTCGTCCTGCCGGCGAAGGCTCCAATCCTGAACAACGCTTCACCTACTACGTCACCCCCGGCACTGAAAAGCTCGAGGACTTCCTGCGTGAAAACGGCGTGGATTTCAAGGTCGTTTACAAGTCGGCGATCGGCATGGAGCTGCTCGTTCAGTTCCTGCCAGTCCTTCTCTTCTTCGGCCTCCTCTACTTCCTCTTCTACCGGCAGATGAAGGGCGGCCCCCTCAACTTCGGCCGCTCCCGCGCCCACCTCTCCAACAACAACGCGTCCAAACCCAAGATAACCTTCGACAACGTGGCCGGAGTCGAAACCGCCAAGGAGGAAGTGCAGGAGATCATCGAGTTCCTCAAGGCGCCCGACAAGTTCGCCAAGCTCGGCGCTAAGATCCCGCGCGGAGTGCTACTGATGGGGCCTCCCGGAACGGGCAAGACACTTCTCGCAAAGGCCATCGCCGGCGAGGCTGGAGTTCCGTTCTTCTCCATCTCCGGCTCCGACTTCGTCGAGATGTTCGTCGGCGTTGGCGCGTCGCGCGTCCGCGACATGTTCGATACGGCAAAGAAGAACGCACCTTGCCTTATCTTCATCGACGAGATCGACGCCGTCGGACGCTCACGCTTCACCGGCATCGGCGGCGGCCACGACGAGCGCGAGCAGACGCTCAACGCGCTTCTCGTCGAGATGGACGGCTTCGAGGGCAATGACGGCGTAATCGTCATCGCCGCCACCAACCGCCCCGACGTGCTCGACAAGGCCCTCCTCCGTCCGGGCCGCTTTGACCGCCAGATAGTCGTCGATCTCCCCACTATGGAAGGGCGCTACAAGATCCTCAAGATACACGCCAAGAAAATCCAGGTGGCGAAAGGAACCGACCTCGCGAAGATCGCGCGCGGCACTCCGGGCTTCTCCGGCGCCGACCTCGCCAACCTCGTGAACGAGGCGGCCCTCCGCGCGGCGGCCCTCGGCAAGGAGGCAGTGGAGCAGCAGGACTTCGAGGAGGCCCGCGACAAGGTCTGGTGGGGCCGCGAGCGCCCCGACCGCCTGAAGGACAAGGAGGAGAAGCGCCTCACCGCATTCCACGAAGCCGGACACGCCGTCGTGATGGCCCTAATAAAGGGCGGCGAGCCGCTCCACAAGATCACCATCATCCCGCGCGGCATGGCCCTCGGCGCGACGATGTTCCTTCCCAAGAAGGACAAGGTGCAATACACCCGCACCCAGATGCTAGCCATGCTCGCAACCGACATGGGCGGACGCGTCGCGGAAGAGCTTTTCCTCGACGATGTCTCCTCTGGCGCGCAGCAGGACCTGCGCCAGGCAACTGAGCTGGCCCACCGCATGGTCTGCGACTGGGGCCTGAGCGAGGAGCTTGGGCCGCGCACATTCGGCGTCCGCGAGGAGATGATGTTCCTCGGCCGCGAGGTCGGCCGCCAGCAGGACTACAGCGAACTCACCGCGCAGAAGATCGACGCCGAGGTCGGCCGCCTGATCAGCGACGCCCACGCCAAGGCCAAGGAGATTCTCGAGGCCAATCGCGACAAGGTGGACTTGCTGGTCGCGGCGCTGCTTGAGAAGGAGACGATTGACGGCGAGGACGCGACCGACATCATCAAGTTCGGCCGCATCCGCACCCACGAGGAGCGCTACCCCGATGGCGAGCCAGTGGATGACGAACTCGCCGGTCTTGAAGAAGACTCTGCGGAAGAGGCCCCCGCGGCCCAGCAGGACGCCGAGGCGAAGAACGACACTGAGGCCCAGCAAGGCACCGAGGCCCAGCAAGACACAGAAGCCAAGAACGACACCGGGGCAACTGAAAATCCTCCGGCGTCGCCGGAATCATAGGCCGGAGAATTCGACCTTGTGGAGGATTGACGGATAATCGTCGCCGCAATCCTCCGCAAGCCAGATGCAGCCGCGCTCACGGTCAACGCACACCGTCTCCGGATTCCAGTTCGCGAAGTCGCCTATCGGGTAGGTGGCGATCAGCATCGTCGCATCGCCGTTGAAGAGATAGAGCGTGTATGGCAGATACTGGGGCTTGTTCTTGTTGGAGTTGGAGTCGATGACCCAGAGGCGGTCGCTTACCGGGTCGTAGCACATGTCGGCTACTTCCGATATCGTCGGCGCAACGTCCCTCAGGCTCCGCCTCCCTTGCAGGACTGCGCCGGAAGTCGAGTACTTCCAGAGAGTCGCGCCGCTCTGTGCGCCGAGGTATAGGCCGCCCTTGTGCCAGGCGATGCCCTCGATGCCGGAGTTGCCCATATTGGCCGCATCCTCGACGTGGAAGATCGTCTCCTTGCTGTCGTATGGGGCAGACATCCGGTAAACGCGGTCTGGCTCCACGCCTAGGTAGAGGTCGCCGGTCGCGGGGTCGATGGTGATGCCCTCCAAGTCCGCTGCGTATGTCCAGTGGTTCTCGTAGGTGCCGTCGAAGTTGATCTTGTAGAGGTTGCCGTTGTCGCCAACGCCCCAGAGGAAGTCGCCATCCTTCGAGAGGCAGAGGCCGGAGAGCTCGACAACGAAGTCCGTGTCGCTCTTCTTGAGCGTCCAGGTGGTGTGCGCCCCCATCGTCGGAGCAGTGTCCGCAGAAATAGCCGGCAGGACAATCTCACTGGGTCTCGCGCCGCCGGCCCCGTCCGCCGCAAAGGCGGACGAGGCGAGAAGGGCGGCCGACGCGGCCATGGCGCGGAGGGGTTTAAAAGTCGTCATGGCGGAACCGGGCCTCAATGGAGGCAGTAGGTGCCGCGGACCGTCTCGGGCGCGGTTGCGCCGAAGAAGGCTGCGATGGCGGTGTCGTATTGCGCCGTGTGCGCGAATGCCTTGCGCATGAGGGCGAAGCGGGTGGCGAGCGAAATGGCTCCGCCGTTGGCGGACAGCTCGTCGGCGATCTTCGCGTAGTCTGCGGGGTCGGTGACTGAGGCGACGCGCAGGTAGTTCTTGGCCGAGGCGCGGACCATGCAGGGGCCGCCGATGTCGATGTTGGTGCGGGCCATCTCGGGGGTCACGCCCTCCTTGGCGACGGTCTCGCGGAAGGGGTAGAGGTTCACGACGACCATGTCGATGGCGACTGCGGAGGTGCGCTTGAGGTCGGCCTGGTGGGCGTCGTTGTAGGTCTCGGAGAGGAGGCCGAGGTAGATCTTGAAGTCGAGGGTCTTCACGAGGCCGCCCTGCATTTCGGGCTGGCCGGTGTAGTCGGAGACGGCCACGAGGTTCTTGTCGGCCTTGTCGCCGAGAATCTCGCGGATGGCCTTGTAGGTGCCGCCGGTGGAGTAGATCTTCACATCGGGGTTGATGCGCACGAGCGCGGGGATGAAAGAGTCGAGGCCGGTTTTGTCTGAAACGCTGGCCAGGACGTGCTTGACCTTGACGAGGTCGTCGATGTCGCGAACGATGTTGAGTGCCATAATTAAATTCCTTTTCCAGAGCAATCATTCTACAACAACCTCCCCCAGCTTTGCAAATGGGGGAACGGGGAATGGGGACTAGGGGCTAGGGGCTAGGGGCGGCTCCCGAATCCCGGCTCCCGAATCCCAGCCGTCTTCCAGCGTGTCGCTTGTCGCGTGTCCTCCTTCAAAAAAGTGGCCTAAAATTCGCTTGACAGAGGTGAGCATAAAGAGTATATTTTAATCCATCAATGAAAGGCAAGATCAAAACCCGAAAACTCCCGTTCTCCGTGAGCAGGGACGACGCCCGGTCGCTCGTGGACCAGGTCGCGGACGGCCTCCGCCAGGGCATCGTCTCCGGCTACTGGGGCGTTGGCGACGAGATCCCCTCCACCCGCGAGCTTGTCCCGCTGCTTGGCGTGAGCGTCATTGTGACCAAGGCAGCCATCGCCCGCCTCGCCGCCGAGGGCTATATCACCGCCCGCCTCGGCATGAAGACCATCGTCCGCGACCGCGGCGAAAAGCAGTGGCTGGGGAATGTCCTCTTCGTCTATCACGCCGCCAACGTCGGCTACTTCCAGACGGCCTTTGCCGAAGAACTGCGCACTCGCCTCAACCGCGAGGGCTACCTCTTCACCAGGGCCACGATCTCCACTGACGACTCCGTTCGCGTAACCGACTATTCGCTGATAAAGGCGGCGCTGGCGCGCAAGGCCGACCTGGCCATCGCCTACACGAGCCGGCGCGACATCTTCCGCCATCTTTCGAAGAGCAATGTCCCATACGTCCAGGTCCTGCAAAACTGCGAGCCACCCCCCGGCGCGACAGGGGCCACAAGCCTCGACAACGCACCCGCCCTGCGGGCGCTTGCCCAGGCCGCCAGCGCCGCAGGAATCCACAAGGCCGTCTCAATACACTGGACATGGTCGCGTGAAAACAGGAAAGACACCATTACCCCATTTTTCAACGACGCCCGAATTAAGGCTTCACGCATCATTGTCAGGCCCGACATTTCGCAAGGCCGCCTCTTCGGCATCGAGCGAGCCGGCTTCGACTGTTTCAACCGCCTGATAAAGACAAAGCGCCTCTACCGCGACACCCTCTACTTCTTCGAGGACGACTACCTCGCGCGCGGCGCCCTTATGGCCTCGGCCCTCGCTGGACTGCGCGCCCCCAGGGACTTCCGCTTCGCGACACACTCAAACGCCGGCTTCCACCCAATCTTCGACCGCGAACTATCGCGCGTCGAATTCGACCCCATCGCCTCCGGCGCAGCCGTTGCCGACGCCGTCCTGACCTACCTCAAGACAGGCCGCTACCCAGACAACTCCGCCGTAAGGCCACAGTTCCTCAAGGGAGAGACTTTTTAGGAGAACAAACAATGAACTATAAAACCATAATCGCAATGACCGCGGCCTTCGCGGCATTCAACTTCGCCACGGCGGCGACATGCACGTGGATCAGCGGCTCCACAGGCGGCTGGGCCGACCCGAACAGCTGGATTGGGGGAGCGCCCATTGCAGGGGATACCGTCGCCGTTCCTGACGGCGTCGATCTGCCGGTCAACGACGCCGATGCGGCCCTCGCTGGCTCCGTGGACGCCGTGGAACTGGGTTCCGGCTCGCGCATCATCTTTAACCTCGAAACAACCGACTGCTCGATGAGTGGCACCATTACCGGCAAGGGCACCATCGTCAAGAACGGCGCAGCGACGCTAAATCTCCTCAACGAGACCGTGAACGGCTACTACACGACCGGGGGATTCCAGGTGAACGCCGGAACCAACGCCTGCCCGCAGTCGTTCGGCATCAGCTACAGTGATGTAATCATGAAAATCGGGCCTGTTTACGTCGCGGAAGGCGCTGTATTCAGGCCCTACGCCTACTACCGCACGACGGCCATCTCCTCGCTTACCGGAAAGGGAACTATCCAATCGACGGCATCAGGTACCGGCTGGCCGCTGCGGATCACGGGGCCTTCGTCCTTCGAGGGCGAAATCAAAGGGCGCATTATCCTGCAAATCTACTCACAGTTCGACATCCTCGGAACGCACAACGGGTTCATGAGCAACAAGGACATGGGCCTGCACGCGAACGCCGACCTTGGCGTCGCCATGTTCGGGAACAGATCGACCCTGTATTCCTCGCTCGCGACCTACTATTCAAGCTCCCCGACTTTCCATCCGAGTATCGCGTTCAACAGAAACGGCCGCGTCAGGTATCTCGGCACTGGCGAGACTACCGACCGCCACTTTCAATTGAACGGCGCAGTGGAGGCGACAATAGACCCCGGCTCGACGGGCGACCTGCACCTCGTCGGACGCATCTACCAAAACGCGGCGAAGCAGGCGGTCCTGACGCTTGCCGGTTCCAACACCGTGGCCGCGTCGTTCTCCGGCGCCTTCGACGAAAAAGACGGCAATTCAACCTTCATTACCAAAACGGGAACAGGAACATGGATTCTCCTTGGCGCGACAAACCGCTTCAACAAGGGCGTCGTGGGCGTCGAAGAGGGAACGCTCCAATTCGACACCCTTGCGGAGACGAACGCCCCCTGCTCCTTCGGTCTCTCCACCCTCCTTGCGCAGAAATACACCGGCGACTGGGACGCGACGAAGGCGGCGGACTACGCCATCCTCCTCGGCTCCGCCGACACGGAGGGGACACTTGAATACATCGGCACGAACCTCTGGGACAACGCCGCCTCCACGCGCCCCGTCGCCGTGACGGGTCAGGGCGGACGCATTGTCTCATCGGTGGCAGGACGCCGCATCGGCATCAAGGGCGCGATGGCGGCCAACGCGGGCGGCGGCACGCTGATCCTCGATGGCGCCGGAACGACCAACTACCTCTACGATGCCGCAGACGGCCACGGCACCCTCTCCATCGCCAAGGAAGGCACAGGCACATGGGTGCTGGCGGGCGACCAGACATTCGGCGGAAAACTCGACGTCAAAGGCGGCGAACTCGTCGTATCCTCCACCCTCGGCACCAAGTATTCATGGTATCGCCTCACCGTGAAACGGACGGTGGGAGTCGTATTAGGAGAAACTACTGATCCCCAAATTCGCATGAATGAACTTGGACTCTTCGACGAATTGGGGAACCGGCTCAATCTGGGCCTTGCCATGACAGATGGATACACCATTCCGTCCATCGGACAGGCCTGCCACTGGCGTTGGGCTAGGACTTCGTTTATTGGCAATCTTTTCGACCAAAATTTGAATCCAAGCTATGGCGAGGGCAAGGTATTTTCCATGAATGCGACCCCCTATCCCGACCAGCCGAACACCTGGGTCCAAGTCGTGATGCGACTTCCGGAGTCCACGGTAGAGGCCGTTTCCTACGATATCTGCTCGAATATGGCGAACGACAACAAATGGGAACCCAACGCCTGGACAATGGAGGCCAGCGCCGACGGCGTCTTCTGGGACACGGTGGCGAACGTGACGTCAAACGATCTGGTCTATGCAAAACAGCATTGGATCAGCGACGACAGCGCCTTCGCCAAAAACGCAAGGCACACCCCATCTAACCCGAATTTCGTGTTCGGCCTCGACAATGGCAAGTCGCTAATCGAAGCCGCGCCAAGCCAGCTGGCCAACGCGACGGTCTCCGTCGCCAACGGCGCAGTCCTCCGCGCCGAAGGCAGCGTTTCCATCTCGTCGGTCGAAGTCGATGTCTCGAAGCCCGCCGGCACGATCGACGGCTTCAACTTCGCCTCCGGCGGCACGCTCAACATCGTTGGCGACGCCGATTTGTCCGGCAGGATTGTCCTCCCCGTCAACATAGTCAATGCAAGCGGAACGCAGAACATTTCCAGCTGGACTGCGACTGCGAATGGCCACAGGGCCGCTGGGAAACTCGCTTTCGAAGACGGTGACCTTGTCTTCACGCAGCTCGGCACGACCATCATAATGCGATAGCGGCGGAGGAGCGACGATGACGAAGTTCCTTTGCGCCCTCGCGGTCGCCCTGGCGGCGCTGTCCGCGCAGGGCGCGGACTTCGGCGAGCCAATCGGTCCTTCCAAAGTCTATGACTTCACTTCGGGCGCAATGCCCGATGGCGTGCGGCTGCGCAAGAACGGCATCCTCGCCGAAGGCGGGCTTTGCAGCCGCGATTTTGAAAAGGAGGACTCCCAAGGCGGCGCCGAATTGACGGGGCGCTTCACACCCGACGGCGCGTTCCTTTTCGAGGCGGAGTTCGAGGTCGGAAACTGGGCGAACACCGCAAAGGTCGAGCGCGCCAGCCGCATCTGGGACGACATGGGCATCAGCTACGGCGGCGAGAAGTGCGACAACACAGGACTTGAGATCGGCCTTGTCCAGGCTCCAGACGGTTACTGGACGCCCTACGCCGTCCTGGGCATGGGAACGAGGCGCTTTCGCGTGGAGGGCGTGAAGCGGCGGCTCTACGATGGCGCGCGCTCTAACTTCACGCTCTTCTTCGGCGCCAACGGCAGGGTGGTCATGGAGTTTGGCGGGCTGACCGCCGAAAAGCAGATACCCCTATGCGGCGGACTCGCGCCATCCAAACGCTACCGCCCAGTGATCGGGTCGCGCCCCGTCAGCCGCTACGCGAACTTCGACGGCTTCGTGCGGCGCGTCTCCATAACCCCGATGCGGCGCGACCCGGCCGCATTCCTCACCCCCGGACGCATGGCCTTCCTGCGCGGTGAAACGAACGCCGTCCTGGAACTTGCCATCGCCAACCGTTCTGGCGGCGGCTTCACCGACATACGGGTGTCGGTCGATCAGTTCGGCGAAATGGGGCTCGTAAAGTCGTCGGCATGGCGTGAGGACGCACTCGCCGACGGAGCCAACCTTCCAATCCAGGTGCCGATTGAGACGCGGCTACGTCCCGGACATCACACCATGCGCACAACACTCCGCGCCATCGGCGGCGACGGTGAAGAAATCGCCCTTACGCAAACCATCCCCTACGCCATAGGCCCGCAGGTCGGCGACAGGATGCGCGTCGCAATATGGGGCATGCCGCTGGAGGCGTCGGTGGACGAGATACGCGACTTCGGCTTCACGCACAGCTACGTCTATCTCGGCGGGGCGCGGGAGGCGGATGCGGACTTCGACCCCAAGCCGTTCCTTGACACCCTCGACCGGCATCTCGCAGGGGGCATAAGGACCATGCGCGCGTTCGGCGCCAGGTTAATTCCACCTGACTGCACCGACACGAACCGCTACCTTCGCTGGCGCAAAAACGGCAAGCCGCCAGAAAAGCCGCGTTCGTTTGAGGTCTCGAACCCGGAAATCATAGAACGGATCCGCAAAATTAGCGCCTTCGACGCCTCATTCTTCGCAGGGCACCCTTCCTTCCAGGGCGTCCTGCCCTACACCGAGCAACGCGAAAACTCCTTCCCATCCTACAACACGGAGCCTCTTCGCTACAAGGCCGAGACAGGGCGCGACATGCCCAAGGACCTGTGGGGCCTGAAAATCAATCTTCAAGATGCGAAGAAGCGCTTCCCGACCGGCGTGGTTCCTGACGACGACGAGATCAACCTCTTCTACCGCTGGTGGCTCAAGGGCGGCGACGGCTGGCCGGCCATCCATTCCGCCTGCGCCGAGGAGTATCGGAAGCGCGTCAAAGGCGGGGATTTTCTAAGCTTCTGGGATCCCTCAGTGCGCTGGGCGCCCGCATGGGGTTCTGGGGGAAGCGTTGACATGCTCAACCAGTGGTGCTATGCCGAGCCGGAGCCGATGAACGTCGCCGGGCCTTGCGAGGAAGTGCTTGCGATGGCCGACGGGCGGCCCGGGCAGAAGGCTTCGATCATGACGCAGCTCATCTGCTACCGTTCGCAGGTCGCCCCGAAAAATGTGGTTCCCGACAATCCGCCGGACTGGGTAAAGGCCATACCGGATGCGGACTTTCCGACCATCCCGCCGGATGTGCTGCAGGAGGCCACGTGGTCAATGATTGCCAAGCCTGTGGACGCGATCATGTATCACGGCTGGAACACGATTCACGACTCGCATGCGAAGAACTGGTATTGCTACACCAACCCGGAGTCGGCCGAACGAATGAGGGAGATGCTGAATGGCGTCGTCACGCCGCTCGGACCTGTCCTGCGCCGCCTGAAACGGGAGAAGCCGGACATCGCGGTGCTGGAGAGCCTCACGACATGCGCCATGGGCGGTCCGGCGACGCGAGGGTGGAAGGCCCCTGCGGTCACTTGCGCGCAGCGGGCGAGGCTCGACCCGCGCGTCGTCTATGAGGAGACGCTCGAACGCGACGGCTTCGACGGCATCAAGGTCCTCTACGCGCCGCAATGCCAGTTCCTAACCGAGTCCATGGTCGCAAGGATAAAAGCATTCCAGGCCGCCGGAGGCATCCTTATGGCCGACTCCGAATGTGTCTCCGCGCTAAAGCCGGACATCGAGGTGAAGGTCATGAGTTTCGACCCTCCGCCGGAGACCGACCACACGGAGGACGTCGATGCGCGCGAGCAGGAGCGCGATGCCGCGACAAAGACGCACCAGGGCACGCGGCTGGCCAAGAAGACCATGCAAGATGCCGCAGAGGAGATGCGCGCTAAACTCGCCGCCAAGGGCTACCGGCCGACCTCCGACAGTTCATCGTCCGAAATCGTGGTCTTCAACAGGCAATGGCGCGACACGAAATATCTCTTCGCCATCAACGACCGCCGCACCTTCGGCGACTACTTCGGGCCGTGGGGCCTTGTGATGGAAAAGGGCCTGCCCTATCGGGGCTGGGTCTCGCTCGACGATCCCGAAAACAGGATCGGCGCCGTTTATGAACTCTCGCGCGGCGAGGAATATTCCTTCACGCGCGAAGGGGGAAAAGTCAAAGTGCCAGTCTCGTTCACGACCAATGACGGGCGGATGTTCGTCTTCCTGCCCGCGAAGATCGCCGCAGTCGAGGTCAAGGCGCCGGAAGCCGTCCTGCGTGGCGGAATGTGCGACGTCGTATTCACCGTCAGGGGTGAGGACGGCGCGCCATCCCCTGCCCTACTCCCTGTGGAGATACGCATCTATGACGCCTTGGGCAAGGAGATAGATGGTGGCGGATGGTTCTGCGCCGAAGGCGGCGTGGCGAAGGTATCCTTCCAGACGAACCTTGACGACCCCGTTGGCAGTTACCGTATCGTCTGCCGCGACCGCGCCTCCGGCCTCTCCGCCGAAAGGGATGTTGCACTTAGGCGTTAATGGAAATTTGATATTCTAAATCTCAAATCTCAGATTCAAGATTCCAGATCTCAAATTTCAAATCTCTAATTCCAGATTTCAGATTCCAGATTTTAAATCTCAAATCTCAAATCTTAAATCCCAAATTTGAATTTCCACCATCTTCTCCCAAAATGAATGGCAATCCAAATGCGGCGACAGCCGCCTCCTCCGCCGCACCAAGCGGTGTTCCTGTTCGCCTGAAGGGTTATCTGGGCATGCGTCTTGACGCCATGATCGAACATCATGTCGCCGCGCAGGACGCCGACTACCTCACCGCGCCGTTCATTGACAAAACGGAGCGTGATGGCCACTGGCAGGCGGAGTTCTGGGGAAAGTGGATGCACTCCGCCATCCCATTCCTCGCCTACTCCGGGAACGCGAAGCTCAAGGCATCCATCGAGCGCGGCATCGACCGCATCCTCGCCTCGCAGGAGGCGAGCGGCTACATTGGCAACTACCCCGATGGTTTGCGCCTTGGCGAAGGCTGGGACGTGTGGGGCATCAAATACACGATGATGGGGCTTCTGCTCTACAATGATGGGGCATTAGGGACTAGGGATCAGGAGCTAGGGACTAGGGATCAGGGGCTAGAGACTAGGGATCAGGGGCTAGGGGCTAGGCCATCTGCTGAAGAGGCGCTTGAGGCTGCAAAGCGGCTCTGCGACTATGTTATCGCCGGCATAGGCCCCAACGGGAGTCTTGGACGAGAACTCTGGGAAACGGGAAACTTCTCGGGATACGCCAGCTCGTCAATCCTCGAACCGGTGGTTAGGCTCTACCGCCAGACGGGCGACCGCAAGTATCTCGACTTCGCAGACTTCATCGTGAAGGGCATGACGGAGCCGGAAAACGGCCCGCGCCTGATTGACCTCGCCCTCAAAGGTGTCTCCGTTTCCGACCGCAACGGCGACAGCCCCTACACCGTCAAGCACGGCCGCGCAAAGGCATACGAGATGATGAGCTGCTACCAGGGGCTCATCGACTATGTCGAGGTGAAAAGGGCGAATGTCGAATGTCGAATGTCGAATGTCAAATGTCTCGACGACTTGCTTAACGCCGCCGTATTGGCGGCGGAGGACATCGCGCGGGAGGAGATCAACCTCGCCGGTGGCGGCGCGCGCTACGAAGCCTGGTTCCACGGCGCGTCGAAACAGCACCTGCCATGCCAGCGACTCCAGGAGACATGCGTGACGACCACATGGATGCGTCTTTGTGCGCGTCTGCTTGAGACAACCGGCGACCCAAAGTGGGCCGACCATCTCGAACGCACCTTTTACAACGCCTACCTTGCGGCGCTGCGGGCCGACGGCTCCGAGTTCGCAGCCTACACCCCCCTCAACGGCAACCGCTGCAGCGGCCACCACCATTGCTTCATGCACACTGACTGCTGCAATTCCAATGGCCCGCGGGGCTTCCTCTCCTTCCTCGATAGCTTCTTCACCGTCCAGGACGATGTCGCGACCTTCAACTTCTACGGTTCCGCGCTCACGAGGGGAACCTTCGCGGATGGGCGCGCGGCCGCATTCGACATCTATTCGCTCTACCCGCGCACTAACCAGGCGCGCATCATGAGCCGCACCCAAGGAACCGCAACGCTCCGTCTGCGCATCCCCGCATGGAGCGAGAAAACAGAGGTGCGGCTCAACGGCGAGGCGCTAGATGGCGCCACGGCGGGCACCTACTTCTCGATTCGACGCAACTGGCAACTTGGCGACGTTGTTGAAATCGCCTTCGACATGCCCGTCGTGGCCCATGTTCGCGAAGGCCACGTCGCCTTCACGCGCGGCCCCGTGCTTCTTGCGCGTGACAGCCGCTTCGGCGATGGCGACCTGATGGAACCATTCCGTGACGTCATAGCCAACGGACAGACAATGCCGGCCTTCTCATCCGTGGCCAAACCGTCGGATGACATCTGGATGGCCTTCTCCGCGACCCTCCCAATTGGACAACACTACGAGAATCCGGAAGGCGCGCTTCCATCCACCGTATCATTCTGCGACTACGCGTCAGCCGGCAACGAGTGGTCACGCCTCAACTACTACCGCGTTTGGTTCCCAGTTGAGTGCTGATTTTTTGTATAATTATTATTATGAATATTAAGGTTTTTTCCTTGATTGCGGCAGTTGCCGCAACCAATTTGGTAGTGTTTGGAGCCGAACAGGAGGCCAAGGTTTTTGCAGTGCGCACCACGCACCCGGAGCGCCGCACAATCGCGCAGTCGCTCGTGAAGACCGGCTCCCTCACCGCGCCCGCAGAGGTGGCCCTCTGCGCCAAGGTTCCAGGCCGACTGGCCGCGACGGCGCTCGCCGACGGCACATCCGTCGAGGAGGGCACGCGCGCAAAGGCCGGCGATGTCCTTGCGCGGCTTGACGACCGCGAATACCGCATCGCCCGCGACTCCGCGCAGGCTGCAACGGCCGCCGCGCGCGCGCTGGCCGACGACGCCGCGCGCGAATTCTCCCGCACCGAGCGGCTGCGCGCATCCAACGTCGCATCCGAGCAGGACTTCGACATAGCGCGCTTCGCCCGCGACCGCACCGCCGCCGCCCTTGCTCAGGCGGAAGGCGGCCTCGCCGCCGCCGAGCTGAACCTTGAGGAGACGGTCATCCGCGCCCCTTTCGACGGCGTCGTAGCCGCAAAGAAGCTTCACCCCGGCGCCATGGTCACGGCTGCGTCCGAAATTTACACCTTCGTAGCGACCGACCCGCTGCGCGTCCTCTTCGAGCTTCCCACGACGGCCATCCCGCTGCTGAAGCCGGGCGAGACGAAGATTGCAGTCACCGTTGACGCCTATCCCGACGAAGTCGTCCCGCTTGTCGTCGCCGACGCCTACCCAACCGCCAGTTCTGAAACGCGCACCGTCACGGTGCGTGCGCTCCTGCCAAACAAGGATGGGCGCTACAGGCCCGGCATGTTCGCCAAGGGCGAGTTCGCCCTCGACGAACGCGCCAATGTGCTGACAGTTCCGTTTGAGGCCGTCCTGCGCATCCGCGACAAGAATTGCGTCTATCGCGTGAAGGACGGCAAGGTCCTGCTTACCGATGTCGCCGTGGGCCTGCGCCACGACGCGGTGATTGAAATCGCGTCTGGACTCGCCGATGACGACGAAATCGTAATCGACGGACTCCACCGCCTCGCAGACGGCGCCCCCGTCCGAGTAGTTAACTAGCAACTTCTCAACTTCTCAACTTCTCAACTTCTCAACCTCCAAACCTCCAAGGCGCGCCAGCGCCAAACCTCCAAACTTCCAAACCTCTCAACTTCTCAACCTCCCAACTTCTCAACTCCCTATGTTCCTTCCCAAAATAGGCGTCGGCCGCCCCGTCACCACGCTGATGGTGTTCTTCGCCGTCCTGATCCTCGGGGTCATCTCGTGGACCAGGCTGGCCATCGACATGATGCCGGAAATCGAGAGTCCTTCGATCTCCGTGTTCACCCGCTGGGACGGCGCATCCACGGAGGACGTGGAGCAACAGGTCACGCGCGTCATCGAGAGCGCGCTGGGGAGCGTCACCGACCTTGACGAAATCACCTCGCAGACGGGCGAAGGCACCTCCCGCGTCACCTGCAAGTTCAAGTGGGGCACGGAGCTTGGCGAGGCAGCCAACGACATGCGCGACCTGCTGGAGCGCGCCAAGCGCAGGCTTCCAGACGATGCCGACGACCCGATAATGTTCAAGTTCAACACGGCCAACATGCCGATTCTGGGCTTTTCCGTGACGGCGACGGAAAACATAGAGAAGCTGGAGGACACCGTGAACGACGACATCGTCGATGTGCTGAAGCGCGTTCCAGGCGTAGGCACGGCAGAGGCCTTCGGCGGCATGGAGCGCCAGGTGAACGTCCTGCTCGACCCCGGCAAGCTCTCGGCCTACGGGCTTTCGGTTGCCGACATCGCGACGGCCATCGAAGCCGACAACCAGACTGAGCCAGCCGGCAATGTGAAGATCGGCACAATCGACTACACCATCCGCGTCCCCGGCGAGTTCACCGACCCGCAACAGGTGGGGCTGGTGGTGGTGAAGCGGGACGGCGACCGAGTCGTGCGCGTGGTCGATGTGGCGACCGTCGAAGACGGCTTCGCAGAGGAGACGCGCATCGTCGAGCGCAAGGGCCGCGCCGGCATGATGGTGGATGTGCAGAAGCGTTCTGGCGAAAACACGATGGCAGTAGCCCGCCGCGTGATGGAGAAGCTGGAGGACATCAAGCGCAACCTCCCCGCAGACTACGCCATCGACCTCGTCTTCGACACCAGCGACATGATCGGCAAGTCGATTAAGTCCGTAGGTGAAACCGTCCTCTGGGGCGGGCTCTTCGTGGTGCTCGTGACCCTCTTCTTCCTGCGCAGCGTCCGCACCTCGTTCGTGATCGCGCTCACCATCCCATTCTCCCTCATCATCGCCTTCAGCTTCATGTTCCTGCGCGGCTGGACGATCAACCTCATGAGCCTCTCGGCGCTGGCGCTGGCCGTGGGCATGGTCGTTGACAACGCCGTCGTGGTGCTGGAGAACGTCATCTCGCACATCTCCCGAGGCACGCCGCGCGAGAAGGCGGCAGTAACCGCAGCCGAGGAAGTCGGCACGGCCATCCTCGCATCTACGCTCACGACAATCGTGGTCTTCGTGCCGCTGGTCTTCGTGGATGGAGTGACGGGCATCATGCTAGGCCAGCTCGGCGGCATCGTCACGGCCACCCTCTGCGCCTCCGTCATCTGCTCGCTGCTGCTCACCCCCATGCTCGCCTCGCGTCTGCTCAGGCCGAAGCCGACGGGCGACTCGCTATACGCCCGCTTCTACGCCTGGAGCGACGGACGCTTCGCCGCGCTGGAGCAAGGCTACTCGCGCCTTCTCTCGACGGCCCTCCGCGTGCGGTGGCTCGTAATCCTCGCCGCGGCGGCCGTGATAGCCGTAACCATTTGGAGCTTCGGCTCGCTCGGAAGCGAGTTCATGGGCAAGGAGGACACCGGCCAGCTCTCCATCAACTACCAGCTCCCGCTCTCCACGCGGTATGAACTCACAGCAGACACCGGCCGCCGCATCATCGACGTCGTCCACCGCGTCTGTGGCGAGGACAACATCGTTTCCGAAATGCTGCGCGCCGGCGGCACGGGCGGCCTGTTCGGCGGCGGAGGCTCGCACGCCGGCATGATCCGCCTGCGCCTCGTCGATGCGAAGTTCCGCAACAAGACCGCCGAGGAATACGGCAACGAGATCACCCGCGAGGTCTCGCAGTGGCCGGAGGTCGTGAAGATCTATTCCAACACCGGCAACTTCATGAACCGCATCCTCATGGGCGGCGGCGCCAACCTCCTCATCGAAGTCTATGGCTACGACCTCGACGAGACGACGGCCATCGCGGAGAAGATCAAGCGCTTCGCCGAGGAGACGCCCGGCTCCCGCGACGTCCGCATCTCGCAGGACATGGGCAAGCCTGAGCTGTCTATCGAGATCGACCGCGAAAAGGCATCGGCGATGGGCCTCACGATGGAGGCCATCACGACAGTCGTCAGCACCCTCTTCCAGGGCAACGACGCATCGCAGTATCGCGAGGGCGAGGACGAATACGACATCACGCTTCGCCTCGACACGCCCGACCGAGCCACCATCGAGGACATACGCCGCACCGAACTCCCCCTGCCAGACGGCGGGCGCGTCAGGCTCGACGCCATCGCCAAGGTGGTGGAGGGCACCGGCCCCGTGACCATTTCGCGAAAGAACCAGCAGCGCATCGTCTCGGTGGAGTTCGACGCCACCGAGGACCGTCCAGAGGGCGACGTCATGGCCGACGTGCGCAAGCGCGTCGAGAGCGAGCTGGTGCTGCCGGATGGCGTGTCCATAGAATACGGCGGCATGATCGAGGAGCAGGAGAAGAGCGAAAAGGCGCTAACGCTGATGATCGCCCTCGGCATCGTCCTCGTTTACATGGTCATGGCGGCGCAATTCGAATCGCTGCTCCACCCGCTCCTAATCATGTTCAGCGTGCCCTTCGCCTTTGGCGGGGTCTCGGCGGCTCTGCACATCACGGGAACGCCGCTCTCGATGTCGGCCTACATCGGCATGGTTCTGCTAGTCGGCATCGTGGTGAACAACTCCATCGTGCTGATCGACTACATCAACCTTCTGCGGAAGCGCGGGCGCGAACTCCGCGACGCAATCGTGGAAGGCTGCCGCCAGAGGCTTCGTCCGGTGCTGATCACGACCTTCACTACGGTTCTGGGCATGCTGCCGATGGCGACCAGCCACGGCGACGGCTCGGCGACATGGCGTCCGCTAGGTCTGGTGGTGGTGGGCGGCCTCGCCTTCGCAAGCCTCGTCTCGATGGTACTGGTGCCGACGCTCTACTTCCTTGCGGAGAAGAGGCGCAGGGTTTCCACTGCGGCAATTGCCAAATAGACGGAAACGGCGCAGAAAAGGGCTATCAGCGGCGCGGAGGGCAGCCCCGCCCATTCGCGGCAGCGGATGATGTCCGTCCAGAGATGCGGCCAGAAGGCCGGCGTCTGGTGCGCCACATAGACCGCGAAAGCCGGCCTTGCGAGCGCGTTGATCCAGCCCCTGCTGCCGATGTCCGTCTTCGCGAAGAAGGCGAATATGCAGAAGGCGGAGAGGAACATAGGCAGTGACTTGAAGTCCGCGAGAATCCTCTCCGCGGCGCGGTATGCGGCCGGCGTGGGGCCGCCGGGGCCGCGCGTGCAAAGAATCGCCCACTCAAGCAGGACAGGCGCGGCGTAGATGGCCAGCCCGACAGCCAGCGCGCCCCATTTCGGGATTCGGGCCAGCGGATCCCCTTCCCCTCGCTTCAGCCATGCGACGAACAGGTAGAGGAAGACGAACCAGAGGATTGCGGAAAAGAAGTCGTTGGCGATTGTCCCGGCAAATGTCGCGGGAACGGTCAGAACGACGAGGAGGGCGGCTGCGGCACGGCCCAGGTCGCGCCGGCTGACGGAGAAGGCCGCCGCATGTAGGATTGGCGCCACCGCCAGGAGAATCAGCCACGCCGAGGCGTACCAGAGCGGACGCCCAAGCACCGGAAGGCAGGCGCGGACAAAGGTCCCTGCATCGACGCCGCCCCAGCGGATTGCAGTGAGGATGGTCAGCGGAACGGTGTATGAGAGAACGGTGGCGTGGATGCGCAGCCAGCGCCTGAGGCTGAATTCCGGCCTATCTACGAGGAACCAGCATCCCAAAAGGGCGAAAAGCCCAACGGCAAGACGCGCCCCATTGGCAAGGAAGAGACTTGGCAGCCAGGCCGATGGCGGAACGCTGGCGGTCACGCGCCCCTCGCTGAAGAGGTGGCCGGTGACTATTGCCAGCATGGCGAGGATTCGAAGAAGCTCGAAGTTCGATTTGCGCATGAAAGGGGAACGGGGAACAGGGAACGGGGAACGGGGAACAGGGAACGGGGAATGGGGAAGTTGAGAAGTTGAAAGGTTGAAAGGTTGAGAAGTTGGAACGGGGAATGGGGAATGGTGGGGAACGGGGAACAGGGAACGGGGAACAGGGAACGGGGAACGGGGAACGGGGAACGGGGAATGGTGGGGAACAGGGAACGCTATGTTGTAGCGCGGCGGCGGTGGGCGGCCGTGGGGATGTGCAGAGACTCGCGGTATTTAGCAACCGTCCGCCGCTTGATGTCAACGCCACTGCGCACGAGCATGTCCGTAATCGCCTGGTCGGAGTAGGGCTTATTGGAGTCCTCTCCCTTCACAATGGCGGCGATCTTTTCCATGACGGCCCTGTTGGAGACTGCCTCCGCGCCATCGCCGGAGCCGCCGCCGGTCTTGCGAAGCCCCGCCGAGAAGAAATACTTGAACTCGAAGATGCCGACAGGCGAGCGGAGATACTTGCCGGAGACGGCGCGGCTGACGGTCGTCTCGTGGCGACCGATCTTCGTCGCCACGTCGGCCAGCGTCATCGGCTTCAGCCGCGAGACGCCATGTGTGAAGAAGTCCTGCTGCATCTCGACGATTGTCTGGCTGACCTTGAGGATGGTATCAGCGCGCTGGTCGAGGCTGTGCGCGAGCATTTCGGCTTCGCGCAGATGGCTGCGGATGTATCCCTTGTCTTCTGCCGACACGGCTGAATCGTCGAGGTATTCGCGCATGTTCTCGTTGATGACGACGCGCGGCACCATGTCGGCGTTTAACTGCGCCACCCAGCGGCCAGTCCTGTCGCGCACGACCTCGACCTCGGGAACGACGTAGTCCTCGGTTGCGACAGGGTCGAACTCTGCCACGGGATTGGGATTGAGTGAGCGGATGAGGGCGATTGCGTCAATGACTTCGGCGCGAGAGGCGCCTAGCTTGGAGGCGATGGCGGATTCGCGGCCGCCGGCGGCGAGATCGTCGATGCACTCCGATGCGATGCGCTCCGCGAGCGCTATCACGGGGGCCGGCGGCGCAGGGATGTCGGCGGCCCCTTGCAGCGTGGCGATGGCGCGGAGCTGAAGGACAAGCCGCTCGGACGCGCTCCGCGCCGCAAGCCCAGGCGGGTCAAAGGTTCGCTGGATGGTCTCAAGGACGCGCTCGACCTTGGCAAGCGGCGCGCCAGTGACCTCTGCAATCTCGCCGACGGTTACCGCAAGCATACCGGTGGAGCTGAGGTTCGCGATGATCGTCTCGGCGATGGAGATCTCTTCGGGCGTGAAATCGGATGTCGCTATCTGGCTGCGGAGGTGCTGCTCCAACGAGACTGGCTGACGCAGGGACTCGAACATGTAGCGGCGCCGCTCCTCGGCATCTGGGTCGCCGCCAGAGTGAGTGGGGGCGTCGTGGAATTGGAAATCGTCGTCGTTCTCGGCGATTTCGGCCTCCGCCTCGATGCCGTCACGGTCAATCGTTGGGGCGTCAAGCTCGATGCTTGGGGCGACGACCTCCTCGATCGCGGGGTTGGTCTGCGCCTCCTCGCGGATCCTCTGTTCAAGCTCCGCCAGCGGCAGCTGCAGGATGTCGAGCGACTGCCGCTGCTGCGGCGACATCGACATCGTCTGCTTCTGCCGCTGGCTCTGAGACAGACCTAGCGAAGGAGCCGGCATCAGACACCACTGTATGCTGAGAAGGCTCCGTCAACGGGCAGAACCACGCCGTTCACGAAGGAGGAAGCCTCGGCGTCGGCGAGGAAGAGCAGCGCGCCTGTGAGGTCTTCGGGCGTTCCGAAGCGCTCCATCGGCGTGTGCGCCAGGATCTTCTTGGCGCGGGCGGAAGGCGTGCCGTCGGGGTTCACCAGGAGCGCGTGGTTCTGCGCGGTGAGGAAGAAGCCGGGGGCGATTGCGTTCACGCGGATGCCGACCTTGGAGAAGTGGACGGCGAGCCAGCGCGTGAAGTTAGAGACGGCCGCCTTGGCCGCAGAATAGGCTGGGATCTTGGTGAGCGGCGTGAAGGCGTTCATCGAGGAGATGTTGATGATGGTGCCGCCGCGCCCCGCCATACCGCGCGCGAATGCCTGCGTGGTGAGGAGGGTGCCGTTGAAGTTCAGGCCGAACACGAAGGCGATGCCGTTGGGGTCAAGATCGAAGAAGGTCTTGACGTCGGGGTCGGCGCCGTCCTCGAGGTCGGCGGCCTCGAGGTATTCCTTCGAGGTGGTGCCCTTGGGGTTGTTGCCGCCCGCGCCGTTGACGAGGATGTCGCAGGGGCCGAACTTGGCCTCTACCGCGGCTGCGGCGGCCTTCAGCGAGGCCGGGTCGAGGACGTTGACCTCGACGGCGATGGCCTGTCCGCCGTCGGCGTTGATTTCGTCGGCGAACTGCTGGGCCTTGGGGAGGGCGAGGTCGAGAAGGGCGACCTTTGCGCCGGCCTTGGCAAGGGCCTTGGCCATCACGCTGCAGAGGATGCCGCCGGCACCGGTGACGACGGCCGTTTTTCCAGAAAGATTAACTTGCATTTTTGCTCCTTGTGTAAGAATAAGGTGAATAGACCTATCTATGCTACAAAATCGCGGCGAATCTTGCAAACGGGTCATAGCAACGGAGGCGGCGCTGAACGCGCCACCTCCCGCGTGGAAATGAACATTCCCTCATTTTTTCGGGAAAACTAGTGGCATATTCCCTCATTTTTTCGGGTTTCCACACCGAACATTCCCTCATTTTTTCGGGTTCCCACTTGCGCCAACAGGTATGACATGGTATTATAATACCAATTGTGGGCAAGAAAATGAGATATCTTAAACGAAAATTCGATGACTGGCTGTCTGCCTGGCGGGCTGATCCCAACCGCAAACCCCTTCTCGTAAAGGGGGCGCGCCAAGTTGGGAAAACAGAATCCATCCGTCATTTCGCCGCTGCCAATTACGAGAAAGTCATCGAAATTAATTTTGTTCTCCAGCCGGAATTCAAGCAAATCGTCACGGATGGATACAAGGCGGGGAGTGTCATCCGGCGCATGTCTGCTCTTGATCCAACGCTGCGCTTTATCCCTGGGCGCACACTCCTGTTTTTTGATGAGATACAGGAGTTTCCCGACATCGCGACTTCATTCAAGGACTTCAAGGCCGATGGAAAATATGACGTCATCTCCAGCGGCTCGATGCTTGGAATTCACTACAAGCAGATTGCAAGTATCCCAGTTGGTTTCAAGACAGACTATGACCTCGCCTCCCTTGACTTCGAGGAATTCCTGTGGGCATGCGGCTATAATGAAGATTTCATCGACGACCTGTATGGGCATCTTGTGGAGCGTCGGCCGTTTGACGCCATGTCCCTCGACTTGATGGATAGGCGTTTTCTTGATTATTGCGCGCTGGGGGGAATGCCAGAGATTCTCAGGAACTTCTTTGAGAGGGGAACGTTTGAAGGATCGTCCGAGCTTCAACGCGAGTTGTTCCTCGCCTATCGTGATGATGTGAGAAAGTATGCTGATGGCGTTGACCAGACTCGCATATTGAATGTCCTCGACCATGTGGCGCAGCAACTCGCCAAGGAGAACAAGAAATTCCAGATTTCCAAAGTGGCGAAAGACGCCCGGTTCAAAGACTATCGCGGGTGCGTCGAGTGGCTGGAGGATGCAGGCGTCATTAACGTCTGCCATGCGATGAGCTTTCCCGAACTGCCGATTGGCGGCAATCAGGACGAAGACAAGTTCAAAATATACTTCTCAGACAGCGGGCTTCTTCTAGGGCAGCTTGACGAGGAATCGCAACGCGACTTTCGCGCCAACCGCAATCTCGGCACCTACAAGGGCGGCCTATACGAGAACATCGTTGGGGAGGCCTTGTCGAAAAGCGGGGCACCGCTCGTCTATTACAAGCGCGATGACTCAACGCTCGAAATGGACTTCTTCCTCCGCGATGCGGAGAACCTCGTTCCCGTGGAAGTGAAAGCGGGATCCTCCAAGGCAAAGTCCATCCGCAACATGATTGACAGCGACCGCTACCCAGACATAAGGTGGGGAGTCAAGTTGATTAGAGGGAATGTTGGCTTTGCAAATGGCATACTGACGCTCCCGCAATGGACGGCGTTTCTTCTCAAACGGCTTCTGTCAAATTCATCACCACGTTAATGGTAGGCATTTCCCTAAATCGGTCAATGAAACTGCCCACTTGACCTTTAGATGGGAGAATGATATTATCTACAAGGCAAAAGGAGCTTTTCATGTACATTAATAAGAGTGTCGATTCCTTCATGGCCAATTTCCCTGGCCAAGCCCTCACCTACGACGACGTCACGCTCGTCACCCAATACGCTGATTTCCTGCCTGACGACGCCTCAACCGAGACGCAGCTCACAAGCCGGCAGAAGATGAACATCCCCTTCTGCTCTGCGGCCATGGACACCGTCACCGAGTCCGCGATGGCCGTGGCGATGGCCCTCGCGGGCGGCATCGGCGTCATTCACAAGAACCTCGAGGAGGACGAGCAGGCCGCACAGGTGGCCAAGGTGAAGAACTACCTCAACGGCGTCATCGCCAAGCCCGTCTGCTTCCACGCGAACGACGACATCAGCTTCCTCCGTTCCGAGAAGCAGCGCCTGGGTCTGAAGTTCAACGGCTTCCCAGTCCTCGACGACCAGGACCGCCTCGTCGGCATGGTCACCAGCTCCGACCTCCGCTTCGCGCCGCTCACCGCCGCGAAGCTCAGCGAGGTCATGACCGAGGCCACCATAACGGCCAAGCCGGGAACAGGCCTCAAGAAGGCCTACGAGATCATGCGCGCCAACAAGATCGGCAAACTGCCGCTCGTTGACAAGTCCGGACACCTTGCGGGCCTCTACTCCTTCACCGACGTCCAAAGCATCGTGGAGGGCAAGAACTCCATGATCAACCGCGACGACAAGTTCCGCCTGCGCGTCTCGGCCTCCGTCAGCGGCGGCACGGGCGACCGCTCCCGCATGGAGAAGCTGGCTGCGGCCGGCGTGGACGTGGTGGTCGTCGATTCGGCCCACGGCCACTCCAAGGGCATCATGGACATGACCTCCTGGATCGCCAAGAACTTCCCCAACATCGACGTCATCGCCGGCAACGTGGCCACTGGAGAGGGCGCGGCGGACCTGGCCAAGGCCGGCGCCCACGCAGTCAAGGTCGGCATCGGCCCCGGCTCGATCTGCACGACACGCGTTGTCTGCGGCGTAGGCATACCGCAGCTCACCGCCGTCTATGAGGCCGCGAAGGCACTGCGCGGGACGGGCATCCCCGTGATCGCGGACGGCGGCATCAAGCTTTCCGGCGACGTGCCCAAGGCAATCGCCGCCGGCGCGTCCAGCGTGATGCTCGGCTCCGTCCTCGCCGGCACGGAGGAGAGCCCCGGCGAGAAGATTTACGCCAACGGCCGCCAGTATGTGGTCTATCGCGGCATGGGTTCCATGGCCGCCCTCAAGAACGGCAAGGGTTCGCGCGCCCGCTACTTCCAGGACAACGAGGCGGAGGACGACCTCGTGCCGCAGGGCATCGAGGGCATGGTCCCCTACTCCGGCAGCGTCCGCTCCATCATGACGCAGTTCTGCGGCGGCCTCCGCGCCTCCCTCGGCTACTGTGGCTGCAAGACGATTCCCGATCTCCAGAAGCGCGGCAAGTTCTACCGCGTCTCAGCCGCCGGCATGCGCGAGGCGCACCCGCATGACATCAAGATCACCAAGGAAGCCCCCAACTACAGGAGCTAACCTCAACTAGACAGGACATCGCACGACCATGAAAAAGACGCTCACGGCAGCCCTATTCTCCATCGCGGCGCTCGTCGCCGCATCCGCTCAGGCGCAGGTGGCCATGCCGGACATCCCCGACGCCCAGCCCCCAGCCATCGTGGCGCCCGCTCCGGCGCCGGCCGAGCAGGTTCCCTTCTCCGCCGCCTCCGCCGTCTATGGGATGTCCTTCTCCGAGGCGTGGAAGAGCGGCGGCTGGATCATGTGGGTCCTGCTGGCCATCTCGGTCTTCGCCGTGATGCTTGTCCTCTACTTCGCCTTCTCGTTCCGCGAGGACGCCGTGGTGCCGCGCCGCCAGGTCGTGGCCGTCCGCGAGGCCATCCTCGAGGGCGACGACGCCGCGGCGCGCCGCATCTGCGACGAGCGCGGCGGGGCCTTCTCCGCCGTCGCCACGACCGCTCTAGGCTGCATCCGCGCCACTGGCGGCGGGCAGGACGGCGAACTGCTCCGTGACCTCGTCCGCGCCGAAGGCTCGCGCCACGCCGAGGCCATGCAGTCGCAAGCCCAGCTGCTGCTTGACCTCGCCGCCATCGCGCCGATGGTCGGCCTCCTCGGCACCACGCTCGGCATGCTCCAGGCATTCGGCTCGATCGCGCAGGATGTCCTCCTTGCCGCTAAGCCCGTGATTCTGGCGCAGGGCGTATCCAAGGCCATCGTCACGACCATCGCCGGCCTCCTGGTGGCCATCCCATGCATGTTCGCCTACGCGATATTCCGGCGGCGCGTCGTCGCCCTTGCAGGGCGCCTCGAGGCCGCCTCCGCCGAGATCGTCACCGCCATCGCGGCCAGAAAGGGAGCCAGCAAATGAGCCTCCTCGCCCGCAACGGCCAGGCGCTGCCAGAATTCCAGTTCACGGCGATGATCGACGTCGTCTTCCTGCTGCTTTGCTTCTTCGTCACCACGTCGGTCTTCTCGCAGTGGGAGATGGAAGTCGATGTCGTCCTGCCATCGGCGCAGTCCTCGCAGATGCCAGACCGCCTCCCCGGCGAAGTGATCGTCAACCTCTCGCGCGACGGCACGATTACCATCAACCAGCGCAAATACACGCCAGACGAACTCCGCGACAGGCTCTCGCGCCTCGCGCAGCTCTTCCCCGGCCAGCCGGTGATCATCCGCGCCGACAAGGACTCCCGCACAGAGCAGCTGATCGGCATCGTCGATGTCTGCCGCACCGCCGACATTTGGAACATCTCCTTCGCCACCATTGGCGACAACTAGTCATTCACACCACGGGCGCCAGACATGCTGCCAGAGACACCAAACACCGCTTCCCTTGACGCAGCGGCTGCTGCGCTCCCGCCCACCTGGATTGAATTCAAGCCTGAAATCGGCCTCATTCTTGGCTCCGGCTGGAGCCGCGCCGTCATCGGCCGCGACTTCATCGACAGGCTCCCCTACGACTCCATACCCGGCCTCGGCGCAAGCACTGTCCAGGGCCACGCCGGCGAGGCGCGGCTGCTGGAGCTTGGCGGACGCAAGGCCGTCGCCTTCTGCGGGCGCCGCCACTTCTACGAGGGCATGGGCTGGGGGCCGGTTGTCCTGCCCATTGAACTGATGCGGCGCATGGGCGTCGGGAACGTCCTGCTGACGAACGCCGCCGGGGCCGTGAATCCGGCGCTTGGCCCCGGCGACCTGATGCTCATCACCGACCATGTGAACACCACCGGACTGAACCCGCTCCAGGGGCCAGTCCGTCCGGGATGGGGGCCGCGATTCCCCGACCAGAGCGAAGTCTATTCAAAGTCATTCGCCGCCGCGATACGCGCCGCAGCCGCAGATCTGGGCATCGGCCTCCACGAAGGCATATACGCCTTCACCTCCGGCCCGTGCTTCGAGACGCCTGCGGAAGTCCGCGCCTACCACATCTGGCAGGCGGACGCCGTGGGGATGTCCACAGTCCCGGAGGCGATAGTGGCCAACGCGATTGGGATGCGGATAGCCGCCGTCAGCTGCATTACGAACATGGCCTCCGGCATATCGGCGCAGCCGCTGTCGCACGCCGAGGTCATGGAACACACGGAAGCCTGCGCAGGCAGGATGGCAAGCCTCGTCGAAGCCATCGCCGCAGCCGCCCCGCATTAACGGCAGCAGAGCGTGACATCCCGCCCCTCGGCTATTGCGCCGTCATTGCGAGAGCGGCTCCCACTTCTCGCCGAACAGGCGCTCCCAGAGGGCGTGGCGGTTGTCGCCTTCGTCCAAGCCCTGCGGAAAAGGAGGTTGGTGGCGTTTTCGATGTGGGGGATCGTCAGCTGCGTTATATTCCAAGAAGGCTCCGAAATGGGATGAGGGCATCGAAATAGCCGCTCCCCTGGACGGATTTCGAGAGATGGCCGTCATAGACAAGTGCAGTCCTGACGCTCATGCCGTCGCGGATTGTCAGCCGCCGGATCTTTTCGGCGACCTCACGCTCGACATCCTCCCCGATTTCGTTGCGGCGCTTGATCTCGACGACGCAAACCGACTTGCGGGACTGCACGAGAAGGTCGATTTGACATCCGCCACAGGCGTTCCCCCTGCGGCTTCGCCATGGGGCGGCCGAAAGAATCTGCTTCCCTTCAAGGTTAAGCGCCGGGAGCAGTTCACGGACATTGTTCAGGACAAGATTCTCGAACTGGAGTCCAAGCATGGCGTCCCAGCCCGGAAGGTTCTCGACGGAAAAGAAGGCGAAGTCGCCGGCCAGGATTTCCTCCCGGAACGGTGCGATGTATTTTAGGTAGAATCGCGCGTAGTTGTCCTTCAGCCTATATCGGTCTTGGCGTGCGCGCTTGCCTGTTTCGGGGTTTATGCCGGAATTTTTCGAAACGAACCCCGCCATTTCCAGCTCGTCAAGAATATCCGAGAGGCGCCCGTTGCGGGCGACGCGAAGGCGTTCCGAAATCTCCGTGCCGTCGAGTTCCGATTCGGCGAGCGCCTCGAGTATCCTCCGCTTGACCGGGGCGTTAGCCCCGAATACGGACGCGAAGACATCGTTGAAGTCCCGGAACAGATAGCCGTTGGGGAGGAAGCACATCCTGCGGATGTTGTCGTCGGAGGAAAGCGATGGATCCAGTTCCTCCAGATAGCGCGGGACGCCGCCCGTGACAGACAGGATGTCGAGAACCTCCCGCGTTGAGACGCGCCCTGCGGCATCGCCCCAGAACCTGGCGCACTGCCGCAGCGGAAGTTCGCGGACGATGAGGTCGAGGGATATCCTCCCGACGAATCCGGTGTTGGACAGGATGTTCTCGTCGATCCAGGCCGAGACGGAGCCGCAGACGACGACAATCAGGTTACTCCTGTCGTGGAAGCGGTTGTCCCAGGCATATTTCAACTCTCCGGGGAAGTTAGGGTCGTAGCGCCCCATCCACGACACTTCGTCAAGCAGGACAACGGTCTTCCCCGCCTTGGGAACCGCCCCGTCGAGTAGGCGGAAGGCGTCGAACCAGCTTTCCGGCGCCGTAGGCGCCGTTCCAGTCTGCTCTGCCAATTGGCGTCCGAATGCCTTGAGCTGGTCTGCGTTTTTCATCCGGCGCTGCGGGGCAAGTCCCTCCAGCCGGATAAGTGAAGCGCCGCTCACGTCCGCGAAGTGGCGCACCAACGTGGACTTGCCGATACGCCTCCTGCCGCGGCACGTCACGAGCGAGGCTCCGGGACGCCTCCAAAGGTCCCCCAGTTGCCTTAAATCCAATTCCCTGCCGAAAAATGCCATGATGAAGCAATCCTCCTGTCGGACATCAACTCTACCATTCTCCCATCGAAATTGCAACATTTGACAGTCTTGAAATCTTGATTTTTGAATTTCAAGACTGTCATTTTACCCGATAGACGAAGCATCGCAGCGTTTTCATTGTTTCAGTTGGGGCGTTTCAGATTGGAAAGGACGGGGTCGTCTATCTGCCGCTCTACATGACCTACCTGCTCACCGGCAGGGCATGACCTCCCGCCCCTCAGCTACTGCGACGTAGTTTAGAGGGCGAACCACCGTTCGATGAGAATCTTCCCGTTGACGCAGTCGCGCCATGACCTATCGCTAGGCTTCGAGGGCGCGGAGGGGGCTGTCGGCGTAAACGGCGCGGTAGAAGTCGATGTTCTTCAGGAGCGAGGCGGCCTCCTCGTCGATGAAGACCTTTGCGTCGCGGTGCATCTGGAGGGCAGTTGCCGGCGTCATGTGTGAGATGGCGCCTTCGACCATTGCGGCCACGGCCTGTGCCTTGCCCTTGCCAAAGGCCATTAGGATGGCCGTGCGGCTTTCAAGGACCGTGCCTATGCCCATCGTGATGGCGCGTTTCGGAACCTCGTCGAGGTTGCCGCCGAAGAAGAGGCGGGCGTTGTCGAGGCGGGTGCCGAGCATGAGCGTCTGCACGTGAGTCCGCGAGGCGAGGGAGGTCGTTGGCTCGTTGAAGCCGATGTGGCCGTCGGAGCCGATGCCGAGAACCTGGATGTCGATGCCGCCATCGGCCGCGATGCCTGCCTCGTAGGCCGCCGCAGCGGCCTCGAAGTCCGACGCCATGCCGTCAGGCACATGCGTGTTGGCCTTGTCGATGTTGACATGGTCGAACAGCTGGTCGTTCATGAAGAAACGGTAGGAGGCGGGGTGCGTTGGCGCCAGGCCGACGTATTCGTCCAGATTCCAGGTGCGGACGCGGGAGAAGTCCAGCCCTTCGTCGAGGTGGCGGCGGATGAGGTCCTTGTAGAGGAGAATCGGGGTGGCGCCGGTGGCGAGGCCGAGAACGGTGTCGGGCTTGGCGCGAATGGCGCGGTCAATGAAACCGGCGACCATGTGGGCCGCCTGCTCCCTGTCTTTGCAGATAACAATGTCCATGGCTTGCAAACGAAAATCGCCCGCGAACTAGCGCTGGACGCGGGCGTTGCCCTTGTAAACGTCGAAGACCTGCTTTTCGTCCGCAGGTTCCGCGTAGTCGTTCAAAGACGAAGCCGCAAGGACGCCGGAGGCCCAGCCGAACTGGAGGCATTTCTCGCCGTCCCAGCCTTTGAGGATGCCGTAGAGAAGGCCGCCGGTGAAGCCGTCGCCGCCGCCAATGCGGTCGAGAACGTCGATTTCGCGCGGCTCTTCGACGAACCACTTGCCGTCCATGCGCAGGATCGCGCCCCAGCGGTGGCGTCCGGCCGAGATGACCTCGCGGAGAGTCGTGGCGAACACCTTGACCTGCTTGTAGCGCTTGGAGGCGGCGCCGATCATGGCCTTGAAGCCGTCGATCTTGGCGTCTAGGCCGCGCCCGCCAGCCTCAGGGCCCTTGAAGCCGAGGCAGAGCTGGAAGTCCTCCTCGTTGCCCACGAGGATGTCGGCGATCGAGGCTATTTCGTGGAAGGCAGCGCTAAGTTCGGCCTCGCGCCCTTTCCAGAAGGTGGCGCGGTAGTTGAGGTCGAAGGACACGAGCGTTCCGGCGGCCTTGGCAGCCTTGGCGACTGCCAGGCAGGCGCGCGTCGTCTCGGGGCTCATCGCGGCGATAAGGCCGGAGAGGTGGAGGATGCCAACGCCGTCCTTCTTGAAAATCTTGTCGAGGTCATAGTCGGCGGCGTCGAGGGTGCGGCCGACCTCGCCGGCGCGGTCATTCCACACGCGCGGAGCGCGGAGGCCGAAGCCGGAGTCGGCCACATTGAACTGGTGGCGGTAGCCCCAGGGGCCGCCCTGCGGGATGTCCGGTCCGACATAGGCGATGTTGCGGGCGCGGAGCTGCGCCTTGATGAAGGCCGCAAGCGGGCTGCCCTCGACGAAGCGCGTCAGCACAAGGCACTCGCGGCCAAGAGAGGACGTGACGTTGAGCACATTCGTCTCGGCGCTCGTCGCCTGAAGGAGGAACCTATTAGAATTATGGACCGCCATGCGGTCCTCGGGGGTGATGCGCAACCCCATGCTCGATACGGCGGCGACCGCATACCTAGCGTCGCCTTTTGCCTCTTGCGTTGTTCTTCTTGCGGTGGTCATACTTAAACTGAGCCTCTTCAATAAACTTTTCAGGAACGGCCGAGATGTTCAACCAGAACTCCGTGGTGTAGCTGCACATGAACCATTCGCGTATGAAGGTGTGCGCTTCGGCCTTGGACCGGGGGGTCCGCTGGCGTGTCATCTTCCAGTCGTGTTCCAGCGCGTTCCACACCCATTCCGGGATGCCGTGGACGTTCACGACCAACTTGACGAAAACGCCGTTGTCATTCTCAAGCACTTCGCGGGACTCCACGCGCCACTCGATGCCGGAAAGCCGCTCCGTCGCGCGCAGGACGCATTCAAGGAAAATCCTGTTCTCAATCAGCATCCGCTCGAGGTGGTGCAGGCTGAATGGCCTGTCCTCCTCGTAGCCGTCGTCAAGCGACAAATCGACCACCACGGCATTCCGCTCGTCATAGCCCCAGCCGCCCGTGAGCGGCAGAGGCAGCGTATCCATCATGCGGAAGTTCGCGCGAATCGCATCGACGAAGGTAAGGTTCTCCTGAACCTTGTCGAGCCTAATAGGCAGGAATGCGCGGTCCTTGTAGTAGTCTTCCTTGAGGGTCTTGAGAATCGCCACGGCGCGCTCGACGGACTGGTCGATGCCGTGCCCCGTAAGGTAGCAGAAAGCCAAGGCGCGCGTTCCTGACGCATCGCCAGCTTCGTGTCTCCGCAAGGTCTTGCGGAAATGGACAAGTGCCTCTCTGCTGTTACTTGGCATTTGGCTAACTCAAAAAAACTATTAAAATGCTATCAAAACTACGATAGGTTGACAACCTCGAAGGCCCTGGCGCATGCGAGAACGCCGGCGTCGGCGAATGGCGCACCAATGAACTGGACGCCAACCGGGAGTCCTGCGGCGGTCTTCCCCGCAGGAACGGATACTGCGGGCAGTCCAGCCAGCGAGGCCGGGATGGTGAAAAGGTCGTTGAGATACATCGACAGCGGATCCTGCAGTTCGCCAATCTTGAAGGCGGGCGTCGGGGCTACAGGCGTAAGCAGGACATCGACCTTTCCGAACGCCTCGGAGAAGTCGCGCCTGATTAGGGTGCGCACCTTCTGCGCGCGGCCATAGTAGGCATCGTAGTAGCCGCTGGAAAGGACGTATGTCCCAAGGATGATGCGGCGCTTGACCTCCTGCCCCAGCCCTTCGGCGCGGCTGCGGCAGTAGAGCGACATGACATCGTCGGCTGCGGCGGAGCGGTGCCCGTAGCGGACGCCGTCGAAGCGCGCAAGGTTGGCGCTGGCCTCGGCGGGCGCCACGATGTAATATACGGCCATCGCGTATTCGGTGTGCGGCAAGGACACCTCCACCATCTCAGCGCCGGCGGCTTCGCACTTGGCGATTGCGGCCTTGACGATTTCCGTGACGGCTGGGTCGGTGCCGTCGATGAAGTATTCCTTCGGGAGGCCGATTCGCATGCCCTTCAGCGACGCGCCTTGAAGCGCCGCAGCGAAGTCCGACACCGGCTCCTGCGCCGTGGTGCCGTCGTGCGGGTCTTCGCCGGCAAGCGCCTGCATCAGCAGGGCGGCGTCCTCGACGGTCTTTGTCATGGGGCCAACCTGGTCGAGCGAGGAGGCGAAGGCCGTGACGCCGTAGCGCGAGACGCGGCCGTAGGTGGGCTTGAAGCCGACGATCCCGCAGAAGGAGGCGGGCTGGCGGATTGAGCCGCCGGTGTCGGTGCCGAGGGCGCAGACGGCCTCTCCGGCAGCCACCGCCGCCGCGCTGCCGCCCGACGATCCACCGGGAACGCGCTCCAGGTCGTGCGGGTTGTGCGTGACCTTGAAGGCGGAGTTCTCGGTCGAAGAGCCCATGGCGAACTCGTCCATGTTCACGCGGCCCGCGCAGACTGCGCCTGCTGCCTTCAGCCGCGCCGTGACGGTGGCGTCGTATGGGGATGTGTAGCCAACGAGCATCCGCGAGGCGCAGGTGCAAGGCTGGCCGGCGACGTTGATAAGGTCCTTGATCGCCACGGGGACGCCCAGCAGCGGGCCGTCCTCTCCGGCGGCGCGGCGCGCGTCGGCGGCGGCAGCGGCCTTCAAAGCGCCCTCCTCGTCGAAGGTGAGGTAGGCGTTGATGTCGCCGTCGCGGGCGGCGACGGTGGCCGCAAGGTCGCGCACGAGTTCGACGGAGGAAATCTCCCCGCGGCGCATCGCCGCGGCGGCAGTCGCGATTGTCCACTTCGGGAAGTCCATGGCTAGGCGTCCTCCACAATCTTCGGGAGCCTGTATTCGTCCCCGATTCGGCCTGGCGCGTTGGCCAGGAAGCCGTCGCGGTTGCCATGCGCCACTGGCTCGTCCTCGCGGAAGGCGTTCACGCGCCCATGGCCGTGCATGGTAGGCTCGACGCCCGAGACATCGAGTTCCTTGAGCTTCTCCATGTATTTGAGGATGTCGCCGAGCTGGACGGAGAAAAGCCCGGTCTCCTCGTCGGTGAGGTCTATGTGGGCGAGGCGCGCCACATAGCCAACGTCAAAGCCAGAGTCAGCCACGGTATGCCAGCCTTCCAGCTACTGAGCGTTGGCGGACGCCGGGATCGCCGGCATTTCGGGAACGACCGGCACGGCCACCTGGGGGGCGACGGGCGCTTCCGGCACTGCGGGGGCCGGAGGCGCGGGAACGTCGAGGTCGATTTCAGGAGCCGCGATTGCCAGTGCCGGCGCGGCCTCGGTGCGCACGCCCTCGACTTCGGCCTTGGCCTTGTCCAGGGCCTCCCGCACGGTAAAACGGACATCGTCCGAGGCGGCCTCGACCGGAGGAATCGGCGCCGCCACGGCAGCAGACTCGATGGCCGTCGAAACAGGGGCGACTGCGGGTGCAGTTTCAACGGCAGGCGCTTCAACGGCCACAGGCGCAACTTCGACAGGCGCCACCTCTACGGCGGGAGCTGGCTCGACGGCAGGAGTGACCTCAACTGCAGGGGCAGGCTCGACGGCAGGAGCGACCTCGACGGCGGGAGCGACCTCGACGGCGGGAGCTGGCTCGACAACAGGCGTTTCAATCACGACGGGTGCGACCTCGACGGCGGGCGCCGATTCGACGGCAGGCGCTTCAACTACTGCGGGCGCCGGTTCTGCAACTGGAGTCTCGACAACTGCTGGCGCAGCCTCGACGGCGGGAATCGGAGTCGTGACGATCACCTCGGTGGGCTTCAGCTCAACCTCGGGCGGAAGCTCGGTGGGCTGCACCGGCACGCTGACGGCGGCGTTGCCGCGTTCGCCGCGCTCGTAGCGGGTGTAGCGGTCATAACGCGACGGCACCTTGATTTCGCGCATGGTGATGCCGTAGCCCTTCTCAAGCATCTTCCACTGCTTCTTCGAAAGCGGCATCACCGAATGCACGGCATTTACGACCTCGTGGAAACTGTGGCCGTCGGGTGTAAGGATGTTATTGGCCCATGACGCCGTGTCGAGCAAGTCCGCCGAAGCCTGGCTGTCGCCGACAATGACAAGTGCGTCGTTCTGCGCGCCACGGATGGAGCCATTGATCCAGGAGGTCTGCGCCGTGGCCAGCCAGCGCCCTTGGTGGCGGTCGAAGACCTCAAGGGTCTTCACCTCGTCGGTTCCGCCGTAGCAGGCCATCTCGACCGCGCCTGCCGGCTCTAGCCGCATGAGGTCAAAGCCCAGGTTGATGAGGTTCTCGTTTGCCGGCAGGACGAGGAGGAGGCCCTTGGCCGACAGGCTTGCCGCCGCTGCGGCGCCGATTGCGAACGTGGCGAGTTTTCTATTCATAAGTTTGTCCGTCCTTTAAAAGGAAATTTACGGATAACTATTCTGCACAATTTCTAAAGAATAGTCAAATGGAAAGTGGAATGTTTGGAATATGGAAATCCCACTTTTTATACTGCTCGCGAAAGATCGCCCAACATCGTCGCGGCGGAAGCCGCAGTAAAAAGTCTCACTGTGCAGGGATCATGGCCATGTCACACGCATCAAATCTGGACTTTGCCGGTTTTGGACAGACGCTACAACTGAAATAAGGATGTTTGGGAGTATGGCGCGGGCGCGCCTACTCCCTTACGCCATGGGGGGCGTCGAAGGAGAGGATGGCGCGGGTGCGGCGCCCGCCCTTCTCCGCCTCCCAGATTGTCGGCGGCGTCCGTTCCCAGCGGTCGGCGGGAAAGGCGTCGCGGTAGGTTCCGGCGTCCGCGAGGGCGCGGCGGACGAGTGCCATTCGCTCCGGAGAAAGGGTCGCCATGCGGTCGGAGAGAAGCAGCGATCCGCCGGCAAATGTCACGGCGCGCTCCCAGAGTTCGACTTCGCCCTGCGTGAGTTCCGTGTTGTCGTCGCGGACGATGAGCGTGTCCGGGTCGTTCACCCAAAGGCGTCCGTTCATGTAGGCGTGGCTGATGACGTTGCGGCAGACATTCGGTACGTTGGGGGCCTCGGCATGCTGTCCTGGCTTGTTCCAATACGGCGTGATGTCCGTCGAGGAGCGCATGGCGTCGGCGATGCCGACAACTGGCGCGAATGGCGTGGTGCATGCGAGGATGAAGCCGTCGTCGCCAAAGCCGCGCCGTATGGCCTCGTAGCCGCGACGCAACGCCTGTGCGCGCGTGGCCGTCTTGTCGAAGTAGCGTCCGCCCGGAACTGCGCAAAGGCTCGAGCAGAAGTCGAGTTTCACGTAGTCTATGCCGAGTGCGCGGATGTCGCAGAAGAGGGATTCGAGATGCGCCAGGACGGCGGGACGCGTGGCGTCCAGGATGAAAAGCCTGTGGCCATCGCGCCAGCCAAGTGGCGAAAGCGGTTCGCCCGCTTCGTCGCGGACGAGCCAGTCGGGATGTTCGGCGGCTAAAACTGAGGTGTTTTCGACAATGAACGGGCCAACCCAAAGCGCGGGCGTGAATCCGCGTTTTCTCACCTCGTCGGCGAAGCGGGCGAGGCCCCCCGGGAACTTTTCGTTCGTACCGCGCCAGTCGCCCACCGCCGTCTGCCATCCGTCGTCGAGCTGGATGACCCTGACCTTCCCGAAATCATCCTCGCCGCGATGTGCGGCGAGCCAGTCGGCATTTTCTATGACATCGGCGAGGGAGACCTTGCTGAAGTAGTAATACCAGCTGCACCAGCCGACAGGCGCGGAGAAGCGGCGGCGGGCATGCGAGTCTGCGGCCCAGCGGTCTGCGTAGGCGGCGAAGAGGGCTTCGGTGTCCGTGCCGTCGAGGATGAGCAGCGATTCCGTCTCGATGCGGCCGCCGATTGGAAGTTCGGCGCGGTCGCATGCGCAAAGGGCGTAGAAGCCATCAACGCCGTCCTGGCCGAGTTTCACGTCGAAGTGACCAAAGCGGTCGGCGCCGGTCGTGAAGCCGAAGAGGCGCATCGCGCCGTCGGGGCGGCGCAGGCAGCACATGTTGTCCGAGAGGAAGCGCCCACGTTCGCCGGGATGGAAGTCGCCGGGCGTCGAGACGCAGTTCGGCAGATACTCCGGCGAGTAGTCGAATGGCTCGTCATCCCAGTGGCGGACGCCGCAAGGGCTAGCCATCTGCCAGCTCTCGACGTAGATCCTGAGGCCCGGCACGTCGAAGTCGCCGCGCCCTGACGCCTTAATCCAGCCGAGCTCCTCAATGCGGACGGCCTCGCCGGAGCGGTTCTCCAGCGCGACGCGGCGGACGCCATTGGACTGGATCTCGGACAAGATGAGGCCGCGCTTAGCGGCATCTTCGGCGGACAGCCATTCGCCGCCGATTTTGAGTATGGGTACAAGATTCATAAATGCATGGCTATTTTTGGGGTCAATTATAGCCAAATTGTGTTCTTTGAGACAAGTTTTTCGCATTACTGCGGTATAAAATGGTCGCGGAGGCGGAGGCTTGCGACGGCAGCCGCAGCCACTATGGGCAGAAGTAAGAGGAAATAGAGCCGGAAGGGGCCAAGCGGAACGGCGAAAGATGCCGCCCCCAGCGCCGGCGCCCAGTCCACCGCCCGCGAGACAAGCCACGCGCCTATCGCCGACCCCGCGATGCCGGCCCCTGCCCCGGCAAGGAGATTTGCCGCGATGGAGCCCGCCACCTGGTCTTTCTTGTCGGGGCAGACCATCAGGAAGGCGCTGTTGGTGGCGTTGTAGATGATATAGAAAAGCGAGCCAAGCCAGAAGAAAAGGGCAAGCCCCGCCCAGAGGGCCGTGCCGGTCGCGCCGGCAGATGCCGGGAATGCCAGCCAGGCAAACGGGACCGTCGCGCATCCGAGCGCCGAGACGACCAGGACGAGCCTCACGCCGAATCTGCGGCAGAGCGGGCCGCATGCGAAGGAGGCGATGATTCCGCCTGTGAACTGCGCGCAGGCGCAAACGAGCGCCTTGCCGTCGTCGAAGCCGCAGCCTCGTTTCAGGGCAAGCATCGAGATTGGCACGAGCATGATGACAACGAGGTTCAGGAAGAACCAGGCGATGACGAGCCGCCGCAAGTCGGCGTTGCGGAACGACTGGATCATCCCGTGCCAGAGGGGCACCCGTGCGGCGTCGCGGATGGCGCCGGTTTCGCGCATCCCGCGCACGAAGAATGAGGAGCCCATCCCCAGCATCGCGCCGATGACGATGATCGCGGCGAGGGCCTCGCGTCCGTGCCAGCGGTGCGTGGCCACGGTGATGGCGGCGAGAGTCACCACGGCGCTCACATTGAAGAAGGCCGTCGTGGTGCCGATCACCCCCGGCGCCTCCTCCTCAGTGGATACATCGCCGAGGAGCGGCGTGAAGAGGACGCACCCGGCGGCGCGGAAGCCGTAGAAGAGCAGAGCGCCCAGGAGGAGCAGCGCCCATGCCGCCGGGGGTGAGAACAGCCAGACCGGCCCGGCGGACGCGGTAATGATCGCCGCCACATTGCGGGCGATCCAGAAGTCGGCCTGGGAGGCGGCAGCCCCGCGCCGCGACGTGCGCCGCACGCCGAGAGGCAGCATCGCGTAGCCGATGTACTGCATCGCGCCGAGGAGCGCCACCACGGCATTCGGCGCGCCCAGCTGCGCCGCGAAGAGGACGAGCAGGCTCTCGCCAAGGCACATGTAGCTCATGCCATTGACGAAGTTGAAGGCGCAGTAGAGATGCTGCGAACGGCGGCGCTCCTGCGCCGTAAGTTGTCTTCCGAGAATCATGGCGTCAGGTGAGATGTCAATTTTGCTAACTGGTGTTTATGAAAAATGCTAACTAGCGATTAGCAATTTCCTCGACGCCGTGCGTGGCGTCCAGGGCGATGATGGCGCGGACGCGGCGGATGCCATTGGACTGCCTTTCAGTCAAAATGAGGCCGCGCTTGGCGGCATCTTCGGCGGACAGCCATTCGCCGCCGATTTTGAGGATGGGAATAAGATTCATAAATGCATGGCTATTTTTGGGGTCAATTACAGCCAATCATGTTCTTGGCATCAAGTTTTCGCATTAGCGCGGTATGGAGTGTGTGCGGAGGGACTGGCCATTGCGGCATTGTCGCTGTTTAGCGGCGACAAATTTTCAAAAAGGGGATAATGGCGTCGAAGTGAGCCGCCTAAATCGTCTCACCTATTTGCAAAAACATCAATTAGGTGAGATTTTCAAGTGGAGGACGATGGCTGTATTTTTCATGGCGCGGATGCCTTGATTACCTCCCAGCGCCCGCCCTTGTCCGGCCCGACGCGGCGTATGCGTCCTGTAGATTTCAACTCGCGCAGTCCTTTTTCAACACCGGAAACCGACAGTCCAGTTGACGAAACCATCTCCGCTATGGTCACGAATGGGTTGTCGGCAAGGATGCCCAGGATTTTCTCCTTACTTTGAGCCGTTTTCTCCTTACTTTTCTCCTTACTTTGAGCCGTTTTCTCCTTACTTTGAGCCGTTTTCTCCTTACTTTTCTCCTTACTTTCCCCAACGGTTTCAGGCTTCATTTCCAAGACAAATTCAATCCTCTCCGGGTCAAACGTTTCAAAAACAGTCGGCGTGGGATTCCCGGTTGCCCTCCAGACATGGAAAATATTGCAAAGTCCAGAACCGGAACGTTCGCCTACATCGACCAGCGAGAAGATGTTGAACAGTCGCGCGTTTCGGGCATCGCTCGTTCCGCCGGAAATCGCAACATCCCTGCTGATGCGAAACACGCCCGGATTGGAAATCGAAATGCGGCGGAACTCCTTTTCGACAACGATGCCCTGCCGCCCGAAGTAGTCGGCATGGACCAGAGCGTTGACAAGAGCCTCGCGGACGGCCTTGTGGACATCCGTGTCATCTATGCGGGAAACCGCGTCACTCATGGCGAACGGGACGCGAATGTCTGCGGTCAGGCGGTCGTGAATGCGGAAGAAGAAATCGTAAACGTTGCCGCTCCATGTGGCGTCACCAGAACACACGCGGTCCGACCAGCGTGTTTCCCCGGAAAGGCGTTCACGATAGTCGAGGAAGAAATACGGGAATTCATCGGCGATGGAAACGAAATTGCCGAAGCACAGCAGTCCGGCGCGGTTTGGCCGGACAATCCCGTTTGCGTCGCGCTTCGCCGCGCCTATTTTCAAAAGGAACTCCTCGTCCGGCAAATCGTTCCACACATGTCCCTGCTTGAATTGGGCGAACCGCCCGCGGTAGCGGCGGATTGTCCCTTCGTCGAGGTTCGAGACTGCGAGACTTTCGACCATGGTCCCGTCCACCGTGTCGGCCCCCTGGTCTCGCAGCATCGCAAGAACGGCCTCCTTCGAGCAGCGGTAGTCCCCTTCTCCATTGCGCCGGTATGTGCCCCGGAACACATCGCGGCCAACGAATACGGGGCGGTCTTGGCGGTCCGCTCTCGGGACTTCCACAACCACTACGCTTTTGGCACCGGCTTTCTCGATGCGGACGTGGCGGTCGAAAAGGACATTCGCGGAAACCTTGTCGGGATTGTTCACCGTGTCCCACAGCGTCTTGACCAGGCTTTCAGGTCTTTCAACTCCATGAACGTCAAACTTTCCGTCGCGCGTTTCGGACACGCCGAGAACTATGGTTCCTCCGTCCATGTTCGCAAATGCGGAATATGTTTCCCAGAAACTTTTCGGGAAGCCGCCGTTTGCGGATTTGCATTCAAGCCGCGCTGTCTCACCGCCGGAAAGCAGAGTTTCCAGTGAATGCCTCAGGCCATTTTTACCAGTTTCCATGTGCTTGCCTCTTGTCGTTGACGGCTTCCATCATACCACATTCGCCCCGTGAGGCGCAACGGCGCTGCGGCAGTTTCAGAATACGGTGGCCGAGGTCGCATCGAGGATGGCGCACAGGCCGAAGGGCACGGGCGGCTTGTCCGAAAGGAAGTTCTGCGCCGTGTTGGCCAGGCGGACGACGAGCTCGTTGTCGCCGTCGCGCGTCGCGGCGGCGACGGACAACAGGCAGGGATCGGAGCAGACGACTCCGCAGCGGACGCCGTTGACGAACACCTCGGCCATGCCCCCGGAGAGGGCCAGCCGGAGACGGCGGGCCCGTCCCGCAAACCGGAAGCGGTATTCGACGCAGCCCCAGTAGTGCGGCATTCCCTGCGCGGACAGGTCCCCCATGCGCAGGGGCGCGGGGGCGCGGAGGGATGCGCCGTCAGCTGTCTTCCGAGAATCATGGCGTCAATTCCGCACCCACTCCGCCGATTTTGAGGATGAGGACGAGATTCATTGCCAGGCACTCTCCATGGGAAACCCCTCGCCCCCTTCTAATCGCGCCTCGTCGAAGACGCGGACGTAATCGACGAGAAAATCGTCGCCCGCTGCGGCCGCTGCGGCAAGGCCAGGCGCGCCCTTCCCGGTCATGCGGTTCCGCCGGTAGTATTGCGCCTCGGTGGTGATGAGGATGAACTCCTCGACCTGCGACACGGCCTCGCCGGGGCCGCCGCCGACCTTCGGGCCATGCTGCGCCCCATCGACGAAGAACGTGTAGCCGTCCGGCTCCCACAGGAACCCGAAGTGGTGGAAGACCGTCTTGTCCAACTTCAGCGAATGCGCGCGGTTGAAAGCCTCGATGTCCGCGCCATCCGGTCGGCGCGGCGAGGCGAAGCCGAGCCAGTCGGCCCCGTAGCCGTTGGCGTGGAACCAGTGCGGCACCACCTCGCCGGGGTGGAACGACTCCATGATGTCGTGTTCCACGCCGGCGCGGCGCGGGTCCAGCGAGCAGCCCTGTGTCGGTGTCTGCATCCAGAAAGCCGACCACCAGTCGGGCATCTGCTGGAGGCGGCAGCGGCACTCGTAGAAGCCGTAGCGGTGCGTGAACTTCGGCGGCTCGCGCTTCGGCAGCGGCCAGAACCCGGTCGGCTTCTCCTCGTGCGGGATGTCCCAGATGAGTTCGCCGGTCTGGAGCTGGGGCGAGACGAACTGCCCATCGGGCCTCTTCACGAGCTTCAGGCGGCAGATGGAATCGCGCACCTCGACCGCGCCGTCCTCCGGCGCCGCGAACCAGTGGGCGCGGTGGCCCCAGAAATTAGTGCGGTAACTCCACTTGGAATCGTCGAGGCGGTCGCCGTCGAACTCGTCGTTCCAGACGAGGCGGAAGTCGCGTCCGGACGGCAGGAGGCTTGGCGCATGGCCGGGGACGGGAAGCGTCTCGGCGCAGGAAATCGCGCCGGGATCGAATGGCGCGATAGCTGGTGTTTCATGGGTGGTGCTGTCCATGTCTGCAATTCATGGTTCAGGTTGTTTGATTGGGGCCTCGGCGGCGGTGCGCTGCACGGCTCTCAGGAGATTGTGGCCGAGTTCGCGCGCGGTGGCGAAGGAGAACACGCCCCCGCAAAGCGAGTAGCCGAACTCGCAGGTGGTCGCGAGGAAGCAGCCGGGCAGCGTCTGCGCCCAGTCGCGCGCGCTCATGAGTTCGTGCGCGAGGTCTTCCGCGCATCGTTTGTCGTAGCCCTCGCCGGCGTGGATGTCGAACGAGCCGTCGTAGGCGAGCGCCCCGCCGCGCTGGGCGTCGGCCCAGTGCCAGCGGAAGCGGTTCCAGTGCGCGTCAAGAACGGGGTCGGCGCTCCCGAAAGTGAAGACATGGTCCTGCTCGGGGCAGTGCGGCAGACTGCGCACGTGGGGCGAGTGCAAATCCAAAAACACGAGCCGCCGGCCGCACAACGCCTCCTCGACAAGGGCCTTGAGCGCGCGGACGGACGTGTAGCGCCCGGCGGCGTAGTCGCGGTTGTGGTCGTGGGGAATGCGGTTCTTCCCCTGGTCACCATCCTCCACGCCGTCCTTGTCCATGAACGGCACGAAGAGGCAGTCCGCGTTTTCCCTCACCCAGCGGCCCTCCGGCGTATCGGCGAGAGCGCCCTGCACGACGCCCTCCATGACGGGACTGGCGGACGTTTCGCAGGCGTGCTGGCGGGCGATGAACACGAAGAGCCTCGAGGCCGGCGCAGGGAATGCGCAAAAGCTCCGTGTCGCGGCGCCCGCCCTGGGAGCGGCAGAGAACGCCGGGGCGCACGTCGGGACGCCGTCCAAGGCTGGCGAGGAAGGCGTTCCAGTCACGCTGCGAGTAAGGAATCGAGACGGCGAAGCGGGTCTCGTCCTCGCCGGGGGCGAAGGTGTAGTCGAAGGCGTTGGCCGGTTCATGGCGCGTCCCGTCGGCGTGGAGCCAATGCCATGTTTCGTCACCGCCAGGGCGCACGGCTGGGCCTTCAGGTATTCGATGAATTCCCGCGTCGGGGCGTCGGCCCGCTGCTGGACGCGGCGGTCGCGCCATTCCTCGCCAGGAGGGAAGTCGCGCTCCTTGCGCCAGGTCGCGACCAGGGCGTCCGGGACGCCGACCTGATAGGAGCAGACGCCGCCGTTCTTGCCCATCTCATGGGCGTAGTGACCCGGCACGTAGAGCGGCGTGTGGCAGATTACGACGATTGGCAGCCCCTTCGCGACCTCGTCCTTCATCCGGGCAAGCTGGCTTTCGGTGAAATTGTAATACACGTCGTCCAGCGCGACGAAGTTCACGCCGTTCACGACGCGCGAGGCGAAGACGATGTCGTTTGGCCAGACCTCAGCCATGCGCGCGGCAGTGACGGCCTTGTAGGCGGCGTCCTCCCGCGCCTCGCCCACGTATTGCGAGAACTCGTGGTTGCCAACGCATCCGAACCAATCCGCCTTGCCGAAGAGTCGGCGCCCCGCATCGAAGTTGGCGGCTGAGGTAAAATCCCAAAGATCGCCGGCAAGAAGGATTGGCACATGTTTGGTGCGGGCACGTTGGACGGCTTCGTCGAGGTAGTGCGCAGCGTGGTGGAATTCTTTTTCTCGTCCAGCCGCAAGGGCGCGCTTGCGCTCGTCATCGCGCGCGTCCGCCAGCGGTAAGTGCACGTCGGCGACCATCAGGGCAGTGAAGGGCGCGGACGCGCCGACATCAATCGTAATGCGGCGGAGTTCAAGGGGCTTGGCGGGTGAACAGTTTGTCATGGCATTCTCCACGTGGGCAGTCGGTCAAGGAAATCGCCGACGAACTCGGCGCGGTGGGCGTCGGAGCCGTATTCGCGGCGGAGGGGGTAGTCGAGACTCCAGCGCCAGACGAGGTCGCAGGGGTGCGGTGCGGCGTAGAACTTGCGCAGTCCGCTTGGGTTCCATTCGAGGGCGACGCCGCGCCGGGCCATCTCCTCGAAGATTTCACGGAAGGCATCCTCGTGGCGCTCGGGGTGGTAGTCGAAGCCGGGATGCCTGAAGCGGAAGAAGTCGATGTGGTTGAGGCGAACGAAGAGGCCGGAGCGGACGGCTGTGAGCGTCTCGCGCAGCGCAAGCTCCGTCAGCGCCTCGTCGTCCAGCCCCGCTGTTTCGTCGGCCCACTGGATGCCGTGGATGTGGACGGATCCGGCGGCGAACTCGATCTGCGGATGGCGTTCGAGGAGAGCGACGAGCCAGTCGGCGTTGCGCGGATGCCAGTCGGCCTCGACACCGACGCGGATGTCGAGTCGCCCCGCCCAGTGCGCCTTCGTGGCCATGGCGTCCCCAAGGTAGCGCTCCAGCTCCTCCTCCGTGAGGAAGTGGTATCCCGTGGGAATCCAGAGCGGCGCGTGCTCGGTGAAGGAGATACCCGGCAGCCCCTTGTCGAAGGCGGCCTGGGCGAATTCCTCCGGCCCGCTTGCATCACGATGAACTTGATAGGGATGGGTGTGCCCGTCGGGAGGAATGATGGAATAGTCGTTTTCGTCAATTGTGTTCATTGGCCAGCCAACTGTGCCATACCTGATGCAGGATTGGCAAGCTGAGCTTGCCAATCTTCCAATTACCCGCCGCGCTCGCGGTTGTGCGTTGTCCCCATTGCCTTCATCACGCGGAGGGCGCGGCGGGCGAGCGGGGAGGTGAAGCGGCGGGCGAGGACATCGCTCTCGGTGAAAATGTGCAGGAGTATCTCTGCCTCACGGCCGCGCTCGAAGTCGTGCGTGACGAAAATTGCGCCGTCCGGCCCCTCCTCCACGTCGGGGTAGGAGGTGTCCGCACGTTCGTCGAGGACAAGCCCACCCTCCCATGTTGCGCCCTCGTCGCGGGAAAGGTATGCGGCGATGCCGGTCCGGCGGTTGTCGTTGAAGGAGTCTGGCGGCGCGTCGTGCTTGACGAAAATCCAGTTGCCGGAGGAGAGTCGCCTCACTTGGAAGCGTGCGCAGGGGTTGTCCATGCCATCGGGCTTGCGCGGCAGCGTCCATGTCCGACCGCCGTTGCGCGAGTCGGAGGCGAGCATTCCGGCGCAAGACCGTAGGAACAGGCGAAGCGTCCCATCTCTCCGCTCGACGAGGCACGGCTCGGGCCAGTCGGAGTCCGGGACGGCGACCTCGCCGCGGACGCGCCATGTCCGTCCGCTGTCCTCCGAAGCGAGGATGGCGGCGACGGAGTCCGTAGCGGAAGTGCCGAAGAGCCCAGTCCACGGGCCATTGGTGCGTGGTCGCTCGACGGGGAGGAGCCAGACGCCGTCGGCGGTGACGATTGGCTTGTTGAGCGCCGCGCCGTCGCACAGGCGGCGCGGTGGAGTCCATTCGGGGCGGGGCGCGTCGGGCAGGAGGCAGACGGTCTCCCAGACGCCCATGCGGCCGTCGTTGTGCCACATCGACTGGCTGAAGAAGAGGTGGAGGGGACCGGCGGGGTCGGTCCAGAGGTTGGCGATGATGTTGGAGCGTGGGAACGGGAGGCGGTCCGGATCGTGGCCGTCCACGACGAGGGCCGGCGGCCCCCATGTGGCGCCGCCGTCGTCGGAGAAGGCGCAGACGGTGTAGGCGTCGGGCGAATCTCCGCCGCCGATCCAGCTGGCCCACAGCCGACCGGCGGGCGTGAGCGCCGCGCCGTTGTTCATGGCCCAGCGCTCGGATTCTGGCCAGTAGCGGCCGCGTTCGGGAAAGACGCGCAGCGGCGGCGGCACGAGCGCGAGATCGGCCACGGCCTCAAGGGCGCGGCGGACGAGCCGGGAGGTGAAGTTGTTCACGGTTTCAAGTCCCGCACCCAGACGCCGCTGCCGAACGTGAAGCCGAAGAGGCGGCCGCGGTCGAGGGCGACCCACCACTTGCCGCCGGTTGGAAAGGCCAACCCGTCCGGGAGGGGGTCGCCGAACGAGCGCCCGCCGTCGCGGGAGAGGCGGATGCCGTCCCTCGACGGCATGGCGACGAGCCCCGGCACGAAGGGGTCGAAGGCGACGCTCCTGTCGATCCAGTCGCCTGTCGCGAGAACGCGCCACGAGCGGCCGCCGTCAACCGTTTCGAGAAGCGTTCCGATTTGCGCCATGAGGAAGCGCCCCGGCTCGTGCGGGTCGGCTGCGACGGTGTAGTTGAGCGGCCAGGCTTTGTAGATGTTCGTGACGGTCATCTCCAGCCACTCCCCCGACTCGCGGTCCAGGCGGCGGCACGGCCCGTGCCAGGTTGAGAGAATTGCGCTGCCGTCCTCGCCGAAGACGAGTTCCGAGGGCCATCCCGCTGCGCCTCCGCCTGCGAACTCGGAGGTCTTGAAGAGGGTGTCGCCGTCGGAGAGCCCCTTGGAGAAGCGCTCGAAGGTGTCGCCTAGGTCATGCGACACCCACACCCCGCCGCCGCCCTCCCGCACGGGGCCGCCCACGCAGAGATACACGTCGTCGGTCGTCGGATCGACGGCCACGGTGTAGGCGGAGAACTCCTTCGCGGGGTCGCCCGGCCAGCCCTTGCGGAATGGTGGAAGCCCCTTTGCCGGCGGGCTGTCCCACGTCCGCCCGCCATCAAAGGTGCGGATGAACTGGATGCCCTGCTTGCCACCTGTCGCGAAGGCGACGCCCGTGTGCCTGCGGCACCAGGCGATGGTGTTCGCGCCGCCCGTCTGCGGGACTGAGTGGAAGGTCCGCCCGCCGTCGTGCGAGCAGTCCATGCCCATGTCGGCCATGCCGTAGAGGATGTTGTCCGGCGAATTGGGATCGCACGCGATGCAGAACGGGACGACGTTCGCGAGTCCGTTCACGCGGCTTGTCCAGTTCGTTCCGGCATCGGTCGTCTCCCAGATGGCGAACCAGTCCGTCGCAAGCCAGTGCGCGGGGTTGCGCGGGTCGAGGGAGATTGTCGCGAGCGACCACATGACGCCCTTGTCGGCGAAGCGCTGTATGTGGCTTTCGGAACCGGGGTGCGTGGCAGCCATCGACGTGCGGGGGATTTTCACCCATGTGCCCATGGCTCCTTCGTCCCGCCTGTAGATGTCGCCGACCGTGTTTCCGACGAGCCAGAAATCCGGCCCCGCCGCAAGCGACTGGAAACGCGCCTCGTCTTTGTTGATCGGCGGCGGGGCGGCTCCTTCGGGAAGCGTCGGTAGCCCCTCGGCGAATGGACTCCAGGTTTCGCCGAAATCGTCGGAAACGCGGACATGACGTCCACCGAATATGCCGACGATGCGCGGCGAACCGGGAATCTGCGCCGTTTCGGACGGCGACTCGCCGGGGAGTTTTGTCCATGTCGTGCCGCCATCGTCGGAGCGGAAGAAGCCCGCCTCGCGTTCGTGCGGGTTCCATGGCCGCACATGGCCGCCGATGGGGACGGGAAGGTCGGGGGCGCAGACATAGAGCCGGTAGGGGGCGTCCGAGTCCCAGCGGATGTCGGTGATCCACGTCTTTTCGAGGCCGAGGCTGCGCCACGTCTCGCCGTTGTCGTCCGAGCGGAAGAGTCCGTCCCAGTCCTCGCCGCAGACGAGGACATCGGGGTTGGCGGGGTTTCGGGCGATGCACTGGCCCAGACGGCGGCGGTCGCCGTCGCCGTAGAAGCGGGCGGTGAGCGTCCGGCGGAAGGTGCGCCCGCCATCGCGCGAGACATATATTCCGGCCGGCTTGTCGAATTCGCGGCCGCCCGCCATGACGAACGAATCGGCGTCGCGGGGGTCGATGGAGAGACTGCGCACCTCATCGGCGCGAAGCACCCTCATGTCGATGGGCATCCGCGCATGGAGTGGCGTCCACGACTTGCCGCCGTCGTCGGAGCGGTAGGGGCCGCACACGTCGCAGAAGGCATACCAGCGGGTGGGGTCGGAGGGCGCGACAAGGGCGTTCAGCACCGTGCCGCCGCCGAAGACGGGGAGCGGGTGCCAGAGTGAGGAAGGGGCGGAGGGCACCGCCCGCACCCAGACGCCGCTGCCGCGCGTGAAGCCGAAGAGGCGGCCGCGGTCGAGCCCGATCCAGCGCTTGTCGCCGGCCGGGAAGTCGTAGCCGTCGGGGATGGGGTCGCCGAAAGTGCGGCCGCCGTCTCGTGAGAGGCGAATGCCGTCGTTCGACGCCACGGCGGCGAGCCCCGGCACGTGCGGGTCGAAGGCGATGGAGTTGTAGATCCACTCGCCCGTCGCGAGGACGTGCCACGAGCGCCCGCCGTCGGTCGATTCGTGGAGCGTCGGCTCCGGCCAGCACTGCGCCATGAGGAAGCGCCCCGGCTCGAACGGGTCGGCCGCGATGGTGAAGTTGATGCGCTTGTTCTCGATGTCCGGCGTCGGGTGCCACGCGCCCGTCTCGCGGTCGAGGTAGTAGCAGGTGCCTTTCCATGTGATGAGGACGGCACTGCCGTCCGCGCCGAAGACGAGCTCCGGCGGCCATCCGGCGCCGCTCCCGCCGGAGAACTCGGAGGTCTTGAAGAGCGACTTGCCCTCCGGCAGCCCCTTGGAGAAGCGCTCGAAGGAGTCGCCGAGGTCGTGCGAGACCCAGACCCCGCCGCCGTCCGCGCGCATCGGGCCGCCGACGCAGAGATACACGTCGTCGGTCGAGGGATCGACGGCCACGGTGTAGGCGCAGAGCGTGTCCGGACTGTGGGGGGCGCCCACGGGGATGTCCGGAAGCCCGCGCTTGGGGAAGTCGCCTGTCCAGGTCCGGCCGCCGTCGAGGGTGCGGATGAACTGCGTCCCGAACTTGCCGCCCGTCGCGAAGGCTACGCCGGGGTGCCTGCGGCACCAGGCGGCGGTGTTTGCGCCGCCCGTCTGCGGAACGGCGTGGAAGGTCCTGCCGCCGTCGTGCGAGCAGCTCAACCCCATGTCGGCGATGCCGTAGATGATGTTGTCTGGCGAATGGGGGTCGCACTCGATGCAGAACGGGACGACGTTCGCGAGACCGTTTACGCGGAGCGTCCAGTTCGTGCCGGCGTCGGTCGTCTCCCATACCGCGAACCAGTCCGTCGCAAGCCAGTGCGCCGGGTCGTGCGGGTCGAGGGAGATTGTCGCGAGCGACCACATGTCGCCCCGTTCGGCGTGGTGCCGCAGTTGGTCCTCGGCGCCGGGAACGGAGATTTTCATTGGTTTGCGGGGGATCTTCTCCCATGCCGCATCGTCGCTGCCGCGCCGGAAGATTTGGCCGGGGCCGTTGCCGACGAGCCAGAAATCCGGTCCCGCCGCGAGCGACTGGAACCGCGCCGGATCGCGATGGATGGGCGGCGGGGTCTCGGTGCCTTCGGGAAGAACGGGCAGTCCCTCGCCGAAGGGACGCCACGTCTCGCCGAGGTCGTCGGAAACGCGGACGAAGCGCCCCCCGGCGGGGGCGGTGCGGCCATCGTCGAAGATGCCGACGATGCGCTGCGAGCCGGGAATCTGCGCCGTCTCGAGCGGCGACTCGTCGGAGAGTTTCCGCCATGACAAGCCGCCGTCGTCGGAGCGGAAGAATCCCGCCTCGCGCTCGCGGGGGTTGTCGCCGGTGTGGTGACGGCTGTCGCGGATGGGGAGACCGGGCGCGCAGACGTAGAGGCGTTCGGGATCGTCCGCGTCCCAGCGGATGTCGGTGATCCACGTTTTTTCAAGCCCGAGCGGGCGCCACGTCTCGCCGCCGTCATCGGAGCGGAAGAGGCCGTCCCAGTCCTCGCCGCAGACAAGGACGTCGGGGTTGGCGGGGTGGCGGGCGAGGCAGCGCCCGAGGCGGCGGCGGTCGCCGTCGCCGTAGAAGCGCGCCGTAAGCGTCTGGCGGAAGGTGCGCCCGCCGTCGTGAGAGACGTAGGCGCCGGCGGGCTTGTTGAATTTGTCTCCGCTGACCATGACGAAGGTGTCGGCGTCGCGCGGGTCTATGGAGAGGTCGCGGACCTCGTCGGCGCGGAGGCTCTGCCGCATTTCAAGCGGCATCCCCGACGCGTGCAGGGG
>JAEEGL016092239.1_pt1 | contig 55254 bp, 58 predicted proteins | sample 9134231 | NCBI WGS metagenome assembly JAEEGL01 (sample SAMN16246548, study PRJNA631951) | gut metagenome | biome: gut microbiome; feature: rumen; material: fiber-attached | host: Bos | place: Iran: Karaj | collected 2018-10
CAAGTACACCATCAAGAACAAGTCCACCGGCACCTACCTGGGCAGCTACAACTCCTACCTGTACAGCCGGAGCACCAACTCCTCCAGCTACTGCAGATGGACCTTCGCCATGAGCAACGGCAACGTGACGGCCTCCAACACCGCCAGCAGCCGTTATCCCTACCTGGCCTTCTCCAGCAGCAACTACTTCATGATGGGCTCCAGCGCTCCCACCGGTCTGTACTTCTGGAAGCTGACCACCACCGGCGGCTCCACCACCACTTACTACACCACCTGATCAACCAAACGTCCATAGAAAAAAGGCCGCAGGGTAAAACCTGCGGCCTTTTCGCGTGCAAAAGTGAAAACCGGATCAGAGAGAGAAATCTTCCTCTGTAAACTGTGAGAAGTCCTTGACGGCGCTGCGGGAAGGGTTCCGCTTCAGGGGATCGTACCGAAAGCGGCGGCAGCTGTCGTCCGGGGATACGAAGCCCTTCTTGGAGCAGATCAATCCACCGTTGCCCGACTGGCCGGAACGGGCGCAGCAGGCGCAGCACTTATCGACTTTTTTTCGAAACAGCATGGCGTGCCTCCTGATTTTTTTCTCATTATATCACAGAATTCGCAGATTTCCAGTGAAATTTTTCAAACAGACCAGAAGCGCTGCCAAGAGCAGAGAGATTCCGGCCTGAACCGCCTTGTGCAACAGATACGGCCCCATGGGCAGCCCTGCTCGGTTCAGGGCCTCCGCTGCCTGGAGGTGGACGCAGAGGCCGCCCCAGCCGATCAACGCGGCAGCCGTGGGCAGGGCGGCCCAGCCTTGCTGGCTCCGCAGCAGGGACAGCCCGCCGGTAAGCTCCAGTGCGCCGGAGACGGCTGCCTGCCAGAGAGAAGGCAGAGAGGAAATGGGAAGGATCGTTTCCAGACAGCTCAGGACCGCCTGAAAGAAGCAAACGGCGCCGGTGAGCCGGAGCATGGCCCCGGCGCTTTCCCCGATGCAGCGGGGCAGAATGGCTCCGAGGGAGGGAGGCCTGCCGGCGGCTTTTTGCGTGGCGGCGGCGCGGCGTACTGATGGTCTCCGGAACAGGAGGCCGGTTATCAGGCTTGCGAGCATCTGAATGCCAAACAGGGTGCAGCCCAGGACAGGGGAGCCCAGCATCGTGCCAACGGAACCCAGCAAAAACGCTGGGCCGGCGTTGTTGCACAGGCCGCTCAGCCGGGCGGCCTCTTCTTTTGTCAGCTGTCCCGTTTCGCAAGCGGCGGCTGCCAGCTGCGCGCCCAGCGGGAAGCCCCCCAGCATCCCCAGCAGGAGAGGCAGAGCGCCGGTCCCGGGCAGGCCGAACAGAGCTTGCATCCGTCGCTCCGTCCACTGCCCCGCGTGGGCGTCAACGCTCATGCGAATCAAGCAGCCTGCCAATACGCTGACAGGGAACAGGGTGGGTACCAGGACGCCGGCGCAGAGGCTCAGACCAGCCCGGACGCCGGTTCCGGTTCGGTCCGGAAAACACAGAAACAGTCCGATCCCCGCCAGGGGGATCAGAAACCGAAGCAGCGTACGCCCTTTCACAGGGACCACCTCCCGGAAAAGTCTATGCAAGTACGGGGCGGCCCTTGCATACACTGAACTACGATTTTTGCGAGGTGATTCCCTGAATGCAGTTAAGAACCGCTGCCCAGCGCATTTTGACCTGTGCCGATTTTCCGGGAGAAATTTTGACGGGAGTTCCGGTGGTGGAGCTCAAAGGCGGCTCCGAAGCCGTGGTCCTGAACCACAGGGGCGTCATTGCCTACGATGAAAAGGAGGTCCGGATCGCATCCGCCCTGGGGCCTGTATCCGTTGTGGGCGCTGAGCTGCGGATCCGGCGGATGAACCGGGAGCGGATCGTCCTGAACGGGAAGATCCGGCGGGTGGAGCTGGGGCTATGCTGAGCTTCCTGCGGGAAACTGCCGAAATTGAAGTCACCGGGGCCTCCACCGCGCTCTGCCTGAACCGCTGGACGGCGGCGGACCTGCCATTTTGGGCTCTGAGTATCCAATCGGAGCTGGTCTTCCGCTGCCGGATCCAGGCGGCTCGACTGGGGGAGATTCGCCGGGAGGCGGCCCGGGCTTGGTGCGACGTTCGGGTGATCCGGCGCTTTGGCCTGCCCGTGGTCCTGAGCAGGCTCCGATCCAGACCCGTGCTGACAGTTGGCCTGCTGCTGGCCGTCGTGCTGGCATTTTTCCTGCAAAGCTTTGTTTGGTTTCTGCGGGTGGAGGGCAATGAGCGGGTTCCGGAGGAGGAAATCCTCCGGGCGCTATGGGAGGAGGGGGTTCGCTTCGGGACCTGGGGCCCATCCATCGACTCCGAGGATTTGAAAAACCGAATACTCAATCGGATTCCCGCGCTTTGCTGGCTGGCGGTGAACCGGGAGGGCGGGGTGGTAACGGTGCTGGCTGCGGAGCGGGAACGGGAGGAAACGCCTCTGGAGACGGAGGGCGTGGCCCATATTGTGGCGGCCAGGCCGGGAATCATTCGGAAAATATCCGTCGTCAACGGTTTTGCGGACAAAAAACCGGGAGACTTGGTGCTGGAAGGGGATATTCTGATTTCCGGCATCGCGGAATGGACCCTTCGCATCCAAGCCACCCGGGCCATGGGAGAGGTATACGCCGATACCCTCCGGGTTTCGGAGCTGGTTTGCCCGGTTTCCGCCCGGAAAAAAGTCTACACGGGCCGCAGGGAAACCTGTGTTACGCTGGTGTATGAAAGAAAAAGAAGAAAAATATCAGGAAACAGTAGCATTTTTGGTACCAGTTGTGATAGAATGATAAAAGTGAGCAATTGGACCCTGCCGGGAGGCTACGAGCTTCCGGTGACGGTAGAGACCGAAACCCTGCTGGAGTACACACTGGAGCCCCTGGAGCTTCCGGCCCGGCAGGCGGAAACCCTGCTGCGGGAAGAGTCTCTGCGGCTGACCCAGGCGCAGATGACAGCGGGGCAGATAGAGACCGGGTCCGCCGCAATTCAAAAGACCCAGGACAGCTATCGCTGCCGGGGCGTCTGGAACTGCCTGGAGCTGATTTCCAAGACGATACCGGCGGAGCTGTTCGGAGAGGATGAAGTAAATGGAAAAACTGATCAACGCGGAACGGATTGAACAGATCATCAGCGTATTCGGCAATTTTGACGAGAACGTCAAGCGGATCGAGCAGACCTTTGACGTCCATGTGACCAACCGGGGGACGGAGCTCAAGGTATCCGGCGAGGCGGAGGCCGCCGAGAAGGCGGGCAAGGCCATCGAGGGCCTTTTGACCCTGGCAGCCAAGGGGGAGACCATCGACGAGCAGAAGGTCCGTTATCTCATCGACCTGGTGAACTCCGGCAACGAGGACCAGATCGGAGAAATGGCTAAGGATGTGGTCTGCATCACCGCCAAGGGAAAGCCCATCAAGGCCAAGACTCTGGGCCAGCAGCGCTACATGAAGGCCATTCAAAACAACACCATCACCATCGGCGTCGGCCCTGCCGGTACCGGCAAGACCTATCTGGCGGTGGCGGCTGCGGTGGCGGCCTTCCGGGAGAAGAGCGTCAACCGGATCATCCTGACCCGGCCCGCCGTGGAGGCGGGGGAGCGGCTGGGCTTCCTGCCGGGAGACCTGCAAAACAAGGTGGACCCCTACCTGCGGCCTCTCTACGACGCCCTGTTCGATATGCTGGGGCCGGAGACCTATCAGAAATATTTGGAGAAGGGCAACATCGAGGTTGCCCCCCTGGCCTATATGCGCGGCCGGACCCTGGACGACAGCTTTATTATTCTCGATGAGGCCCAGAACACCACCCGGGAGCAGATGAAGATGTTCCTGACCCGTCTGGGCTTCGGCTCCAAGATCGTCATTACCGGCGACGTGACCCAGATCGACCTGCCATCCGACAAGACCAGCGGTTTGAAGGAAGCGTTGAAGGTATTGGAAAACATCCCGGACATCGCCATCTGCAAGCTCTCCGCCTCCGACGTGGTGCGCCACGCCCTGGTGCAGAGCATTGTGGCGGCCTACGATAAGTACGAGACCGCGAAAAACGTCCCGGAGAAGAAGCCTCCCGTGAAAAACTACCGAAAGAGATGAAGGGCATGAAACACAACATCGTAATCACCTTCCGGACTGGGAAGGGCATCCGCCGTCTGCCCCTGTGGATGCACCTGAAAAAGTGCATTGAGGCTACCCTGGAGGCGGAGAGGGTTCCCGTACCCTGCGAGATCAACGTCCTGGTGGCGGACAATCAGACCATCAAGGCCATCAACAAGGCCTACCGGAATATCGACAGGGAGACCGACGTGCTGTCCTTCCCCATGTTCCAGTTTGAGCCGGGGAAGCTGCCCAAAGATTTTTCCGAGTACCTGGACCCGGAGACTGGCCTGCTGCCCCTGGGGGATATGGCGATCTCATACGAGAAGGCGGAGGCCCAGGCCAAGGAGTTCGGCCACAGCACCAAGCGGGAGCTGGGCTACCTGACCATCCACTCCATCCTGCACCTGCTGGGCTACGACCATGTGGATGAGGGCCCCATGAAGAAGCAGATGCGGGAGCGGGAAGAAGAAATTTGCCGCTTGATCGACTTGGAGCGATAGGTGACAAGTGACAGTTGATACAATGGTTGAATTTCGAATCGCGCGGGTTTCCGACGCTTCGACTCTCGCCGCTGCCCGGCAAAAGGTCTGGGACGCCACCTATCGGGGCATCTATCCCGACGAGATGATCGACCGTTACGATTTGGCCCTCTTTACAGCCAGGGACGAAAAACGGATTGCAAACCCGGAAAATAAGGTTTGGCTTGTCATGGACGGAGCCGACTGTGTCGGCTACCTTGTGGCGGGACCCTGCGGCTTCGGCAAGTATAAGGACTTTGATTTCTGCCTTAACAGTCTGTATTTGCTTCCGCCCTATCAGAAACTGGGCTTGGGCAGAAGAGCCTTTGAGCTGACTGTTGCGGAGTGCCGCCGCCGCGGCTTTAACAAATTCTTTTGCAGCTGCAGCCCCCATAACGAAAATGCCATGGGCTTCTACGAGCACATGGGCGGCGTAATCGGCGCACAGTCCCTCGGCCATGCAAACAAGGCCGAGGACGTGGTTTATTTTGAATTCTTGCTGAACTCTGAACCAACGGGCCGGAAAACCAGACACCTATGACCTGTAGGAACGGCACTCTTGCCGTCCGCCCTGCTCGAACAACACAAAAGGAGTATGAAATGAACACCAAATCTGCTATGATTGCCATTTGCGGGCGGCCCAACGTGGGCAAGTCCACCCTGACCAACACCATCGTCGGGGAGAAGGTGGCCATTGTTTCCAATAAGCCCCAGACCACCCGGAACCGCATCTGCGGCATTTTGGACCGGGGTGATACCCAGTTCGTCTTTATGGACACGCCGGGCTTCCACAAGCCCAGAACCAAGCTGGGAGACTATATGGTCAACGTGGTGGAGGAGTCCGTCTCCGACGTGGACGTGGCCCTGCTGCTGGTGGAGCCGATTGCCAACATCGGACCCCAGGAGGAGGCCCTGATTGCCCGTTTCGAGCAGCTTGGCGTCCCCGCGATTCTGGTCATCAACAAGATTGACGAGGTAGAGGACAAGGACCAGCTTCTGGCGGTGATCGGCGCCTACAAGGACGCCTACGACTTCGACCACATCATCCCCATCTCAGCCAAAACCAAGGAGGGCGTGGAAGAGCTTTTGAAGCTCTGCGAGGGCTATGCGGCCGAGTCTCCCTGGTTCTTCCCGGAGGGCATGACCTCCGACCAGCCGGAGCGCCAGGTGATTGCGGAGATTATCCGGGAGAAGATGCTCTGGAATCTGGACAAGGAGATTCCCCACGGCACCGCCGTGGAGATCACCAAGTTTTCCGAGCGGGACAACGGCGTCATCGACGTGGACGCCACCATCTACTGCGAGAAGGCCAGCCACAAGGGCATCATCATCGGCAAGGGCGGCCAGATGCTGAAAAAGATCAGCTCCCAGGCTCGGGCCGACTGCGAGCGATTCATGGGGGCCAAGGTCTATCTCCAAACCTGGATCAAGGTCAAGGAGAACTGGCGGGACAGCGATTTCATGATCCGCAATTTTGGTTATTCTGACCAATAGCCCAGCCGCATAACCGGCCCTCCGCCGGGAAAGCTATCCCCAATCAAATATGATGGGAGGCTTTTGCATGGAGGACCCCATTCTGCTTTGGAAAGCATTTGAACGCTCCGGCGCGCCGGAGATTTATCTGCAATACCGGCTGGCCGCAGAGCTGCCGCCCGCACCGGTACGGAGGGACCATGTTTATCAAAACCGAAGCCATCGTGCTCCGGGAGCTGGAGATCAACGAGGCGGACAAGCTGCTGGACCTGCTCTCTAAGGACCGGGGCCTGCTGACCGTGAAGGCCAGGGGCGTCCGGCGGGGCAGCTCCCCGCTGAAAAGTGCCTGCCAGCTGCTGACCCTCTCGGAGTTTACCCTCCAGGATTATCGCGGCAAGCTGACCGTGCAGGAGGCCCAGCCCCTGGAGCAGTTCCGCTCTCTGCGGGAGAACATCGAACTGCTGGCGCTGGGCTCCTACTTTGCCCAGGCGGCGGGAGCGGTAGCCCAGGAGGACGCACCCAATCCGGAGCTTTTACAGCTGCTCTGCAACGCCCTCTATGCCTTGGGCAGGCAGGGAAGACCCCAGCTTTTGGTGAAGGCGGGCTTTGAGCTGCGGCTGGCCTGCCTGGCGGGCTTCACGCCGGATCTCTCCGCCTGCGCGGTCTGCGGGGCGGGGGAGCCGGACCGCTTTGACCTGTCCCGGGGCGCTCTCTCCTGCGCCGCCTGCCGGGAGGGGGAGACCGGCATCCGCCTGCCCCTGAGCCCGGGGATGCTCCTGGCCATGCGCTATATCGTCTGGTGCGAGCCAAAGCGCCTGTTTTCCTTCCGACTGGAGGAGGAGAGTCTCCAGGCGCTCAGCGCCCTCACCGAGGGCTATCTGATGACCCAGCTGGAACACAGCTTTTATACCCTGGACTTTTATAAGTCCCTGATGCAATACGGAGACATAGTATGACAGAAGAAACCATGGAAATGACTGAATTATACGAAAAATCCTTACAGAAATTGGAGCTGGATCGGGTGCTGGCCCAGCTGGCGGAATGTGCCGTCAGCGGCGAGGCCAAGGAGCGATGCCGCAAGCTGGTGCCCATTGCCGACAAGGAGGACGTGATCGGCCTGCAAATCCAGACCAGCGACGCCTGCCGCTTGATCGACCTGCGTTCCAGCCCCGCCTTCCAGGACGTGCAGGACGTGCGGATGAGTCTGGATCGGGCGGACCGGGGCGGCTGCCTCAGCCCCAAGGAGCTGCTGCAAATCGCCGGGGTCCTGCGCTGCGCCAGGGCTGCCAAAGAGTACTATGACGGGGCCTGCGCCAATACCTCCCTGGACTGGATGTTTGCCGCCCTGACCCCCAACCGCTACTTAGAGGACCGGATCACCGGCTCCATCCTCTCGGAGGAAGAGATCGCCGACGCCGCCAGCCCGGAGCTGGCCGACATCCGGCGGCACATGCGCATCCAGAGCGCCAAGATCAAAGAGAGCCTCCAAAAGCTCATTACATCCCCGTCTTACGCCAAGTTCCTGCGGGACCCCATCATCACCCTGCGGCAGGATCGCTACGTGGTGCCGGTGAAGGCGGAGTTCAAAAACGAAATTCCCGGTCTGATCCACGACGTCAGTTCCTCCGGCTCCACCTTCTTTGTGGAGCCCATGTCCTCGGTGAACGCCAACAACGCCCTGCGGGAGCTGCTGCTGCGGGAGAAGAAGGAGATCGAGCGGATTCTTGCGGAGCTCTCCGCCGAGGCCGCCAACCATCGGGAAAACATCGCCCAGGACTACACCATTCTGGTGGACCTGGACGCCATCTTCGCCCGAGCCAAGCTGTCCTTCCGGATGAAGGCTGTGGAGCCCCAGGTCCGGGACGACGGGGTTTTGGATCTGATCCGGGCCAGACACCCCCTGATTGATCCCAAGGCCGTGGTGCCCATTTCCGTCCACCTGGGTAAGGACTTCGACACCCTGATTATCACCGGCCCCAATACCGGAGGCAAGACCGTCACTCTGAAAACCGTGGGTCTGCTGACCCTGATGGCCGAGTGCGGCCTGCACATTCCCGCCGCCGACGGCAGCTGCGTTTCCGTCTTTGAAAACGTCCTGGCGGACATCGGCGACGAGCAGAGCATCGAGCAGAGCCTGTCCACTTTCTCCGCCCATATGCGAAACATCGTACAGGTGGTAGACCAGTGCAATGACCGGTCTCTGGTGCTGTTCGACGAGCTGGGCGCGGGCACCGATCCCGCCGAGGGCGCGGCGCTGGCCATTTCTCTGATCGAGTTCTGCCGGAGCCGGGGCAGCCGGGTGGCGGCCACCACCCACTACGCGGAGCTGAAGGTCTACGCCATGCGCACCCCCGGCGTCACCAACGCTGCCTGCGAGTTCGACGTGGAGACCCTGAAGCCCACCTACAAGCTGCTCATCGGCGTCCCCGGCAAGTCCAACGCCTTCGCCATTTCCCGCCGCCTGGGCCTTCCGGAGGAGATTATCAATTCCGCCCGAAACACCGTCAGCCAGAACGATCTGGACTTTGAAGAGGTTTTGGATCAGCTGGAGCAGCAGCGCCAGCAGATGGAGGCTGCCCGGATCGAGGCCGAGCGGCTCCAGCAGGAGACCCTTCGGACCCGTCAGAAGTCTGAGGAATACTACGCCCAGATCAAGAAGGAGAAGGAGAAGGCCGAGGCCCAGGCCCGGAAAGAGGCCCAGATGATCATCGACGAGGCCCGCCGCACTGCCAACTCCGTCTACGAGGAGCTGAAACAGCTCCGCAAGCAGATGAAGGACACCGCCGACGCCCAGGGCGTCAACGCCCGGCAGGCGGAGCTCCGCCGCCAGCTCAACGAGGCGGAGAGCAAAATCGCCCCCAAGCAGAACGCCCCGGAGCGGCCCAAGCCCAGTCGGGAGATTCGGGCAGGGGATACGGTGGAGCTGCTGAAGCTGGGCACCAAGGCCACGGTGCTGGAGGTGAACAAGGACGGCACTTATCAGCTCCAGGCGGGTATCATGAAGGTCACTGTCAAGCCCGAAGAGGTCTATCTGCTGGAAAACGAGGCCGCCGAGGTGAAGAAATTCATCGACAAGACCCGGAAGGAGTTCAACAACAAGGCCCAGTCCATGGAGCTGGACCTGCGGGGCATGGACGCGCTGGAAGCCTCCGCCGTGCTGACCATCTTCCTGGATAACGCCTATATGGCCAATCTGACCCCGGTTCGCATCATCCACGGCAAGGGCACCGGCGTGCTGCGGAAGATGGTCCACGAGGAGCTGCGGAAGAACAAGCACGTGAAGAAGTTCCGCCTGGGCATCTACGGCGAGGGCGAGGATGGCGTCACCATTGCCGAATTGGCGTAATTCCCTGCGAATATTTTTACCAAAAACGCCGAATTCTACGCATTTTTTCAAGATAACGCTTGACATTTCTGCCGTAACTGTGTATAGTTACCTTACCTATTTGGGTGTGTGAACACCCCTCATTCGCGAGGTGACGACATGTTCAAAGTAACGAAGGTTGTAAAGTGCGCCTCCGGGCTGCACAACAAGCAGGCGACCTACTTCATTCAGAAGGCCAATGATTTCCGGTCCAGCATCTGGATCGAGGCGGATGACCGCAAGATCAATGCCAAGAGCCTCCTCGGCGTCCTGTCCATGGCCATTGTGACCGGCACGGAAGTGACGATCTCTGCCGAGGGTTCCGACGAAGAGGAAGCCGTCAATACGCTTGCCGCAATGTTGGACGAAGATCTGTTCTGACGCAAAATGCCCCAAAGGCCGGATCCGGTCTTTGGGGCAAGCTCTATCCGGGAGGTGAGATCCGTGACGAAGGCCGAATTGAAGGAAAAAGCCCTCTCTTTGCCCCTTTCGCCGGGGGTCTACCTGATGCAGAACAAGGCGGGCGAGGTCATCTACGTGGGCAAGGCCAAGAAGCTGAAAAACCGGGTGAGTCAGTATTTCATCGACTCCGCCGCCCATACCCCCAAGACCCGGCTCATGGTGTCCAAGGTGGATCACTTCGACGTGATTATCGCCGCCTCGGAGTTTGAGGCCCTGGTGTTGGAATGCAGCCTCATCAAGCGGCACATGCCCAAGTTCAACATCCTGCTGAAGGACGACAAGGGCTACCCCTGGCTGCGGCTGGACACGGAGCGTCCCTACCCTGTCATGAGCCTGGCCTCCAGGGTTCTGGAGGACGGCGCCCGCTATTTCGGTCCCTTCGGCGGCCGCTATCTGACCCAAAAGGTCATCGATACCCTGCGGCTGACCTTCAAGCTGCCCGGCTGCGGCAAGCAGTTTCCCCGGGAGATCGGCAAGGAGCGGCCCTGCCTGAACTATCAGATGGGTAACTGCGAGGGCTGGTGCCGGGGGGTTCCGGACCAGGCGGAATACCGGGAGCGGATTGCCCAGGTGGAGAGCCTGCTCTCCGGCAGCTATAAGCCTGTGGCCAACCAGCTTCGGCAAAAAATGCTGGAAGCCTCCGAGGCTCTGGAATTTGAAAAGGCCGCCCAGCTCCGGGACCGGATGAACGCCATCGAGGCCCTGGGCCAAAAGCAGCTGGTCACCGCTGGCCGCATGGCGGACACTGACGCCATTGGTTTCGCCCAGACGGAGGCCAAGGGCTGCTTTGCCGTGCTCCACTATGTGGACGGCAATCTGGTGGACAAGGACTACGAGATCCAGCCGCTCGCCGACGACTCGGCGGAGGCGGTGGCCGCCCTGACCAAGCAGTATTATCTCAGCCGGGGAGCTGCGCCGAAGCAGATTCTGCTGCCCGTGGAAATGGAGGACGCGGAACTGCTGGAGGAGCTGCTGAGCCAGACTCTGAATAAGCGGGTCCGCATCCGGGTACCCCAGCGGGGGGACGGCAGCCGCCTGGTGGAGGCTGCCCAACGGAATGCCCTGGAGGAGGCCCAGCGGATCACGACCCGGGAGGAAAAGCTCCGGGGCACCCTGGAGCTGCTGCGGCAGATGCTCAACCTGGAGGCCCAGCCCCGGCGGATGGAATCCTACGACATTTCCAACATTTCCGGAACGGATATCGTGGCCTCCATGGTGGTCTTTGAGGACGGCAAGCCTTTTCGCTCCGGCTACCGGCACTTCAAGCTGGAGGGCCTGGAGGTTCAGGACGACTACGCCTCCATGCGCCAGGTGCTGCGCCGCCGCTTCGTCCATTACCTGGCCGGAGACAAGGGCTTTGAGACGGCTCCCGATCTGCTGCTCATCGACGGGGGCGTGAACCACGCAAAGGCCGTGCTGGATGAGCTGACCCCCATGGGAATCTCCATTCCCATCTACGGCATGGTAAAGGACGACCGCCACCGGACCCGGGCCCTGGTGACCCCGGAGGGGGAGGAGATTGGCATTTCCAACCGGCAGAGCGTGTTCGCCCTGATTGGGTCCATCCAGGAGGAGACCCACCGCTTTGCCATTACCTACCATCGCAAGCTTCGCAGCAAGCGGGTGAAGGGCAGTACCCTGGAGCAAATACCCGGTATCGGTGCCAAGCGGCGAGAGGAGCTGCTCAAGCGCTTCCACACCCTGTCCGCCATTCGCGCGGCCTCGGTGGCCGAACTGGGTACCGTTCTGCCCCGGGACGCCGCAATGGCGGTATATCAGTTTTTCCACGAGGAGGAATCCACATGAGAGTCATCGCCGGAACTGCCCGATCCGTTCCGCTGCTGAGCCGGGACGGGCTGGATACCCGCCCCACCGCGGACCGGGTCAAGGAAGCCGTTTTCAATATCATTCAATTTGAGATCGAGGGCCGCCGGGTCCTGGACCTCTTCGGCGGCAGCGGCCAAATGGCCATCGAAGCACTGAGCCGGGGCGCTGCGGAGGCCGTCATCGTGGACCAGAGCAAGGACTCGGTTTCGATCATCCGGCAGAATCTGGACCGGACCCGGCTGGCGGATCGGGCAGAGGTGGTCTGCGCGGACTATATGGAGTACCTCAACCGGGCAAAGGGCCGGTTTGACCTGATTTTTCTGGACCCGCCCTACCGGGAGAAATTCCTGGAAAACGCCTTAAAACGGATTTCGGAAATTGACATCTTGAAATCCGGTGGTATAATAATATGCGAAAGACCAGCGGATAAGGCCCTGCCTGGCGAATTCGCCGGGTTTTCCCGGACAAAGGAATATCGCTACGGCAAAACGGGAATCACTGTCTATCGGGCGGAAGTCTTGTCTGAAACAGAAACAGGAGGAATCAACCATGAATGAACACGGGATCGAAGAGATCATCAGCGCGCTGTACGAAATGATACAGGACGCCCGGAGCGTACCCCTGAGCTCCGACAAGTGCATCGTGGAGCGGGACCGCGTTCTCGACCGGCTGGACGAGATCAGCAACATGCTCCCCGGTGAGCTCAAGCAGGCCAAGACCATCGTGGAATCCCGCAGCGAGGTCATCAACAACGCCAAGCGCGAGGCCGAGAACATCCTCAAGCAGGCCCAGGGCCAGGCCCGCCAGCTGGTTGCCGAGAATGAAATCTACAAGCAGGCCCAGGAGGAAGCCAACGCCATGATGAAGGCCGCCAAGGAGCAGGCGGAGGCTACGGTGAAGGCCGCCAAGGACGAGGCCGACGCTACGGTCCTGGCCGCTCAGAATCGGATCCGCGAGCTCAAGGGCGTAACCAACAAGTACGTGGACGACGCCCTGCGGCAGACCGAGCAGGCCATTTCCGAGGCCCTGAACGAAGTCCGGGAATCCCGGGCAAAGTTCAACGCCCTGGTTGGTTCCCAGAATAAGAACAACAAGCCCGGCCCCATGATGGACAGAAGATAAACCGTCCCCTGCATCCGAAAACCCCAATTAAATCAGGAACGAAACGGGAGGACACTATGGACTATCAGACACAGTACCGTTACTGGCTGGAGAACGCCCCTGTCTCCTATCGTGATATGCTTCAGGCCATGGAGGGCAGCGATCTGGCCTTGAAGGGCTGCTTCGGCGCGGAGCTGGCCTTCGGCACCGCGGGCATCCGGGGCATTATGGGCCTCGGCTGCAACCGCCTGAATGAGTTTACCGTGCGTCGTACCGCCCAGGGCATCGCCAAGTGGCTGAACGGCACCGATCTGCCCAAGGTCTGCGCCATCGGCTATGACAGCCGCCACAATTCCCGGCTTTATGCGGAAATCTGTGCCGCTGCCCTGGCGGAAACCGGCATCCTGGTCCACATCTACCACGAGCTGGCCCCCACCCCCATGCTCTCCTACGCGGTGCGGGAGCTTCACTGCGGCGTGGGCATTATGGTTACCGCATCCCACAACGCCGGAGTCTACAACGGCATTAAGTGCTACGGCGCCGACGGCTGCCAGATGACTGACGAGCCCGCGGCCATTGTCTATCGGGAGATTCAAAACACGCCCTATTTCGTCCTGCCGGAAAAGAGCTTCGACGCGCTTAAGACCGAAGGACGCATTCGGGACATTCCCCAATCCCTTTGGACTGCCTACTGCGACCGTGTCATGGCGGAGGGGCTGGATCTGGAGCGGGTAAAGCGTTCCGGCCTCCACGTGGTCTACACCCCCCTCTGCGGCACCGGCAATAAGCCGGTCCGGGAGCTTTTCCGTCGCATCGGCGTCAAGGCTGACATTGTCAGCATTCAGGAAAAGCCCGACGGCGATTTCAAAACCTGCACCTATCCCAACCCCGAGACGGACGCCGCTCTGGACGAGAGCTATAAGCTGGCCCGGACGGTCCATCCTGACCTGATTATCGGCACGGATCCCGACGCGGACCGGGTAGCGGTGGCTGTTCCCGTGGGCGGGGAGTTCCGCAAGCTCAGCGGCAACGAGCTGGGCTGCGTTCTGCTGGACTACATTCTCCGCACCCGCAGGGAGCGGGCGGATCTGCCCCCGGAGGCTGAGGCCATCAAGTCCATCGTCTCCACACCCCTGGCGGACCGGATCGCCCAGCACTACAACGTGAAGATGTTTAACGTCCTGACCGGCTTCAAGTACATCGGCGGAGAGATCCTCCGCTTGGAGGAGCTGGGCCGGGAGGACCGCTTTGTCTTTGGCTTTGAGGAGAGCTGCGGCTATCTCAAGGGCAGCTACGCCCGGGATAAGGACGCCGTGGTGGCGACGATGCTGGTCTGCGAGGCCGCGGCTTGGGCCAAGGGGAACGGCATGAACCTGGCTGACTATATGGACAGGCTTTACGAGCAGTTCGGCTGCTACGCCGCGTACGTGCAGAGCGTGGAGCTCCAGGGCATCACGGCCAATGAGGTCTCCAAGGCCTTCATGACCAACATCCGGGAGAACAGCCCGGCAGAGGTTGCAGGCTGCAAGGTGACCGCCACGGTGGACTACCTGAGCGGCCTGCGCAAGTGCCTCGAATGCGGCAGGGAAGAGGAAACCGGCCTGCCCCGGTCCAACGTCTTCATCCTGGAGCTGGGGGAGAAGGGGAAAATCATCTTCCGGCCCTCCGGCACCGAGCCCAAGATCAAGCTGTACTATACCGCCGTGGGCAGGACCTGGGACGAGGCCAACGCCCTGATGGCGCAGTTCAAGGAGGCCATGACTGGCTTCCTGCCGGCCTGAGTTATGCGCAGTCCGGGTTATCAGCGCTTTGTCGCTGTGTTTGTGGGCGTCCTGCTGGTGCTGGCCGCCGTGATGGCTGCGGTGACCGGCGACGAGAGCATGATCGGCACCACTGTGGCGGTGGGCGGCTTCTATGCTGTGTATATGGTTCTCTTCCTCCGCAAGGAGAAGGAGCGCCGGAAACAGAAAAGCAAGAAGGCGGATTCTCCGCTTCTCCGCCGCTGAATCAGATACGAAAAAACGCTGTGCATCGCGCACAGCGTTTTTTCGTTCAGTTTCCCGTTTCACTTGTGAGCAGCTTGTATAGCAGCTTGTAGAGGGTGGCTGCTTCCGCATCGGTGAGGCGGAGGCAGGCCCGCATTCCCGCAGGAACGCTCAGCGCCCGCTCCCGGAGGGCCAGTCCTGTGTCGGTCAGGCGCACCAGCACCACCCGTTCGTCGGCTTCGCTGCGGGTTCGGGTCACATAGCCCTTGGCTTCCAGGCTTTTCAGCAGAGGAGTCAGGGTGCCGCTGTCCAGGTACAGCCGCCCGCCTAATTGCTTCACGCTGATTTCCCGTTCCTCCCAGATGACCATCATAGTGATATACTGGGTGTAGGTCAGATCCAAAGCCTCCAGGTAGGGTCGGTAGAGTCGGATAATCTCCCGGCTGGCGGCGTAGAGCGGGAAGCAGAGCTGGTTTTCCAGCAGCAATCCGGCGTAGTGGTCCTGCTCCATAGGCTCACGCATGGGCTTGGTTATAGGCTTGGCGGACCGCAATGGCCAGCTGATCGGCGCAGGAGGTGGGCTTGTAGCCGCAGGTGTTGCCCTTGAGATAGCCTTCAATCTGATCCACGGTCATGCCGTTGACCAGCTTGCTGATAGCCTTCAGGTTGCCGTTGCAGCCGCCTATGAATTCTACGTCGGTGACCACATCGTCGTTCAGGTTAAAGTTGATCTGCACGGAGCAGACGCCGTTTGTTCTGTAGGAGTAATCCATATCTGTGATCCTTTCTGCAATTAGATTGTACACAAGATAATATACAGGCAATTGTTTTTCTTGTCAAGTGCGTATTTTTTTACAGAAGTACTTGCATAGAACGGCCGCGTGCGGTATAATCATTCTGACAGGAGCGATCGCTTCTGATCTGAAAGAGGAGGCATATCTATGAGAGATCTGAGAAAGTACGTTGCGGAATTCATTGGCACCTTCGTTCTGGTCCTGGTGGCCTGCGGCACCGCCGTTGCCATCGGCTGCGACGTGCCCGGCGGCTATCTCGCGGTGGCTGCCGCCTTCGGCCTGGTGATCGTGGCCATGGCTTACTCCATCGGCAATATCTCCGGCTGCCACATCAACCCCGCGGTGTCTATCGCCATGCTGGTCAGCAAGAAAATGAACGTCAAGGATTTCCTTGGCTACGTCATCGCCCAGGTGCTCGGCGCTATCGCCGGTGCTGCTATGCTGGGTGTGATCTTCGGCTTTGACTGCGGCTTTGGGGCAAATGCGGTTGCCGACGGCAAAGTTGGTGCCGGCTTCCTGGTGGAAGTGGTTCTGACCTGCATCTTTGTCCTGACCATTCTGGGCGTTACCTCCCGGGAGTCCTTCAGCAAGGTTGCCGGTCTCGTCATCGGCGGCGCGCTGACCCTGGTGCATCTGCTGGGCATTGCCCTTACCGGTACCAGCGTGAACCCTGCACGTTCCCTGGGGCCCGCTCTCTTTGCCGGCGGCAAAGCTTTTGAGCAGATCTGGGTCTTCATCCTGGCTCCCCTGGTGGGCGGCGTGCTGGCTGCTCTGATCTGGAAGTTCCTGGACAAAGAGGAAAACTGATCTTCTCTGCAACGCATTTGTTCTGACAGAAAAAACACCCGCGGTCAGAAGGCCGCGGGTGATTTTTTGTGCGGTAAATTACAGTTCGCAGTTGTTGACGGTGCGGGGGAAGGGGAGCACGTCCCGGATGTTGCCCATGCCGGTGAGGTACATGACGCAGCGCTCAAAGCCCAGGCCGAAGCCCGCGTGCCGGGCGGAACCGTACTTCCGAAGATCCAGGTAGAAGTCGTAGAGCTCCTTCTTCATGCCCAGTTCCTCAATGCGGGAGAGCAGCTTGCCGTAGTCGTCTTCACGCTGACTTCCGCCGATGATCTCGCCGATGCCGGGGACCAGGCAGTCCATAGCGGCCACGGTCTTTCCGTCGGGGTTCAGCTTCATATAGAAGCTCTTAATCTCCTTGGGATAATCGGTGACGAAGACGGGACGCTTGAAAATCTCCTCGGTCAGATAGCGCTCGTGCTCGGTCTGCAGGTCGCTGCCCCAGTGGACGGGGTAGTCGAACTGCTCGTTGTGGGGTTCCAGCAGCTTGATGGCCTCGGTGTAGGTCACCCGGCCAAAGTCGCTGTTGAGAACGTGATGCAGCCGCTCCAGAAGGTCCTTGTCCACAAAGGAGTTGAAGAACTCCATTTCCTCGGGGGCGTTTTCCAGCACATAGGAAATGATGTATTTCAGCATATCTTCTGCCAGCTGCATGTCATCCTGCAAATCAGCAAAAGCAATTTCCGGCTCAATCATCCAGAACTCGGCGGCGTGCCGGGTGGTGTTGGAGTTCTCGGCCCGGAAGGTGGGGCCAAAGGTGTAGATGTTGCGGAAAGCCATGGCGAAGGTTTCGCCGTTGAGCTGGCCGGAGACAGTCAGGTTGGTGGGCTTGTTGAAGAAGTCCTTGGAGTAGTCCACGGAGCCGTCCTCCAGCCGGGGCGGGTTGTTGATATCCAGGGTGGTGACCTGGAACATTTCGCCCGCGCCCTCGCAGTCGGAGCCAGTAATCAGGGGCGTGTGGACATAAACAAAGTCCCGCTCCTGGAAGAACTTGTGGATGGCGTAGGCAATCAGGCTCCGCACGCGGAACACGGCCTGGAAGGTGTTGGTTCTGGGGCGCAGGTGGGTCACGGTGCGCAGATACTCCAGGGTGTGCCGCTTGGGCTGAATGGGGAAGTCTGGGGTAGAGGGCCCCTCCACCGTCACCTTGGAGGCTTGAATCTCAAAGGGCTGTTTGGCGTCGGGGGTCAACTCCAAGGTGCCCTCCACGATCAGCGCGGCGCCGATATTGATCTTGGAGATCTCGGCGAAACCCTCCATCTGATCGGTGATGACCACCTGAACAGGCTGGAAATAGGTCCCGTCGGAGAGCATGAGGAAGCCGAAGGCCTTGGAGGCTCTGCGGTTTCGTACCCAGCCGCCCAGATTCACGGTTTTGCCCGCATAGGCGTCGGTGTTGCGATAGAGCTCCCGAAGAGTGAGTAAGGATTCCATTTTCATTCCAGCTTTCTGTAATATATTTTGCGGGGAATATGCGCTGTATTATAGCACGTTCCCCGCAAGATTGCAACAGGTTAAAATGCAGTTTTTGTTTGTCTGTTTACGCTTTGACTCGGCGAATGACGCCCATGGGGGTCTGCTGATCGTCCTGGCCCAGGGGATTGTCCTTGAGAATCCGTGCGTAAAGCTTCTTATCCAAGCGTTTATTGGAGGCACCCAAAATCTCGCCTTCAAGATCGTTGATGTCCACAATGCAGACGTCATAGCCGATCCGCTCGGCAATCTCTTTTGCCACCTTGTCCGGTTTCAGGGGGCCAAGAACAACATAGTGGTTGTAAGGAGGGATGGTATTGTGACAGGGGCCATCAATGGATTTGGCACGATATCCGACCACGGAATAGAACCAGCCTTTTTTGTGGAATATTTTTTTGCCAATGACGGAAACCGCCGCGGCAAAGAGAATACGGGGGGTACCCGATTCCCGCAGTGCCATTTCCATGGTCTCCGGCATTCCAAGGCCGATGCCGTGGGGGGTTTTGGTGACGTGCTTGCTGAGCTTGACTGCCAACTTCCGGGGATGGATGTCCTCCAGAGGAATGGCCCGCTTCTGGGTGCAGGCCACGCACTTTTCGGAAATAAACAGAACGTCGTCGGGCTCGGAGAGCACGGGCTTGCCGTACTGCTCTGCCACATCGCAGATATTGTCCTTGTCGGTAATCAGGTGGGTGACGATAGGCAGTCTGCGATACTGGACCCCATCGACTTCTATGATCTCGTTTTTGCCCTGATTGGGCTTCAGTTCTTCGCTCATGTTTTTTCTTCTATTTCAGGTTCAATATGGATTTGTAGAAGGGCCAAAGGCCGTGCTTTTCCGGGTAGTGGGGGGCCAACTGTCCCATATCGGAGCCGGGATAATCGTTGCCTTCGATCAGCGCGGGCCCGTCCGGGGTAACGGCAACGTCCCAGCCCACATGCCCGATCTCCGGGACTACCATGGCGGCCTCCTTCGCCAGGGCGACTGCCTCATGGACCATGGGAACCTGATAGCCTTTGAATATGATGCCTGTGTCCGGGTGCTTATCAAAGATGTTGTAATAGTCGTCCGTGGCGTCAGAAACGATTTTGCCGGATTTGGGATCCACCCGAACCATAACGCCGTTCTGACCGGAATTGTCGCAAAAGCTGTCGCCGCGTCCGAACTTTAACGTGATATATGCCAGGTGGACCGTGTCGCCTACCCGATCCGTGACAATTCGCATGGTGTTTACCGACTGGGGATGAGGCCGGGCCATATCCGAGTGCTGGATCAGTTCCTGCTCCAGCACCAGCAGGTTTTTGGACTTTACGTAGTCCAGAAAGGCCGCCGGGGTAGGCAAGTCTGCCACCGCCAGCTTTTCGATGCCGTGTCCGCCGATGCCGCGGTTGGGCTTGGCAAAGATATAGGTCTGATCCTTCAAAAAGTCTTCTAAATCGGCCTCCGTGGCCTTGGAAGCGTCCAGCACTCTCCGATGCAGGAATTTTTCAAACTTGACGTTAAACTGCAGCTTGTCGTCAAACAGGTCTCCAAAGCCGGGTTTGTTCATAATCTCGCAGATCTTCTTGTTGCGGACCCGGGTGACATAGGTGTCACGCTGCTTGCCGTTCATATCGTAAAAGCCGAAAGCGGTGTAGTCATAGTAACCCGCACCGTATTTGAATCCGCAAATCACCATGTCGCAGGCGGTGCGAAGCTTGCTGTGGCCGCTTTTCTGCTTCACAACGTTCAGCAGATTGTTCATTTTCCCAAAGCTCATACCCCGGACAACACGGGTGAGATATTTGATTCCAGGCAAAAGAATCACCTCTGTTTCACGTGTTTCCGCTATTATAGCCACTTTTGTCCGATTTATCAATAGGAAATCCGAATTTTTGACAGGGAATTCGTCGAAAAAAGGAGTCGGACCGGAGAGTCCGACTCCTGACGCCATGTCTGTTATCCGCCCGCCCGGTGGAGAATCATTTCCGCCGCGATAGATATTGCGATTTCCTCCGGGGTTTTGGCCTTGATTTGCAGGCCGATAGGGGCGTGGATCCGGGCGATATCCGCCGGGGAGAAGCCCTCCTCCTGTAAGATTTGGTTTACATAAGCTGTTTTTCGCCTGCTGCCGATGCAGCCAATGTAGGTGGCGGGGGAACGCAGCACCTGCCGCAGGACGGTCAGATCCATAACATGCTCCGGGGTCATGACCACGGCGTAATCCCGGCTTGTGAGGGTGATTCGGCCGGAGATGTTTTCAAAGTCGCCCAGGACCGCCTTTGCCCCGGGGCAGCGATCGTCCCGGGCAAACTCCGGCCTGGGATCGTAGACCGTCACGGGGAAGCCAAGCCCTGTCAGAATCGGCGTCAGCGCCCGTGCAACGTGGCCGCCGCCGAAGAGATAGACCATGTAATTCCGGCTGATGGGTTCCAACAGCCGCAGGCAGCCGTCCTTCTCCAGCAGGGTGGGAGTCCGGGGCAGCCGGGGAGTCTCGCTGTGCAGGTTCGTGTCAGCCAGAAGATTCAGCGCGAACGACCCGTCGGACCGGATGACGGACTCCAGCCAGCGGTCCTGAGACTGTTCCAACGCCTCCGCCAACTGATTCAGGGTTTCCATCAGCCCGGGATTTCCGGGGCAGAGCGGGAAGAAGCCGATGCGGACGACGCCGCCGCAGATCATGCCCGTGGCGTCGGACCCGCCGCTGAAAAGATCATATTCCCGGACCAGAGCCTTTTCGCATTCGGACAGGGTTCTGGCAAATTGGATGGCCTGGAGCTCCACCGCGCCGCCGCCCACGGTGCCGAGAGCTTCGCCGTTTTCAAAGACCGCCATCCGCGCGCCGACGCCCCGGGGGGTGGAGCCCTGGGCGAAGAGGACAACGCACCAGATTACCCGCTGCCCGGCGGAGAGCCGGTTGATTGTTTGTTCCAATAATTGACGCATTTGTGATACCTCAACGTTTCTTTGATTTTTTCAGCAGAGCGCCCAGCACGTCCGTTTTGCTTGTTTTCCCGGAAAAGATCCCGAGGATGGATGGGCTGTGGCAGTACAGGGCCAGCAGAGAAAACACAATCGACAAAATTCCGGCTTCCACATCGCCCTGGATGAACATAAACAGGGTGAAGAAGAGGGGAATCACCGGCCCGGCGATGCAGAGGAACTGGGTGGTGAAGGTTACCAGCATCCCGGCGACGTTTGCCAGCAGGCCCCAGAGAAAGTCGTTAATCACGATAACCGTGGAGGAGGTGGCCACGCCCTTGCCGCCCCGGAAGCCCCGCCAGAAGGGGAAATCGTGGCCCAGGGTGCAGCCCAGGCCGGCGTACATGGTGATGATCCAGCCGCTCTTGTGAAACAGAACGTAGGAAAGCGTCATAGCGGCCAGACACTTGACCAGATCGCCCAGCAGGGTGATGATCCCGGGCCAGAAGCCCAGGGAGGCCATAATGTTTGCCATTCCGGGGTTCCCGGTCTCACCCAGCTCCGAAGCGGGCTTTCCGGCAAATTTCCGTGCCACCACTTCCGCCGTCAAAAAACAGCCGAAGAGATAGCCGATCAACAGACTCAAAATACGACTCAGCATAGGGACCTCCTCTCCAAAGGGCGAATAGTATACGTATACTCTTATCATACCATGGTCCCTGCCGCATTTCAAGATGTGTTTCCGCCCGGGCGATGAAAACGGAATCTCGTCTTGCAATTGGGGGCGCCGACCTGTATAATACGACTGTCAACAATTTACAGAAAGGGAGAATCAAGCTATGAGAAAACTGCTTTCCATCCTTCTGGCGCTGGTCATGCTCCTGGGCCTTCTGCCGGGCGCGGCTTTTGCGGAGTCTTCGGATTCCGTGGACTTCGTGGTGCTCTCCACCACGGACATGCACGGCAAGTGCTGGGATCAAAACGTGCTGACCGACGGCACGGAGTTCAACAATATGCTCCGGGTTTCCACCGGGGTGAGCCAGTACCGGGAGAGCTTCGGCGGGAACCTGCTGCTCATCGACAACGGCGACCTCTACCAGGGCACCCCGGTCTCCGTGGTGCAGTTGGGCAAGATTACCTCCGGCGAGAGCGACCTGCCTCCCGCCATGGCCCTCTGTCTGGGGGATATCGGCTACGACGTTTCTGTCCTGGGCAACCATGAGTTCAACTACCCCTGGACCACCATGAGCAAGGCCTATGACTATCTGGCCTCCCGAGGCGTCCCCATCATCACCGCCAACCTCTACTACGACGGCATAGACGGCGTTCATGAGAGCGGGGAAAACGTCTTCACCCCCTACCTGATCAAGACCTTTGAGCTGAACGGTGTTACCCACAAGATCGGCGTTCTGGGCTTTGAGAACACCGACTGCACCCGCTGGGACGTGCCCGCCAACTATCCCGGCATCGTCTTTGCCCATCCGGATAATCCCCAGCGCTCTATGGCCTGGGAGGCCCAGCGCTATATTCCCATGATGCGGGCCGAGGGCTGCGAGTTCATCATCGTCTCCTACCACTCCGGCACCGGCTCCGCTTCCGGTGAACTGGTCTTTGGCCAGAATACCGAGGGCCAGGTCACTCGCCTGATTGCCGAGTGCGAGGGCATCGATATGGTGATCGCCGGTCACGACCACTCCAACAGCTACTCCAACTCCTTCCTGCCGGACAAGAACGGCGATCCGGTGCTGGTGGTGAACGGCGGCGGAACCCAACTGACCCAGAGTATCTTCACCTTTACCGAAGGCAGCGACGGCAAGCTGCAGTATACCCTGAAGGAAAGCAAAAATCTCAACCTGTCCCAGTTTGGCGTGGACGAGACCCTGAAGGCCAAGATCCAGCCCTACGCGGATATGGCCGTCGAATATGTGAACCAGCCTGCCGGTACCGCCGTAGGCGAGTGGGATACCTCCCACAACTATTTCCTGCAGCAGACCGACACCATGGACCTCATCAACTGCGCCCAGATCGACTACGGCTCCAAGTACATGGCGGACAAGTATGACACGGAAGAGAAAAAAGCCGCCCTCTATGAGGCCACCGGTCTGGATCATATCGAAGTGGATCTGTCCGCCACCTCCGCCGTCACCACCAACAATTACTTCGTCAAACCCGGCGAGATCACCATGAAGACCATCGTGCAGATGTACAAGTACGACAACAACGTGCTCTATCTTCTGCCCCTGACCGGTCAGCAGATCAAGGACGTGCTGGAGCAGAACGCTGCCACCCGCCTCAAGGCTACGGTCCGGGGCGGCGAGGTGGTCTATTCCACCATCGGCGAGGACTTCACAAACCCCGTCTTCGGCGGCCTGAATTTCAGCTATGACATGTACCAGCCCGAGGGCAGCCGGGCCGTCATCGAGGGCTTCTCCAACGGCCGGGAGTTCGCCCTGGATAAGACCTATGTGGTGGCCTGCAACTCCTATCACCTGGGCAATCCCGGCTGCGGCTTCGGCGCCTTCACCACCGAGGATTCCGTCTGGAACCAGAACGACGACCTGGCCGGCGGCAACGTCCAGGAGGTCCTTTTGGAGTACATCCGGGACATGGGCGAAATCAGCACCGAGCCCTTCACCTGGACCTGGAAGCTGGACTACAGCGGCGACCCCACCGCCCCCACGGAGCTGATGGGTGACCTTGCGGCGGAAAAAACCACCGCTGAGGCGCTGAACGCGGGGGACCGGATTGTGCTTTACTACAATGCCGAGGGCACCGTGGTGGGACTGGATCCCGCCGAGGACGATCGCCGTCTCAGCGCGGTGGAAACCACTTCCTTCCGGGACTATATCGCCTTCGACATGAGTGCCGCCGTCTTCACGGTGGCAATCGCGGACGGCGGATCCGGCTATTTCTCTCTGCAAAGCGAGAAGGGTTATCTGACGGCGGGGGAGACCGGCAACAGCCTGGGCTTCTCACAGGACGGCGCTTCGGAGCTGGCCCTGTGGAGTCTCGTCCCCGCAGAGGGCGGCTACCATATCATGAACGTGGGCGCGGCCTACAACGGCAATCACAATCAGGCCCTGGAGTGGTACTCCGGCTTCACCACCTATGGAGTCCAGGACAATGAGAAGTACCTGTTCAGCCTCTACAAGGTTGTGGAGACCGCCAAATGGGTGGGCGAGCTGGGGGATGAAGGCCCCTATGTGATTTACTTCAACGATGAAAATCTCTGTGTGGGCGACACCGAGAACAGCGGCGGCCTGGGCGGCGTCACGAATACCGTTTCCGGCGATTTCCTGATTCTGCCAGCCGCGGAGCATACCCTGATCGTCACTGCCATAGTTGACAGCCAGGGCCGGATCGACTTCGTCACCGAGGACGGCAAGCACCTGACTTCCCAGCCCACGGGCAACGGCCTTCTGCTCACCGACGAGCCTGCCGACAACAATTGTAGCCTTTGGACCCTGGGCCCCGTTCCCGGCGGCTTCCATGTGATGAACGTGGGCGCGGCCTACAACGGCAGCCACAATCAGGCTCTGGAATACTATGGCGGCAAATTCACCACCTATGGCGTCAAGGACACTGGCGCCTACCTGTTCAATTTCTACCGGCTGGACGGGGCGGAGAAGCCGGCCAATCCCTTTACAGATGTGAAGGAGGGGCAGTGGTACTACGACGCGGTGCTCTGGGCCTACTACCATGCGCCTCAGATTACCTCCGGCACCGGCGAGGGAAAGTTCTCGCCCAAGACCACCTGCACCCGGGCCCAGATCGTGACCTATCTGTGGCACGCCCTGGGGGACCCGGAGCCTGCGGAAGGGGAGAACCCCTTCACCGACGTGAAGCCGAAGGATTATTACTACAAGGCTGTCCTCTGGGCGGTGCAGAACGGCATCACAGCCGGTACCGGCCCGGATCAGTTCTCCCCGAAGGATCCCTGCACCCGCTGCCAGATTATGACCTACCTCTGGCACGCTCTGGGGGATCCCGAACCGGAGTCCACGGACAATCCCTTCCTGGACGTGAAGGAAAAGCACTACTATTACAAGGCGGTCCTCTGGGCCGTGGAGAACGGCATCACCGGCGGTACGGGCGACGGGAAATTCTCTCCCAACAAGACCTGCTCCCGGGCGGAAACAGTGACCTTCCTCTGGAAAGCGCTGCAAAGCTGATTGCCCAAATACGATTCGGACCGGCCTCCGCTTTTTGCGGAGGCCGGTCTTTGCACCGATCCAATGCGCATTCCGCAAAAAATGCGTATACCGGTGGTCCTGTCCGGTTTCGGAACCTGATACTAGACTTCGTTAAAATGCTTTAAAAGCATTTTATAGCGCCAACGGCGCGTCGAAGTCTGTATGAGACGGCTTTTCAGCGCTTTACGCTGAAAAGGCTGTGTGCAGCGCAGCAAAATTCAATGAAAGAATTTAATTGTATTTTAGTGTGAAAAGGGAGGAAACCAAGAAAACAATTGCAAAGTGTTCCGTTAAGCTGTATAATATTACTGTAAAGTGGTTTCTTTCCGCACCATCAGATAAGCTGTGAAAATACGGAAAGGTGGGAGTGAAATGCGCCCAATCGGGAAGAATGTTTCTGCGCTGTTGAATGAGAAATCCCGCGCGCCGCTTTCCTATCGGCATCTGCGAATCCTTGGCTGGTTGTTTATCGCGGTTTCACAGGTCAGCGTCGTGCTGGAATTGGCCTCTTTTTTGGGCCTGCCTGTTGGAAACTACGAAAAATGGTCTACGCTGTGCTATGAGCTTGGTGTGATAGCAGTTCCGCTGTTTTTACTGGCTAATTTTGCGGTGATTCTGAACGGCAGCAAAAAATATACAAGTCTGCTTGCAATGTACGCCGGATTCTGCGCCGCTTTCTTCTTCGCATATTTCTTCGTGGTGGAGCACTACCTTTCCGGGCTTATGAACGCTGCCGCGTCGGCGGGGACCTTCCCCCGAGAGAATCTGGAATCACTCTTGCGCAGCTTTTCACCTTCCGGATTCATCGCATTTAACGTGTTTCTGGATCTGTCCCTCTGCACCGCCTTCAGCTACTTCGTTCTGGGGCAGCCTGGACTGTTCCGGGGGAAAAAGCTTCGATACTTCCGGGCCCTTGCTGTGCTGCCAGTTCTTTACGAGGCTGCGGGCATCCTTTTGAAGGCGCTTTCCAGCATGGGGCGCATCATCATGCCGGTTTACCTGTTCCCGCTGCTGCCCACCAAGCCACCCATGATGTTTGTGCTGTTTGTGGGTTTGGTTTTGATGATTAAGTTTCGGGAATGCCAATATGAACAAAAGGGAGAGACCACAGAGCAGAGCGAGGAATCGCTCCGCAAATATGTGAATACGCAGCGGTTTTCTCTTGCATTGATGGGCTTGATGATTGTTGCGGCGCTTCTTGACATCCTGCTGGAGCGTGTTCTTCCCCACGCAATCGTCGGCACGTTCCCGGCCGGCGGGGAAGTGGAGCCCCTTACAGCGGCGGTAAACACGGTTAAGGCCTGCGGCTTCGGGGACGCGACCATGCTTCTGTTCCTTGCCCCGTTTTCCCTGCTGATCTCTTTCTCCAAGCGTTATGAGAAGACCATGGTGGACATGTTTGTTCCCCTGTTCGGCATGGCACTGATCGTCTACGTCTATTTCGAAGGCGTGTTTCAGATTCTTCGCGGAATAATGATGAGCAGCTGGTAACGCGGTTTTCTCCAGGCAGGCAAAGGACGTTATAGGTTTGGTGAACAAGATGAAACAATTTACATCGGTAAAACGGAGACATTTTTTTCAGTATGCCGACACGGCATGTACGGTAGTCGGTCTTATGCTCAGCCTGCAGATTTCTCTGGATGCGTCCAAAACGGTTTTGATGTGGAACGGTATCCTGATGCTTGCTGCCCTTGCCGCGTCAAGAGTTTTTGAGGCATTGTTCAAAAAAGGGCAGATCAGTAAGGCTGCATTTGCGAAGGAACTGTGTTTTGCAGGGGCATATCTGCTTTGCGCGCTGCTCTTCGCTGTGCTTCGGGACACGCAGCTGCGGCTTCAGATCTCGATTGCCGTATTCTTTGGCGTTGTGATTGTAAACCGTGTGTTCGCCCTGAATGCCCAGCCGAAAACCCTCCGAAAGATGATCGTAAACGGGGCCCTGATTCTGCTGGTCGTGGTTTTTCTTGGCTTCCTGTTTCTCGACGATGAAGCAGGCATGTTCCTCTTTCTGTTCTTCTCCTTCCCGATTACGGTAAAAGCATTGTTTCACATCATCGGTATTTCCTTTTCCCGGATCAATCCGGAAGCGTTGCGGAAAATCATTCGAAAAACCTATGTCACGCAGATTTTATTTGGGCAGCTGCTTTTGATTGTGTCCTGCGCTGCCTATTTCAAGGCGATGGAGCCGGGTTTTGAAACCTATCTCGACGCGCTGTGGTACTGCTTTGCAGTTGTTACGACCATCGGCTTTGGCGATTATACGGTTGCCATGCCCTTTTCCCGGTTTTTGACTGTCGTGCTGGGAATTTACGGCATCATTGTTGTTGCCCTGATTACCTCGGTGATCGTGAACTTCTATGGAGAGGTCAAGGACGAGAAGGAAGACGACGAAGAATCGGACCATTAGGGTATGGCATTATGACGCTATGACGCATAATATGTTGCGGTTTATAGATACTTAGCATCTTGTGGAGTACAAGAACTGCCTGCGTAACTGTGTTTGCATTCTATCATCGGATGGCTTGCCCTATAGTGTGGGGCAAAGCTGGAAAGTCCCATATTGTATGGCAAAGCTCGAAATGCGCTGTAAGCACAAAAACGCCATCTTGGATTTCCTCCAAGATGGCGTTTTTGTAATGGTATCAGAGCATTCCCTTCCCGGCAAAACCGCCGTTGGAAAAGAAGTTGTTCGTCTGCATACCCTTTGGTGGACCTTAGGGGGATCGAACCCCTGACCTCAAGATTGCGAACCTTGCGCTCTCCCAGCTGAGCTAAAGGCCCATGCAGGGAGTATTGTAGCACAGCCGGGGCAAAAATGCAACTGTTTTTTTTGGCGGGGTAAAAAATCTCTTCAGCGCGGTGAAAAGCGGATTACCTCCCAGAATAAAACTCCGTTTTCGTCCGATTGGCTTGAATGAGGACAGAACTCTGATTGAACGCCCGAATGAGGTCATCCGAGGCCGCGTGAACCTTTTCTGCAGTGGTGTCGCTGAGCAGAATCACCACGGTGTATTCGTGATCGACCGTTCCGTTTTCATTCGTCCAGCCTCCGTTGGCGTCCTGAATGGTAAAGCCTTCGAAATGCTTTGTCAGAACCTCGTCCACCTTTGCTTTAACGGCTTCCGGGGTGCCATAGGGCTCATAGCTGTCCTTGTCGTTTGTACCGAGATAGATAACGTACTGCACGTCGTAGGCTTCCTGCTCCGCCTGCTTTGGCACACGCATCAGATTAAACACAGACAGGCCCAGGGCAATCAGAGCCAGAATCAAGGCAATTATACCCAACTTCTTTGACATGGCGTTCTCCTCCTTTTGAGTGATACTGCAATTATACAGCGAAAGGAGAAACATTTCAAGATCTTACGCATAAACGACAAAAAGACTTCGCCCCGGCCAATGAAGAAAGAACCCGTTGACTTTGCCCGCGATTTCCGGTAAAATGAAACGGATACCAGCGGGGGCGGAAGAACAACATTTCGTGATTTTTCTCCCGCAGTTCAACGAGGTGATTGGAATGCGTACCTGTATTCTCTCTTTCAGCTCCAGACCAAATGGGAACTGCGCCCAAATCGGGAAACTGATTCACCGTCTGTCAGAGGATGCGGTCCTGTTCGACTTTTCCTGCTTTCAGCTCCAGGGCTGCGGCGCATGCGGGTACGAGTGCTTTTCGTCCGGCGACAAATGCCCCTGCCGTTCCGACAGGGAGGCAGAACTTTTGGAAGCTGTGACCAGCAGCGATCTGACGTACTTTGTGATTCCCAATTACTGTGATTATCCCTGCTCCAACTTCTTCATCTTCAACGAAAGAAGCCAGTGCTGGTTCCAGGGCCGTCCTGATCTGTTGGAGCGCTATGAAAAGGTTCCAAAGCGGGCGGTCGTGATCAGCAACACTGACGAGGAAAACTTCCGAAAGGCGCTGTCCTATCAATCCGACGAAGCAGTGGAAATCCTGTTTTTATCCGCGAAGCAGTACGGGAAAAGCAGCATCAAAGGAGATCTGCTGAGCGATGAACGAGTCGTGAAGGTTATTACCGAGTTCGTTCATAAACAGTAAGGCGTTTCCGATTCCGGCAAAAACAGCCCGAGGGCTGTTTTTTGCTGTAATCAGAGAGAAAACAGAAAAGACAGGAACAATTCCGCGGTGATTGGCGCCAGTTTGTCGGGATAGGTATAAGTCTCCGTATGCAAAGGCGGCGTATCGAGCCCGGCGCCCACACCGAAGAAGCAGGCCGGAATATGCTGCCCGTAGTGCCCAAAATCCTCGGACCAGCGGAAGGGGACGTCCAGATATTTGTACGGTAGTCCGTTTACACGGCAGGCGGCTTCCAGAGCGTCTTGCAGATCGTCGTCATTTTCCGTGGCCGGGAAGAGGTCCTCCCGATCTGCTGTGAAGCGGAGTCCGTCCGCGACCGCCGCGCTTCGCACCGCTTCGTCTGCCCGGGTGTTCAGCTCCTTGAAAGCGGCCGCTGTCTCCGCTCGAAGCGTTACCCATAAGCGGCCCTCCGAGGCGGCTACGCCGAAGGCCCGCTCGCCGGTTTTCATGCCCACGACGGTGGCCAGGGTCATGCATCCGTACTTTTCCGCGGTCTGGGCGGCGATGGCGGGAAGCTCCAGGGCTAGGCGGGCCACAGCGGCGGAGGGATTGACGCCGTTTTCGGGGTAGGCCGCGTGAGTCGGGCTTCCGGTCAGATGCACGTCCAGGCCGCAGGAGGCGCAGGCGAAGGTTCCCCGTCGAAAGAGAACGGTGCCCAGGGGCTCCCCGGGGATGTTGTGACAACCGATGATCCGGGCGTTTTCTCCGGTTAGCCCCTCCAAGGCGAACAATTCACAGCAATCCGCCCCGCCCGCCCCGGTCTCCTCGGCGTGCTGAAACAGAAGAATCACGTTCTTTCTGACGGTTACGCCCTCCAGCAGCAGAGCCAGACCCAGCAGGGCCGCCGTGTGGCCGTCGTGGCCGCAGAGGTGCCGGGGACCATGGGGGGTGGGCACCGCGTCGTGATCCGCCCGGACCACGATGGTTTTCTCCGCTCCTTCGTCGTGTTTTGCGTAAAGCCAGGAGCCCCGGTCGATAACTTGCAGGGAGCAGTGCTCCCGCAAAAAGTCCTTGATATACGCCCGGGTCCGCAGCTCTTGTCCGGAGAGCTCCGCGCAGGCGGACAGACTGCGCCGTGCCTCGATCATACGTTCTTTGATTTCCTGCTCCATGGAAGACTGCCTCCTTGCGGTGGAATGAATCATCTCCGCAGTATTATAACGCTGTGAAAAGGACAAATCAAGCGGAACCGACACAATCAAATTGAACTCGCAAAAAACTATGAATTTTTCCGTAAAATCCCGGATTCCAAGCTTGCAATATAACTACGGTTCTGCTATAATATAGTGAATTTCTATGAGTAGGAGTCTATCTGTGTATCTCAAATCACTTGATCTTCAGGGGTTCAAGAGCTTCCCGGACAAAATCCGGCTCCAGTTCGACGGCGCCATCACAGCCATTGTGGGCCCCAACGGCTCCGGCAAATCCAATATCTCCGACGCCATTCGCTGGGTCATGGGCGAGCAGAGCTCCAAGTCTCTCCGGGGCGTCAAGATGGAGGACGTGATCTTTGGCGGCACGCTCAAAAGGCCCCAGCTGGGCTTTGCGGAAGCGAGCCTGGTCTTTGACAACGCGGACCGGTATTTCGCCATCGACAGCGACGAGGTCATGGTCACCCGCCGATTCTATCGGTCCGGCGAAAATGAATTCTATATCAACAAGCAATCCGTCCGCCTCCGGGACGTGAACGAGCTGTTCATGGACACCGGCCTTGGCAAGGAGGGCTATTCCAACATTTCCCAGGGACGGATCGACGAGATCCTCTCCGTCAAGAGTACGGACCGCCGGGAGATATTCGAGGAAGCGGCGGGCATCTCCAAATATCGCCACCGCAAGGAGGAGACAGAGCGCCGTCTGGAGCGTACGGAGGATAATCTGCTTCGTATTAACGACAAGATCTCCGAGCTTGAGCTCCAGGTGGGTCCTCTGCGGGAGCAGTCCGAGAAGGCCAAGAAATATCTGGCCCTGCGGGACGAGCTCAAGGGGCAGGAGGTCGCCCTCTGGCTCCACAGCCTGGAAAGCCTTGCCGCCGCCGCAAAAAAAGCGGAGGAGGACTATAACGCCGCAGCCTTTATTCTGAACCAGGAGCATGAAAACCTGGAGGCGCTGTACCGGCGATCCGAGACCCTGAACGCGGAGCTCCGGGATCGGGACGCGGAGACTGAAACCCGGCGGGAGCGCATTTCCGAGGCGGAAGCCGAGCTCCAGCGTATCGCCGGACGGACCGACGTGCTGGAAGGGGAGAAGCGCAACGCCGCGGAAAACCTGACCAGACTGCGCCAGGAACTCTCCGATGAGGACGGCCGCCGCGGCGACCTGCGGAGCCAGATTCAGGAGCGTCGGGAGCGCCTGGGCGCCATCGATCTTGAGACACGGGATCTGGAGCTGCGCCTGGCGGAGATTCGCAAAGAGCTGGATGAGTTGACTGCTTCCTCCGAGGGCATGAATCGCAGCTATCTGGAGCTGCGCAACCGCCACGCCGCCTGCGTGGCCGATCTGGCCGCCAAGCGAGCGGATATTGCCGCTCTGGTAGAGTCGCTGGACCGAAGCCGGGAGCGGGAACGGGAGCTCTGCGCCGACCGGGATGCCTCCTTGCGCAGAAAAGCGGAAACTGAGGAAAAGCTTTCCGCCTGCCGCAAGGCTTTAGCCCAGGCCAGAGAAGAGGCGGAGGGCTGCAAAAATTCTCTGGCCGGATACGCCCTTCGGCAGAAGGCCCGGGAGGAAAAGGCCGAGCAGCTTCGGCAGGAGCTGCAGGACTGCGGGGTCCGGTTGGACACCGCCAATTCCCGGCTGCATCTCTTCCGGGAGATGGAACGGGAATATGAGGGCTTTTCCAAGGCCGTCAAATTTGTAATGCAGCAGGCGGAGGCCGGCAGTCTGCGGAATATCCACGGACCTGTCTCCCGCCTGATTCAAACGGATGATCGCTTCTCCGTGGCAATGGAGATTGCTCTTGGCAGCGCCATGCAGCACGTGGTGGTCTCCGCCGAGGAGGATGCCAAGCAGGCCATTCAGCAGCTCAAGCTGCGGGACGTGGGCCGGGCTACCTTCCTGCCCATTTCCGCCATGGAGAGCCGTGCCCTCCAGGAAAAGGGCGTGGAGGACTGCCGGGGCTTTGTAGGGATTGCTTCCGCCCTGGTCCGCTGCGAGGATCGCTACCGCCCGGTGGTGGAAAACCTCCTGGGGCGTACCGTCATCACGGAAACCCTGGACGACGCCATCGCCATGGCCCGCCGCTTCAAGAACCGCTTCAAAATCGTCACCCTGGACGGCCAGGTCATGAACGCCGGCGGCTCCATGACCGGCGGCAGCGTCAGCAAGTCCGCGGGCGTGCTTTCCCGGGCCAATGAGATCAGCCGTCTGGAAGCTCAAATCACCAAGCTGTCCGCCCAGAAAGAGGATTTGGCCCGGCAGAGCGCCGAGGCCAACCGGCAGCGGGACCTGGTGGGCTTTGAGCAGACCACGATCCAGGGGAAGCTGCGTGAATTTGAGGATCAGATTCTGCGCCTGGAGGGCGAGGAAAAGCAATACAGCGTACTCTATGACGCCATTTGCCAGGCGGGCGCCGGCAATCAGCGGGAAATCGACGGCCTTGCCGCCCGGATTGGCACCGACGAACGCCGTCGGGACGCCTTGAAGCGGGACTGTGAGACCCTGGAGGCCAGGGAGACCGAACTGAACGCTTCCATCGACGCCCTTTCCGTGGACCAGAACGCCCTGAGCCAGGAGGGAAGCGGTCTGACCGACGAGCTTACCGAAAAGAAAATGGCTGTAGCCGGGCTGAACGCCGAAAAGCTTACCGCCATGGAGAATCTGCGCCGTCTGGAAGAGCTGGCAGCGGCGATGGAGGGAGACCGGAGCCAGAAGCAGGAGCTGATTGATGATCTGGAGGTCCAGATGCGGACCCTGGAGGAGCGGATTGCGGAAAATAGAAATGCGCTCAGCGATCAGACAGCCAAAACCGAGGTTCTGCGCACGGCCCATCGGGAGGCCCTGGACCACCGGAACGAGCTGGAAGCCCAGCGCACCGCTGCCGACCGGGACGCCCAGCAGAAGAATAAGGACATCATCGATCTGGAACGGGAATGCGCCCGTCTCGAGGCGAAGAAAAATACTTCTCATCTGGAAGAGAAGCAGATTGTGGACAAGCTCTGGGATACCTACGAGCTGACGCCCTCCACCGCGCCGGCCCAGGCAGCCGTTCTGGAATCCGTGGCCGCGGCCAATCGCAAGGCGGCGGAGCTGCGCCGGAAGCTTCACGGCCTCGGCACCCCGAACCTGGGAGCCATTGAGGAATTCGAGCGGGTCAATGAACGCTACACCTACCTCTCCGGCCAGCGGGACGACGTGCTGCAGTCCAAGCGGGATCTGGAGGGCATCATCCGGGACATCACCAAGCAGATGACCGAGATTTTCGTGGGCGAGTTTACGCGGATTAACCGCTATTTCGGCGAGACCTTTGTGGAGATGTTCGGCGGCGGACGGGCTTCCCTGGAGCTGGAGGATCCCAACGATCCCCTGGCCTGCGGCATTGAAATCAAGGTCCAGCCTCCCGGCAAGCAGCTGAAAACCATCACCCTGCTGTCCGGCGGAGAGAAGGCCTTCGTGGCCATCGCCCTGTACTTTGCCATTCTGAAGGTCCGTCCTACGCCCTTCTGTATGCTGGACGAGATCGACGCAGCCCTGGACGACCGGAACGTGGAGCGTTTCTCCAACTATCTGCGTCAGCTCTGCGCCAAGACCCAGTTCATCGTCATCACCCACCGCCGGGGCACCATGGAGGAAGCGGACGCCCTCTTCGGCGTCACCATGCAGGAGCAGGGCGTGTCCAAGATCCTGCACCTGAACCTGGACGAGCTGGAAAAAGAGCTTGGCCTGAATCAACAATAATCACCTGTGAGGTTTGAAATATGGGATTTTTTGAAAAGATCAAAAAGGGACTTACCAAAACAAGAACTGCCCTCAGCGGACTCTTTGCCGGCGAATACGAGGTAGACGACGAGTTCTATGACGAGCTGGAAGAACGACTGATCCTGGCCGATTTGGGCGTGGACATCGCCTCCCGGGCTGTGGAGCAGCTGCGAACCGCCGCCTATGAGAAAATGCTGACCACCCCCGCCAAGGTGCGGGACGCCCTGGCGGACATTTTGACAGACATTCTGAACGTGGGCGACCCTGCGCTGAACATCGGCACAAAGCCCTCCGTGATTCTGGTGATCGGCGTCAACGGCGTGGGCAAGACCACCACCATCGGCAAGCTGGCCAATCAGCTGGCGGAGGCGGGCAAGCGGGTCCTGCTCTGCGCCGGCGATACCTTCCGGGCCGCCGCCGCGGACCAGCTGGAAATCTGGGCCAACCGGGCAAGCGTAGAGCTGGTCCGGCAGCATGAGGGGGCGGATCCTGCCTCTGTGGTCTTTGACGGTATTTCCGCCGCCAAGGCCAGGAACGTGGACGTCATCATCATTGATACAGCCGGACGCCTCCACAACAAGGCAAACCTGATGAACGAACTGGGCAAGATCAACCGGGTCATTGACCGGGAGCTGCCGAACGCCTGCAAGGAGGTTCTGCTGGTTCTGGACGGCACTACCGGACAGAACGGCCTGACGCAGGCCCGCCAGTTCCAGCAGATCGCCGGGGTCACCGGCATCGTCCTGACCAAGCTGGACGGCACTGCCAAGGGCGGCATCGTCATCGCCGTGGCGGACAGCCTGCAGATCCCTGTCAAGTACATCGGCGTGGGCGAGGGCATCGACGATCTCATGCCCTTCCAAAGCCGCGAATTTGTGGAAGCGTTGATTTGAGGGAATGGATATGATTCGGATCGACGGACGAAAGCTCGACCAGCTTCGGCCAGTGAAGCTTACTCCAAACTTTACAAAATTTGCCGAGGGCTCCTGCCTGATTGAAATGGGCAACACGGTGGTCCTATGCAACGCCTCTGTGGAGGACAAGGTTCCGCCCCACGTGAAGCAGGGCGGCTGGATCACTGCGGAGTATTCCATGCTGCCCCGGGCCAACCGGGAGCGGTCCAAACGGGACATTTCCAAGCTGAAGCTCTCCTCCCGGAGCGCGGAGATTCAGCGGCTGATCGGCCGCAGTCTCCGCAGCGCGGCGAATCTCGCTGCCCTGGGGGAGCGGACCATCACCATTGACTGCGACGTGCTCCAGGGCGACGGCGGCACCAGGACGGCTTCCGTCACCGGCGGCTTCCTGGCCCTTGCCCTGGCCCTACAGCGGCTGGTGGAACGGGGAGAGCTGGATCATATTCCGCTGTTGGACTATGTGAGCGGCGTCTCCGCCGGAATCGTGGACAACACGCCCATGCTGGACCTCTGCTACGAGGAGGACAGCAGCGCCATGGTGGATATGAACTGCGTTATGACCGCTGACGGCCGGATCATCGAGCTCCAGGGCACCGGCGAAGCCAGACCCTTTACCCGGGAGGAACAGAGCGTCCTGCTGGATCTGTGCCGGAAGGGAAACGAGGAGCTCTGTGAAATGCTCAGGAGGTATGTGCGTCTATGAAGGTCGTCCTTGCTTCCCAGAACCGTCACAAGCTGGCGGAGATACAGGCAATCCTGGCCCAATATGATATGGAGCTGGTGCTCCAGTCCGACCTGGGCGTCCATGTGGATGTGGACGAAACCGGCGCCACCTTTGAGGAAAACTCCCTGCTCAAAGCCAAAGCTGTCATGGAGGCCGCCAGAATGCCCGCCATCGCGGATGATTCCGGCCTCTGCGTAGACGTGCTGGGGGGTGCCCCGGGCATCTATTCCGCCCGCTACGGGGCTCCGGACTGCGTCACCGACCGGGATCGGCTGAACTATCTGCTGAAAAATATGCGGGGCATCCGCTCCGAGGAGCGTACCGCCCGCTTTGTGTGTGTCATTACCCTGCTGTATCCCGACGGCCGCAAGCTGGTGGCCCGGGGGAGCTGCGAGGGCATGATCGCTTTTGAGCCCAGCGGGGAGGACGGCTTCGGCTACGATCCCGTCTTCTACATTCCCAGCCAGGGCTGCACCTTTGCCCAAATGGGGGCGGAACGAAAGAACAAGATTTCCCACCGCGCGAACGCATTGCTTCGACTGGAGCAGATGTTGGAGGAAAACAAATGATTACGAGTAAACAGCGGGCGGAGCTCCGCGCCAAGGCCAACGAGCTGGAAACCACCCTGATGGTGGGCAAGGAGGGCGTTACGGACGCTCTGGTGGAGGAACTGGATCGGCAGCTGGAAGCCAGGGAACTGGTGAAGGGCAAGGTCCTGGAAACCGCTTTGATGTCCGCCCGGGAGGTCAGCGATCAGCTCTGCGAGGCCCTGCATGCCGAGGGAATCCAATGCGTGGGCAACAAGTTTGTTGTCTGGCGGCATTCCGAGACCCTTGCGAAGAAGACCGGAACCGCCAAGGCCAAGATCAAGGTCAATCCCGTCCGGGCCGGCGCCCAGAGACACAGAGCTGCCGCCAAGGCTGAGCGGGAGCGCAAAAACGAATATTTCAAGCAGACGGCCATTGAGCTTGCCAAGCAGCGCCGCCGCGCGGAACAGGACGGCGAGAAATGAGGATCGGCGTCTACGGAGGCAGCTTCAATCCGCCCCACACCGGCCATGCGCTGGCCGCGTCGGAGCTGATTAAGAACCTGAACCTGGACCGTCTTCTGATTGTACCCGCCGCCGACCCGCCCCACAAGACTCTGCCAGCCGGCTCTCCCACGCCGGAGCAGCGGCTGGCACTCTGCCGGGCCGCCTTCGGCGGGATTGCCGGGGCCCAGATCTGCGATCTGGAGATCCGCCGGGAAGGGAAGAGCTACACCGTGGATACGCTTGCGGCTCTGCGGGAGCAGTACCCGGATGATGAACTGATTCTGGTCATGGGGACGGATATGTTCCTGTCCTTTTCCACCTGGCGGGAGCCGGAACGGATCCTTTCCCTGGCTGCCCTGGCGGTGATGCGCCGGGACGACAGGACTGAGACATGGGAAAGCGTTGTCCGGGAGGCGGAGCGCCTGCGGCGGGAGCTTGGAGCGAAAGTGATTGCCGTGGAGAACCGCTGCGAGCAGATTTCCTCTACCGCGGTCCGCCGCCTGCTGGCCTTCCATGCGCCGGATTGCCTGAATCCGGGCGCCTTGGATATGATTCTGGAGCATGGCTGGTATCTCACGGGTTCAGAGCTGAAAGGCCTGCCTTATTCGAGACTGGAAGAGGTATCCCTCTCTTTGCACGACGAGGGCAGAAGGCCCCACGTGCTGGGAACTGCCGATACGGCGGCCACTCTGGCGGAGCGCTGGGGCGCGGACCCGGATACGGCCCGCCGCGCCGGAATCCTGCACGACATTACCAAAGCGCTTTCCGGAAAGGAACAGTTGCATCTGTGCCGCAGATATGATATGATGCTTACCACCCTCCAGCGGGAAAATCCCAAGCTTCTTCACGCCAAGACCGGCGCGGTTGTGGCCCGGGAGGTATTCGGAGAGCCGGAGGAAATTGTCAACGCGATCTGGTGGCACACCACCGGGCGGGCAGAAATGACTCTGCTGGAGAAAATCATCTATATTGCCGACTATATGGAGCCCAATCGTCGATTTGACGGGGTGGAGATTTTGCGGGAGCTGGTCTGGAAGGATCTGGACGCCGCCGTGTTTCACGGCCTGGATCAGGCAGTCGCTCATGTTCGCAAGCAGGGTATGCCCCTGGATTCCGACTCCCTTTCCGCCTGGAATTACTACCGAAACCAAACCGAGAGGAGACTAAGCTTGTGAATCTCTTTGAAAATGATACAGAAAACGTGGCTGATGAGCTGGATTCGGAAAACATGAAGCAGGCTGAAATGCCCGAAATTGAAACGGACGCCCTCCTGAAAAAATTGGAAGAAGTACTCGAAATCACAGACAGCGAGAAGCCTGACACCGCCGCCTCCACGGAGGAAAGCGCGGAGAAGGCTCCTGCGGAGCAGAAGAACGAGAAGCCCGCTTTACAGGAAAAACCTTCGTCCTTCCAGGATGAAACGATTCCCGCGGCATCTTTCGTCCCGAAGGCAAGGCCCGCGGCAAACGCCGGGCAGGAGCCTACCGCCCGATTCTCTATGGACACTGTGGACGATGAGAATCTGATCGCGGAGCTCCACGCGCTGATCGGAGATCCGGTCAAGCCAAAGCCCGCCGCGGGCCGGTCCAACTCTCCCGCTTCGGTCACGCCCGCGCCTCGCACAGCCCCCGCACCCCGGCCTGTTGCCCGCATCACCCCGGACGCGCTGAAGGACGTACCGGAGGACTATGAGGACGTGGCGGAGGCGGATACGCTGGGTGTCCCCGGCTGGCTCAAAGGCCTGTTTATACTGCTGATCTCTCTGCTGTTGGGTGCGATGACCTTCTACGCGGTGGCGTCCGACGTCATCGGCGAGATTTTCTGATCCCAAAACGAACTTCAATGGAAGGAATGATATTATGAATACAAAGGAAATCGCCCTCGCCGCCGCCAAGGCGATGGAGGAAAAGAAAGGCGTCGGCATTAAGCTTCTGGAGGTCACCGAGGTTACCACGCTGGCGGAGTACTTTCTGATCTGCACCGGCACGTCCAATACCCATGTCAATACCCTGTGCGACGCTGTGGAAGAGGCCGTAGAGGCCTGCGGCGAAGCCCTGCTGCACCGGGAAGGCCATCGGAGCGGGACCTGGGTTTTGCTGGATTTCGGCTCCCTGGTCTGCCACGTCTTCACTGACGAGACTCGCCAGTTCTATGATCTGGAGCGGATGTGGAACGACGCAAAACCGGTACCTCTGGAGGATTGATTCATGAAATACGACTATACCGCTATTGAATCCAAGTGGCAGAAATACTGGATTGAAAACAAAACCTACCGCACCGAGGACCTGAGCGACAAGCCCAAGTTCTACGGCCTGATCGAGTTCCCCTTCCCCTCGGGGCAGGGCCTCCACGTGGGCCACGCCCGGCCCTACACCGCTATGGACGTGATCGCCCGCAAGAAGCGGATGGAGGGTTACCACGTGCTTTTCCCCATGGGCTATGACGCCTTCGGCCTGCCCACGGAGAACTATGCCATCAAGAATCACGTCCATCCGCGCGCGGTCACCGAGCGCAACGTGCGCGTCTTCCGCAGCCAGCTCCAGCAGCTCGGCTACAGCTTCGACTGGGATCGCGAGGTCAACACCACCGACCCCAAGTATTACAAGTGGACGCAGTGGATCTTCCTGCAGTTGTTCAAAAAGGGCCTGGCCTATAAGACTCAGATGCCCGTCAACTGGTGCACCTCCTGCAAGTGCGTGCTGGCGAACGAAGAGGTCGTCGAAGGCGTCTGCGAGCGCTGCGGCGCTCCGGTCATCCGCAAAGAGCAGAGCCAGTGGATGATGCGCATTACCGCCTACGCCGATCGGCTCATTGACGATCTGGTGGACGTGGACTTTCCAGAGCGAGTCAAGGCACAGCAGATCAACTGGATCGGCCGTTCCTACGGCGCGCAGGTGAAGTTTGCCACCACTCTGGGCGACGACATCACTGTCTACACCACCCGGCCGGACACCCTCTTCGGCGCCACCTACATGGTCCTCTCTCCGGAGCACGCTCTGGTGAAGAAGTGGATGGACAAGCTGACTAATCCCGAGGAGGTCAAGGCCTATCAGGCTGTGGCCGCCTCCAAGTCTGACATGGAGCGCACCGAGCTGAACAAAGACAAGACCGGCGTTTGCCTGGGCGGCGTAAAGGGCATTAACCCCGTCAACGGCCAGGAGATCCCCATCTTTATTTCCGACTACGTCCTGGCCACCTACGGCACCGGCGCCATTATGGCTGTTCCGGCCCATGACACCCGTGACTGGGAGTTTGCCAAGAAATTCGGCCTGCCCATCGTGGAGGTCATCGCCGGAGGCAACGTAGAGGAGGCCGCCTTCACCGACGTAGCCACCGGTACTCTGGTCAACTCCGACTTCCTGAACGGCCTGTCCGTGGCCGACGCCAAGAAGGCCATCATTGATTGGATGACGGAGCGGGGAATCGGCGAAGCCAAGAAGAATTTTAAGCTGCGTGACTGGGTTTTTGCCCGGCAGCGCTACTGGGGCGAGCCCATCCCCATCATCCACTGCCCCAAGTGCGGCATGGTTCCCATGGACGAGAAGGAGCTGCCGCTGCTGCTGCCGGAGGTGGAGAGCTATGAGCTCACCGATGACGGCGAGAGCCCCCTGGCTTCCATCCCCGAGTGGGTCAACGTGTCCTGCCCCCAGTGCGGCGGTCCCGCCCGCCGGGAGACCGATACCATGCCCCAGTGGGCCGGCTCCAACTGGTACTACCTGCGCTATACCGATCCCCACAACGACAACGCCCTGGCCTCCAGGGAGGCGCTGGAGCGCTGGACCCCTGTGGACTGGTACAACGGCGGCATGGAGCATACCACCCTGCACCTGCTCTACTCCCGCTTCTGGCACAAGTTCCTCTATGACATCGGTGTGGTTCCCACCCGGGAGCCCTACGCCAAGCGGACCAGCCACGGCATGATCCTGGGCGAAGGCGGCATCAAAATGTCCAAATCCCGGGGCAACGTCATCAATCCCACCGACGTAATCAACGAGTTCGGCGCGGACACCATGCGTACCTATATCATGTTCATCGGTGACTTTGAGAAGCCTGCCGCCTGGGCCTCCAATTCCGTCAAGGGCTGCAAACGCTTCCTGGATAAGATCTGGGCCCTGGCTGAGACCGTGGTGGATCGGGAGACGGAATATGCCCAGGTCAACGAGAACCTGATGCACAAGACCATCCGCAAGGTCAGCTCCGATATTGAACAGCTCAAGGCCAACACTGCCCTGGCGCAGCTCATGACCCTGGTGAACCAGCTGGGCGACAAGGGCTGCAACCGGGCGGAGCTGAAGACCCTGCTGCAGCTGGTCAGCCCCTTTGCTCCCCATATTGCGGAGGAGCTCTGGGAGATGAAGGGCTTCAAGGGGCTCTGCTCCCTCTCCGCCTGGCCGAAGTACGACGAGGCCAAGTGCAAGGACCAGGAGCTCACCATCGCCGTTCAGATCAACGGCAAGACCAAGGGCACCGTCCAGGCCCCCGCGGATCTGGATCGGGACGCCCTGGGCGAGCTGGTGAAGGCCGACGAGTGGGTGCAGAAGGCGATTGCCCGGGCGGGCACCACCGTTGTCAAGACGATTACCGTTCCCAATAAGCTGGTCAACCTGATCGTGAAATAATCCTTTTGTATGCGAATCCTGCGCGGAGCAGCCCCGTTCCCGGAAGGGGAGACGGGCCTGCGAAACCCGCTGCCAAACAAAAACAAGAGGAAGCCGCCAAATTCGGAGGCTTCCTCTTGCGGTTTATGTCGGGCAGTTACCAGTTAATCATGGGAGACTGATAGAACTTCCGGGTAGAAAGGTCCAGGGTGAGCTTTGCGCCGCCGTTTTTTGCGCCGGTTACGTCGTAGGCGCCCCAGACGTCAAATCTGGCGTAGCTCTCGCAGTGCGCGGTGATGATATGGATGCCGTAACCGCCGTTTTCACGGTTCAGGCCGAGAATTGCCCAAAGGGTGTTGTTGAACAGGCTGCCGGAGAGGTAGGGCACGGGATCCACCACGTCGCCCAGACGGCGGGTGGTGCCCTCCCGGGAGCCGGCGGCCAGCAGGGGAGAGCCAAAGCAGACGGTATTGAGGTTGTTGTATTTGGCCTTGATGGTTTGATCGGCAGCCACCTGCTGGGCGATCATGCCGCCAAGGCTGTGTCCTGCGATGATGAGGTTGGAATTTTGGGGAATGTTGGCCAGAATAGTGCTGACCACGTTGGTGTAGTAGGGATTCTGAAGATTGAAGCCGGAGAGTAGATCGGTGATGACTTCAGTGGACTGGTTGAAGACCATCTCCGTGCCAGACAGAGTCACGAGGTAGACTTGCTTGCTGCTGGAGCCGTTTTTGAGCACGCCCTGGGTGATGCTGATGGGGCCGCGGGTGCCCTGGTTATAGCCGTCGCATACGAGATTGAAGATTTCCGGTGCTTTGGTGTAGGTCTGATTGCTGGATGCGAAGACGAAACAGGAGAGTGCGGAGAGGAGCATCAGGACTGCGAGCAGGGAAGAGAGTATGCGGATGGGTTTTTTCATGGGTCGCGCCTCCTAATTCAATGTTTCAAAATCACTATCCTGTTCGGCAGAGAATCTCAACTGCCGCGGAAGTGAAATTGTACGAATCCATCCTATCGCAAAGAACAGTATTTGTCAATTCCGTCCAATACAAATTTTTGAACATGTCAAGATATGCGGGCCTTTTGGCGGCCCAGCCCCAAAATAGTCAAAAAAATATGAAATTTAGCTTGACATTTGACAAAATGGCCTGTATAATAACCTCGCCTTTTGAAAAAGGCCCTGAAAGCGACCTGGAGAGAACCGGTCGTGTCGGAGGGAGGGAAATCAATGTCTGAAATCAAGGTCAAGGAAAACGAGTCCTTGGAGAACGCGCTCAAGCGCTTCAAGCGGAGCTGCCAGAAGGCGGGCATCCAGCAGGAAGTTCGTAAGCGTGAGCATTACGTCAGCCCCAGCCTGAAGCGGAAGCAGAAGAGCGAGGCCGCCCGTAAGAACAAGAGAAGAGGCTATTGATTTTCTTCCAAATCAGCAATTCACAAATCTCCGTCAGTAATGGCGGAGATTTTTTGTCGTCGTCGGGTCCTCGTCCGTCCTTCTGAGACGCTCCGCGCCGAAGAATCCGTCTTCCCAAGAAAAAATCTGCCAAAGCTCTTTACAAACGAATGAAAGTGTGGTATATTGCGCATGCGCTGTATCCGACGATAGGGCGGAACAGCAGCAGGAGGAAATAAAATGACACAAGCAACTACTTCCGCGTTTGGCTCCAACGGCCGCAAATCCGGGAAGGACCAGGTTCGCAAGCTGACCCTGGCAGCTATGCTGACCGCCGTTGTGGTGGTTCTGGCCCTGCTGGGTACCGCCATCAAATTCGGCACCTTCAACGTCAATCTGGCCCTTGTGCCCATCGTTATCGGCGCTGCCCTGCTGGGCGTCTGGTACGGCGCCTGGTTCGGCTTCGTCAATGCCATGGTCATCCTGCTTTCCGGCGACGCAGCCCCGTTCTATACGGTCAGCGTCGCGGGCACCATCGTGACCGTGATTGCCAAGGGCGTTCTGGCCGGCCTGGTTTCCGGCCTGGTTTACCGCGCTCTGGAAAGATTCAACAAGTACGCCGCCGTGGTGGCTGCCGCTTTGGTTTGCCCCTTTGTGAATACGGGTATCTTCCTGATCGGCTGCCGTCTCTTCTTCTGGGAAACCCTTGCCCTGTGGTCCCAGGGTACCGGCGCGAAATCCACCTTCTCTTATGCCATTGTGTTCCTGGTAGGCGTGAACTTCCTGATCGAGGTTGGCATCAATGTGATTCTGGCCCCCGTGATCGCCCGGCTTCTGGGCTTCTCCTCCAACAAGAACACCTCCATGGTGGTTTATGGCGCCGCGCTTGCCATTGTTGGGTTGGGAGCTCTGATTTTTGCCCTTACGCTGCTGCACCGTGTCGCGGCCGGTGAGAATCCCGGCAGCGTGGAAAATCCCCAGACCAGATATCTGGTAATGTCCATCGCATCCGGCGTTGTCCTTTTGGGCGGCGGCGCGCTGTCTGTCTTCGGTTTCATCCGGGGGAAGAAGGACGCCGCAGGCTCCGCACGCTGATTCTTTGGAAAATTTCTTCGGACGCCTCCGGGCGTCCGATTTTTTTGTTGACGGATTGGGGCGTTTGTTGTATAATACCGTGGAAATCCATTCAGGAGGTAAGAAAGAAGAATGAAAAAATCCATATCCGTACTCACCCTTGTGATTGTCGTCCTTGTGGTGGCGGGCCTGTTGTTTACGGCGCTGTACGGCATCGGTGACGTGGTGCAGCCCGTTTCTGATGGCGTCGTCCTGGGCCTGGACCTGGTTGGCGGCTCCGAGATCACCTATGAGGCCGTGATCCCCGACAACTATGACGAAAGCGATCTGCCCGAGGGCATGGAGGTGGCCCGGACCATGCTCCAGAAGCGTTTGAATCTTCTGGGCTATACCGAGGCTTCCTGCTACCTTTCCGGCGAACGCCGGCTTGTGGTGGAGATCCCCTCCGTGGAGGATCCTGAGAAGGCGGTTGAACAGCTCGGCGCTACTGCCGTTGTCTCCTTTATGGACGCTGATGGGACCGTCTGGCTGACCGGCACCGACATTGTGAAAGCTGAGTACGACTATTCTCCCGTTGATTCTACCGGCATCAGCAAGCCCCACGTTCGGCTGGACCTGACCTCCGAGGGCAGGGCAAAGCTGTCCGAGGCCTCCGTCAAGATCATGAATCGAGCGGATGATAAAAACTATCTGGCAATTTTTCTGGACGAGACGGAAATCAGTACGCCTTATGTCAGCTCCAGACTGGATACCGATTCTGTCATTATCACCGTGGGCGACGAAGCCCCGAATGGATATGAGACACCGGAGGAGTATGCCCGGTTCCTGGCCAGCATCATCTCCGCCGGCCGCCTGCCCTTCAAACTCGAGACGGCCAAGCAGCAGACCATCGGCGCTTCTCTGGGTGAAAAGAGCCTTTCCACCAGCCTCCTGGCCGGCCTGATTGGCCTGATCCTGGTCATGATCTTCATGATTGCGGTCTACCGCCTTATGGGTCTGATTTCCTGCATCGCTCTTGTGACCTACGCCGCCCTGTTTGCGGTTGCTATTTCCGTTCTGCACGTGAACCTCAGCCTGCCGGGCATCGCCGGTATTATCCTGACGGTGGGCATGGCTGTGGACGCCAACGTCATTATCTTTGAGCGCATCAAGGAAGAGCTTCGCCAGGGCAAGACCCTGCGCTTTGCGATTGAATCCGGCTACAAGCGCGCCATGTTGGCGATTATTGACGCCAACGTGACCACCATGATCGCCGGTTTTGTCCTGCTGTGGCAGGGCTCCGGCACCATCCTTGGCTTTGCCACGACGCTGTTGATCGGCGTGGCCCTGTCCATGCTGGTGATGTTGGTCATGACCAAGATCCTGCTCAAGACCGCCGTGGGCTTGAAGATTACCAATCTCAAGCTCTACTGCGCCTAAGAAAGGAGGCCTTGACATGATTGAAAAATGCAGAGGCTTCAGCTTTACGAAGCATTTTAAGCTGTTTGGCATCATTTCTCTGATTATGATTTCCGTGGGCCTGGTGAGTCTGATTCTGACTGTTTGCGGGGTCAATGGCCTGTTTAACTTTGACATTGACTTTGTGGGCGGCACCACCTTTGAGTTCCAGCTTCCCAGAAGCGTAGACAAGTCTGTCACCGACCGGGCTGCCGAACTGTTTGAGCAGGCAGTGGGAAGCAAGCCCTCTTCCGTGACCTCCTCCGGTTCAGACGGTCTTCGGATCAAGGCCCTGGAGCTGACGGACGAACAGGTTGGCGCGGTGCAGAACGCCATCGCCAAGGAGTACGGCATCGACATCGAAAAGGGTTATCAGGTGGAGCGCGTTTCCGCCTCCGTGGGCAAGGACCTGTCCAAGGCGGCCTTCACGGCCTCCCTGGTGGCGGTGATTCTGATTCTGGTCTACATCGCCTTCCGGTTTGAGTTCCGGTCCGGCCTGGCCGCGATTTGCGCCCTAATCCACGACCTGCTGGTGATGCTGAGTATGTACGTGATCTTCCGCATCCCCTTCAACATCAATTTCATCGCCGCCGCTCTGACGATCCTCGGCTACTCCATCAATGCCACCATCGTGGTCTTTGACCGGATCCGGGAGAATCGCAAGTCCATGAAGACCGGCAACTTTGGCGAGATTGTGGACGCCTCCATCTGGGATACCATGACCCGTTCCATCAACACCACCATCACGACCCTGATCGTCATGGTCATGCTGCTGATTCTGGGCGTCACCTCCATCCGCAATTTTGCCCTGCCCATCTGCATCGGCATCATCTGCGGCTGCTATTCCTCCGTCTGCATTTCCGGCCCTCTGTGGAACAAATTCAACGGCGGAAAGGTTCGCCGTTAACTGAAGCTTTTCCTGTGCCCCCTCTGACCGCAAACGCGGTTCGGAGGGGGCATATTTTTGTGACCGCCTCATATCCTGTTCCAGGTGATGATCTATGGACAAACGATTGGAGCCTGTGCCGGAGCTTTTTCCGGAGCCTGTCCGCGCCGCTGTGCGGGAGCTTCTGGCTGTGCAGGGAGACCGGGTGGAAGAACTGCGGCTTCGGGCCGGGTGCCGGGCGGGCTGGGTGACGGCAGGACGGGAAATATACTTGGGTGGACCGAATCTGCCTCTTGTCACAGCGGACCTTCTGTCGGAGGTGGTGCGCAGGGCCTCCGGATACGCGGTATACGCGGTGCAGGAGCAGCTTCGGAAAGGCTATCTGATCCTGCCCGGCGGACACCGCCTGGGGCTCTGCGGGACTGCGGCGGTGGAGGAGGGCCATGTGAAAACCATTCGCGGCTATCAGGCGCTGGCCCTGCGCCTCGCGGGGGAGCGGACAGGCTGCGCCGACCCGGTGATAAGCTTCGTTCGAAGCTGTCCCAGCTCCACACTGATTTTGGGACCGCCCGGCGCCGGAAAGACTACCGTGCTTCGGGACCTGGTCCGACAGAGCTCCGATCGGCTGGGCCGCCGGGTGGGCATGGTGGACGAGCGGGGAGAGCTTGCCGCCTGTCGGGACGGACTGCCCCAGCTGAACGTGGGCCGATATACCGACGTCCTCACCGGTTTTCCCAAGGCCGAGGGAATTGAATTGCTGCTGCGCACGATGGCGCCGGAGTGGATCGCTCTGGACGAGATTACCGCGGCGGAGGACGTGGAAGCCATAGACCGAGCCGCCTATTGCGGGGTACGCTTCTTTGCCACGGCCCATGCCGCCTGCGTTGCCGACTTGAGCGGGCGGCCCGTCTATCGGCGGCTTCTGGAGAATCGCATTTTTGAGAACGTTGCGCTGATCCGCCCGGATCGGAGCATTGTCTGTGAAAGGATGGACGATGGTTTACAGCAAGCTGGCAGGAGCGGGATTGATTCTGGCTGCCTCGCTTTGGACAGGCTTTCATGCCGCTTTGCGTCTGCGCCGGACCCATGAGTCGCTTCGGGAGCTCACCGCTGCCATGGAGCTGATGGCCGGGGAGGTTTCCTTTGCCGCAACTCCCTTTGCGCCCCTTTGCCGCCGGGCGGGGGAGGGCAGATCGGGAGCGGTCCATAAGTTTTTCAATGGATTGGCCCGGGAGGCGGAAAAGCCGGATTTTGCCCAGGCGGGCATGACTCGCCGGGTCTGTGCCGAGGCGGCCTTGTCTCTGCCGAAATCCGCTCTTTCCGCCCTGGAGCGTTTATTTGACGGTTTCGGCTGTTTTGACCGGGAAGGACAGCTTCGCCAGTTCCGGCTGGCCGCAGCGGAGCTCGAACGCCTTTCCGGGGAGCTTTCCCGGCAGATGGAGGGCAGGTGCAGGACCTGCGAGGTGCTGGGATTGACGGCAGGGACGGCGGTTTTGGTGATGGTACTCTGATGGATATTGATCTGATTTTTAAGATAGCGGCAGTTGGAATTATTATCTCCATTTTGAATCAGGTGTTGGTTCGCTCCGGGCGGGAGGAGCAGGCCACCATGACCACCTTGGCCGGTTTGGTGGTGGTTTTGATGATCGTCGTGGAGAAGATTGCCGACCTCTTTGCCCTGGTCAAGGAGTTGTTTCACTTTTGATGGAGGACTCGTTCCGACTTTCAGCCATGCTGCTGACCGCCGCGCTGCTGACGCTGGTGCTGAAAAAGCAGAACCCGGAACTGAGCCTTGCTCTGACTCTCTGCGCCTGCGCGCTCGGGGCCGGACTGCTGTTTGCCCGGCTGAAGCCTGTTTTGACCCTGGCCTCGTCCCTGGCTGCCCGGGCAGAGCTGGAGGACAGGCTCACCGCGCCGCTCTGGAAATGTCTGGGCCTGGGTCTGCTTACGGAGCTGACCACCACAGTCTGCGCTGACGCCGGGCAGACCGCCCTGGCCAGGCTGGCGGAGCTGGGAGGCGGTCTGCTCTGCCTGGTGGTCAGCCTGCCTCTGCTGCAGGCAGTGCTGACTCTGATTGAGGAGCTGATATGAGACTCCTGGCTTGCGTGTGTATTATGCTTGCCATACTTGGTGCGCTGGCTTTGCGGGCCGAAGCGGCTGACCTGCGAGCCGGTTTGGAAGAGGGAATTGACCCGGAGAAGGGTCTGTCCGCTGAGCTTGTCGACCGGATCGGCCCCTACGACGGCTCCGTTTCCGGCTTTGGAGAGCGGCTGCTTGCCCTGATTGGTGCAAGCCTTGGCAGAATCCGGGAGCTGGGATTGGCCGAGGGTCTGCGTACTTTGGGCGTGATTCTTGCCTCCGCGCTGTTTTGCGCCATTTTGGAGGACAGCCCACACGGAAAGGCCATGGTACCCCTGGTGGGAGGTGTGACGATTGCCGCCGCCTGCGTGGGGCCCCTTGGCTCCATAGTGGCCCTTGGCACGCAGACAATTCGTGAACTCCAGACCTATATGGGCCTGTTGTTGCCCGGGATGACAGGCCTGATGGCGGCCTCCGGCGGCCTGTCCGCGTCCGCTTCCACCGGCCTGGGAATGGTTCTTCTGGAGCTGCTGCTGTCGCTGACCTCCGGCCTTCTGGTGCCCCTTTTGTATCTGTTTTTGGTCCTGAGCGTGGCGGAGTCTGCCCTTGGACTGGATCAGCTTTCCAGGCTCCGGGACTTTGTCAAATGGCTTCTGGTCACCGGCGTCAAGATCCTGATGTGGTCCTATTCCGCCATTCTGACCATGACCGGCCTGATTTCCGGCACGTTGGACGGGCAAAAGCTTCGCTCTGTCCGTTCTGCGATCTCCGGAATGGTTCCGGTGGTTGGAAACATCGTGTCAGAAGCTTCCGCTTCCTTGCTCAGCGCGGCCTCTCTGCTTCGGGCAGGGGTGGGGCTTTACGGCATGCTGGCGGTCTTCGGCATCTGTCTGGGCCCGTTTTTCCGAATGGCCCTGCAGTATCTCCTGCTCCGGCTGGGGACGGCGCTCTGCGGCCTGTTCGGCAAAGGGAGCCAGAGCCCGCTTCTGGAAAAAATGACCCAGGCAGTCGGAATGATGCTGGCTCTCACCGGAATCGCCTGTCTGTTATCGCTGATGATCCTTGTACTCTGTATCCGGACGGTGAACCTATGACGGCCATCAAAGCCTATCTTCTGCGTCTGATTTTCTGCGGCTTCCTTGTGAGCCTGTGCTCCGCGCTGCTGCGAGGCAAACGGGCGGGCAGGGCGCTGAAACTTTGCGGGGGCTGTCTGCTGATTCTGACGGCTGTTCGACCGCTGCTGCGGGTGGATCTGAGTCGTCTGCCGGATCTTGCCACCGGGCTGACCCGCACGGAGCGGGAAGCCGCGGCCCGGGAGAGGAATGACGAGCTTCTCCGGGGCCTGGTGGAGGAGCAGACCGCCGCCTGGATTGCGGAAAGGGGAAAGGAGCTTGGCATGGAGATCACGGCCTCCGTGACGGCCCGGGAGGCTGAGGCCGGGACCTTTGTGCCGGATCAGATCAGCCTTCGGGGAAGCTGGACTGCGGAGCAGCGGGAGGCCCTGGTTCTGATTCTGGAACGAGACCTGGACGTTCCGGCGGCGCGGCAGAGGTGGGTTGGCGGATGAAGAGCTGCAAGGACACTTTGGGGAAGCTTTCCGTTTTCCTGGACCGATATAAATATCCGGCGCTCATTTTGCTGATCGGGCTCATTCTTGTTACGCTGCCCACCGGCAGGGAGGAGACCGTCCGGCAGACGCCGCCGGAGACCACTCCGGCGGAAAGCCGCCCCGCAGATGACGACGAGTACCGCGCCGGGATGGAACGGGAGCTGTCCGCGCTCTTGAGCCAGGTGGAGGGGGCCGGGAAGGTCAAGGTCATGCTGACCCTGAAAACCGGCCCGGCGGCCTGCTATCTGACCGACCGTTCCGTGAGCTCCAGCCGGGAAGGGGAAAAAGAAAGCCAGTCCTCCGAGGAGCGGACGGTCATGATCGGGCGAGGAAGCGCATACGATGAACCAGCCGTAGTGAGCACGGCTTACCCGGTCTTTCAGGGGGCCCTGATCGTGGCGGAGGGCGGGGCGGACCCCAGCGTTCGCTACCAGCTTTCCGCCGCGGTGTCCGCACTCCTGGGCTTGGGAGCCGATCAAATCACCGTTGTGAAAATGAAGTAAAGGGGAATGAATATGAAATCCTGGAAACGCAATGCCCTGGTGGCCGCCATTTTGGTTTTCGTCTGCGGAGGCATCTATCTCAACTGGCGCTATGAGGAACGAAATGCCGTGGACCTGGTGTCCACGCTGGACGCCGAAAAGATTCTGGACGACGCAGCCCTGGTGCTGGCCCCGGCGGAGGACCCGGCGGCCCAGGCGGCGGCGGAGGACGCCGAAAGTGAAAACCAGACCGCCGGTCAGATCTTCGCAAAAATGCGTCTGAGCCGGCAGGAGAGCCGGGACAGCGCCGTTCATCTGCTGCAGGAAACGATTTCCTATGCCGGGGAAAACGAGGACGTGAGCGCCAGCACGCTCCAACTGGAGGGAATCGTCAAGACGGCGCTGTCCGAGGCCTCCATCGAAAGCCTGATTATTTCCAAGGGCTTTTCCGACTGCGTTGCCTACATGAAGGAGGATGGAATCGATCTTGCGGTGGCCTCCCAGGGCCTTTCCGAATCCGACGTGGCCCTTCTGACCGACGTAATCCTCTCTCAGACGGAATATGAGCTGTCGCAGATCAGAATTATTGAAGTAAATTAGAAAAAAGCGGTTGCTATTTTTATAATTTGTGATACAATGGTTAAAACTATCGCTTTATGCACAGAAGGAGGAACCAATATGGCTGAAAATAAGGATTACATGACCAAGGAGCTGGAAAACGGCACGGTCAACATCAACGAGGACGTGCTGCTGACGGTGGCCTCCGCCGCGGTCAAGGATGTGGAAGGCGTAGTCAGCGGCCGCAGCGACCGCAAGAGCATTCACGTCCTGCTGGGCGAGGATACCGTGGCAGTGGAGTGCGGCCTCGTGGTGATCTACGGCCACTCGGTTGTGGAGATCGCGAAGAATGTGCAGAACGCTGTGACCAGCGCCATTGAGTCCATGACCGGTCTCAAGGTCAGCCGGGTGGACGTCAACGTCGTGGGCATTTCCATGGGCAAACAGGGATGAACGGAGCGCAGCGCATGACAAGATCTGCCGCCCGGGAGATTGCCGTTCATCTGATCTACGCCGTGCAGTGCACCGAAGAAGATCCGAGGACGGTCATCGAGACCCGTTTTGACGAAACCTATTACACGCTGCTGTCTGAGGAGAACGAGGTATATACGGAACAGCCCAAGCAAAAGCAGCGCGACTACATTTCCGCCGTTGTGCTGGGCGTCAGCGAGCACCGGGAGGAGCTGGAGGCCTTTCTTGCCAAGTATTCCATCGGCTGGAACGTGAGCCGGATCTCCCGGCTGGCCAAGGCCTGCATGGAGCTTGCCATGTACGAGGCCCTCTACGTGGACGACGTGCCCATGAATGTGGCCATTCACGAAGCCGTCAAGCTGGCGCAGAAGTATGAAGAGCCGGAGACGGTGGCCTTCGTCAACGGCGTGCTTGGCGCGTTCTCCCGGGATCGGGGGCTGGAGGCATGATCTGCCTGGGCTTCGATACCAGCAACTATACCACCTCCGTGGCGGCCTATGACGGCGCGGCGGGGAACAACGTCTCCCGGCTTTTGCCGGTGAAGGCGGGGGAGTTGGGCCTTCGTCAATCGGAGGCCTTGTTCTCCCATGTCAAGCGCCTGCCGGAGCTTTCCGACAGGCTCTTTGCGCCTCTGGACCCGTCGCGGATTCAGGCGATCGGGGTCAGCACCCGCCCCCGGGCGGTGGAGGGCTCCTATATGCCCTGCTTCCTGGCGGGAGAGTCCCAGGCCAGAGTCCTGGCCTCCGCGCTGCACGTGCCGGTATTCGAGTTCTCACATCAGCAGGGACACGTCGCCGCGGTTCTCTGGTCGGCGGGAAGGCTGGATCTGCTGGGGTCCGAGTTCCTTGCCTGGCACCTCTCCGGGGGCACCACGGAGCTGCTCCGGGTCAGGACCACCGCAGCAGGGGAGATCGACTGTGAGAAGATCGGCGGCACCACGGACATTTCCGCCGGCCAGCTCATCGACCGCACCGGGCAGATGCTTGGCCTGGATTTCCCGGCAGGGAAGGCCCTGGACGCCCTGGCGGAGCAGGGATCAGGAATCAGGAATCAAGGATTAGAGATCAGGGATCAGGGTTCTGCGGCGGCGCACACCGTCGCGCCATCAGACAAGTTATTTTTTCGGGTAAAGGTCAACGGTACTTTCTTCTCTCTCTCTGGCGTACAGAACCAGGTGGAAGCCTTCCGCCGAAAGGACGCCACAGAGACAGAGACAGCGTACTTTGCCCTGCGCTCCGTGGTGGAGGCTGTGAAAAAGGCAACCCAAAACGCCCGGAAAGAACGGAATCTTCCCGTTCTCTTTTCCGGCGGCGTCGCCTCCAATTCCATGCTTCGCCGTATGATACCGGACGCCATTTTCGGTGCGCCGCAGTATTCCACCGATAACGCCATGGGCGTCGCCGTTCTGACCTGGCTTGCAGCGTCTGGCAATCAATGAGTTATGAGCAGCGAACAACAGATTTTTACTGTCACCCAACTGAACAATCTGATCAAAGCGGCCTTTGACAACGTGCCTGCCCTGCAAAACCTCTGCGTTCGGGGCGAGATCAGCAACTACAAGCTCTACCCCTCCGGGCACCACTACTTTACGCTGAAGGACGCAGAGGGCTCCCTTCGCTGCGTCATGTTCAAGGGCAACGCCGCGTCACTTCGCTTCAAGCCCGAGAACGGCATGTCGGTGCTGGCCTTGGGCAGGGTTTCGGTCTTTCCCCGGGACGGGGCCTATCAGCTCTATTGTACCCGCTTGATTCCGGACGGGGCCGGGGATCTGCAGATGGCCTTCGATCAGCTCAAGCAAAAGCTCTTTGCGGAGGGCCTGTTTGATCAGGCACACAAAAAAACTTTGCCGACGTATCCCCACCGAATCGGCGTGGTGACTTCCCCCGCCGGAGCGGCGGTACATGATATGCTTCGGATTCTCGGCAAACGCTATCCGCTCTCCAAGGTTCTGCTTCTGCCTGTTCGGGTCCAGGGGGAGACGGCGGCAGGGGAGATAGCCAGGGCGATTGAATACGCCAACCGGGAGGCGCTCTGCGACCTGCTGATTGTCGGCCGGGGCGGCGGCTCTTTGGAAGACCTCTGGGCCTTCAACGAGGAGCCGGTGGCCCGTGCGATCTACGCGTCCGAAATCCCGGTGATCTCCGCCGTGGGCCATGAGCCGGACGTGACCATCTCCGATTTCACGGCGGACTTGCGGGCCGCTACCCCTTCCAACGCGGCGGAGCTTGCTGTACCGGACCAGACGGAGCTGCGAGGCCGGCTTGCGGCCCTGCAAAAGGCCATGACCGCCGCGCTGCGGCGGCAGGCCCAGCTTGCCCGGAGCCACCTGGACGCCCTGCTGGCCTGCCCGGCCCTGAAGGATCCCCAGAGTCTGATCCGGGACCGGCGGCAGAGCCTGGACATCACATTGAATGAACTGATTACCGGGCAAACCAAGCTGGTTCATGCCCAACGGAACAGATTAACCAGCCTGGCCGCTTCCCTGGACGCTATGAGTCCGCTGAAGGTTCTTGCCCGGGGCTATGCCACGGCGGCCGACGAAGAGGGCGGCCTTGTTACCTCGGCAGCCTCCGCTCGCCTGCGGGAGCGTCTTGTTATTACGTTCCACGACGGAACGATCCGAACCACAGTGGAAGGAGAGAGCTATGCCAAAAACCAAGTCCCAGACCTTTGAGTCCAACATGACCCGCCTGGAAGAAATTGTTCACCGTCTGGAGGACGGCTCAGTCCCGCTGGAAGAGGCAATGAAGCTGTTTCAGGAGGGGACTGCCCTGGCCGGGAGCTGCGGCAAGCTGTTGGACGAGGCGGAGCTGGAGATTGTGAAGCTGACCAAGGGTCCCGACGGGACCATTCAGGAGGTGCCGTTTGACCGTGAAGACCCTTCTTGAAACCTGGGCGGCCTCCAATCGGCACTTTGACGCTTTGCTTGCCGGACGCTATTCCGGTCACGGCGAACCCCAGGAGCGGCTGTTTCAGGCCATGGATTACAGCCTCCTGGCGGGAGGAAAACGCTTACGGCCCTTCCTGGTCTATCAGTTCTGCGCCGCCTGCGGCGGCGAGGAAGCCGACGCCGACCCTGCCGCCCTGGCCATTGAGCTGATCCACACCTACAGCCTGATTCACGACGATCTGCCCGCCATGGACAATGACGACTATCGCCGGGGCCGCCTGACCAACCACAAGGTCTACGGCGAGGCCATGGCCATTCTGGCGGGGGACGGTTTGCTGACAGACGCTTTTGCCGTTCTGGGAAGCGCCGGACTGGCTGGGGATCGCGTCGCGGCCTGCGTCCGGGTTTTGGCTGAAAACGCCGGGCCCTGGGGCATGGTGGGCGGTCAGGTGCTGGATATACTTTCCGAAGAGCGGAAGCTGACGGAGCGGGAGGTTTTGGACATCCAGACCAGAAAGACCGGCGGCCTCATCCGGGCAGCCTGCGAAATGGGCGTTATCTGCGCCGGCGGAACCCCGGAACAGCGTTCCGCGGCCCGGCACTACGCCGACGGCGTGGGCCTGGCCTTTCAGATCCGGGACGACGTGCTGGATGTGATCGGCGACGCTCAAAAGCTCGGCAAAGCTGTTGGCGTGGACGCTGAAAAGAACACCTTTGTCCGGCTTTACGGCCTGGAGGCTTGTGAGAAACGGATAGAAGCGGAGACAAAAGCAGCCTGCAAGGCCCTACAATCCTTCCCCAATGCCGGAATTCTTGCAGAACTTGCGTTTTTTCTCGCAAAAAGAGACCGTTGATTTTTGCACAGTTTTGCCAAAATGTGTAAATTCACTTATTCTGTATATGTTGCCTCTTGTATAATTATTAATTCTGTGCTATACTGATGATGGTGGCGCTGTATCCTAGTCGGAACCGACGATTACCAGGAAGGGCCTAAAAATCCTTTGAAGGGCATATCGGTGAAGTCCCTGGTGCTTGCTTGTTTCGCCCAGATTCGGGTGGGTGCTGGGGGTTAAGGTTTCCGGGC
>JAEEGL010770563.1_pt1 | contig 55241 bp, 25 predicted proteins | sample 9134231 | NCBI WGS metagenome assembly JAEEGL01 (sample SAMN16246548, study PRJNA631951) | gut metagenome | biome: gut microbiome; feature: rumen; material: fiber-attached | host: Bos | place: Iran: Karaj | collected 2018-10
GGTCGTAAACCTATGACTTACGAGTTTAATTCCCGAGAATAAACTCGTAAAACCCGAGAATAAACTCGTAAAACCCGAGAATAAAAATGCGAAACCCGAGAATAAAACGAAAAACATCCTGCATACCCTGCAGTGCAGGGTATGCAGGGTATGCAGTGTGTTTTTCAGTTAAGAACAGAAATAATGATAGCGACGAGCCCTTGTCAACTACCCAGAAGCCACTTATTCACCAAGAACAGGACATACGAAACGAACCCTTCACCACATTCTCCTGATACACAGACGTATACACCAAAAGTGAAGGATTAAACCCAAACGCAGTCTCTTGTGCTAACGACCGATTTGGGTTAAACATAGAGGGTTAACAGATAAGTTAGACCTGCAGCGGACTTGGTAGACCTGCAGCCCTCCTACAGACCAGCCTCTACCCTGCCAAAAGAAATTGGCTTGTAAGACAAAAAGACCTCCCCTGACTCTCCTGTAAGAGAAGTCTGGGGAGGTCTTTTGCCCTAACCACAATGTAGGGCGAAGGTGCTTACTTAAGCGGCAGGAACCAGTTCTGCGGGTCGGTAAGATCCTTCGTCGGGTTCTTGTACTGCAGCTTGCGGGCGAGCCACTGGCTACCGAAGTTGCCACCGTAGAGGCCAGCGGCATTCTTGTGGCGTGCCAGACGGCAGAGGTCGTAGAAGCGGGAGCCCTCGAAGGCGAACTCCAGCGCGTACTCATCGCAGAGGATGTCCTCCATGGCATTGATAGAGTCCTGCTTGGTGGTGCCTACGGCCACATTGTAAGTCTCGGCAATCTCCTTCAACTTGTCACCCACGACGATGGGCATCTGGTAGGCAGTGAGCCCCGGCTGATAAGCCGTTCCTGCGATGTCGCGCACCATGCCGGCGCCATGCATATGAACGCCGAAGAAGGACGAGCGTACGTCGCGTGCAAACAACGAGATATTCTCGTTTGACAGCAACGGATAGGTGGTAGTCAACGCATTGACGGTCTCCTCACTCATGTAGAGGGCATTGGGCAGGAACTCGTGGATGCCGTCCTTGAGGATGGCAAAGGCAGCATCGGGCATGCCCAGACGGTTGAAGGCCTCAGCGAGGTGGAGCCACACGGTAGTGGTGCGGTAAAGGGGAACCATTGCATTGTTGTACTTCGTGATCCACACCTGCGTGGAGTCGGTCTCTGCATCCTCACGCACATGGATAATAGCACGGTAGCGCTGGTCGCCCAGGCGGGCGCTGTTGACGATGGTGTTCGACGTAGTGCTGGCCGACGAGAGGTAGTAGAAGTCCTGGCTGTTGGCAAGGTTGAGGTAGCTGGGACTTGCCACGAGCTGCACCTCGTCGATGTAGCGGCTCTCACCCGACTTGTCGGTAGCATAGTAGTCGTAGCCGAAGGTCTTAGGCAGCACCGTCGTTGCACCACGCAGCTTACTGGTGGCCATGGGGATGTAGGTGATAATGTCGGAGGTGGTGCGGAATATGTTCTCCCACATGCCATCGGCGCCACTGAAGCTGTTGAGGTTTGAGATATCGAAGTCGCTGGGCAGATCGTTCAAGTAAATGACATTACCGGTAGGCGTGTACGGCTGTACATAGGCCGTGTAGCGATTGTTGTCGGGAGCGACGCGCGTCAGATAGCGAATGTAGTGATTGGCGGCACGGGCATAGTCACCGGTCTCGAGGTACATCTCGCCGAGCACCACATCGACAGGCATGAAGATATAAGCGGGGTTGAAGCTGGCGCCGTTGGGCGTGCTGCCGTAGTTAGGCGTCATGAAGAGCTTCTCGCCGGCATACTGCTCCAAGTCGGGGGCCAAGGCACTGACGATGCCGGCCATGTCGAGCTCGGGATAGTTACCACCATCGATTTGCGAAATCTGCGTCAGCGGCTCGGTGTAGAAGGGCACACGGCCGTAGACACGGGCCAGCTGCATGTAAGTCCACGCACGAATGGCCTTCACGGCGACGTACTCAGGCATCATGACGTTATCGGCGCCGGTGCGCAGAGTGGTGTCGACGTGGGCAATGTAGTAGTTGCAATTGTTGATGACACGGTAGTAGACGTAGGCCGAGTCGTAGCGATTCTCGGTGGTTGCCGAGAAGTCGGCCAGCTGGCGCAGGTTGTTGTCGGTGTACATGGTGGTCTGCACCAGGTCGCCACGCATCTCGCCCTGGAACACATACTGGTCGGCAAGTTCCTGTATGCCCTGGAGGATGCCGAGGGCATAGAAGATGGTGTCGGTCTTCTGGTTCAGCTCAGGCTCGAAGAGCTGTCGTGAGCTGTCGTTCTCGAGCATGTCAGAGCAGGAGCAGAATAACCCACCCCCAACCCCTCCCCAAGTGAGGGGGGCTATAATAGCACAAACACGTAGGAACCACATTTGTATTCTTTTTCTCAATGTCTTGCTGTTCATATATGATATGTTTTATAACGTTTTTTCTGTATTGTAAGTCTAACCGTTCTCCCCTCCCTTAGGGAGGGGCAGGGGATGGGTTTACAGATTGATCTTCACACCGGCCATGAATGTGCGACCGGGGGCAAGCATGCCACTGTCGATGCCCTGATAGAAGACACTATGAGCAACCGAGAACTCGGGGTCGCTGCCCAGATACTTGGTCAGCGTCAGCAGGTTCTGAGCCTCGGCCCAGACGGTGAGGCCCTGCAGCCATGTCCACGAACCGGGCACGGGCACCTGATACGAGAGGTTGACGCTCTTCAGGCGCAGGTATGAGCCGTCCTCGATCCAGCGGTCGCTGAAGCGGTTGTTGCCCATGGGGTCGCCGTAGGCCACGCGCGGCAGCTCTGCCTGCTGACCTTCGTAACGCCAGCGTGCAGACTCAGCCACCTGCTGGTTGTAGAACGTCGAGCCACTGTTGAGGATGGAGCGCTGGTAGTTGAACACGTCGTTGCCCAGCGAGTAGTTGAGCCCCATGGCGAGCGTCAGGCGCTTGTAGTTGACAGTCGCAAAGATGTTGCCGTAGAAGTCGGGGTTGGGATCACCGATGACGGTCTTGTCGGCAGCACTGATCTTGCCATCGCCATTGCGGTCGACGAAATGCACGTCGCCAGCAACGAAGTTGTAGGCATTGCCAGCATTGTCCTCCAAGTAGAGGTACTTGCCACCACCAGCAGCGCGTGCGGCAGCGTCGTCGGCCAGGATGCCAGCCGTCTGGTAGCCATAGAACTGGGCCACGGGTCCGTCAACGGCAGTGAGAATGTTGTCCTCGCCATAGACCGAGGAGGTGAAGTTGCCATCGGGCAGCTTCGTCACCTTATTCTTATAGTGGCCCACTGAGGCACCCACCTCGACACGCCAGTCGCGCAGGACGACGGGCTTATAGGTCACCATGGCCTCGAAGCCCTTGTTCTCGAGCGAGCCACCGTTACTCCAATAGTTGTTGATACCACCGATGGGGTTCGAGAACGACTTGAGCATCAGCAGGTTGTCAGTCTTGTGGAGGAAGAAGTCGAGCGAGAGGCCCAGTCGATTGTTGAAGAGGTAGCTCTGCAGTCCGACGTTCATCTTCTTGGTGGTCTCCCACTGAATCTTGTCGTTACCAATATTGGTGAGCTGGAGACCGACTGCGGTGTTCTCATATTTCACGGTCGAGAAGCTGGTGCGAGCGGCGTAGTTAGAGATGTTGTCGTTGCCGCTGATGTCGAAGCCGGCATTCAGGCGCAGGTAGTTGACGACGCCCTGCTTGGGGAACCAGTCCTCGTTGGTCATCACCCAACCCAGCTGGAGGCTTGGGAAGAGAGCCCACTTCACGCCGAAGAGTCCCAGACCGTCGGCATTCTCGCCGAAGCGGCTGTTCGACTCGGCCAGCAGCGAGAGCGTTGCGAAGTAGCGGTTCATGTAGTTATAGTCGACATTGCCGTACCACTGAATGTTTTTCCAGACATCGTTGACACCTTCCACGTTGGGGAATGGCGAGGTGGCGAGGGCCGGGTTCTTGTCGTCCTTGACGCCAGAGTATTCGGTCGAGAGGTCGGTGTTGTCGTATGAGAAGTAGTTGTAGCGTCCACCAACGAAAGCATCGACGGTGTGCTTGCCCATCTGCTTCTTCCAGTCGAGCTGCAGACGGCCCATGAAGTTCTGCTGCTTGGCAAACATCGAGACGACCATCGAGGTGACGGAGCCCATCTCGTCGACAGTGAACGAAGGCACGCCCACGAACGGACGATAGTAGCGCTGTGCATTGCGGTTGAGCATGTAGCTCAGGTCGGCTGATAGCGTCAGTGCGTTGCTCAGCTTGTACTCAGGTGCGACGCGCAGTGTGAAGTAGGTGGTCTCGGCTTTGTTCTTGTTGTCACCAGAACCATTCTCGAGGATGGCCAGCGGGTTGGCCAGCGAGTAATTGCTGACGGCTCCCGACACGGGCCTCTCGCTGCACGAGAGAATGTCGTCGAAGCTGCTCAACAGGCTGGTGAAGCCACCCACGAGGGCGTTGTACTGATAAGGTGCGACGAGTGGCGACTTGATCAGTGACAGTGCTGTCGGCGCGGTAACGGTCGACTTTGCGAAGCTGGCGGGCAGTCCGTCGTCGAACACATTATTATTCGTACGCGCAATAGAGATATCGAACTTCGTAGAGAGGTTCCAGAGGATGCTGATATCGGTATTGAAGCGAACGTTCATGCGGTCGAAGTCGCTCTTCTTCAGCGTGTTCTCGGCTTTGACGTAACCCACGGAGAGGTTGTACATACCTACATCGTCGCCACCCTGGACGTTGACGCTGTAGTTCTGCGTCATGGCCGTACGATAGATCTCGTCGGTCCAGTCGGTGTTGTTGTGGTAGGTGTGGTAGTAGTACCCGTTGGGATCGTCGTCGAGGAAGTAGAAGTTGCGGTAGTCGTTGATGTTAGGCAGCGTGCCAAGCATCTCAGTAGCGTAGGTACGATACTGGGCGGCGTTCATCAGCGTGGGCAGCTGCGGGATGAGCTGCACACCAGCCGAAATGTTGGCATCGATGCGCGTAGCCATCGAACGGCCGCGCTTGGTGTCAACGAGGATGACGCCATTGGCACCACGTGCACCGTAGAGGGCGGTGGCATTCTTGAGCACCGTCACCTTTTCGATGTCATCGGGGGCGATGTTGGCCAGAATGTTGTTGAACTGGCCCTCGTGCAGCGAGTAGCGGTTACGCTGCATGTCCTGCTCGACGCCATCGACGATGACGAGCGGCTGAGCGTCGCTGGTGATGCTGTTAAGACCACGGATGAACATCGAGGCACCTGCACCGGCGGATGCCGAATGAAGGATGCTACGCACATCGGCACCCAGCTTACCAGCCACCTCGTCGTCAACGGTGACGCCGAAGCGATTGATCAGGGCCGTGCGACGCGCCGTATAGTCGGTGCCAGTGCCGTACATGGCGGCAAACTTGTCGCTGAGCATGCGGACTTGCACCGCCTGCGTGCTGTCGCCAGCAACGATGGCCACCTGCTGCGGCAGGTATTCGGGCGAATAGACATAGAGTGCCGTGGCAAACGTGGGCACCTTGATGGCGAACGTGCCATCGTCCTCGGTCATGGCCGTATAGCGCTCATAGCCTAAGGCACGGAGCTGAATACCGGCGAGGGGGGTGCCTGTGGCCTGGTCGAGCACCTTGCCACGGAGCATCATCGTGGGATAGTTGTCCTGACGCATCTTGGAACGGTCGGGCTGCTTGATGCCGCTCTCCACCTCTTCCTCCTCGAAGTCGTCGGTCTGGGCATAGACGGTGGTAGTGAGTCCCAACACCATTGTGCAGACGGCGATCCTGTGGCCGCAGGTCTGCAAAAGATTGAATATCGTGCGCTTCATGTTCATTGCTTTTTAGATTCTTCAAATTCGACGAGGTCTTTCGGCTTCAAGATGATAGCCGAGATACGAATGCCGCGCTCAAAGCCTGCCAACAGTGCCTTATTGAACACTGAGAAGGGCGAGGTGATCTTGAGGTTCGGACAGAGGTAATCGCGGTTGTTGCGCAGGCCATAGTAGCTGACGGGGAAGGTGAACTCACCCAGGTAGAGGGTGTCGACCTTCGTCACGTCGTTCGTGAAGGCGGTCATGGTGGCTGCGTCGGGGTTACCGGTAATCTTCACCGACGGGTCGGCAGCGATTAGAGCGGCCTTCGTGGCCTCGTAGTAATCGGTGAGCCACTGCTTGTTCTCTTCGCGCTCGTCCTTGAAGACGTAGTTCTGCAGTTTGCCATTCTCGTCGCAGTAGTTCAGTGTGAACACTACGCGGTTAGGCAGCTGGACGGTAGTGTCGCCCATTTCCACGCTCTTCGGCACGAAGACACAATAGAAGTCGTAGGTGGTGCTGCGCACGTCGGGCAGGTAGACGTCGAGCTCAGGCTTCGACGTACCGGCGTTAGGCTCCACATAGAGGTAGGAAAAATTATTGTTACCCCATGTGTGCTTCAGCACTTCCAGGTCAACCTTGGTGGGATCAGGGTTCGTCACCTGGACGGTCTGTGGATAGCCAGTGAGCACGCGAGCTTGGATGCTGCTGTAATGAGGCGGATAGACAAGGGCCGGTGAATAGGTCTCCCAGGGATAGAACGCCAGACTGTCGACAATACGTGCCACACCGTTGCTCATCTTCAGCTTCTCGCGTGTCTGGGCAAGGATTTCAGCAGGGTTCGACAGCTTGTCACGCAGCGTCGTGCGCAGCGTGTCGGAGCCCAACATGCTAGGACTGCGCTCCATCCACTGGTTATAGGCATCGTTGTTGCTATAGACGAGGTAGCTGGTCAGATAGAGGTTAGCCAGCGAGTCCTGCAAGTAAGCATTGTCGACGTCGGTAGTCACATTCGTAACGGACTGGCCATTGAAATACTGGGCCGATGTCGTCGGCAGATAGACGAAGTGGTCCTTGATGCGCTCGTAGGTGCTTGTCCATGCACGATTGGTCGGCATGATGAAGGTGTACGTACTATCTTCGTTGTGAATCTTGGAATTGAGATCGCGCCATAGCGTATTCTCAGTAATCATCACAGAGTCGACGTAAGTCTGCATACCATCGACAATGGGACCCAATACCGATGCATCGGTGTCGAGATAAGTGGTCTCGTACTTCTGGTAGAAGTGGCGCAGCGAGTCGATGTCCTTGCCGACAGCCAGCAACGAGTCGGTGATGAACTCGTAGAGGTTGGGATAGAACGTGGCGACACCCTGCAGCGTGTGGAGCAGACCGTTGCTGCTGGGCAGATTGGCCGACTGCAGTGTCACGTCGTCGAAGGTGTAGGGCTGCGAGCCCGTAAAGTTATACGACTTCTCGTTGAGCATCAGGATGCGATCATTGATTTGGCCAGAGGCGCTGTGGGCATAGCTGGCAATGTGGTTCTTGACGAACTGGCGCACCAGAGCGTTGTTGTCTAAGGCCTGGAAGTCGGCGGCGTTGTAGGTGCCGTTCAGCGGAGCCCACACCGTGTAGTACTGTGTCTGGTTCAGCTCATCGTCGAAGCCGGCCTTCTGGATCAAGGCGGCAAAGTCGCTCAGCTGCGAGTTGCCCTTGATGTTCTCCCACAAGGTCTGGCCTGCCGATGCGTTGGCGTCGGCCACCTCCTTGTTATAGTCGTCGAAGTCGGAACAGGAGCAAAGGAACCCACCCCCAACCCCTCCCCAAGGGAGGGGGGCTAATATAGCACCGAGCCATAGTAGGGCAGCCTTGCATCTATCTGGAAATCTATTATTCTTCATACTTTATTATAGTTATATTGAGTAATTTATTTGAAAGTGTAACCCGTCTCCCCTCCCTTGGGGAGGGGCAGGGGGTGGGTCTCTTAGTACCAGTCCTCAATGTACTGCTGGTTGTCGAGCACGCTGGCAGGCACCAGCTCAACGAAGTCGAGGCCTACGGGGTTGGTCTTCTTGTCAGGGTTCAGCGTCTTGATGCGGAGCCAGTTCTCGTTGCCCTGGTTCAGCTGCACGCGACCGAGGACGTAGCGAACGGTCATGCTGCCACCCCACTCGAAGCGGGCGTTGTTAGTGGTCGACCAGCCATTCTCGGCATGTCCGCAATAGCTGTAGGGGCCACGCATGTAGCCACGGTTGTGCATGGCCACATCGGTCGAAACACCCATGTCTTCCTCGTCGTTCACGTTAGTCATACCGATACGGGGGTCTTCAACCTGCACGGTAGCATCGAACGGCAGTCCCAAAGCCTGCATCGATGAGACGCTCGACGATGTACCGATGAAGTACTGCATGAACGATCCGTAGCTCATGGGGGCATAGACGACGCGGATCTCGTAGATGCCCGAGGGAACGGACGGCAGCTTGAAGGCCAGGTCGTACTGTCCCCAGAACTGCATCTGGTCTGACTGGAAGCAGCGCCATGCGCCATGCAGACAGTAGGCGAAGCAGATGTTCTCATCGTAGAGCATCATGTTGTCGAAATACTTCGAAGGAATACCGGCGCGCGACGTGTCGTGCGAGCTGGGGACGTTGCCATCGCCCGTCGACCAATAGCGGAAGCGGTTGGTGATAAGTTCAGGGAACAGCGACGTGCAGTTGACGCGCATACGCTCGTTGAGCACACCCTTCGGCACGATGCGGTCGTAGACGAGCATGCCGTTGATGGCGTGTACATAGCCGTTGTAGGCCAGCAGCGAACCGCCGCGGACAACGAGCACGCCCGGACGGATGAGCTCGTGCATGGCCTCAGAGCCCTGCGATGCCAGCTCGTCGGTCAGTGTGTTGTTCAGGCGATAGCGGTTGATGAAGAGGCTCTTGCCAGTGCCCACGTTAACGGGTTCCCAGATTTTCATCATCGTGTGGGGCAGCATCGTCTCGTAGTAGTCGTGCGGATCGGCATCGGGTGCATAGTTCCAGTAGGTGCTGCTACCCTTCTCGAAGACGAGCTGGTTGATGGACATCGAGGCCTTAATGATGTGGTAGGCGACGAACATGTTCAGCGCGTTGAAGCGTTCGGTGTAGTCGTTGCCTGTGCTCACCGTGATGCCGTTCTCGTTCAAATAGTCGTACCAGTCGGGAGCCTGTCCGTACCACTCGTTGGCCTTGGCCACCAGGTCGGCAAAGTTGTTGATGCCGTTGGCGCGCATCACCTCGTCGCTCTCGGCAAACACGGTGTAGCCCACCTTACAGTCGACAGTGCCCGAGGTACCCGTGCCGTTGGCAGGATAGATGGAGCCGCTGAAGTTCTCACGCGTCAGCTGCTTGTAGTCGAAAGTACCCTTGGTATAGGCCTGCAGCGAGTCGGCCAGACCCGTCACCTTGAGTGCTTCTGAGAAGATGGTGTAGCCACCGTCGCGCTCGAGCACGTCGTCGATGAAGCGTGTGAAGCGTGGAATGACATTGTCGATAATGTGGACGATGCCATTGGTGGTCTCGTTGTCAGAACTGATGATGACAGCCTTGTCGCCAAGGATGGTCTGTCCCTCGCTGGTCGATGAGAACGAAAATTCGTAGCCCAGCAGTGTGGTGACCTCACCGTTGCCCGTCAGCGAGACGATGTTACGGTAAGTGGTGCTCAGGTGGTAGCGGGCGATGTTCAGACAAAGACTGTCTGAGAGGCCCTCGAGCGAGTTCTCGGTCATGCCATTATGAGGAATGATGGCCTCCGGATCGTTATAGAGGCTGTCGCAGTAGGCCATCACGCCGTCGTTGGTAGGCGCGAAGCAGGTGTAGGTGCCGTAGGCGGCCATCATGCGGTCGTAGCCGACACGCGAGAGGATGTAGTTGAAGGCCGTGAGCATGCTGTCCTGCTGTATGTACGACTCGATGGTCTCGCCCGTGAAGGTATAGAGATCCGACTCGTCGGGTTCAGGATTGCAGGAAGTGAGAGCCCACCCAAGCCCTCCCAAGGGGAGGGATGTTAATATACACAAAAACCACTTTCGAGCCTTTGCTGTAATATCTTTGTGTGTGAAAAACATAACTATACTATTTAATAAATGTAAGATTTCTATTGCAGGGACTAACCTCTCCCCTCCCTTAGAGGAGGGGCAGGGGGTGGGTTATCAGTAGTTCTTGCTATAATTATCGTTAGTACCGTAGGCTGGGTTCTGACGCAGGACGGGACAGACATTGATGTCTGACAGCGGGATGGGCAGGTAGAGCTTCGGCTCAGTGCTCATCTTGGCGGCGACGGCGTCGCCGTTGCTCAGCTTGCGGACAGCCAGCTTCATCATAGCGTTACTGTTATAGTTGCTCACGGGAGCCACACCACGGTCGTCCTGGCTGGCCAGCGTCGTGGTGTAGTCGACACCCTCGACGTGGCGGTAGTTGTAGCGCATCAGGTCATACCAGCGCTTGCCCTCGAAGGCCAGCTCGCGCAGACGTTCGTTCATCACCAGTTCCTCCATGGTGGTGATGCCCGTGTTGAAGGCCACCCAGTGGATGGAGTCGTTCGATGACTCGATGGTCTTGCTACGCGAGTTGACCGCCTGCACAAGGTTGAAAGCCTGGCGCAGCTGCGGGTCGTCGTCGGCAGTGGCAAGGGCCGTCAGGGCCTCGGCCTTCATCAGCATGACGTCGGTGAGACGGTAGATGATGAAGTTCTGCGTGTACTGCACGTCGTAGACACGGTTCTTCGTGGCATACGACGTCGATGTGATGAGGTTGTAGTTGCCACCCGTCTCAGTGTTGTCGGCCACATACTTGCGCAGCTCCAGTCCGTCGTAGCTACCGACGGTGACCGGCGTGTTGTAGGTGTTGTTCAGACCACGCCAGTCGCGAGCACCCGTAGCACCTGTGATGGTGGTGTAAATGAGGCCCTGGTTCTGGAAGATCGATGCAGCATAGAGATAGGGTGCGCCACGGTCGGAATAGTGGGTGTAATACTGGCAGAGTGCGAAGTTGCCCTGGTTGGTAGACCCGCTTCGGTAGTCGTTGCCGTTGTACTGCAGCTCAAAAATGCTCTCCTCGGCATTCTGCTCGATGAAGATTTCGCTGAACGCACGGGGACCGGTAGCCAGGTAGAAGTCCTTCTCCTCACGCTGGCCGCCCCTGAAGACGTGCTGGCTCTTCTTCGAAGCAATCACCTTGTCGCAGTAATCGACGCAGGCCTGATAGTCGCTCGGGCTGTGGAGCACGCTGGCACGCCACAGGTAGATGTCGGCCAGCAGGGCCTGGATGGCATCGCGCGTCATGTAGCCCACGCGGCGCCAGTCGTTGAAGGCAGCAGCCGAAAGGGCGTTCTGCTCAGCGGTCTTCAGGTCACGGATGCAGGCGGTAAGCACCGAGTCGGGTGCCATCTGCGGGATGTTACGATCCTGGCTGCTGTTCATGAAAGCCTCAGTGACGTAGGGCACGTCGCGGAAGTTGCGCACCAGATAGAAGTAGCAGAGGGCGCGCAGGGCCAGCATCTGCGAGCAGTCAGAGAGATAGTCGCCCTCAGTGTACGAGGGGTCCTCGTACATCACCGATTCGGCTCTCGACAGCACGAGGTTACAGTTGTTGATGACGTGGTAGAAGGCGGCCCAGCGTGCAAACACGTTGTCGGGCTGCGTGTTGGCGAGGTTCATCTCAGTGAGGTCCTCGACGAGGCTTCCCGTCACGTTCGACACGGGCAGCAGCTCCTCAGAGCGCAGGCCACCCCAGACAATCAGTCGCGAGATGATGTCGGGCGACAGCATCGAGCGGTAGGCACCGTTGACCATCAGCTGCACATCGGACTTCGACTTCCAGAAGTCTTCGTCCACAGTCTTGTCGTCGGGCAGGATCACCGTGTCGACACAGGAGGTAAGCAACAACCCACCCCCAACCCCTCCCCAAGGGAGGGGGGCTAAGATACCACAGATCCAGAGTAGGGCTGTTCTGAACTTATCTTTGATAGTTTTCTTATTCATAGTCTTATACAATAATGTGTTATCTATTACAAGTCTATCCCGTCTCCCCTCCCTTGGGGAGGGGCAGGGGGTGGGTTTCAGAATCCGACGTTCAGCGTGATGGTGAACTGCTTCGAGCGCGGTGTCTGCGACGCATCGGCAGCGACACCGTAGCCTTGCGGAGAAATCTCAGGATCCACGCCGCTGTACTTCGTCCACACGTAGAGGTTGTTCAGCGAGGCGTAGGCCTGCAACTGGTTGAATCCCCACTCCTTGATCATCTTCTTGGGGAAGTTGTAGGCAATCTGGAGGTTCTGGAAGCGTACGAATCCGCCGTCCTCGACATAGCGGTCGGAGGGCTGGAAGTTGTACGACGTGTTGTACATGGCGCGTGGAATGGGTGTCACGTCGCCGTCCTTACGCCAGCGGTAGTTCACTGATGCGCACTGGTTGTAGGTGTCGAACATCTTCTCCAGGTTCTGGCGTGCCAGGTTCACCACCTTGTTGCCGAAGCGGTACATGAAGCGGGTCTTGATGCTCCAGTTGCCATAGCGGAAGGTGAAGTTGAAACCACCGTTCACCTTAGGCAGCGAGTTGCCCAGGTAGACAATGTCCATCTCGTTAATCTGGCCGTCGTGGTTGATGTCCTGGTAGATGGCGTCACCACCCTGGAAGGTGTAGGTCGACGACGAGGTACCGTTGCTGCTGGTGTAGTTATAGACCAGCTTGGTGGGGTGACCCTGTGCGTCCATCAGCACCTTGCCAAACTCATCGCGGACGATGGGGAAGGTCATGCCCTCGGCGAGCATGCGGTTGATCTCGGCCTCGTAGGTGGCAGCATCCCACTGCTTCTCCTTCTGCAGGTTCTCAAGATAGTCCCACGAATACTGGAACACACCCTGGTTGCGGAAGCCGTAGATGGAGCCGAGCGAGTTGTTCAGCTGCACGCGCAGCGGCCAGTTACCACGGTCGGTGACACCCCACGTGGTGACGGTCTTGCCACTGCCATAGTTGGTGGCGTAGTTGTTAAGGGCGTCGAGGACGCTCTCGTCCATGGCCTTCAGCAGGTTAGAGTTCTGGGCGACGTTGAAGCCGACGTCCACTGAGAACTTGCCGACGTTGACAACCTTCTTGGCCGTGAAGTTCAGCTCCCAACCGTCGTTGTCCATGCGGCCGGCGTTGATGTAGCTCAGTGTGCTGTAGCCCACCATCGAGGGGATGGCCACACCCGACATCAGCAGGTCGCGCGTCTCCTTGTGGTAGTAGTCGAAGTCGACCTCGATACGGTCGTTCAGCAGGCCGAGGTTGAAACCGAGGTTATAGCTGGTGGTCTTCTCCCACTTCAGGTCGTCGAGCTTCAGACCGTCGAGCGAACCGGTGGGCAGGTGTGACTTCGTCGGGGTGACGAAACCGTAGTCACCAGCACTGGTATTATAAGTATTGTAGAACGATTGCAGCGAGCTGGGAGCCTTACCCACGATACCCCACGAAGCACGCAGGCCGAGCATCGAGAGCCAGTTGCCCTTGATGGGCTTGAAGAAAGGCTCGTCGCTGATGTTGTAACGCAGCGAGACACCGGGGAAGTAGGCCCACTTGTGCTTGGGACCGAACTTCGAGTCACCGTCGGCACGCAGCGAGACGCCCAGTGAGTAGCGGCCGTCCTTATAGCTGACGTGACCGTTGTACAGCAGGTTCTGCGAGGCTGAGCGTGAGTTGCCACTGCCCATACCCTTCAGCATGGCGAAGACCGAGGCGTCGGTGATGCCCGGCGGCAGGTCGTTCTGGCTGATGTTCTGCGTGTTGTACTTCTGCGTGTTCATCTCGTAGCGGGCAAGCATGGTGGCCGTCCAGTCCTCATTCTTGAAGTAGGGCGTGAACACCAGCTCCACGCGGCCACCCACCTTCATGCGGTTGGTCTCGGTACCCGTGGCGAGGTTGTAGTCATTGTTACCGGCCCACTTGCGGCTCGACAGTGAGGCGGGATAGTAGGCAGGCGAGCTGTTGGCATAGATATCGAAGTCCACACGGCCGTTCAGCGTCAGTCGGCTGGTCTGTGCCTCCGTGCCCAGCAGTTCGTACTTGATGCTGAAGTCGGGCGTCAGACGGTAGGTGTTCTCCTTGGCCCACGCCTTGTTGGCAATGGCCACGGGGTTGCCCAGGTCGTAGATGGCACGCAGCTCGTAGCTCGAGAAGTTGCCGTCGTAGGGTGTCATCCCGTTCTGGTAGGGATTCATGATGTAGTACTCACCCGTGTCGTTACCATTCTCGTCCTGGCGGTAGATGCTCATGTTGGGTGCAATCTTCTGGGCCAGCGACAGGATGTTGTTGCCGTAGTTCTTGTTGTTGCCCGTATAGGTCAGGGCGAAGTTGGTCGAGAAGCGGATGCGGTCTGACACGTTGTAGTCGAGCACCAGACGCGTGGTGAACTGCTTGAACTTCTGCTTGATGATGGTACCCGACTGCTGCTTGAAGCCTGCCGAGATGCGGAAGGTGGCCTTCTGGCCGCCACCCGTCAGGTTGACGTTGTAGTCGTGCATGCCGCCAAACTGTGTAACGGCGTCCACCCAGTCGGTGTTGTTGTTCCAGTTCTGATACTCGTTGTAGCCCGAAGCGTCGTAGTTCAGCTCGGCCACGTTGGTGGTGGCGGTCGAGAGCTGCGAGGGGTTGTAGAACTCCTCCTTCATCAGCATGGTGTAGTCGTCACCGCTCAGCAGGGTGTAGCCCTTGGGCTGCCACGTGCCAGTGTACTTGTACGAGAAGTTCACACGGGGTTTGCCGCGTGAGCCGTGCTTCGTGGTAATCATCAGCACACCGTTCGAACCCTTCGAACCCCACACGGCGGTGGCGGCGGCGTCCTTCAGCACGGTGATGCTGGCAATATCCTCGACGTTCACCGACAGCAGCGAGGCGTAGGCCTCCTCGTCGGCATTCTGGAAGTCGAAGTTCTCATCAGGGTTGTCGAAGATCTTGTCGTCGACGACAATCAGCGGGTTGGCATCGCCCGTGATGGTGGTCACACCACGCAGGCGCATCGTCGTACCGGCACCGAGGTTACCCGAGTTCGACACGATGTCGAGACCGGCAATCTCACCCTGCAGGGCCTCGTCGGCCGAGGTGAAGGCCAGACCTTCGACGTTCTCCATGTTGAAGGTCTGCGAAGCCGTCGTAATCTCTTTCTTCTGAATGGTCAGGCCACCCGAGCTGGTACGCTTACCGACGACCTTCACTTCCTTCAGTGTGGTGTTCTCAGGTTCAAGTTTCACCTTGAACACTGTCTGGTTGCCAATGGGCAGCACCTTTGTCTTGTCGCCCACATACGAAATCACCAGTTTGTTCTTCGTGCTCTTAATCTGCATCGAGAAGTTACCGTTGAAGTCGGTTTGCGCAGCCGACACGATACGGTTGTTGGCATCGCGCTCCACCACGTTACCCATCATCACGGCTCCCTCGTTGTCGGTCACCGTACCGGATATACGCACACCCTGCGCCATCACTGCTTGGCAGACGATGGCCGTCAGGGCCGTAAGCAATAGTTTCTTTATATTCATATCGAAATACTTTTCACTATTCATTATTCATTATTCATTATTCTTTAGCGAAGCGCTCGCTTACCATTTCAGTCCCGACTGTCCGGAATTAAGCGGTGTGTCAATCTCGTGGACCACGCAGAACGACGACGTATAGATAGAGGTGGCGTCGGCACGTGCACGGTCGAACCAGTAGTCGCGGGCCATCAGGTTCACCTTCTTCGAGGCGTCGTTGGCATTGACGGTGATGGTGGCACCCGTCGCGTCGGTCACCTGCAGCTGGCCGCCACCGCCGCTGACGCGCATCTCGATGGCCAGACCCAGCTCGTCGGTACTCAGGCTGTTGTAGCGGTTACCCTGCACCACGTTGTCGGCATAGACCGAGGTGCTCTGGAAGTGATAGCGGGCAAAGTCGCACAGCGTGCCAATGTCCTTCTTGGCCTTTGCCATGGCCTGGGCAGCTGCCGTGGTCGTGGGCTGGCCGTTCTCGTCGACATCGTTGGCATACTGCTCGTACAGTGCCTGGATGTCAGCCCAGCGGGGCAGTCCGGCGGCGTAGGCCTTCTCCATGGCTGCATTGTTGGGCGCATAGAGCGTATAGTTAAAGGTGTTGAACATCTTCACGTTCTCGTCCAGACAGCTGTTCGAAACCTTTGAGTTGCCACTACCACGGTCGCTGGTGAAGATGATGTAGGCGTCCTGCTCGGTGGTGCCGAAGACGTTGGTTGAGTCGCTGATGCCGGCCCACTTCATCAGCTCACGGCTCGACGTGAAGCCTGAGCAGAGGGAGTAGAACTCTGAGAATGCCGGATAGGTCTGCAGCGTCTTGCTCACACTGTTGCGAGGTGCCTGGATGACATGGTCGATGCGGAAGGCCTGACCGTTCTTCTCGTTGTAGACGTTCTCGATGGTCGAGGGGGCCACGCCATTGTCGATCTGCTGGCCGCTCATCACGCGACTGCCCACGGTAGCACCCGTGGCACGGATCTCGCCGCCATGCTTTGTCTTATAGAAATTGTTCGTGCCAAAGGTCTCACCGTCGTCAAGCACCACGGTGTGGTAGTTTAGAATGTCGACGAACAGCGACTTCCACTGTGCGATGGGCACCAGACCGCCGTTGTTCAGCACCTCGCCAATCTCGTTGGTGGCAGGGTTGTAGGCGTAGGCCACAGCCTGCACGGCAGCCTTCGTCGGGTCGTAACTGAACTTCAGGGCACGCGGCTCCTTGTGTCCAAGGTAGATGGGGTCGATATAGAACTGCTCGAAAGCCTCGTCATCGGGGATGAAGAAGGCGAAGTTGGCCTTCATGGCCATCAGGTAGTAGTGGTGCGAGACGCCCAGCTGCTCGTCGTCCTTCACAGCCCAGTTCATCACCGACATGTCAGGATAGACCGATGCCGGAGCCATGACGCTCTGGTACTCGTCGGGGGCTATCAGCTCGTTCAACTTGTAGACCACACCATTGTTGGCAATGGTGATGTTGTATTTGCCGTCCGACTTCTTGTCGATGAGGTCGGTGGTGATGCCCATATACTCGTTAGCATCGTTCTGGATGGTCTCGAACTTGCTGGGAACGGTGGCCGTGAACGACGGCTTCATCAGGTTCTTCACAAACGACGTCAGGATGGCCGGACGCTTCGAGTGCAGCGAGTCAAGGTTCTCAGCCAGGTGGGCCACATTGTTCTCAGTGCCGGTGTACTTGCCGTAGAGGTCGATCAGGTAGGCACCGTCGCCACCCTCGGTGAAGAAGTCGATGACGGCCTGGTCGGTAGGCACGAACATGGCCGAGATGTCGGCAATGGTATAGTCGACACCACCCGAGGCCTGCAGCGGACTGTACTGATTCCAGCCCGGGTCGAAGTCGAGCAGGAACGACGTCGAGACGATATTGTTGTCGGGGTCCAGGCGCTGGGCGTGGGCCGACTGGTTGTTCAGGTAGCGGCGCTCGTAGATCATGTCCACCGTCGGCAGGCCCTTCTCCAGCTGTGCAGCGTTAAACTGGCTCGTCACCGTCGGGTTCTCAAAGGGAGCGCAGAAGTAGTCCAAAATACGGCTGAAGTAGCTCGTCTTGCTGTCGCTGCGCAGCACCTGTGCCATGTTGCCCGGAGGCACAATGACATCCTGCATCTGGTGGATGTAGCCATTCTGGCAGGTGATGTCGCTCTGGATGATGCGGTCGTTGAAGATGTAGGCCATGCCTTCCTCGTAAGGTGTGCCCGTGAGGATGGCAAAGTCACTCTTGTCGCCGTCGGTGGTGATGCCGTTGTTCAGCATGTGCTCACGCGTGAAGTGAACCATCATCGGGCGCGTGGCATCGCTCACCAGGTACATGCGACCCTCGTCACGATACTTGTCCCAATAGACATTGTTCTGGGGCATCAGCGACTGGTCCGTGATGAGCTGGATGCTGTCCGTGGCACTCAGCTGTGTCTGGTGCTTCACGGCCATACCCTTCGTCACGGTACCTTCGGCACTGCTCGTGTTACTCACGTTCGACAGCATGTTGACAAGCAGCGCATTGTCAAGCATCGACGTGTAGAGCAGCATCTTCTTCTGGGCATCCGAAAGGCCAGCATAGCTACTTACCCCCCAGTCGTTCGACTGGAAGAACCTCTGGAATGCCTCGTCATTGGCGGGGAACACCGTCTTCGAACCCGTGCGGTTGAGCACCTCGGCATAGCCAAGGTCATCAACCAACCGCAGGTACGTGTTGAAGGTGCCCGTCAAGTACTCAGGATTCTTCAGTTCCTGATAGATGCTGCCGCCAAGCCACGAGGGCTTGCTGTCAGCATCCACTGCCTCGTTCTTGTCAACGCAGGCAGTCGTCATGCCCACAAGAGCGAGCATGAGACAGAAAACGGTTTTCTTCATAAATGATTTTTTAGCAGTTATTGATTGTTTTGATAAAATCATGATGGTAGTTTGAGTGTGCAAAATAAATAAAAAAAATCGAAACTACCAAAAATTCACTCCACTTTTCTTGAGTTAGGTCAAAAATAGCAGGCATTTGGCATTTTTTAGGGCACTTCATCATAAATGTTTTTTTGTTTTGACGCGTTTATTCATTGTTAAGGGAGATAGTAGAGATGGGGGGGGCAAGGCCGAGCGGAGGTTTTAGTTTGCGCAGAGAGGGCTGACAATTTGCGCAGAGAGGGGAGAAGTTTGCGCCGAGGAAGCTCACAGTTTGTGCCGAGGAAGCTCACAGTTTGCCCCGAGGAAGCTCACAGTTTGCGCCGAGGAAACTCACAGTTTGCTCGGTAACTTACCCTTCAAATCAATCCTTCACTTTTGGCGTATATATTGATATATCAAGGAGATACGGTGAAGGGTTTGAAAACACCATACTTACGACATGAAAACCGCAGACTTACGACATGAAAACGCCATACTTACGACATGAAAACACCATACTTACGACATGAAAACCGCAGACTTACGACATGAAAACCACAGACTTACGACATGAAAACCGCAGACTTACGACATGAAAACGCCATACTTACGACATGAAAACGCCATACTTACGACATGAAAACGCCATACTTACGGGGAAATCTAATGCCTCGGTATCAAAAGATGTGACGTTGAGCAAGCTACAGGAACCCTTCACCGAAACGGGCTTACAATGAGACGGTTACGGAAAAAGTGAATGGTTGTAAGGTTCGACCTGAACGGTTGAAATGAATTTTGAAAGGAATAGGAAATGTTTGTGTTGGAAACGAATTGTCCTAATTAGTACTAATTCTATTCGCGATTTTTATTTAATAGTTAAAAAGGCCACATTCGTGGCTAAAATTAAAAACAAATTAAGTATATTCGTTTCAAAAAAAAGAATCGTTTCTCCATATCTATATATTTCAACCGTACAGTTCGGTAAGATTTCTGCTTACAGAACTTTTGCCTACTAAGTATCGGCTACATTCCCAAAGACAGGCCTATACGAAAAAAGGCAATGATATAGCAGTTGACCTATTTGTACACTCTTCTACACGTTTCTGGGCAACCGATGCCGTAGGCATCAGATATCCGTAGCCAGCCATACAGCTACCCCGTAGGGGTTGCGAAATGGCTGGGAAGAAGACGGGACGGTGAAAGCGTGCCTTTAGGTACGCGACAAAGGCGCAATGTTGTCGCGTACCTAAAGGCACGCTCGTCACTACAACCCTCAAATACCAGCCATATGAATGGCTGGCTACTAAAATCTGATGCCTACGGCATCCACTTCATAAAAAAAAGATGTGTTGAAGGCAATCCCATGTAGAGGAACAGAGTAATTAGTCCAGATCAACTTGTATATCATTCACCGAAAAAAAGGGTTTCGAAGCGAGATGCTCCGAAACCCTTTGGGAAAACTGTGTCAGGGGATGATCCCCTCTGACAACACTTCTGCGGATTACTCCTCGGCGGGCTGCTCAGTGGTGATGCCAGCCATGATGTTGGTGATGGCCACGATGTCGCCGATACCAACCTGACCGTCGCCATTGACGTCAGCAGCAGCCTTGAGAGCTGCGATACCCTCTTCGTCCATACCCTCTGCGAAGATGCCAGCCATGACGTTGGTGATGGTCACGATGTCACCGATACCAACCTCACCGTCACCGTTAACGTCACCCTCGACTTCTGTTTCGAGAGCCTCGAGGACGCAGTGTACGTTGAAGCCATTATCAAGCAGTGCATCGGGGTTGAAGAAGAACGTCACCTTGTAGGCACCAGGCGTGTTAACAACGTAGTCGGCATTGTTGCCATCGAAGCCCCAGTTGGTATTCCAGTCGTGGTTCTTGACAACCTTGTAGAGGATGGTGCAAGGCTCTTCGAACTTCACCTCGTCGAAGGTCAGCGTGTAGATGCCGTCCTCGCCAGCAACCATGGTGTTGGCTTCGCTGTTAGCATCCCAAACATTGCCGAAGAATGCAGGCTGCTCTTCCTCGCCAACCTTAACGGCACCAGCGAGTGTGTAGACGGGAGCCTCGACGACGATGGGTGTCTCAGCGTACTCGGCAACCTTGGTCAGAGTGATGTCGTCAAGAGAGATCTTGCTGCCGCCACCATTGTTCATGATAACGAGCGACATGCCAGCGGGGATGCCGATACCAGCAGCCTCAACGGCCTCAGCCTCTTCAGTAGCCTCAGCAGCAGCTGCGCCGACGACGTTCTCGCCAGTGGTAGCTGAACCCCAGTCAGGAACAGCGATATCGAACAGCGTCACGTTGCCCTCTGCATCGCGCAGACCGAGTGCGTAAGGAGCAGGACGGGTAGCGCTCTCGTCGTTACGACCATAGATGCGAACCATATAGGTGCCTTCCTCAGCGATGGGCGCAGTGTAGACGTATGAACCCTCGTCGAGACGGATACCACGACCCTGTGAGAAGCGGTCGAAGATACCACCAGAGAAGCTATACCAGCTGTTCACGGTACCAACGAGCTGACCAAGACCAGTGCCATTGCCTTCATCCTCAACGGGGAGGGCGAGGGTCTCGAAGTCGCTGTAGTAAGCAACATTCTCATTGAGCTCATAGTCTAGCTGGCCAATGTAGGTCACCACACCACCGATAGTGCGTGAGTTCAGGCTACCGGGGAATGTGAAGGTCACACCATTCCATTTGGGATCGGTGGGGGCGGTGAAGTAGTACTTACCATCCTTACCATAGCCGCGGGGGGGATATACCTTGTAGTCGTCACCTTCGAAGAATTTGCCCTGGAACATATTCAGACGGGCGTCTGCTCCTGAGGCACCCTTAATCATGCAGTTCAGCACGGCACCATAGATGGTTGCCTTCTTAAATGTCACAGTGATAACTGCAGAACCGTCCTCGGCAATGGCAACTGTCTCACTGTCGTCAGTGTCATAGAGGTACTTCATCTTGCCATCCAGGCCATCCTCACCAGCATAGTCAGAAACGACGATGGGAGCCTTGTCGCTGTCGAGCAGGTTGACGAACTTGCCAGCCTGACCGTTAGCTGTGCGTGCTTCCTTAATCTCGTTGCCCTCAGCATCAACATACTTAACGGTGTAGTCGGCGAAGACGGCGTTGCTCTTGTAGTTGGTAATGACGAGGTTGTCAATCTTACCACTCATAGAATTGTTAATCCAAGCGAAGACGTCGATCTGTGTGAGCTCGTTGGCATCAGCCTGCCAGAAAGAATCAACACCCTTGTTCAGCACAATGGTGTCGTTCATCACTTCCCATGAAATGGTGCGAGCGTCGAGATTAGCCATCACGCTGACATGCAGCCACTTGTTGCAATAGCCGGGGACGATGGTCTTGATGGTATCAACGCTGATGGTATCACCAGTCTCGTCGACATTGTAAGCATAACTCTCTTTCTCGCCGTCGGCCTGCGGCAGGTTAGTACCGTTGATGAAGAAATTGTTCTTGTCAGAGCCGATGCGGAAGATGGCGCCCTTCGAGCCATAGGTGTTCTTTGTACATCCACCGTCGTTCATGCGCACCAGGCGGTCGCCGAGGGTGAGGATGGCACGTGAACCGGACTCGTTGTAGTAGTCGAACTCGACGCTCACATTGGCGGGCTGATTAAGCTTGTCAGTGAAGTCGTAGTGAGCAAACCCATAGCCGTTCTGGCAGTTGTTTGCAGCAGTGAAAACGGTCACGTTCGAGTTTGTCACTTCGTCCACAGCAATAGCGCTGCTGACACGGCTGTCGTCAGTGAAGATGTTGTTGCCGTCCTCGAAGTCATACTTCGTAACAGTTGTCTCATAAGGCTCGTATTCCACCACTACGGAAGGCTCAGTAAACGAAGCGCCACCTGCTGCTGTTTCGAAAACAACGATAGTAGCAGTGCCTGTAAATGTTGAGCCTGAAAGAGCATTAGTAATGTCAAGCTCAATTTCCTCAAATACTTCGGTATTACCTGTAGAACTCCCGGCCTGTTTACCTTCGTTCAGGACATCAGTGAAAACCCAGTCTTTCACGTCATTGTAAGTAAGGCTCGAACTCCATACACTATCAGTATAAGCCACACCAAAACTGGATTTACGGTTTCTTCCTGTATCACAGCCAGTAACTTTTGCACTCAAAACAGCCTTAGTGATAATGCCAGGAATAGATGATACATCAACTTTAAGAAGTCCTACATTAAAAACATTCCAGTCTGTCTTCTGTTTCAATCCAGCAATTGTTCCGCCTTGTGCAGCTGCAGTAGTGTAACCGACGAAAATAGTGTCTAACTGGCCATAAATCAAATCTGGCTCATAATAGTTAACACGCGTCATTTTCACGGTCCCGGTGCCCGTCTTTAAATCCTGGGCAACCACGTTAGTCGTTCCGAAGCAGATTGCTGCCAGAAGGACTAATGATTTACATAAAAATTTTCTCATAATGTTAATAATGTTAGTTAATAAAAAAAGGTGTTTGTTATTCGCTTATATGGTGAAGCCGCTCCACCTTCCATCCGTCGTCGAGCGTATGCGTCGTGGGGTTGAAGTTCAGCCCTACAGCGTAGACAGGACGATGGTCGGTTGCAAAGGCAGCGGCGTAGTTCTTACGCTTTATCTGGTCAAGTGCAGCATCGCTGCTTTTGTCGTATTTCAGCTCCAGGATGTAGACGGCATCCTTCAGGCGCAGGGTGATGTCCATGCGGCCCGTAGCCGTGCGCCCCTCGGCACTGACGTCGGCATTGATGCTGGCCAAGAGTGCATAGAGGATGGACTGGTAGTGCTTCTCATTCTTGCGCATAATGTCGTAGGGCATAGCCGAGAAGAACTCCTGCAGGTAGCGAAGGAAGTCGTCGATGGTGGTCTCGTGGTTGACAAAGCTTCGGTAGGCTGTTGAGAATCGGTTCTGGCTACCTACATATTCATCGCAGTAGTACTGGTAGAGACAGTAGGCGAAACCACGATAGACCTCTTCGTTGGGGAAACCGAGCGTCCACACGTCGTCAATGGGATTGTACTCCTTCAGTGTGAGGTAACCGCTCTGGAAGAGAACGGGAACAGGGTCGGTAATGCGTTCTGTTGGCGCATTAAACTGTTTGATTGATGCAACAAAGCCTTCCAGCTCAGGCATATCAAGATCCTGTGTGCGCAGGATGTTGATGAGCGATGTAGGCGTGCCGGTGGAGAACCAGTAGTTCTGAATGCGCTTCTCGGTAAAAGCATTGATGAGGCTCCAGGGGCAGTAGATGTCGGTCATGCGCTCCGAGAAGTGGTAGCCGTCGTACCAGCGTTTCAGCTCGGCCACCATCTCGTCGTAGGTATAGTGGATACCCCAGCGGGCGTAGGCCTCGTTGATGCTCTCACGCATGAGTTCGATGTCGGGCTTCATCTGTGTGAGCATCTCCTCTTCGGTGATGCCGCAGATGGCCTCGTACTCAGGGTTGAAGGTGAGCTGCTGCAAGTTGTTCAGTTCGCTGAAGACGCTGAGCTGCGAGAACTTCGAGATACCGGTGAGGAACACGAAGCGCAAGTACTGTGCCTGTGACTTGAGTGGCGAGAACAGCGAACGGATGCGCTCACGGATGTAGTCCTGCAGCTCTGGCTTGTTGATGCTATCAAGCATCGGGGCGTCGTACTCGTCGACGAGCACCACCACGCGTTCGCCGGTCTGGCGATAGGCCGTCTGAATCATGTTGGTCAGGCGGGCGTCGTAGTTCGTAGGGTCGACAGGCTGGGTAATACCAAACTGCTCCTCCTGCTGTTTGAGGATGGCATTGAGAGTGCCATGCACCAGCTCCTTCTCGAAGTACTTGCCGTTAGAGAGGTCGAGGCGTATGACGGGGTGCTTACGCCACTCCGTCTCCAAGTCGTAAATAGCCAATCCCTCGAACAACTCCTTCCTTCCCTCAAAATAGCAGCGCAACACATCGACCAAGAGCGACTTGCCAAATCGACGGGGACGACTAAGGAAGAAGTTGATGGCGTTTGACGACACCAACTTGTAGACATAGCCCGTCTTGTCGATATACGGCGCACGGCGCTCGCGTATCCACGTAAAGTCTTGCACGCCAACGGCGTAGCTTCGCTTTGGGATGTCAGACACTGCCATTAATTGATGATGGAATAGACCAGAAAAGGTAAATGAGTAGGGGCGAAACGGTGGTCCACCCCTACTCTATTCTATGACTTGCAAATTACTTCACCAGGACCTTCTTACCATTGATGATGTAGAGGCCTGCGGGCAGCGACTTGCCGTCCATGCGCATACCATTGAGGTTGAAGGTGCCCTGACGCTTGATGTTAAGCTTCTCGGCAGCAGTGGCAATCTCCTGAATACCACTCTCGGCAGCGATGAGCGACGGATCGAGGGTGTAGCGCAGCATGTCGATGTACTCACGGATTGTGAGGTAGACGTTCTGCTTCTCCTGCAGCGTGGTGGGAGCGACATAGCTGAGGCCCTCAGCCCAAGGATACTCGCTGTCACCAACAAGGCGCATCAGCTTGACGACGATCCATCCCACAGTCTCGTGATAACGGCCATACTGTGCAATCATTTCCTTGGCACGCTGCACCTGAGCGTTGTAGTCGACATCGGTGTCAGCAGTGTACTTATCGGTAGCACCCAGATAGTAGAGGCGGTTGTCGCCGAATCCGAAGGTGCAGGCACCGGCTGAAGCACCGTTCTCGAAGGCCTCAAGACCAAACTCGACGGTCTCAGGATCGGCCGAGTTCTTAACATAGATGACCGAGTAGTTCATACCGGTCTCACGGGTGTAGACCAGAGCGTCGGTCTCCGTGTTGCGGAGGTAGTCGGCAGGAGCACACTTGGTGAGCGTGACAGAGTCGTTGACAGCTCCCTCAGGACCGAAGAAGATGCGCACGTTGGGATGATAGACGGTATCGACGGGCGTGTCGATAAACTCGATATCATCGAAGTCTGAGCCACAGATGTTGGCGATAGCCATGTACTGATCCCACTTTGCACCGTCGCCATATTCAGCTGAGAAGGCACGTGAACGGAACTCATAGACACCAGGAGTGGTGAGCGTGATGGTCTGCTGCATGCGTCCGTTGGGGCCTACTGATGAGCCACGCCAGATGCTGGCACGATGACCAAACTCATAGCCGGAGTTAGGAGCGATGTCCCACTGCTTACCATCGGCACCGATGGTGATGTTCCAACCGTTGACGGTGCGGTCGCTGCTGTAGGTGCTCTTCGACGTCCACGACTCGAAGTTCAGGTTCTTACCCTTGACATAGAGGTTGGCAGGGTTAGCACGCGAAGCGGAGCTCTTCTCGAACTCTTCCTTGGCGGTGAGCAGACGGTCGTCCATCTCGTTGAAGGCGTCGACCTCGTCGGCATCGGTCGTGGTGTTGTTGATCATGCCCTGAGCCTCGTCGATGACGGTCTGGAAGGAGGCCTTGTCGCCAGAGGCGTTCTTAGGAGCATTCAGCGAAGCGTTACACTTGGCAAGGTCGGCCACGAGGGTCTGGTAAGCACGGTTGGTGCTGTAGAAGGCATTGATGGCGCTGTTCATCTGACGGACAGCCTCCAGGATCTCGTCCTTGTACTCCAGGGAGACGCCACCAGGATTCACCTCGTTGCCATTCTCGTCGACGACGCTCAGCAGGGCGCTGTAGACGGAGGTGTAGTTATCGATGGCGGCCTGCAGTGTGCTGTGACCCCAAGGATAGCCAGCGGCCTGAGTGTAGGCGTTGATCATGTTGGCCGAGTCGAGGCGCTGCTTCAGGGCGTTCTTCTGAACGACGAGCTGGTCGAAGGCATAGAGGTGATCGACCTGCTCCTGCGACATGCCGATGATACGGAACTGCGGGTTGCGGAGGCTGTAGCGTCCACCCTTACCACCCTCGATGGTGGGGAAGGTGAAGCCGGCCTGCACATTGCCACCCTCGTAGATGTCGCCAATGATGTAGAAGGTCTTCCAGTAGAAGTTGCTCAGGGTGTCGTTCTCAAAGACGACAGGATTCTCGCGGTCGCCCATCCACATGCGGGGACCTGCGATGACGACGCTGGTGTTGGCACCGTAAGGAGCTGCCTTGTTGCTGGCAGAGACGGCCTGTGCCTCGATGGAGAACATGAAGCGGCCACTCTTGATGCTGGTGTTGTTGAAGGCACCATCGGCAATGCGGACGCCGACGTCGGTCAGGTCGTAGCTGGTCTGAATACCGGCCGAAGCCACGTAGCCATCGTCAGCAGGACGCTCCAGGCTCTCGTCGTTGGGCGAGAAGCCCCAGCGGCCACCCTCGAAGGTCCAGGTGTTACGGGTCGTCATGTTGTTCCAGTTGTAGTAGCCCCATGTAGACCAGTCGGTGAGATAGCGAGTAACGGCTGTCCCATCAATTTTGGTGCCAATGGCGTTACCGGCCACCTGGTCGAGGAACATCTGATACTGAATGTCGAACTCTTCGATGAGCGACGTCAGCTCAGTGCCGTCCTCGGGCTGAGCAGCCAGAGCCTCCTTCAGCATGTCGAGCATGCCAAGGACGTCGCCAGCCTTGTCGGCAAAGTCGGGCTCATTGAGCAGCTTGTCGACCTGGTTGATGTAGCGCTCGGCAATACGTGTGTCGTAGACCTCGACAGCCTGGTGAATCTCGAAACCAGTGAAGAGCACGTCGGTGGCAACATTGTTGGCCAGGAAGACGAGGTAGCTCTCAGCGGGAATCTCGACGGTCATCACCACCTGGTTCCACTCAGTCATCATCGGAGCAGCGGCTGCCACTGCGGTCGTGATGGTGTTGTCACCAGTGTCGTTAAGGAAGAAGTTCACGTAGTTGGTGCCACCATCAGCAACAGAGCTGGCAGCAACCTCGGTCGACTTCACCCAGTAGGAAACAGTGTAGAATCCGGGCTGCAGCTGCCACACGTTGTGCAGCATCTTGCCCTCTTCGGCTGAGGCGCCAAGGCTCTTGATGGCGTTTTCGCCATTGGGGCCAGCAGCGGTCTCAATACCCCACGTGGCACCGTCGATGGCCTCGCCAAGGTCGTTGGTCCAGCCCTCAGTGCCGTCGCCAACGGTGAAGTCACCATTCGTAACGAGGTTCTCACCGTCGATTCTGTACTTTGCCGTCGATGAATAAATGTAGTCTCCCACGTTGTAAGCAGCGAAGGAGCTCATTGCAAACCCTACGGCAAGTAGTTGCATAAGTAGTCTTTTCTTCATGTTGTTTTAGTTGTTAGAACGTTATGTAAATTATATCGAATCGTTAGTAAGTTGATAGTTCGGGTGCAAAGGTAGGCATTTTCTTGGTTTTATGCAAGAAAAGCCGACCCTTTTTTTTGCCCTTTTTACTACATTTTTTGATTAAGGCCTTGTTTGAGCCAACTTTAAGGAGGAGTTGAGAGCTGAGGAGTTGAGGAGTTGAGGAGGTAAAGTAGGATATCTCTATTGCTCTGAGATCCAGCAAAAAGAGCGCGTTGCGCATAGATGGGGGAACGTATCTACTCTACTTTACCTCCCCAACTCCTCATCTCCCCAACTCCTCAACTCCTCCCTCCTAACTCTCAATTAATTCCTGCCATGATGTTGGTAACGGCCACGATGTCGCCGATACCCACCTCACCGTCACCATTGACGTCGGCAGCAGCCTTGATGGTCTCGTTGGTCTCGATGCCCGCCATGACGTTGGTGATGGCCACGATGTCACCAATGCCCACCTCGCCGTCGTTATTGACGTCGCCAAGGATAAACTCTGACTCGACGATGGCCAGCACGCCCGTCTTGGCAGCCAGGCCGGTGGTGTCCCAGCCCATGCCTCGCGGCAGTGTGGGCAGATCAAACTTCGGCGTGCCTGAGAAGGTGTTTTTGACGGTCCACAGCGTAAAGGTGTCGCCCACCTTCGGCTTGTAGTCGTCAGACAGAATCAACTGCAGAGTGCCGTTCATTGTCAGGAACGTAGGCTCTAAGGTTGAGTATTCGCTGTTGCTGGCAATGGCAACGACCAGCGTGCTGCCGGCATTGAAGTTCATGGACGCTGTCGACTTAACCGTCGAGGGCACCACGTCGCCAAAGCCCATCTCCTCGAGCTCGACGGAGCGCAGCGTGAACTGCGTGCCACTCTTCATGACGAGCGAGGCCAGTAGACCACTGCCAACGATGCGGGCCGTTCCCTCAGCCGTGAGGGCGCCTCCAAAGACTGGTGTGGTGGAGTCGCCAACGTCGAAGCGCAGCTCGCCAGCCTTGACTGTGACAGTCTTGGTGAGCAAGCCTGCCGTGTTGGCAGTCATAATGCCCTCACCAGCCTTGATGATAGGCGTGGTAGCCGAGAAGGTGACGTTGATGTTCTTGCCGCTGGTGCCAAGCGTGTAGGTGCCAGAGCCACCAAGGGTGCCCGTGCCCGTCACGCTGCCTATCGACATGCTCTTGCCGTTGTTGTCGAAAGTCACGCCACTGTTCACCTTCAGCGTGGCCTTGGGCAGACCGTAGGTGTTGTCGAAGATGAACTGCGGATCGTAGCTACCCGACTTAAAGGTGTTGGCCGTCACGGTGCCTTCGAAGGCGCTCCAGTTGCCCTGGAAGTAGCAGCGCACAAAGGTAGAATAGACATTGAAAGTGCCGGAACCTATCAGTTTGCCTTGATAGTTGGCTCGACCGTCACTATAGAACGTTCCTGTCTTGCCTGCAGGCACAACAAAGTTAGCCCTGTTTGTCGTGGATACGTTGCCGCCATAGCTGTTGGGATCTTTTAGCGTACCACCCTGGAACTCGACAGTGTCGGGCAGGCTGGTGACGTTATTGTTCTCAGTGGCCTGCACCGTGCCCTGCTGGATGACGAGGCGCTTCACGCCCATGCCGGCAGGTGTGCCCAGCGTGCCTGCTCCCTTCTTGGTGAGCGTCTGGCCGTTGCCGGCAATGTTGCCCGACTGTGTGAGTGTCTTGCCCGACGCCACACTGATGGCTCCACCACCGTTGCCAATGAGAAGGCGATGGTTGCTGGTAGCTGTCTCGCTAAGTGCCAGGATGGCGCCGTTGCGGATGGTGATCGTCTTGTCGACGGTTCCCAGGGCGCCATACTCAGTGCCGCTGTTGTTGGCCAGGGCGCTGACGGTCAGCAAGCCTCCGTCGATGATGGTGTTACCCATCTGGTTGTTGCTCTTCAGCTGGACATTGCCCGTGCCACTCTTGGTGAGGGTGGGCTCGCCCAAAATGGGACTGCCAGAGAAGTTGTAGCTCTTCGAGTTGTTGAAGACGATCTCGGCCGGAGCGACGTTGTCCTTCACACTGACGGTGAACGACTTGGCCGTGTCGTCGAAGGTCACCTTGCTGCCAGGCACGAAGACGGCAGCCTCGCCATTGGCATCGACGAAGTTAGCCGTGGCGTCGAGGTCCCAGCTGCTGCCCTTGGCACCTGTCCAGGTCAGCAGACCACCTTCGTAGGCCTGCACGTTCATGCTGAGTATGCCATCCTGATAGGTCAGCGTCAGCTTCTTGTCGGAAGGACCTTCGATTACCAAATCCTCGATGTTGCCCTCGATGGCTTCGAAGTGGCCCAGCACATAGTCGCCAGGCTGCAGGTCGCCGTCTATCTGCAGCACGGGCGTGCTGTACTGCGGACCGCCGCCCTTTGGCCACACCTTATTGTCGATGCAAAGCACACGGGCCGTAAGCTGGTCACACTGATCACCACTGAAATCAATAACCACGCGGGAACCGAAGTTCAAAATGAGTGAGTCGGCGCTGATGGTACCCACAGCGCCCTCGCCGCCTGGGCAGATGGTGGCATTGTAGTCGGCTTGGATGCCCTTGGCAAAGGTACCGCCGTTGCTGATGAGCTTCGTATGGCGGTTCAGCCAGAGACGGCTGTTCTGCAGCGTGCCGTCGAACTGTAGCGTGCCTGCCCACACGTCAGTGGAGCCGCTGTAGGTCTGCGTCACGGTGGGCAGCACGAGCTTACCGTCGCCCTGCTTCACCAGGCGCATCGCTCCACCGAAGGCGCCACCGGTCAGCGTGTGCGTGTAGTACGTACGGTTAATGGTGGGGTTACCCGTGGTGTTGGTGCTGTTGGTACCCTGCACCCACGACGGTGTATTATCTATATATAAATAAGGTGTAGCGCCATCCTGCACGCTGACGGTCATGTTGCCCGTCTCGCAGGTGATGACCGTCTGGCCGTCGTTGCTGATGCTACCGCCGTTCTTGATCTCAGTGCGATCGGTCATGGTAAGTGGCGGCGGAGCCATGGTGATACCCTCCAGCTCGCCGAGGAAGTAGCTGACGTGAGGCGGCTGGTTGTAGCCGCACATCTGCCACACCATAGCTTGACGGTACTGGAAGTCGTGCCACAGGGTGTAGTTGCGCCAAGGCGTTGCTTCGGTGGTGGTGTAGATACGGATGTTGTTGTTCGAGGTGCGCATGATGACTTCCTCGCGCCAGTCGCCAAAGAGGTCGCCCTGATAGCAGGGTGTCGACTTGGTGTCGTTATTGGTCAACGAACCGGCGAGCGATGCGATGGAGCCCCGTCCGTATTTATAAATAGTACCCGTAGAATTGCGTGTGCCACTGCCGTTGAACGACTCTGAGCAAAGGTCGCCGTCCCAGTAGATGCGCATGTTGAGCGTCACACCATTGCTGCCGAGGCCGTCGATGTGATCGTTGGTGACGCAGCTGATGGGGGTGTCGTGGCCAGAGTAGCCCATGGCACCAGGATAGTCGTTGCAGAAGTTGTCGCACATGGCACGACCGTCGTCGTTGCCGCTGGTGTGGCGGTAGTAGATCTTCGAGGTGGTGGCGTCGCGATAGTTGTTGTCCGGACGGTCCTCGTTACAAGTATAGATCTCGTGACCGTGGATGTAGGGGTTGAAGTCGCCGTGGTGCTGGGCATCACCATGTCCCAGACCGGTAGTCGAGAGGCCCTTGCCGTTGTCGTCGATGACCATCGAACCGAAGCAAATCTCGTCGCGGCCGTCCCAGTCGACGTCGGCAATAGCATAGTTGTGATAGCCCTGTCCGTAGTAAGGACTCGACGAGTCGTTGCAATTCCAGCGCCAGTACTCGGTCAGCTGGTGGGAAGTCGGGTCTACTGAGTAGGCTATCATCTTGTGACGCGTGTAAATACCACGGGCCAGGAAGATGTAAGGCTTGCGACCATCGAGATAGGGCGCACCAAAGAAATACTTCGACGAACGGTGGCCGTAGCCGTCGCCCCACGCCTTGTTAAGGTCAGTCTCGCCACTCTCGAGGCGCTTCAGGGGGAACTCAGTGACGACATAGGGCTTACCCGTCTGACCGTTGCAGTAGACCAGGAACTCCTTGCCGTAGTGGGTGAACCACTCCACCGAGGTCTGGCCGCTGTAGAGCTGGCCGAAGGAGTAGCTGTTGGTGGTGCTGCCATCCTTGACGGTGACCGTGGTGGTGCGGCCCGTCGTGGTGGAGTTATTGGCAGCAGCCGTGACGTAGAGCACGCCATTCTCAATCTTCGTGGTCACCCAGTTGGCCGAGCAGGTGGCAGTGGCCGACGAAGAGAGGTTGAAGGCCATGGCCACCGTGGCGCCGCCACTGTTGACGTAGCGAGGCTCGCGGTAGTTGGTCCACGACGTGCCGTTCTTACCGTCGGCACCGATGGTGTAGGTCGAGCCGTCGGCCATGTAGATGGTGGAGCCTTCCTCAAGGCGCATCAGCACCTCGGCCTTGCCATCCATGTCCCAGTCGTAGGCCACGATGTTCTGCTCGTTGTTCTGGAAGTCGCCCATGTTGGGGCCGCAGTTCACACGCCACAGCACGGTGCCATCCTGCTTTATCACTTCGAATAGGGAATGCTCGCCGTAGTAGCCGTTCTTCTGCATGTAGTTGCTGGACTCGCTCTGGTTGTCGAACTTCAGCATGATCTCCATCTGGCCGTCGCCATCGACGTCGGCACAGCAGGCATCGTTGGGCACGTAGGTCGACTTCAGCGAGCCGTGGTTAATCTTGATTTCCTTGTAGTTGGCAACCCAAGGTCTGACGGCTGTACACTGCTGCTGCTCCACGCCACGCACCACGGCGCTCACGCTGTAACTGTTCGACGACGAGCCTCCGCCATCGGTGTAGTTCGACGTCGTCAGTCCGCTGGCTACCAGCGTGTTGTCGCGATAGACGTTGTAAGTCACGTCGTAGTATTCCTCACCAAGCATACGCCAGGAACAGTACACGCCATTGCCCGACTTCACGGCCACGAGGCCACGGTCGAGTTTGTCAGTGACGCGCTGGGCCTGCGCACCAATAGTCATCAATAGCACAACGGCCCACAAAAATAGTTTTTTCATTGTCAGTTGTTATTTTAAGTAGTTCACTATTATATACAATTCGGGTGCAAAATTACAAAAAAAATCGCGAAGAAGCCAAGAAAAGACGTAAAAAGATGTAAAAAGCCATCAAAACTCTTTCATTCTCAAAAAAAAAAGCGTACCTTTGCATGCAGATTGCTAAAACAAAATTTGGAACAATGACAAACTACAAGACACTGGCCACGGCCCTGCTCGCCATGGCAGCAACAACGGCCATGATGGCACAGGTGACACCCACCAGCCAGATGGAATACTTGGATCGCGGACTCGTAGCACTGCCCACCAACAGCAGTGGCTCCACTAACTTCGTCAGCTGGCGCTACCTCGGCACCGACCCCGAGGGGCTGACCACCTTCGACCTGCTGCGCGACGGCGAGGTCATCGCCAGCGACCTGAAGAAGAGCAACTTCAGCGACACACAGGGGACGCCCACGGCTCAGTATCAGGTGGTAACGAAGGTCAACGGCAGCGCCTTGGAGACGAGTGCCGCAGTGACACCTTGGGAGAAGCGCTTCCTCACCCTGCAGCTCAACCGACCCGAAGGTGGCGTCCACGCCTCGTGGGACGGTGGCACCAACGTGCCCTACGCCTACTACCCCAACGACATGTCGGTGGGCGACGTCGATGGCGACGGCCAGTACGAGCTCTTTGTCAAGTGGGAGTCGTCGCACGCCCAGGACAACAGCTACAGCAAGGGCTACACAGGCAACACCTACATCGACTGCTATAAAATAGGAAATGGAGTTGATAGCGAAATAGTAAATAGTCAATCGACAAATTGTAAATTACTTTGGCGTATTGACCTAGGCAAGAACATCCGCGACGGTGCACACTACACGCAGTTCATGGTCTACGACTTCGATGGCGACGGGCGCGCCGAGATGATGTGCAAGACGGCCACCGGCTCACGCGACGGGCAGGACAACTTCGTCAACCAGGCGGCCACCGACCCAACCATTCTCGCCCACCCCAACGACCGCGACTATCGTAACAGCAACGGCCACATCCTGCAAGGACCTGAATACCTGACGGTGTTCAACGGCCAGACGGGCGCTGCCATCCACACCACGTGGTATCTGCCCGGACGGGCCGGCACAGGGTCGAAGAACCCCAATACGGGCGCCGACCTCACCGAGGGTGGCTCCGAGCTGGGCAAGGTGAGCAGCATGCCCAGCGGATTCTGGGGCGACAACTACGGTGGGCGATCGGAGCGATTCCTCGCTGCCGTGGCTTACATTAACGGTGCCGACCAGCGGCCCTGTGGCATCTTCTGCCGTGGCTACTACACAAAGGCTTATGTCTGGGCCGTCAGCTTCGATGGCGCACGCCTCCACACCGAGTGGCTCCACGCTTCGCCCAGTGCCACGCAGTCGCTGGTGTTCAATCCGCAGGGCACCACCGCCATCAAGGTGGAGGTCGACGGCGACATCCTGGTGCGCAATGGCATCAAGACGGCGCCTGTCAACACCGGTGGCGTAAAGAACTCTGACGGCGAAGGCCTCGTGGGCAGCAACACGCTCTATGCCAACGGCAACCATAACATATCTGTTGCCGACGTCGACGGTGATGGCTGCGACGAGATCATCTGGGGTGCGGCAGCACTCGACAACGACGGCTCGCTGCTCTACGCTACAGGCTACGGCCACGGCGACGCCATGCACGTGGGCAAGATGCGGCCCGATGATGACGACCTCTACGTCTTCGACGTCCATGAGGAGAAGCTCAACTCGGCACATGGCTCATGGGACCTCCACAACGCACGTACCGGCGAGGTGGTCTACCACGGCGGATCGGCAGGCACCGACAACGGACGCGGCATGGCGGCAGCACTCTCCACAGGCTATCGCGGCTACCAGTTCTGGTCGAGCGACGAGCGCCATCCTGTCAGTGCCGAGACGGGCAAGACGGTCATCTCGAAGTCGTGCTCGGTCAATTTCCGCATCTACTGGGACGGCTCGAACGTCGACCAGCTCTTCGACGGCTCTTACCAGTACGGCGACGACTTGTGGGCACAGACGTCGCACGCCGAGCCTTACATCCAGAAGTGGAACGGCAGCAGCTTCACCAACGTCATCTCATTCTATGCCTCTGCCTACAACTATCCGCAGACGGCCAACTACACCAAGGCGACACCCTGCCTGCAGGCCGACATCCTGGGCGACTGGCGCGAGGAGCTCATCATGTGGAACAAGCGCGACTCCTCGCAGGTGATGCTCTTCACCACGTGGACGCCCACCAACTACCTGGTGCCCACGCTGATGCACGACCACACCTACCGCATGGCCATAGCCTGGCAGAACACGGCCTACAACCAGCCGCCACATCTGGGCTACTACCTGCCCGACTACACCAGCGGCCGACTTACGGGCATCGAGGAGATTGAGCGTTCGTCCATCAACGACTCGCAATCAGGCAATGCCGCCATTTACGACCTGCAAGGACGTAAATGGTCAGATAGTAAATCGTCAAATTGTCAAATGAAATCGGGCCTGCGCATCGTCCGCGATGGCAACGGCACGCGCAAAGTCATGGTAAAATAAGTTTATCCCGTCATCCCGATCCGCAAGCAGTCGTTATCCCGTCATGACGTTATAACGTTATAACGAAAAAAAATAAAACCAAATAATAATGAAGCAACTACTCACAAGCTTAACTTTAGCCATGCTGACCCTCACCACGGCCAGCGCTCAAACCACCCCACAAAGCCAGATGGAACGTCTCGACCGAGGCGTCGTGGCCTTGCGATCGGGCTCTGCCAACTACGTCAGCTGGCGATTCCTCGGCACTGACGACGAGGACAACACCAAGTTCGACGTGCTGCGCAATGGCACAGTCGTCGCCAAGGACCTCTACAAGACCAATTATCTTGACAAGAGTGGACCCGTCTTAGCCACCTACCAGATTGTCACGAAGGTCAACGGCCAGGAGGTTGAGACCACTGAGCCCATCACCGCCTGGGGCACTGCCTGCAGGAAGCTCATCCTTAACCGCCCGCCCGCAGGCCCCAATGGTGGCACCTACGACCCCAACGACTGCTCCGTGGGCGACGTCGACGGCGATGGCCAGTACGAAATTTTCGTCAAGTGGTACCCCTCGAACGCCAAGGACAACTCGCAGGGCGGCATCACCGACAACACTATCATCGACTGCTACAAACTTGTGGACGACGAGTCTGAAGATATCGATTGGGAAAGTGGCTTCATCACCGAGCCGAAAAACTGCGAAATGCTCTGGCGTGTCGACCTGGGACGCAACATCCGCTCGGGTGCACACTACACGCAGTTCATGGTCTACGACTTCGATGGCGACGGGCGCGCCGAGATGATGTGCAAGACTGGACCTGGCTCACTCGATGCCGAGGGCAACTACGTCAACCAGGCATCCACCGACAACAGCATCAAGGGCGTCAGCGGCACGGCCCTCTACCGCAACTCCGACGGCCGCATCACCGGCGGACAGGAGTGGCTCACCGTCTTCGACGGACTCACGGGCAAGGCCATCCACACCATTTTCTATAACCCCAACCGCAACATGACCTACGGCGGAGCAGCCGACGGCAGCGTTAACTGGGGCGTGGGCGGCAAGAACGACAAGGCCAGCTACGGCAACCGTGGCGAGCGCTACCTCGCAGCTGTGGCCGCACTGGGCGGGCCCGACCAGAACCCCAGCGCCATCTTCTGCCGTGGCTACTACGACTACGCCTTCATCTGGGCTGTCGACTTCGACGGCCAGCAGCTGCACCAGCGCTGGTTCAGCAGCCATAAGTCGGGCAGCGCCTACTCGGTCGTCACCTACGACGCCGACGGCAACGGCACTTCGAAGAGCTACAGCGGCTGCAAGCCCACCAGCGGCAACGGCAGCGGCACCATGTATCAGAACGGCAACCACAACATGAGCATTGCCGACGTCGATGGCGACGGCCGCGACGAGGTCATTTGGGGATCGGCAGCACTCGACGACGACGGCACGCTGCTCTACGGCACGGGCTACGGCCACGGCGACGCCATCCACCTGGCCGACCACTGTCCCGACCGGCCTGGCCTCGAGATGTTCCAGATTCACGAGGGCGGCAGCTACGGCTGGGACCTCCACGACGCCCTCACCGGCGAGATTATCCACAGCGCCACGGGCGGCAAGGACAACGGCCGAGGCATCGCTGCTGCCTTCGACTCGAAGACGCGCGGATCGCTCTTCTGGTCGGCTAACGACGGGCAGCCGCGCAGCGCCGTCACCGGCAACGTGGCCTACAACTCAGGTGGCTCGCAGAACTTCCGCATCTATTGGGACGGCGACCTGCAGGACGAGCTGCTCGACGGCAGCACCATCGACAAGTTCAAGAGTGGGAGCGGCGGCACCAGCCGACTGGCAACGCTCTATGAAATAGGACCGGGCAACACCTGCAACGGCTCGAAAAACACGCCATGCCTGCAGGCCGACATCCTGGGCGACTGGCGTGAGGAGGTCATACTCTACGGCATCGATGGCAGCGACGCCTGCCTCGCCATCTACACCACGACCACCGAGACAAAGTATCGTATGCCGACACTCATGCACGACCATACCTACCGCATGGGCATCTGCTGGCAGAACACGGCCTACAACCAGCCGCCACACCTGGGCTACTACCTGCCCGACGCACTGCTGCCGCGTATCATCGACATCGTCGACAACGCTCAATCCTCCGTTCTCAGTTCCCCCACCCTCACGGCCAACGTCGGTGAGCAGATGCGCTACACGGCCCTGACACGCTACTGCTCGCTCATCGCTGCCTCAAAGCACATCGCCCCCGACGGCACGACTGTCAACGGCATGCCCGAGGGCATCACCAAGGACATCGACTACTCCAACAAGACCATCACTCTCGAGGGCACCTTCACCACGCCTGGCACCTACCAGTTCCTCGTCACCCTCTCTGGCTACGGTGCCGAGAAGGTCGAAGAGATCATCACCATCGACGTGCAGCCCGACGCCTCCGGCATCGTCACCCAGCAGTTCCCGGAAATTCCCGGCAACTCCCAGCAGCTCTACGACCTGCAAGGTCGCAAATGGCCGAATGGTAAGTGGACGAACCACAAAATGGTCAAACGGGCGAACAACAGCATCATCAAATTGTAAACATAATTAGCAAAAAAGTCAGTCGGCAAGCGAAACACTGTAAAAACACAGTTCAAAACACCGTCAAACGCGGGGATGGCCTCATTGTCCATCCCCGCGTTTCTACGTACCTTTGCCGCAGTAATTCGGCTGGAAACCCAGCGACGCGATCACCATCGACACAATTCTGCCACAGGTCGACTTCCTCATGGGCTGCACGGCGCAGCAGGTGGCCGAGCAGATCATGTGAACGAAGCCATCAATCGCCATCTCATCATGAAGGGTGCAAACACGAACTGCCGGGTCATCCACTCGCTCAACCCCTACTGATGTCCCTCCCTCTTAAGCATTTAGGCCCCTATATGGGGGCCAAATGCTACAGAGGGGGCATCACTCCCCCAGTTGAGGCTCAACAAATTTTAACCCACTCGCACCATCGCCCTATGAAGCTCAACGAACTGTTCAAGCGCAAGCACTCCCCCCCTTCGCCCTCCGATGCCCCGTAATCCATCGACTTACGCACCGCTATCCACCGACTTGCACACCGTAATCCACCGACTTACTCCTCGTAATCCACCGACTTTTAACCCATAACCCCCTTACCACTATGCCGAGGTCAAGCCAGTACACCAAGAAGGAGCGTCAGGAAATCGCATCAAATCGCAACAAATCGCAACGAATGGCTACAAATCGCAACATCGATTCCAGCAGATTTCATAACTTTGCAGCGTACTTTTCGAATGACCGAAAGCAAATGAGGATAGTAACAGACACAGATACAGACCCCATCCCTGAAACAAAAAAACGCACTTTTGTTTGGAGGATTACAAAAAAAACAGTAAATTTGCACCGCATAACAACACCACAAAGGCAATGAAATATCCGATAGGCATACAGAACTTCGGCGAAGTGAGGCGCGACGGCTACGCCTACGTCGACAAGACGGCACTGATGTACAAGATGGTGACGGAAGGGAAATACTATTTCCTCTCGCGCCCCCGCCGCTTCGGCAAGTCACTGATGCTCTCCACCTTGGAAGCCTACTTTGAGGGCGAGAAAGAGCTGTTCGACGGGCTGTACGTCGCAGAGCACGAGAAAGAATGGCGGCGCCACCCCATCATGCACCTTGACCTCAATGCGGAGAAGTACGACACGGTGGAGGCACTGGACAACATGCTCAACGACTTCCTGACGAAGGAGGAGGAGAAATACGGTAGCGCACCGTCGGAGCGCAGCTTTGGGCTGCGCTTCCAGGGCATCATACGCCGCGCTTACGAACAGACGGGCACCCGTGTGGTCATCCTCGTCGACGAGTACGACAAGCCACTGCTGCAAGCCATCGGCAAGGAGGAGCTGCAGACCGAATACCGCAACACGCTGAAAGCCTTCTACGGCGCGCTGAAGTCGTGCGACCGGTATATCCGCTTCGCCTTCCTGACTGGTGTGACGAAGTTCGGAAAGGTCAGTGTGTTCAGCGACCTGAACAACCTGGAGGACCTGTCGCATCTGCCCCAGTACAGTACTGTCTGCGGCATCAGCGAGGAGGAGATGCGCCAATATTTTGATGACGAAGTAGGACAACTTGCCGAAACCAACAACCTGAAAAAGGAGGAATGTTATGAACTGCTGAGACGCGATTTCGACGGCTACCATTTCTGTTTACCCAGCAAGGGCATGTACAACCCCTTCAGTCTGTTAAACACACTCAAGAACGGCGTGTTCCGCGACTACTGGTTCGAGACGGGCACACCGTCGTTCCTGGTCTACCAGCTGAAGAAGACCAGTTATTCCTTGGATGCCATGACCGAGGAGGAACTGACCACCGACACGCTCAACAGCATCGACATCATGGACGAGAACCCGCTGCCGCTGCTCTATCAGAGCGGATACCTCACCCTGAAGAGCTACGACAAACGTTTCGACTCTTATCAGCTGGGATTTCCAAACCGCGAGGTAGAGCAAGGCTTCATCAAATACCTGTTGCCGTTCTACACCCCAAAAGTAAAAGACAAGAGCAGCTTCTCCATTGCCCGGTTCACTAAAGACATTGAACATGGCGATGCCGAAGGTTTCATGCGCCGTTTGGAAGCATTCTTTGCCACTGGCGACTACGAAGTGGTGGGCAAGGCCGAGAAGTACTTCCAGAACACGCTCTATGTGTTCTTCCGTCTCCTGGGCTTCTACGTTGACGTCAAGCGTCACACCGCCAACGGCCGCATGGACGTCGTGATGCAAACGCCGGACTACGTCTACATTCTGGAGCTGAAGATCAACCAGACGGCCTCCGCAGCCCTCCAGCAGATTGAGGACAAGGGCTACGCCCGTCCGTTCGCCACCGACCCGCGCCAGCTGTTCAAGATTGGCATCAACTTCTCAACGGAAACCAAGCTGATTGACGACTGGAGGGTGGAAAGCGAAAAGTAGAGGGTAGCCCTAAGTTCACTTTTTTCCTTACCTTTGCACTAGAATTAATAAAACGGCAGCTATGAAAACTAGAAAAATGAAGGCAAACCTACTGTGGATGTTAGCCCTCATCCTGACAATAAGTTGCTCAACAGTCCTGACGTCGTGCAGCGAGGACGACCTAATAGAGCCACAACCAGAGCCACAGCCAGTCATTCTCAAAGGCAAAGCTGCCGTGGAGTGGACCAGGAATCATCTCGACTCTCTGGTCAGCGTATATATGGCCGACTGCGGCAATCTGCTAGATCCCGACATGACGAGAGACCTGCTGAAGTGCATCGGCTATACACGCCTGAATGTGCTTGACTACAGAGAGGCCAGCTGGCTGATAGACAGCGTGGTGTTCATCCGTCTGATGGACCGTGCCACCGAGGCAAATAACAAGACCATCCTTTTCACGATGGGGATGTACGGATGTGGCAAGACGACGAGCTTGAATAACAATCCAGAACTAAAAAAGTTAGCCGACGAGGTGGGGGTAATCTCCGAAGGCGCTTACAACAATGTGACATACTTCGACGAGATGGTGGCCCAAAGTGGCAAGAAGGGATTTGAGCCCCACCTCCTGTATGTATATAACGATGCCGAGACAGGCTTTACCAACTGCATGGAGCGACTGATTCATTCGAACCGTGCCGTGACTTGCGAGGCCTATATCTCGGTCTTTCCACAGTTCCAGGGCAGGGTGGAATACATCGAAGCGCATTATCCCGACATGAAGTTCTACTGTATTGACAACAACCACAACAACGGTGGCAAGCGCGTCACCAATGAAGAGGCAAAGCTGTGGGATTACTCGATGACTGAAGACTTGCAGCAGAAACTCTATGCCATCAAACAGTCTTATATCGACTCAGGCAAGCTGACCATCGAGCAGATCAAGGCTTTACAGTGATGACTGGAAAGGGAGCGAACGGGCACACGGCAAGGAAAAAGGGACAGACGCAGCTGCCCCTTTTTTGATGGAAAGATATGGCCTCTGGGCCAAAGGAACGAGGTTAGTCGACACCCGCCATGATGTTGGTGACGGCCACGATGTCGCCAATGCCGACGCTTTCGTCGCCGTTGACATTGGCACGATAGACGATGACGGGATCGGTCTCGACACCGGCCATGACGTTGGTGATGGCTACGATGTCGCCGATACCCACCACGCCGTCGCCATTGACGTCACCAGAAGGCTCGATTGTGAGCGTCTTCGCCAGGGCTCCCGATGAGGTGCAGACAGCCACCTTTTCACTGTCCCATGCGGCCCCTCGGGGACTGGTGATGGCACATCGGCTGAGTTTCAGCGACTTGAGGTCAGCGATGGCAGCGTAGCCGGCCGTGACGTTGACGGTGGAGCCCTGGACAACGAGGTGTTCTGTTTCAGCTTCTTGTCCTGCGATGCCCCACATACCCTCTGCGTTGACGTGGGTGTTGCGTATGGTGAGTGTCACATCGGCATTGTAATTTTGCAAATAGATGCCGCAATTGCTAGTTGAACCCACAAAGGTCCCCTCGCCTTCGCCCGTGATGACAACGTCGCTGAATGCACTCAATCCGACATCTCCAGTGATGCTGTTGACGCCTGAGAGCACGAGCGAGCCTGGCGAACGGAACGTGATGCCATAGGTACTTAAATTTTTGATGGTGGCATCCTCGAGAATCAGTTCGCTGGTCTCGGGGTTAAAGCTCACCGAGCCACCATATACAGACCTGAAGCCATTGTTGGGGGTGATGCGCTTGTAGTTGGATGCGGTGAGTTCCTTATCGCCTACGAAGATGCCATAGGGAGTCTCGTCAGCCGCTGTCAGGTAGCCAGGATTGCTCGTGCCACCGTCGACGTGGGCGTAGGCGGCATCCACATGACTGGCATTATACGCTGTACCCTTCTCGCCTACGAGGCTGGTGCAGTTGTTGAACATGTTGTTCGAGTTTGTGAGGCTCGCCGTGCTCCAGCCACTACCCACGACTATCTTCTGCAAGTTGGTGCAACCGTTGAACATGCCGGCCATGTTGGTGACGCTCGCCGTACTCCACTGATCCAGTTCGAGGCTTGTCAGGCCGCTGCAACCGTAGAACAACATTCCCATCGAAGTCACCTTGCCCGTGTTGAGATAGCCCAGATCGAGACTCGTCAGGCTGCTGCAGCCATGAAACAGGCTATACATGGTCGTCACCTCACTGGTATTCAGATACTCCAGGCCGACAACCTCTGTCAGGCCAGACGCACCTTTGAACCACTCATACATGCTGGAGGGACGAGCCTTCCCGAACGATGGGTCGAATACCACCTTGGTGATGTCGGGCCGCTGACGGAACCAGCTGGGCGAGCCTGCTGTTGTTACCAATGTGTAGGCCGTGCCCGACCGATTGTCTTTCTTCGAGTCGCAATAGAAAGTCATCACGCCTTCGTCGAGGACGGCGTAGGTCTCGGGGCCTGAGAGATAGCCAGGATTGTCCACGCCGCCGTCGATGTGGGCGTATTCCCCATCAGTATGGTTGGCGTCGTAGACCGTGCCTTTTTCGCCCTTGAGTCTGGTGCAGTAGTCGAACATCCTCGAAGACTTCTCTACCTTATCCATGTACCAGCTTTCACCCACGACAATCTTACTCAACGACTCGCAATGATAGAACATCTGTTCCATCGAGGTCACGTTGCCCGTGTCCCATCCACTCAGGTCGATGCTCCGCAACGACTTACAATATGCGAACAGCTCGGTCATCGACTTCACTTTACTCGTGTTCCACTGGCTCACATCGAGCCGCGTCAGACCCTCGCAATGGCCAAACATGCGGTATATCGTCGTCACGTTGCCCGTGTCCCAGTTAGCTATCTTGAGGTTATACAACACCGTGCAGTCGGCAAACAAGGTCGTCATATCGGTCACCTTGCTCGTATCGAAATGGCTCAGGTCTAGACTTGTAAGGCTACTGCAACCTGCGAACATGGATCCCATAGCAGTCACCTTGCTGGTATCGAAACTGCTCACGTCGAGGCTTGTCAGCGACTTGCAATTGCGGAACAGGAAAACCATAGAAGTCACCTTTGACGTGTTCCACCTGCTCAAGTCGAGGCTTTCCAGCGACTCGCAGTTACAGAACATGTAGGTCATCGTGGTCACCATTTCCGTGTTCCAGTTGCTCACGTCGAGTGCTTTCAAGGCCTTGCAATCTTCAAACATGCAAGTCATATCGGTCACTTTTGACGTGTTCCAGTTGCTCACATCCAGCTCCTCCAACGCATAACATTCCCTGAACATGCACGAAAAAGAGGTCACGTTCTCCGTATTGAAATTGATATCGCCAATGCTCGTCAGCTTCTCACATTTGCGGAACATGTATTCCATGTTGGTTACTTTTGACGTGTTCCACCCACTCAGGTCGAGACTCGTCAAGGCTTCACATCCGAAGAACATTTGGGACATATCGGTCACATTGCCTGTGTCCCAATCTTTCAGGCCATAGATGTTTTCCAGTCTTGTACACTCTTGGAACATGTTGCTCATGCTGGTCACTTTTGCCGTGTTCCATCCCCTCAGGTCGAGACTTGTCAACTTATGGCAGGAATAGAACAAATAGGACATTTTTTCCACGTTCCTGGTGTCCCAATTGCTCACGTCGAGGCTCGTCAACTTAGGACAATAGTAGAACATACTGGCCATAGTGGTGACTTTCGACGTGTTAAATTGGCTCACGTCGAGGTTCTCCAAGCTATAGCACCAATTGAACATCCATGACATAGTGGTCACTTCGCGCGTGTCGAAATAGCTCACGTCAAGGTTCGTTAGTGCATAGCACCCGTTGAACATGGACGACATATTGGTCACCTTGCTGGTATTGAAATGGGTCACGTCGAGGCTTGTCACCGATTGACAGCCATAGAACATGCCGTCCATATTTGTAACGTTCATCGTGCGGAAGCCGCTCACGTCGAGCTCTTTTGCGGCCCAGCAGGCATAGAACATGGAGTACATGCTTGTCACTTTCCGCGTGTCGAAATGGCTCACGTCGATGTCTTCCAGAATGTTGCAGCCATTGAACATGTAAGCCATCGTGGTGACCTCGCTGGTGTTAAGGTACTCCATGCCCTCGATTTTTTCCAGTTTGTGCATTGACGAAAACCATGCGTAGGTGCTTTGAGGGCGTGCATTGGCAAAATCGGGCGTAAACACGGCCTTGGTCACGTCGTTGTTACCATAAACATACCACGCGGGGGTTTTGGCCCCGGTGTTCAGCGCATAGACATTGCCTGACCGCGACGCCTTGGCATTGTCGTAATAGAACGTCAGTGTACCGTCGCTGTACACTGCATAGGCTTCCTGCGCTGCGGCTTTGGCGAAGGGCATCATGGCTGCGAGGAGCATCAAAAGTGCGACTCGTAAAAGGTTTAGCTGTTTCATTCTTGTTAAAGGTTTTAGTTCGTTCATTCTATGTTACATACGCCCCCGTCGTGACGAGGGACAAATTATCGGGTACAAAGTTAAGAAAAAGAATCCAAACCGCCAAAAAGTGGGGGAATTTTTTTGTGTGCCTACGGCATAGGCTGCCCATATCGACAACGGGCTTTCAAACCGATCCCAGTCAGACGTTGCCCAAATAGACGTGGCGGATGCCTTCGTCGAGGGCTATTTGGCGGGCTGTGCGCAGGGTGTGGATAGGCGTAGGAGCGACGTCGGTGAGCTTGAATTGGGGAAAGAAGCGGCTGAAGTGGAGTGGCGCTTCGGCGAGGCCATTGGCAACAAGCCATTGGCACATATGACGAATCATCTGCGGGTCGTCGTTGATGCCGGGGATGACTAAGTTGGTCAGTTCCAACCACACCCCGGCGTCGCGCATTGCCAGGATAGTATCGAGCACGGGCTGAAGACGACCGCCACTGACCTTCCGGTAGACTTCGTCACTGAACGACTTCAGGTCGACGTTGGCCGCATCGATGAAGGGCAGCAGCTCGGACAATGGCTGCTGACAGACATAGCCCGCCGTGACGAGGATGTTCCAGAGACCTGCGTCGTGGGCCAGGCGCGCCGTGTCGTAGACATACTCGATGTAGGTGAGCGGCTCCGTGTAAGTATAGGCAATGCCTGGGCAACGGTGCTCCAGACAGAGGTCGACCACTTGTTGAGGGGTGAGGTTGTAGTGTCCCACAGCGTCGGGCGCCACCTGCGAGATGCTGTGGTTCTGGCAGTTGAGGCAGCTGAAGTTGCAACCTGTACAGGCAATAGAGAGGCACTGAGTGCCGGGATGAAAATGATAGAGCGGCTTCTTCTCAACGGGGTCGATGGCAAGCGAGCAGGGACGTGCATAGACATCGCTGACAAGCGTGCCCTGCTGGTTGCGACGGCTACGGCAACGGCCCGTCCTGCCGTTGGCGATACGGCAGTGGTGGGGACAGAGCTGGCACTCTACTGCCCCATCGTCCAGCCTCTTGTAATATCGGCACTCGTTCATTCTCAATTCTCAATTCTCAATTCCCAATTCTCAACTCTCAATTCAGAACACGATAGCCTCGTAGACGTAGAGCTCGGCATCGCGCCAACCGTCCCATCCCAGGCCTGCCTTGTCCTGCGAGCAGTGGCCAACAAATTCTTCTTTCGTCCAGTTCACCTCATCGGCGACCTGCGGCAGGAACGTACCACTGCGATAGCCCTTGCGGATGTAGATGCCGTGGCGATGCAGCTGAAACTCGTCGAGGCTATGGATGCGCCGCATGGGCGTGAGAACAGAGATTTCGATGTCGATATCGTCGAGCTCCTCACGCCGTACGGGCTGGAACCGTGGGTCTTCAAAGGCAGCCGCACGGGCCATCGCTGCCACTGTCGTGTGCAGGGGCATGTCCTCGCCGAAGTGGCCTATGCAGCCACGCAGCCGCCCATGCTTGTGGAGTGAGACAAAGGCGCCACACTTCGAATTGAGACTTGAGGATTGAGCATTTGGAATTGCTTCCGCGATGCGTTTGCCATCGAGCGAGTCTCGGATGCTGTTACGTGCAATCTCCTTCAGCTGGCGTTTCTCCTCGGCAGAGAGCACGAAAGTCTTTTCGGTGCCACGTAAGACGGCAAACGCATGATAGCCCACCACACGACTGTGGTTGTGGTCGGGAGCATCGCCTGAGTTCTGGTACAGCAGGTGGCGCACCTCGTAGCGGCTGTCGAGCATCAGCATCAGCGTGACGATGGCCTGCTCGCCACAAGCGCTGGTACTCAGGTTGCGCACGCCGCTCTGGTCATTGGCCTCAAGTGCGGCAATAAACGCGGCCACGTCGCCACTCGCCACGGCTTTGCCCGTCCTGTCATCCACCTCGCAGGCATCGTCGTACGACGGATAATGCGAGAAGTCACTGCTGATGATAAAGAGGTTCTCGTCTGTGAAGTAGGGCTTCAGCACGTCGGCCATCCGCTTCAGTTTCCGGAAGTCGTTGGTCGAGATGATGATGGGCACAATGGGAGGAACGGCTTCGAGCGAAGCGTGACAAGTGAAGAAGCGTTGCAGGAAAGGCAACTGCACCTCCAGGCAGTGCTCGCGGTCGTGGGCCTCAGCACGATAGGTAAACACGCTATCGGCCTCTATCAGGCGTCGTGCCATGGCCGTGTCGACAGCCACCTCGCCCAACGGCGTGGCATAGCGGTCAAAGGCACAGTTCACCGATGCGCCGTCGAGCCACTCATGATGGCTGGGACCAAGCAGGAATACGCGCTCGTACTTCATAGTCGGGCTCAGCATCCCGTAGGCTGCCGCTGCCACATTGCCCGAGAAATAATAGCCGGCATGGGGCACGATGAGGGCCGCCACACGGTCATCGCCACCCATCGAGTCATGAAGTGCGAGAAGGCTGTCCACCTCGCGACTGAGGCGCTGCGCGTCGCCATCATAGAAGCGCCCTGCCTGTGTTGCAGGCCTCACGCTGGGCAGGGGCGTCTGCCCGTTGTTACAGTTTGTCATCGTCATGGTCGCAATTATCGTTAATAAGACTGTTACCATCAATTCTCTGCTCATGGCTGTTTCGTCATTCGCTTGCAAAGTTACGGTTTTTCTTTCAAACCACCAAATAATGCTCAGTATTTAGCATAAAAAAAAGAGTCCAACGATGATCATCATTGAACTCAGCTCTTTGCGGAAGGAGAGGGATTCGAACCCCCGGCACGTCTCCGTGCGCCGGTTTTCAAGACCGGTGTAATCGACCACTCTACCATCCTTCCAGTGTTCGAAAGCGGGTGCAAAGGTAGTGATTTAATTTGAGAATTGAGAATTGAAGATTGAGAATTGCCTCCCCTTTAAGTATATTTAACTCAAACTATTTAAAAACTCCTTACTCCTTACCCCTTACTCACCAAAAAATGCGTACCTTTGCACCATGATTTACCCAAGCAACTATGAACATAAGATAGGATTCAACGAGATTCGCAGCTTGCTCCGCGAGCGCTGCCTCTGTCCGTTAGGGCGCGAGAAGGTCGACGAGCTGGCCTTTTCGGACAACATCGACGAGGTGCGTGAGTGGCTCAACCAGGTGCATGAGTTCCGTATCATCAGCGACACGAAGGACGACTTTCCACTGGACCACTTCTACGATGTCCGCGAAGCCGTGACCCGCATCCGCCTTGCGAACACCCACTTCGAGGAACAGGAAGTGTTCGACCTGCGGCGCTCGTTAGAGACCATCGTAAAGATTGTCACCTACCTACGGCGTGGATATGACGACGGTGACGCGCCCCCCTACCCTGCCCTCTTCCGCCTGACGGAGGGCGTTGTGACTTTCCCCGCCATGCTGCGCCGCATCGACTCCATCCTTGACAAGTTTGGAAAGATCAAGGACGGGGCCTCGATGACGCTCGCCGGCATCCGCCACGAACTGAAAAAGACCGAGGGCAGCATCTCGCGCACGCTGTACAGCATTCTGCATACCGCCCAGCGCGACGGCTTTGTCGACAAGGATGCTGCCCCGACGCTGCGCGACGGGCGCCTGATGATTCCCGTAGCACCGGGGCTGAAGCGCAAAATCAACGGCATCGTCCACGACGAGAGTGCCACGGGCAAGACCGTCTTCATCGAGCCTGCCGAGGTGGTAGAGGCCAACAACCGCATCCGCGAGCTGGAGGCAGAGGAGCGTCGTGAGATGATTCGCATCCTGACAGTGTTCAGCGACGAGGTGCGCCCCCACGTGAAGGACATCCTCGACAGCTACCAGTTCCTGGCGACCATCGACCTGATACAGGCCAAGTGCGGACTGGCCTCGCTGACAAAAGCCATCGAGCCAACCGTCGTCGAACAGCCATCCATCGACTGGATTCGCGCCATCCACCCACTGCTGGCTATCTCATTGGAGAAACAAGGAAAGCAGGTGGTGCCACTTGACATTATGCTAAAGCCCAACCCCTCCCAAAGGGATGGGGGCTTAGACAGTTCTACCGACGGAAAAGGCAACCAATCCCCTCTCCCTTGTGGTTCCCTCCTTATCATCTCCGGCCCCAATGCCGGTGGCAAGTCGGTGTGTCTGAAGACGGTGGGCCTGCTACAGTACATGCTGCAGTGCGGACTGAGCGTGCCCATGAGCGAGCGTTCCACATGCGGCATCTTCAGAAACATCATGATCGACATCGGCGACGAGCAGAGCATCGAGGACGACCTGTCGACCTACTCCAGTCATCTGCTGAACATGAAGCAGATGATTCGCACGTGCGACGCTCACACCTTATTATTAATTGATGAGTTCGGTGGCGGCACTGAACCGCTGATCGGCGGTGCCATAGCCGAGGCCGTGCTGAAGCAGTTCTGGACGAAGAAGACGTTTGGCGTCATCACGACACACTACCAGAACCTGAAGCACTTCGCCGACGCCCACGAGGGAGTGGTCAACGGTGCCATGCTCTACGACCGCAACAAGATGCAGGCCCTGTTCCAGCTCAGCATCGGCCAGCCCGGCTCCAGCTTCGCCATAGAGATAGCCCGTAAGACGGGACTGCCCGAAGAGGTGATTCAAGATGCGAGCGACATCGTTGGCCGTGAGTATATCCAGAGCGACAAGTACCTGCAGGACATCGTGCGCGACAAGCGCTACTGGGAAGGCAAGCGCCAGACCATCCACCAGCACGAGAAGCGCCTGGAGGTGAGAGGCGAGAAGCTGGAGGCCGACATTGAGGAGGTGGAGCGCGAACGCAAGGAGATTCTCAGGCGGGCCAAGGAGCAGGCCGAGGAACTGCTGCGCGAGAGTAACCGCAAGATTGAGAACGTCATCCGCGAGATTCGTGAGCAGCAGGCTGAGCGAGAGGCCACCCGCCGTGCCCGCGAGGAGCTGGAAAGCTTCAAGCAAGAGGTCAGCGACATCGACACGCGCCAGAGCGACGAGGTGATCGAGCGCAAGATGCAGCAGATTCAGGAGCGCAAGCGGCGCAAAGAGGAGCGGAGAAGCGAAAAACGGAAAAAGGAAAGCGACAAGGCGGCTGCGGCACAGTCGGGCACGGCAGCAAGCGCTCAAACCTCAACTCCCAGCCCTCAGCTCGTAGTGGGCTCCACCGTTCGCATCATCGGCCTGACAAGCATCGGCACCATCGAGAGCATCGACGGCAAGATGGCCACCGTCGTCTTCGGCGGCATGCGCAGCAAGCTGCGACTGGAGCGTCTGGAAGCCGCCAAGGAGCCTGTCAAGGGGCAGTCGAAAGCCGAGGAGCGCAACGCCCAGATTGTGGGTTCCTACGGCAGTCTCTCGGACGAGACACGCCAGGCCATCGACTCGCGCAAGCTGAACTTCCGCCAGGATCTCGACGTGCGTGGCATGCGTGGCGACGAGGCCATTCAGGCCGTCACCTACTTCATCGACGACGCCATTCTGGTGGGCATGAGCCGTGTGCGCATTCTCCACGGCACGGGCGGCGGCATCCTGCGTCAGCTCATCCGCCAATATCTACGTACGGTGCCCAACGTGCTGTCATGCCGCGACGAGCACGTCCAGTTCGGCGGCGCCGGCATCACGGTTGTGGATCTGGGATAGGCCGCTGGACGATTCGGGGGGGCGAGATTTCGGAGGTACGGGGGTACGGAGGTACGGGGGTACGGAGGTACGAGATTTCGAAGGTACGGAGGTACGGGGGTACGAGGATAGTTATTGCGCTGAAATATAAGCGTGCAAACTATTCTCGCACCCCCGTACCCCCGAAACATCTCACCCTCGTACCCCCGAAACATCTCACCCTCGTACCCCCGTACCTCCGTACCCCCGTACCCCCGAAACATCATACCAACGCATCTCCGCCCCCACCCAAAGTGTTGACCATATTGTCTGCTGCATCACATAATGCGGAGCAACAGGATATTCGCGCATCAGGTGAGCAAGCCTGCACCATCCATCGGCCTTGGCGTATGCTTCTAACGAGCCAATGGGTACGTAGATATCGGGATTAGGATAAAGCCCAACGCCATAAGCAACGATGGTCAGCTGGCCGCCCTCCGAGTCGTAAGCTGGCGGCACGGGGGACTCCAGGTAGATACGACCGATGCTGCTTACCAGCGACCAGGGGCCTATACGGGTAATCTGCGCGGGAATCGTCAGTTCTTCAAGGTCAAGGCTATTGAACGCCTCGTCGCTCAGGCTCGTGACGCTACGCGGGATGCGCGTGCCGGGAAATCCGGTGAGCAGCTGATTGGTGGCTGTGACGACGATGCCGTTGCAGTTGTCGCGACTATCGTAGACGGGGTTTTGGGGACTCACCACCACGCGGCGCAGGTGCCCGCAGGGCAGGAGCGATGTCGACGTGAGGCTCGTCGTTGCCGCAGGGATGTAGATGGAATCTATCGCATGGGACTGGATGGCATCATGTCCGATGCTCTGCAGGTGCATGGGCAGTTGCAGGTCGGCGAGCGACAGGCATTTGAAAAAGCTGTAGTCACGGATATGGCGGATGGTGCTGGGCAGGCTGATATGCCTCAGTCCACTGCAATTCTGGAAGTCGCCCATGCCTATCTCTTCAAGGCCGGTGAAATAGCGCAGCTCGTCGAACGACCGTATCTCGCTATGGCCGCTGAAGGCTGCGTCGAGCGACTTCACGGCCTTTGCCTCGTCAATCGTCAGTTCTCCGTTGCCGTCATGGTCCCATCGGCTCAGACAGATGGCTTCCACTGCCGGGTCGGCAAACCGGATGTGCGCATTTATCAGTGGACGAAGTGCCTCCCATGCAACCTGGAAGTGACCGAATTCTGAGAGCGCAGCAACAAACTTGGGTACAAACACAGTGGTCAGCGACGGGCAGTTCTGCAGCGGCACCACCCCATCGTTGGTGTTAGGAAACATCGACTCGACGATGACCGTGTGCAGCCGAGGACAGTCGTCCATGCAATGGTCGCCGATGCCCACCACCGTACTGGGCACGGTGAGCATCTCGAGACCCGAGTTGCGGAAGGCATTGGCGCGGAAGTAGCGCACACGGTGGGGCAGGCGCAGTGCATAGAGGTGCGTGCAGCCATAGAAGGCATCGCGACCGATTTCCTCCAGTCCCGTGAAATGCTCCAGTTCGTTGAAGGCAGTGATGGTCGTGTCGGCAGTGAACACACTGCCAAGCGACGTGACGGCGGCCGCCTCATCGTAGCTCAGTTCGCCGTCGCCGTCAGTGTCCCAATGGGCAATACACTTACGGTGCACCTGCTCGTCGTCGAAGTCGATAATCTCACGATTCAGCACACGCAGCTGGTGGCTCATCAGCGCAGCACGTTCGTCCATGTAATCAGACTGCCGGCGCAAACGTCCTATTTGCCATACTAAGCCCGCCAACACCATGACCACCGTCACAGCAGCTGCAGCCACCATCAGCTGTCGCCGCTGTCGCTGGCTCTTCTGCAACGCTTCGCACAACTGGCCCATGTTCTGCCAACGCTGGTCTATCGGCGCCAGACAGCGGCTGACGATGCGGCGAGGCACCACCCCACTCTGCACGCGATTCATCTCCTGCATGATGACTCCCAGCGAATAGATGTCGTTGCGCACGTCGGCCTGCGCCAGCCGCGCCTGTTCGGGAGCCATGTAGCTCAGCGTGCCCGCAGGCTGTTTCAGCAGGGCGTGGCTGTCAGTGTCGGCCAGTCCGAAGTCTATCAGCTTCACGTAGTTACCGTTGTGGGTAATCATCACGTTCGACGGCTTCAGGTCGCGGTGTACCACCTGCTGCTGGTGAACGTAGCGCAGCGTATCGGCCAGCTCCAGAGCCACACGGCGCAGCTCGCTGGCCGCGGGTTTCGACTGCAGGTAGTCGCTCAGCGTCGCGCCATCGATCCACTCGGCCACCATGCACATCGTCTTCCCCCTCTCGGGCAGCACCACCTTTTCCATGCCCACAGCCTGCATCACGCCCGTATGCTGCAGCAGCATCAGCACCTCCAGCTCCTTGCGCAGCATCTGCTGGTGGGCCGAGTCGTCCTGGCACTCCGGCTTCAGGCATTTCAGCAGATACCATCGCCCGTAGCGCTTGGCGCGGTAGAGGTCGCAGTAGCCCCTACCCGCTATCCGGCTGAAGTCGCCGAAGCGGGTGTCCAGTCCCTCGTAGCCGTTAACGAGATAAGCTGACGTACTACTGTCGATATGGTCGTTAGGTTCTGGCATTCACATTTCCTTTTGTCTTTGCAAAGGTAGCGTTTTTCTGCGAAACCGCCAAACGTTTTCCATGGTTTTTGATAAAGGAAGAGAACATCAGTTGGCACAAGGCGCTTTTAGTGTTTGGGCACACCCGCTTTTTTTCCCGTGGCTCATCCATCTGTACACCATGGCCAAACTAACAATAGGACAGCTTTGTCCTGCCTGGAAGCTATACAAGCTGGATTCTCCACAGAAAGCGAGCGAACCTCACCCCCTCCTACACTTTCTACACCTAAATTTGGGTACAGGAAGTGTAGGATGTTTTTTGTTAATTCCAATACTTTTTGTGTTTTCTACTCCCCCCCAGCTTTTCCTTTTGCAACTCTCGAGAATCAGTTCGCAATTCCCAAGAATCAGTGCGTGAATCTCGGGATTCAGCTCGCAATTCCCGAGAATCAGCTCGCAACTCTCGGGATTCAGCTCGCAATTCCCGAGAATCAGCTCGCAACTCTCGGGATTCAGAAACAATTTTCATCCTGCGCATCCTGCGCATCCGACGCCTAGAATTTAGGCGTCGGATGCGCAGGATGCGCAGGATGTTTTTCTGTTTGTTGAGTTAGATTTCTCGGAGTACTGTCACGCCCCTATGGGGCTGGCGTACAGTTTTCATAGCTAGTAATAGTCGGTTTCCCAGCAAGAAACCGGTGGTTTCTCCGCAGGAAACCGATGGTTTCCTACTGAAATTCCATCAGTTGTTTTCTTGACTGTGGTTATGGATGCCTTTTCCTGATTTCACTTGACAGTTTTCACCGGGTTAAACTGAATTGCTTGTCAACATCGTTTGCATCGTACTGAAAATCTTGTCACTCTGTGATGTTTGGGAAGACACACGTCATTTCGCCTCCTGGAGAGACGTCACAGTGTGGCGTCTCCACCGTCCTCAGCACACATTTTCGATGTTTTTCCGCCAAACAATTGTTAAATTCCAATTTTTAATATCACAATATCACCACTAATATCACACACTAACCTATTATAAAACAAGGACATACATCGTGTGTGATATTAGTGATATTACTTTTCGAAAAAACTATAGAAGTATAGCAATTGCAGCTATTGACTTCTCACTACCTCTTACTATCTCTTACTACTTCTCACTACTTCCCACTACCTCTTACTACTCAACTTGCGAAAGTTGAGTAACAATTATAGTCCACCCAAATAGAAGGTCACGCCATCCATGTATTTCTCGTACAGCTCTGGCTTACGGGTCTTGAAATATTCGAGCACCGTGGCACGATGTTCCTCAGTGAAGTCATAGCTGCCTGATGTGTAGTCTCCCAGGTCATCGTAGATGGACGTGCCCCTGTTCGACGAGCTATCGTAGCCATACTCACGGATGACCAGCGCCAGATAGAAGCATTTCTTTGCCTCCTCTGTCTCTCCCCGTGGCTCACCCGTCACGCCGATGGTCATGCCGCTGGGGCAGAAATGATGTCTTTCAATAAAGAAAAACTTAAAGTCTGTTGAAAAGCACACCTTGTTCAGTGCCACCTGCAGTTCTCTGTTGCTTAGTTCGTTCATCATATATTCAGAATATAGTAATGTAGGGTGTAAAATTCAATGACTGCAAATAATATGGTGCCTTATTTCCGCTTAAACCAGCTGAACCCACCTGACGAGGAGGCATAGACATGCCCGTCGGAGGTGGTGGCAATCAACTCGCTGCCCATGTCCTGGATATCAACGAAACTCCTTTCTGAACTATTCCGCTTTGCCCAAGCTCTACCTGAGTTTTTGGAAGCATAGATGCCCTGGTCTGAGCAAAGGATGATCTCTCCCTTGTGCAGTGTCAGCGCACGCACATTCCCCATATCCGAGCATCTGCAGCGCATAGACCATGAGAAGCCTCTGGAGCTGGAGGCTTCAATAGAAGATGTTGACGGGTTGTATCGGATCATTTCAGACCCGTTGACGACCATTAATGACATAATTGTAAAACAAAAAGTGCTATTCTTCTTTAGACAGCGATGGGTTTATGCTCCCTCTCACATCTGCGAAGGTCCAGCTTGAATGTCCCATTTTCAGGCAAACAGCATCACGACCGTTGCAAAAACCAGAGTCTTTCCATGCAACATTGTCAACGCCATCGATGAATTCGAGGGCATCCGGCACTTCACATCCATAAGGACCTGCTTCTTTGCATAGTTCCAAATCTTTTTCCTGAATGTCATACCAATTATACTTATCCAAGAGCACCTTGCTATCACGAACAACATGTTCGGACACTGGCGTCATTTCAAGCATGCATAAGATACGGCAGAACAGGCCCGAATAGTAGGCATAAAAGAACTTCCTCCCTGCATCCCTTTCGCTTTGCCAACCTTTGCATTCTAAATCACCTTTGTTTGCCTGACAATACAGTAGAACAGGGAGAATACTCCACCTAAGTTCATCTATTGAAGTCTTTTCCATCGTTTTATGACGATTCATCTATACATCGTGAGGTTTTTAGTTATTTGTTACTATTCTTCTTTAATTCCTTCATCGGCAATTCTTGAATTAAAAAGTATCTCAAATTCATCCACATCCTCACCTTCAGCAACTGCACATTTAATAATGTTTTCTTTTTCCTTCTTCGTTAAAACGCCGTCTCGGA
>JAEEGL014471935.1_pt1 | contig 55241 bp, 40 predicted proteins | sample 9134231 | NCBI WGS metagenome assembly JAEEGL01 (sample SAMN16246548, study PRJNA631951) | gut metagenome | biome: gut microbiome; feature: rumen; material: fiber-attached | host: Bos | place: Iran: Karaj | collected 2018-10
CTTACGGGGTAATAATTTTTTATTATATAATAAGCAAACATCGTGCCAATCTACAGAGATGATTCCAAGTTGATGTCATGCTCCGCCATTCTTTCCCTCCCTCCCCTTTGGGGAGGGCCGGGGAGGGGTGTTAGGGTGCCGGGGAGGGGTTTCAATTAATAAAATAATTCATTCCCTCGGTCTCCTCAATAAACTGGATGAGTTTTGAGTTTACCTCCACCGTCTTGGCACGGCTGCGGAGTTGCAGTTTGCCATTGACATCCTGTATCTGGATGTAAAGCGAGGTTTTGCCGGGGTTCTCGTCGATGGCAGCCACGAAATCACTCACCGACGCTGCGTCGATCAGGTCGCCGTTCATCACCACCGTGAGTCGGTCGATGGCCTTCTCCTTCACCGTTTGCAGGAACTGTATGTCACTGATGCGGATATCATAGATGGTGGAGTCGCGGAAGCGCTGCACCGCCTTGGCCGTCACATAGATGGTGGAAGCCTCATTGAACATCCCTCTCCATTTCGCCCATTCCTCGCCGAAAAGTGCCAGTTCGCCCGAACCGACAAAGTCCTCGATGGTGACAAAACCGCATGGTGTGCCATTTCGGCTGAATTTCGCCTTCACGCCTGTCACCACCCCTCCGAAGGTGATGGTCTCCTTCTTGACCAGTGCCTCCTTCTCTGCCAATTCTGGACAATGAGTGTTGCACAGATGGTTGAGGATCATTCTGAACTCATCCAGCGGGTGTGCGGAGAGATAGATGCCCACCAAGTCGCGCTCACGGTTGAGCCGTTCGATGTTGCTCCACGGTTCACTCTCCGGGATGGGAGGAGTGGCGATTTCCACCTCCTCGGCACCAAAGAGCGACATCTGCGCCTGCTGCTGCTCCGCCTGATATAGTTGTCCGAAGCGAACGAGCGTGTCGAGGAAGACATCGCCCTTGGAATTCGGGGCGAGATAGCGCTCCCGCGCCACGCCGAAACTGTCGAATCCCCCGCTGAGCACCAGACTCTCAAAGCATTTGCGGTTGGCCGACGAGAGATTGACGCGCTTGACCACATCGTACACATCCTTGTAAGGTCCGTTGGCGTCGCGCTCCGATATGATGGCCTCTGCGGCAGAGGCACCCATGCCCTTGATGGCAGCCAGTCCGAAACGGATGGCTCCCTCCTTGTTGACGCTGAACTTATGGCGGCTCTCGTTCACATCCGGTCCGAGGGTCTGGATGCCCATGGCCTTGCACTCGTCCATGAGTTTGGTGATTTCGGTGATGTTGTCCAGGTTGCGGCTCATGACAGCCGCCATGTATTCAGCCGGATAGTGTGCCTTGAGATAGGCCGTCTGGTAGGCCACCCACGAGTAACAGGTGGCATGGCTCTTGTTGAAGGCATAGGAGGCGAATTTCTTCCAGTCCTCCCAGATTTTCTTCAGCACCGCCTGGTCATAGCCGTTGTTTTTGCCACCTTCGTAGAACAATCCCTCGAGTTCCTGCATCTTGTCGATGAGTTTCTTTCCCATGGCCTTGCGGAGGGTGTCGGACTGTCCTCGGGTGAAGTTGGCCAACTGCCTGGAGAGGAGCATCACCTGCTCCTGATAGACCGTGATGCCATAGGTATCCTTGAGGTATTTCTCCATGCAAGGGATGTCGTAGGTGATGCGCGAAGGATCTTTCTTTCTGGCGATGAACTCCGGGATGTAGTCCATAGGACCCGGACGGTAGAGGGCGTTCATAGCGATGAGGTCCTCGAAGACCGACGGCTGCAGTTCCCGGAGGTATTTCTGCATGCCCGCCGACTCAAACTGGAAGGTGCCGATGGTGCGCCCGTCGCAGTAGAGTTTGTAGGTGAGCGGGTCGTCGATGGGGATATTGTCGATGTCGATTTTATGACCTGTGGAGAGTCTGACATTCTCCACCGCCTCCTTGAGGATGGACAGGGTCTTGAGACCCAGGAAGTCCATCTTGATCAGTCCTGTCTCCTCGATGACATGTCCGTCGTATTGTGTGCAGAGCACCTTGTGACCAGGGTCGGCCTTATCCTCCGCTGTGGAAACCGGCACCCAGTCGCTGATGGCGTCGCGGCAGATGATGGTGCCGCAGGCATGGATGCCCGTGTTGCGGACAGTACCCTCGAGCATACGCGCATACATGATGGTGTTGCGCATGCGGATGTCTGTGGACGACTGTGCCTCACGCAGTTCGGGCACCACCCGGATGGCATTCTCCAGGTTCATCTTCAGACCGTCGGGCAGTCGGTCGGGAATGGCCTTGCAGAGTCTGTTGCTCTCCTCGAGCGGCAGTTTCTCCACCCTTGCCACGTCACGAATGGAGTTTTTGGTCGCCATGCTGCCATAGGTGATGATGTGCGCCACATTCTCGTGTCCGTATTTGTCCTCCACCCACTCGAGCACCCTGCCGCGCCCGTCGTCATCGAAGTCGGTGTCGATATCCGGCAGTGAGATACGGTCGGGATTGAGGAATCGCTCGAACAGCAAGTCATATTTAATGGGGTCGATGCGTGTGATGCCCAAGCAGTAGGCCACCACCGAACCAGCCGCCGAACCACGGCCCGGTCCCACCATCACATCAAGTTGGTCGCGCGCCACATTGATGAAGTCCTGCACGATGAGGAAGTAGCCCGGGAATCCCATGGTCTTCATGATGTGAAGTTCGAAGTTGACCCTTTCACGCACCTCCTCTGGCAAGGGGTCGCCATAGAGTTTTTTCGCTCCGTCATAAGCCAGTTTGGCCAGGTAGTCGGCCTCGAACTTGATGCGGTAGAGTTTGTCGATGCCACCGAGTTTCTTGATTTTTTTCTCGCCTTCCTCACGCGACATGATCTCATTGCCGTTCTCATCGCGGGTGAACTCCTCAAAAAGTTGTTCCGGCGTGATGCGTTTCCTCACATCCTCCTCCGTGCCGAAACTCTCGGGGATGGGGAAGAACGGCATGATGGGGGCATGGTCGATGGAGTAACTCTCCACCTTGTCAAGGATCTCACAGGTATTGTCAAGCGCTTCGGGGACATCCGAAAAGATATCGTTCATCTCCTGGCGGGTCTTGAACCACTCCTGCTTGCTGTAGAGCATTCGGGTGGGGTCGTCGAGGTCCTTTCCCGTGGAGAGGCAGAGCAGGTGGTCGTGCGCCTCCGCGTTGTCCTGGTCGACAAAGTGCGCATCATTGGTGCACACCAGTTTGATGCCATATTCCCGTGCCAGTTCGATGAGCACCTTGTTGGCTTGTTGCTGCAAGGGGAAGGTCTCGCGGTTGGCGCGTATGTTGGGGTCGCGCACCTCGTGCCGCTGCAACTCAAGGTAATAGTCATCACCAAAAATCCGCTGGTGCCACTCGATGGACTCCCGTGCTCCCTTGATGTCGCCTTTCAATATCTTGTCGGGCACCTCGCCGGCGATACACGCCGAGCAGACGATGAGTCCCTCATGGAATTTCTCCAGGTCATGATGGTCGGTGCGGGGACGCATGTAATAGCCGTCTGTCCATGCCCTGGACACCAGTTTGATGAGATTTTTGTAACCTGTATAGTTTTTGGCGAGCAGGATGAGGTGATAGCCGCCCAGGTCCTCCTTGGTGTCCTTCAGCATCTTCTCTCCCCTGCGGGCTACATAGACCTCACAACCGAAAATGGGTTTGAACGCGGGCTTGCCCTCCTCCTTCAACTTCTTGTTCTTCTTATTGCAGTAGTTGAACAACTCCTTGACACCCATCATGTTGCCATGATCGGTGATGGCCATTCCCCGCATACCGTCAGCAATGGCCTTATCCACCAGTTTACTGATGCTCGACTGTCCGTCGAGCACAGAATAATAAGTATGTACGTGTAAGTGAACGAAATCTCTCATGTTTTTTCAGTCGAACAGCGGTTCAAAGTTACGTGGAAAAGTTGGCATTACCAAAGAATGAAGTTTAAAAATTTGCAAGGTTGATGAAAAACAATTACCTTTGCAAAGCATATCTGACTGTGAACATGGGAAAGAGAATACGCAAACTCAAAAAACAAAGACTACACAGTGAAGGCAACGACACTCTGATCTACAGTCTCTTCATTTTGATTGCCATTGCTGTCATTCTATGGCGCTGCTTTGACTCCAAGGTGCCGTTCTGGTGCTTTGTGGGTGTTTTTTCCGTGATTTATGGCATCGTGCTCAACTTTTTCCGCTGTCCCATCCGCTTTTTGGACATTGAGGACACCACAGGCATCGTGGTGGCCCCCGCTGACGGTCGTGTGGTGGTGGTGGAAGAAGTGGACGAGGATGAGTATTTCCATGACCGCCGACTGATGATATCCATTTTCATGAGTCTTTTCAACGTGCACGCCAACTGGTTCCCTGTTGACGGCCGTGTGACGATGGTGAAGCATCAGGACGGTAATTTCCACAAAGCCTGGCTGCCCAAGGCCAGTGAGGAGAACGAGCATGCCGACGTGATGATAGAGACCCCTGAGGGCATCCGTGTGCTGTGCCGCCAGATTGCCGGTGCTGTGGCCCGTCGCATCGTCACCTATGCCAAGGAAGGCGAGGAATGTGATATTGACGACCATCTGGGCTTCATCAAATTCGGTTCGCGTGTGGATGTCTATCTCCCGTTGGATTCAGAGGTATGTGTGAAAATGGGTCAGTCGACGACAGGCGACCAGACCATCATCGCCAAACTGAGATAGTCATGTCAAATTTCGTGACAAGGAATATTCCCAACTCACTCACCTGCTGCAACCTTTTATCAGGCTGCATCGCTACCACTTTCGCATTTTCCGGACTCCAGCACTTGGCGCTGCTGATGATTGTCATCGGAGCCGTCTTCGATTTCTTTGACGGGATGAGCGCGCGACTGTTGGGTGTGTCGTCCCCTATTGGCAAGGAACTGGACTCCTTGGCCGACGAAGTGACTTTCGGTGTGGCTCCCGCCACGATGGTGTACACCCTGCTGTTCCAACTTCAGTATCCGGAAGCATGGGGTACCGTTTACGAATACATGCCCTATGTGGCCTTTCTCATCGCAGCCTTCTCCGCCCTCCGTCTGGCGAAATTCAATCTCGACGAACGACAGACCACCTCATTCATCGGACTTCCCACTCCTGCCAATGCCTTGTTCTGGGGTTCGCTCGTTGTGGGTGCAGGTCACCATCTGGCCCACTACAAATTTGGGCTCTACATCGTTTTGCTGCTCATCGCACTGAGTTGTTGGATGCTGGTGGCAGAGATTCCTCTCTTCGCCCTCAAGTTCAAGCACTGGGGCTGGAAGGGCAACGAGGTGAAGTATATCTTCATCCTGTCGTGCATCCCCATCCTTGCTGTCTTGAGGGTTTCCGGACTGGCTGTGATCATCACATGGTATGTGGTCCTATCACTCTTCGCCAACAGACATTCGGACAAATCCTCCGCACAATAACTTATGTTCATCCTGAAATTCATATTCTTCATCTTCATCATTGGCCTGTTTGCCATCCTGTTCTTCGCATTGCGTGTCTATCTGACCATGCGGAAGTTCAGGGACCAACTCAAGCGGCAGCATCCCCAGAATGAGATGCCTCAGGGTATGCAGACGACCACAGAAACGGGCGAGACCATCACAGACACACGAAATCCCCAACGCTCTGGTCGCAAGATTATCGACGACAGCGAAGGGGAGTACGTGGATTTTGTGGAAGAATAACTCTTTTCCCTGATGATTTCTTTTTTTATCTCACGAATTTGAGAATTCAAGAATTATTCTGAGTTCACCAATTCGATCATTCGATCATTCGGGATCAAAGAATTATTCGTGGAGTCATGAAGTGCAGAGTTACGGATGGACAAAGGTGCCGATAGGCTCGCCGAGGATGACCTTTTTGAGGTTGCCCACCACATCCATGTTGAAGACATAGATCGGGAGGTTGTTGTCCTGGCACATGACGACAGCAGAGAGATCCATCACCTTAAGTCCGCGAGCCAGAATTTCGTCGTAGGAAATATCGTCGAATTTCACCGCTGTGGGGTCTTTCTCCGGGTCGGCGGTATAGATGCCGTCGACACGAGTACCCTTCAGCATCACGTCGGCCTCGATTTCTACGCCACGGAGCGACGAACCTGTGTCGGTGGTGAAGTAAGGTGAGCCTGTTCCTGCGGAGAAGATACACACCTTGCCAGCCTCCATCTCCTCAATGGCACGCCATTTGGAATAGAACTCGCCAATGGGTTCCATGCGGATGGCTGTGAGCACCTTGTTGGGCACGCCGACAGAGGTGAGCGCGCTGCTGAGAGCCAGTGAGTTGATGACGGTGGCCAGCATACCCATCTGATCGCCCTTCACGCGGTCGAAGCCAGAAGCAGTGCCCTTCAGTCCACGGAAGATGTTTCCTCCACCGATGACAATGCCAATCTGCACACCCATGTCATGGATTTCCTTCACTTGCTGTGCATATTCCCCCAAGCGTTCGGGGTCGATGCCATAGCCCTGTTTTCCCATCAGGCTTTCGCCGCTGAGTTTTAATAGAATACGATTAAATCTTGCCATAATTGTTGTTATTTAATGAAGATAAAAAATTTCAGAATGCTATTATATATTTCAGAATACTATTATACATATCAGTCTCACTGATCATCGTCTGAAGCAGGAGTAATCAGGCTCCCCCTCTAAGATTAGAGGGGGTTGGGGGGCGTTGACCCACTTCTCCCCTTTTCTCCGTCAAAATCCTCAAAACACTATTGACAATCGTTTGCGGTTGCTCAAAGACGATTTTATTCTCGAATCGAAGTGTTTGTATGCCATAATCATTCAACAAATCCTCATCTCTATCCGTTATCAACGCCCCCCTACCCCCTCTAATCTTAGAGGGGGAGTTGGTTTCCTCTGCTGCATCACGGGATGAGGGGGAGTTAGTTGCTCCTGCCGCACCACGGGATGAGGGGGAGTTGATTACCTCTATGTAGAATTTGTGTCTTACCACCTTACTATTTGACGTATATTAAATGACGAAAGTCACTTCCTTGAAGGCATATTGGCGGATGCGGCCTGTCGTGTCGCGGAGGACAAGGTGGCCGTCATCCTCGACATGGAGGAGTTCTGCCATCAACTGGCCATTGTCATCACTGTAAGGATAGAAACCCTGCCGGCGGTAAAGCCGCTGGTGATAGCAATCGCAGACAGAATGGAAATCACCCGCCCAGATAGGGGCGAGATGCTCCTCCAAAGCATCGAGCAGGTTATTCATTACCTCCTCCACCGGCACCTCATGGCCGAGAATCTGCCACAGCGAAACCGGATTGGGCGCATCGCTGCGGAACACCTGCTGGTTGACATTGATGCCGATGCCGAAGGTGCAGGATGCCATTCCCATGCCGCTGACCGATGTCTCGATGAGTGTCCCACTGATTTTCCGGTCTTTCCAATAGATATCGTTGGGCCATTTGAGCGTGATGCCGTCGGTATAGGCCGCCAGCGCATCGCCCACCGCCAGGGCACCTGCCTCCGAGAGAACAAACTGTCTGTTGGGCGGCACCATCGTAGGATACACCCGTATACTCATCAGCAGATTCTTCCCAGGCTCGCTCTCCCATGAGTTGCTCCCCTGCCCTCTCCCTGCCGTCTGATAGTCAGCCACCACAACAGTCATCTCCTCCCCTTCCGGCCTGAGGTCGTGGAGGTAACGGTTGGTGGAATCGGTCTGTGAGATATGGATGATGCGGCGGTTCATGGATTTTAAACTTATTATGACGGTAGAAGTATTATCTCATATTCATCGGCGGCACGAAAGCGTTCTCGATATGCTCGATTTGCACATTGTCGCCCTCCCCCACCACGGTGATGATGTCGAAGCGCACCCCAAGAAAAATGCCCATGCGCTGCACGTAGGTGTTGGCTGCAAAGACCAGGTTACGCATCTTGCGCCAGTCGACAGCCTCTTCCGGCGTTGTCATCTCCGTATTGTGACGGGTCTTCACCTCTACGATGGCGAGGGTCTGACCGTCCTCCGTGACAGCAGTGATGTCGAGGTCACGCCGTCCGGTGCGCCAGTTGCGATGCAGGATGCTGTAGCCTTTCTGCTCCAGGTATTCGGCGGCTTTTTGCTCGCCCCACCGTCCGTAGTCATTGTGAGAGGCCATGTGTTTGAGAGGTGAGAGGTGAGAGGTAAGGGGTGAGAGGTGAGAGGTGAGAGATTAGATGTTGCGAATAGAGGTCGGACAAGTCGAACAGGTTGGACAGGCCGGACTTACTTGTTATGCAAAATTAATGAAAATCGGGGGGTGGACAAAATGAAAAGGGGATTTTGTTTTCTGCGATAGGATTTTTTTGTATTTTTGCGCCTATTGGAATGAGGGAGGAAACGGACAGGCAGAAACAATAAAATGCAAATATGACAGAAGAGCAGCAAAAAACAGATGAGCAGATGATGCGCAAAGCGTTGGCTGAGGCAGAGAAGGCGCGTGAGCACGGCGAGATTCCCATCGGTGCCGTGGTGACATGCCGTGGGCGCATCATTGCCCGTGCCCATAACCTGACAGAGACGTTGCACGACGTGACGGCCCATGCCGAGATGCAGGCCATCACCATTGCCGCCAATGAATTAGGCGGCAAATACCTCACCGACTGCACCCTGTATGTGACGGTGGAGCCTTGCGTGATGTGCGCCGGTGCCTTAGGTTGGGCACAGGTGCGGCGAGTGGTATACGGGGCTCCGGATGAGAAGCGCGGCTACCGTGCCTATGCCCCTGCCGCCCTACATCCCAAAGCGCAGGTCGCCTCCGGTGTACTCTGCGAGGAGTGCCGCCAACTGATGCTCGACTTCTTCGCAGAGAAGAGGGGATAATTATACCAACACAGAGATACAGAGATACAGAGTATTTCTCCTCTGTGCCTCTGTATCTCTGTGTTGAATAGATAGTATAATACAGACTTTTATCTCACCACCTTTCGTGTGCCCTTGTCATCCCAGAGGATGAGCATGCCGGAGGATGGGATGTCACTGACGCGGAAGGTTGCTGTCGGAGCCGAATAGATGAGGCGGCCCATAGTATCGTAAACCTTGGTCATGCCCTTCGTGGAAGCGGCAGGGACAGAGGCGATGCCATCCGCAGAGAAAGCGAACATCTTCTCATCGCTCCAACCAGAGACGTTGCCGGCATCACCGATGGCGCGAACACGGTAGAAATAACGGCTCTTGAGGTTGAGGTCGGTGAAGGTGTAACTGGTTTCCGTCGTGGTGAATTTTTTAGCGCCAGCACCCTTGATGGCAGCGACCTGAGCCATGCTACCATTGTTGGCAGTTGGCACCAGTTCCAGTTGCTCAGCCGTCCATGTACCGTCATAGATGGCGAGGTAGTCAAGAGACATCTGCGCCGTCGGCTTGATGGTGAGTCGGAAGATTTCCTTCCTGACAGTATAGTTGAAGACCAGCATCTGCTTTCCCTCGATGGAGAAATCGGAAGTGATCGTTTCTATCTGACTGTAACTGTCGCCTTCGTTTGCGTATTCTATTATCAGCGAGCCCTTCACAGGAGAGGCCTTGACAATATCCACTCCCAAAACGATGGTGAACTCCGTGGACTGTGGAACATAAAAGAATGGTGACTGCAGTGAACCTGGGGTTGACGACGTGCCGAAGCGAACTTTATTGGGTGATGTAAACAGTTTGCTGCCTGTCCATCCACTGAGTCCGTAACTGCTGAGTTTAGAGGAAACATCCGTCATTCCCACCGACTTGCTGTAGAACGAGTCGAACGTGAATTCCCTTACCAACGACTCCTTCGGGTCATCAGAAGCCGTTCCGATCTCCGTCAGTTCCAACTCATATTTCACGGCATCCTTGACAGCCGGCCAGGTAATGGTGAATGCCGCGTCCTCACCCACCTGCTTGCCATCATCGGGAGTAGGCATATCCAATGGAGGACGGCATGCCACAAACGACACCGTCATGGCCGAGGCATTTTCTTTGATATTGTCGATGGATTTGCCCATCAGATAGGTGCCGTCGCTGTTCGGTGTATTGAGTTCGGCTGCCGGCGTGGTGTTGTCGGTGAGTGCCGTGTTCCCTGTAGTTCCCGGCCATGGGTCACCTGCCAAGCCACGTAAATCCATCGTCTTCTTGTTGTCAGCGGGGATGATGGTCATGCGCTGGCGCTCTGCACTGACATTCACAGTATTGTTCCTCCATGGACCCTGATTATAGTCCACATGCACAATGAGCAGTCCATGCCCATAAAGACCTTTGTCAAAGTCCACCGGCTGGCGGTTCTCGAGCAGGTAATACTCATTCTTGTTGGCCTCATTGTAGAGGATATATGCCTCTGGTGTGGTGGCAAGGGGTTTCATGTCATTGATGGCAGTCATCGTAGTGATCTCTGTCGGGGTGAGCCATCCTGAGAACATACGCTCGTAAGCCGTATATCCAGCCGGGACACAATCATCACCGTTGTAACTACCATAGTCCATGATGTCCCATGTGTTCATACCGTAATTACCACCTTGGGTATCATAGAAGTCAGGCAATCCAAGGCAATGGCTGAACTCATGACAGGCAGTGCCGATGCCGTCGAGTCGACCTTTATTGTGGACACCGTCGCCTCTGAGTTCCGATGTGCAACCATAAGTGCGGATAGTCTTGTTGTTGTAGTACTTGGTGAGTCCTGCACCAGCGAGCGTCCACTCATGCGGCCAGATGGTGTTCTCATCGGCACCCTGCGCCTGATTGTAACCGGCATAGATGACGAAAACCTGATCCACCTCGCCATCGTTGTCCCAGTCGTAGGGGGTAAAGTCTACCTCAGCGGCTGCGGCATCAATCGCCTCAGATACCATTCCGGCAGGGTTGACATCATTGGCATCTCCCGACTTGGCACCATAATACGACATCTCATGCTTGGTGGTGAACGGACCTACGACATCGAAGTCAATCTCCAACTTACCATAACTCTGCATACTGAAGTAGTCGGTCACCGAATGCGACATGCCATACTCACTGTAATTCTTCTCATTGAAGAATCGATTGAACACCTCCTTGGGGTTCTCAGTGACAAAAGGTACATCAGCGAACTGCACAAGGAGAACCAGTCCACGCACCTTACCGACGGTAGTGTGAGCATCACCCACCTTTCGCGGTGTCTTGGCTGGTGAATAGTTGATACCTGCTCTTCGGAGGCGTGACTCCCTCATGCTTTCCCAAGTTTCAGCCACCAACTGGTCGGTGGTGGGCTGCAACCGCCCCACGCCATTGAGCGTATAGGGCAAGCCGGCATCATCCTTGTAGAAGGAGAAATGCTCGTCGCCACAGAGCGTCACCTCGACTGAGGTTCCGTCAGCCCGAAGCAGTTGTTTTTTCACCTTCTTGGCAGGAACAGCCATAGCAGCCGAAGCACACAATAAAGCGGCAAAAAACAGTAAAGTAATCTTTCTCATTATGTTATCTTTATTAACGCCAAAAAAAGGCGTGTCCACAATCGTGTGCAGCCACGCCTTTTTATTTAATTAGATGTCAATTATCTCTTGAAGACCTTCACAGTTTTGGGCATAGCCTTGTAGTTCATTGCCTTCCTCATCTGCTTACGCGACATATTCTTTCCAACGAAATTGTATGCCTTGAAATGATTTTTGGCCCACTTCACAGCCTGAGCCTTAGCCTTGGCTTTCACAGCAGCGGGAGCAGAGGGGAGCACGAGCTTGAAAGCCGTATTCATGCCACCATAACTTGTGCTGTTACCATACATAGTGTATCCCTGATAGAGCATTGGCGAGCCATCCTCATAATAACGAGGATTGTTTTCTTTATCCGTAACCTGGAAAGCGGGAAGAGTGATGACACCCTCTTTTAATGTTCCCCAGATATTTTCCACACCAGCGATGACCTCCTCCGGCGTGTATTTTGAAGAATAATATTCCACATAATCACCTCCAACACTAATGATGGAGAACGGGCCATACTTACCTATGCTGAATCCAAGAGGAGAAGTGAGGAAATAGACTCCATTGGGATTCTCTGCATGGATGATGAGGTCTTCCTCTCCGCCTTCAGAACCGAAAGAGGCAGCGATGTCAGCATATGCTTTTTTGACGCGATACAAGCCAGGGGTCTGAGTGCTCTCCTCAATCTCCACTTCCACTGTCTCTGGAGGATAAGTATTTCCTTCCTGGTCTAAGAACATTGACGTCACAAAGTCATCAGTATAATAGCCTTTACCCAGTTTCTTCCAAGGATTGGCTCCTCCACCAAAATACTCAAAGATGACAGACTTCACATTCTTCACTGCACCGTCCTCAATGATGGCGACGATGAGTTGGAGTGCACCAGTGAGGTCCTCACCGATGGGCACTCTGATCATGCCAGACTCCACTTCAACACCTTCATAGTCGCCAGCAGCGATACCATCGGCCACAGCCTCGGGATCAGCATCCTTGGGAGCCACGATAGCAATTGCTTTTTCAATGTCATCGCTGAGAGTAAGGTTGCCCTGTGCATAGACATTGCCATCCTTATCTGTGAGATAGCCCTCATAAGTCAGTTCCATGCTGTAGTCAGTGCGCACGAAGCCATCGAGAAGGAAGTACTCTTCATAAACGCCGAAATATCCAGCATCTACAAAATAGTACAAAGGTAAGGTGATGGTACCTGTCTCTTCATCGAATGTGCCATAGTCACCCTCTTTGGGCTCTACGTCATTCATAATCGAATAGGTAGCAGCATCTGCAACATAAATATTACCATATTCAGGATGTGTTCCACCAGTAAAGGTCTGCGGGCATGTCACATGACCAGATTTCTTATCATAGTCAAGAATCATTGTCTGATTGAAGGCCCAGTGCTCGATTCTCAACTTATACAAATCCGGGTTGTTCTGGCTTTGACTAACAGTGAAGGGAAGACCAGGATCCTCTCCTGAGAGATCATCAAAGATACCTGAAGTGTAGAAGAAGGAACCTGTACCTTCTGAGTTGAAAGCAGCCCATGGTGTCCAGTAACCATCTCTCGTAACTTCTACAACGGTGCTTACACATTGACCTGGCTTATAGTCTATCGTATCGCCACCCTGCACCAGACTGAGTACGCCTACAGGGTCACCGGCAAGAGTGAGCACATATTTGTAAGGTACTTCATTAACAAGGTTGTTGGCATTGACTTCAAATGTTGCAGTGCCCTGTCCAGGGGCAAAAGTCACTGTGCCATTGGCTGTATTGGAGAAGATACCCTCATGAGAAGCAGCAGTGGTGAAATTCACTGTAAGTGCCTCACTGGTATTGCTTCGTGTCATAGATACAGGGATAGTTGCATGATCGGTATCTTTATCCACCTTCACAGACGTACTGGCTGCATCGAACTGAGCATAGTCGGTAGAGTAAGGATAGAACTCTCCCTCCACGTCGGTGTTACAGGCGGTGAGTCCACCCATGGCAACGACGGCAAGTCCCAATAAATATTTATTCAATTTCATATTCTTATTAGTGTTACGTGATTGATTTAAAGAGACCTTTTCTTATTTATCACCTGTTGGGTTCTGGTCTTTTTCGGGATCCAGGCTGGAATTTCCGTCGAACTCAGCCTGCGGGATAGTGAGCACCCACATATAGTTCTCAGGATCGTCGGATGGACGGTTCGTAAGAAGGATGTTGGGATCGTTGGGCCAGCCCTGAGCGGTGGTGCGGATGAAGCCCTGCTTCAGGCGCTTGATGTCATAGAGGCGACCAAACTCACCCCACAGTTCGATACGGCGCTGGTCGATGATGGCCTCGCGGAGCGAGCCAGTGCGGTCGGAGGTCAACTTACCCATAGCAGTTCCTGTGGCGGTGCAGTTGTAGTTGGCGTCACGGGTCTTGACGAGGGTGTTGAGATAGTTGCGTGCTGCATCCTCATTGCCCAACATACACTCTGCCTCAGCAGCGGTGAGGTACATTTCCTCGATACGCATATAGACATAGTCGCCCAGATAGGTATTGATGTCGCTGAAGACCATCTTCTCCTGAATGTAAGGAACAGTCTCATCATTGGGATTCCACCAGCAGCGACGTGTATCCGCTGCCCCCATGAGGTTGTAGGTATCGATGTTCATGCACTTAGGAGCAGCATCATAGCCACCATACATTTCGGCATAATGGTCCATGTGAGAGTAGAGGCTCGCATAGATACCCGACTGGTCGGCGATGATACCGGCACCCCACATCACGTTGCCAGCACCGGCATTGTTGATAAAGTTGGAGGTGTTCTTCTTGAAGGCAGCAGGCGATACTGCCTGGATGGAATACTGACCAAGGCTGATAACAGTCTCAGCAGCGGTCTTGGCTGTGTTCCAATCCTCCATGGTGAGGGCGATACGTGCCTGAATACCCAATGCCACGGGATAGGTGATGTAACTCTTATCCTCGTCGAGAGAGGTCTTCAAACTTCTGCTCAGGTAATCCACAGACTTGGCAAGGTCGTTCTTGGCCTGCTCGTAAACCTCTGCTACAGAAGCACGGGGATGACCCTGTGTTCCGGCCACAGACGGCTCGGTGTAGATAGGTACGCAAGGCTCACTCTCATGTCCCTTGTAAGTACGTGCGAAGTACTGTGAGAGCATCCAGTAACTATAGCCTCTGACGGCGTATGCCTGACCGAGGACGTACATCTTGTCAATATCCGTAAGGCCTTCCTCATCCATGGCGATAAGGTAGTTGGCATTGGAGATCCACTGATAGAAGGCGAACCAAAGGTCGTAGGAGCGCCAAGCGCCGGAGGTGAAGCGTGCCTTCACATTGTATCTGGCGTCAAACCAGAACCAACCATTGCCCTGGGCAGCCATGATATGGTCATCGCCCATCACATCGGCACAGAGGTTGTAGGCCGAGATACCGAAGCACTGGTGGGTGTTGCCTGTGGTAGACCATCCGGAAGTGTACATAGAGCGGTAAATACCGTTGAGCGCGATCATGGCAGCGTCACTGCTCTGTGTCATAGTGGTACCCGACACAGCAGTGGTAGGCGAAGTTTCCAGTTGATCCTCGCTGCAGGCGGTAGCGAGCGTGAGGACGGCTGCGCCTGCGATCAAATAATTGAATATCTTTTTCATCTTCATGCTCGTTTAGAAATTAATGTCAAGACCGATGGTGAAGTTCTTGTTGGGAACATAAGAATAGTCATTACCGTTACCTGAGAGGTTGTACTGCGGGTCCATACCCTTCAGGTGAGTAAATGTGACCAGATTGTCTACAGAGCCATAGATACGCACCTTGCTGACCTGAATCCTGTTGGTCCACTTAGCAGGCAGGGTGTATCCCAGGGTAATGTTCTTGATAGCGAAGTAGGAAGCATCGATCAGGTAACTGCTGGTCTGAATCTCGCTGCCACCCACCTGGATACGTGGGATGTCGGTGACATCACCAGGATGCTGCCAACGGCGAAGGGCATTCTTGTTCCAAGTGTTGCCGTAGTAGAGGTTGAGCATCGAAGAATAGTAGCGTGAGTCGAAGATCTTTCCACCAAGTGAATAGGTGGTGAGCATACTGAAGTCGATGCAGTTGAAGAGTTGCAGGTCGGTGGAGATGCTACCGTAGATGTCAGGCGTACGCTTGCCGCAGAAGTAGCGGTGAGCAGAGGCTGCTGAGTAGTCAGAGGTAATGCTCTCATTGGTCACATTGCCATCATCGTCCATTGACTCATAAACGTAATAGAGTTGCTTACCGGTTGCGGGATCTACACCTGCTGACTTGGGCAGATAGAAGGTGGTGAGGTCATAACCTTCCTTGATGATCTGGTAGCCGTTTCTGATTTCGGGAGACTCAGAGGTGAGTTTCTCCACCTTGTTGCTCTGGTGTGTTCCCATCAAGGTGAGGTTCCAGAGGACATCCTTGGTCTTTACCAATGAAGCGGAGATCATAGCCTCAATACCTGTATTCTTCATGTTACCCACGTTGGCAGCATATCCAGTGAAACCTGTTGAAAGAGCCATCGGGTAGTTGAGGAGCATGTCCTTGGTCTTCTTAGTGAAGAACTCAAGTCCGAAGCGGAGGCGGCTCTTGAACATAGCGCCTTCAAGACCGATGTTGAGCATACCATTCTTCTCCCAGGAGAGGTCTTTGTTCTCCAGTGTTGACACGAAGCCACCGATACGGCTGCCGTTGGCAAACTCAAGGTCGTAGAGGTTCTGCCATACATAGTAGGAACCGATGCTCTCGTTACCGCTCTCACCGTATGATACCTTGAGGGAGAGATTGTTGAGCCATGTGAGGTCCTTCATGAATTCCTCAGCAGTGATACGCCAGTTGGCACCCACTGACCAGAATGTACCCCAGCGGTTGTCCTTGTAGAAACGTGAGGAACCGTCGCGACGTACGGAAGCGTCGAGATAGTACTTGTCGGCGAAGTTGTAGTTGATACGTCCGAGCCATGACTCGATGTCGTGCTCCTGTGAGTAGGAGTCGGCGTCGGTGATGGTGGCGGCAGGACGGAGTTCGTCGATACCGTCAACGATATTTGACTTGCCGGCATAGAGGTATTTGTAGATATACTGGTAGAACTCATGACCTGCGAGCAGACCGAAGGTGTGGTCACCAAACTTGCGGTTCCACATCAGTTGCTGACCGAAGGTATAGGTTTGGGAACGGGTAGCGGTCTTGTAGACACGTCCGTTGGCATTCTTTCCGTTGCCGTGGTACTTGTTGTAGATATTGGTCTCGGTGAGTGACTGGTAGTCCATACCGAAGACGAGGTTGAGTTTAAGACCCTTTGCCCATCCGGCGTTGTCGTTGTCGGAACCGAATGTCATGTAAGTACGGGCACTGGCATTGTCGGTGTCATAGAAGTTGCGGTCGAGCATGAGGTCGCCGAGTGCGTTGAAGTCGTTGGCGACAGGACGTCCGCCCTCACCGTAGTCATACTGTATATTACCGTCGGCATCATATACATTGTTACCGTTGGCATCCTTCAAGTAAACGGGATAGATCGGACCCATGAACTGAGAGGTGTACCAGGGGTTGGAGGTTGAAGAACCGTCGAATGGGTTATAGGTAGACTTGTTGTAAGCCATGTTCATGTTGAGGCCGGCCTTGAACCAGTCTGTAACCTGTGATTCAACATTGGTACGTGCGCTGTAGCGCTGGAAGTCGGTGTTCTTCAAGATACCTTCCTCACTGAGGTAACCCAGAGAGAGGAGATAACTGGTGCGGTCGGTACCGCCGTTGACCGACAGGGTGTGCTCATGACGGAGAGCGCCCTTGTTGTAGATTTCATCATACCACTTGTCATCCCAAGCAGAAACAGCATCACCCTTCACCTTGCCTGTGATAGGATCAATCAGGGTTTCCCAGGTGTAGTTCTTGAACGGGTTCCACTGCTCAGGATTGCCGTTACCGCCGAGGGTCGGACCGAGGTTGGCGATGGCATTTCTGGTGGCGTCGGCAAATGACAGGCCGTTGCCATACTGGTAGTCGTTGCGGAGCGACTCGAAAGTCAGTTCCACAAACTCCTTCTGGTCGACAGTCTCATAATTGCCAAGACCGATATATGACCAACCCACTGTGTTGTGGAAGTTGACCTGCGGGCGGCCTTCCTTACCCTTCTTGGTGGTGATGATCACCACACCGTTGGCAGCACGTGAACCGTAGAGTGCGGATGCGGAAGCGTCCTTCAGCACGGTCATCTGCTCGATATCCTGCGGGTTGATGGCACTGATGGAGCCGCCATAAGGCACACCGTCAACGACGTAGAGGGGTGAGTTGGATGCGTTGATGGAGCCAAAGCCACGGATCACGATGGAAGAACCCGAACCCGGCTGTCCGCTACCAGAAGTAGTCAACACACCAGTCACCTGACCGTCAAGGGCCTTGGTGACGTTGGTCACAGGACGGGAAACGAGTTTGTCACCGTCAATGGCAGCGGCAGAACCGGTGAAGGATGACTTCTTGGTTGTACCGTAAGCCACGACCATCACCTCGTCGAGGACATTGTCATCGGGTTCGAGGGTGACGTTCATCCTGCTTGACACTCTGAGCACTCTCGTCTTCATACCTACGTATGAGATCTCAAGTTCAGTTTTGCCCTTAGGCACTGTCAGCGAGAATGCGCCGTTGATGTCGGAGACAGTACCGATATTGGTAGCGCCCACGACTTTCACAGTGGCTCCCACCACAGGTTCGCCATCTTCTGAGCTGACAACGGAGCCTGTGACGTTAGTCTGTGCGTATGCGAGCCCTGCTGAGAGGATCAAGCATACGAAAAACATAGTTAACTTTTTAATCATAAACTCTCTCACTAATTAATTAATATAATAATGTATAATCAATCCAATAGATAGTTTCTACTTACTTTAAAAGTCGGCTTTTGGGTTATGGCCGCATCCCGCTGATGCGAGAAAGCATACTATATAGGGCACAAAATTAAACATATTTTGCATAATAACAAAAAAATTAATTAAAAAAAATAACGTGACAGAATATTTTTTGCATCAAAATGCCACAAAAAACGCCAAAAAAATAACATTATAATAAATGTTTACGGCTGGGATGAATAGGAGCACCAGGCATCATAGGATTTCTAGGATATCCTAGGATTACCTAGGACTACCTAGGACTACCTAGGATCACCTAGTGCTCCCCTCCTTCGGAGGGGCTGGGGGAGGTATCACTTCTTCAGTTTCTTGATGGCGTGTTCGAGTGACTCGGTAGGCTCGATGATGTTGTAGTCTGCCCAAAAATCGGGGTCATCGAAAAATGCCACCTTGTCATAGAAAGAGTCACGCGAACTGAAAGAACTTCTGCCGCTGATGGGTTTGGCATCGCTGGAAAGCAGGTCGGTGACCACCATCTCTGCCTCCACATGATAGGGTGAGGCAAAGAGTTTCCTTCGCCACTCGCAATAGAAACGGACATCCGTGTGCATGTAATGGATGCGGCTGGTAGTTCCATCGTAACGGTAGGCGACGGTGACGGTGAAATCCCTGGGGCGGAACCTCACTCCAGCGGGTTTGCGGAGCAGGATGACCTCGGAAGCCCTTGTCTCATCAGACATGTCGAGCGACATCTCGATGCGTGAGAATGCCAACGTCTGCCGGTCGATGTACATCTTCCCGTGGTAGAGCACATGGTCGGCCCTGGTGAGGGGAGCAAAAGAAATGACTATTTGCGGTCTATCGTTCTCCACCACCGGCACCTCCATGCGCAGGTGATAGAGTGCCAGTTCCTTCTCATCAAGGAGCATATCTTGCTTCTTCATCAGATCAAGGCCAATAGGCAGCGTCGGTCCTCCCTGTATCTTGGCACCGAGGGTGTCGGTCCTGCGCACACTAACCAACCTTCTTCCCCGCTCTATTGCTACGCGGTCGGCTCCAGCAAACCGGTTGTACCCCACCTTGTAAAGGTCGGTGACAGCCTCCGCCACATAGATATAACGCCTTCCCTTCTGCGTAGTCTCCCTATAGAAGCACCTGAGCAGTTCATTGTCATGGCTGAAGTTGTGGGGGATTTTCCTTACCGCCTCCTTGACAATCTCAACAGGGTCCATGGCATTGACGATGACCTCGCTGAGAGTGATAGTCCCTGGTTTCAGTTTGATTTTCAATATTTTTGACTCATCTCCCTGAAGTGACACTTTAGTGGCGTTATAGCCCAAACAAGAGACATAGATGGCCGATGGCTTGCGCAGTGTCTTGAGCGTAAACTCTCCGTCGGCATTGGTGACGGTCATCTCATGGCCATCGGGTGTCGTGACGCTGGCCTGCGGCAAGCGCTTGCCGGTCGACGCGTCGCGCACCTCTCCGCTGACAGAATGGCCAAAGGTCTGTGCCCACGACGGCATGGCGACCACAGTCAGTAAAAGTGCCAACCAAATATGCAGAGTGCTTCTTATTCTTGTTTTCATCTCAACCTCCTGATTTTGGGTGCTAATATAATGAAAAAGCCACAAAAAAGCAAGAAAAGGGAGATTTTTTCGACAAAATCTCTTACATTTGCAACATCTTAGAATCAAAGAAGATACAATCCGTCATCAAGAGTTAGAAATTGAACATCATGCGAAATGCAGCCTTTAATATCAATATCAACACAAAGACACAGAGGTACAGAGATTTTTCTTTTCCTCTGGGTCTCTGTAACTCTGTGTTGCATTTATATATGGAAGTACTCTGCATCATTGTTCTGATGGTTTCAATGGCAGGATGCGGGAGGCATCATCCGGCAAACGGGAATCCGGCACCTGTCTCCAAAGAAGAGATACATCAGGAGGCCGTACTGCAGACAGACTCCTTCAAATATGCCATCAAGACAGCCAATGGCAGTTGTGAGGTATATATCGACTATCCCAAGAGCGGCCCGAAGGCTGCCGTGGAATCGCTGCGGACGTTCATCCGCTCCACCCTTTTCGAAAACGGCTGCGACACCATCGCCGACGACCCGTCGGAATGGGTGCGCCAATACTGCATCATCCGCCAGCGGCATCTCGGCAAGACCCTCTCAGAGATGGGTCTGCAACAGGTGAGCGAGGCGTATGCCCCCGAAGAGGGCATCGACATCCGCCTGACCTGCCTCTCCGACCGATTTGTCACCTATGAGGTCTACCGCTATTCCTACATCAGCCACGGTGCGCATGGAGAGTACTCCGACTATGGTGTCACCTTCCGACTGGCCGACGGACAGCGTCTGAGCCATATCCTCGACCATGTGGACGAGACGTTATATGCCCATATCAGGGTGGGACTGCGGGAATACTTCGGGGTTTCCACCGACAAGGCGCTCGAAGACCTGTGCACCGCCGACCTCTCACTGCTGCCCATGCCTACCTTCCCGCCTTATCTGATGAAGGACGGGGTGCGCCTGCACTACTCCATCTACGACATCTGCGCCTTCAATGACGGCGACCCGGTGGTGACCATCCCCTACGACATCGCATGGCCATACATGACTGAGGCAGCACGTGAGGCAGCCTCGGGACTAAGGATTAAGAATTAAGGATTAAGGATTAAGAATTATGATTACTTTTGCTTGTCTGCTGCTTGATATGGGCTTTTGCATGGGGACGCGAAAATCGCGTCCATACGGAGAAAATTTTCATTCTTCAATAATTTTCAATTTTCAATCTTCAATCTTCAATAATAAAAAAATATGTTTTATGAAATAAAAAGCCTTGATGATCCGAGGGTGGAGGTGTACAGCACGCTGACGGAGGCACAGTTGCGGAGACGCCTCGAACCCGAGAAAGGCATCTTTATCGCGGAGAGTCCCAAGGTGATCGACGTGGCGCTGCGGGCTGGATACGAGCCTCTGTCACTGCTGTGTGAGCGGCGCCATATCGAGGGAGACGCCGCCGACATCATCCGCCGCTGCGGCGACATACCTGTCTATACGGGAGAACGGGAGTTGCTCGCCCAACTCACTGGCTACACACTGACGCGCGGTGTGCTCTGCGCCATGCGCCGACCTCAGTTGCCCCCTGTGGAACAAGTCTGCCGTGATGCCCACCGCCTCGTGATCATCGAAGGCGTGACAGATACCACCAACATCGGTGCCATCTTCCGTTCAGCGGCAGCCTTAGGCATCGACGGTGTGCTGCTCACACCCGACAGTTGCGACCCTCTCAACCGCCGCGCGGTGCGTGTTTCAATGGGGTCGGTGTTCCTCGTTCCCTGGACATGGCTGCAGGGGGGTGCACAAAGTCTGCATGAATACGGATTCCGCACGGTGGCCATGGCTTTGACCGACGACTCCGTCAGTATCGATGATCCTTGTCTGACCGCCGAACCACGTCTGGCCATCATCATGGGCACAGAAGGCGACGGCCTGCCCCACAACACCATCTCATCCGCCGACTATGTGGCCCGCATACCCATGGCCCACGGTGTCGACTCGCTGAATGTTGCGGCTGCAGCGGCTGTCGCCTTCTGGCAGTTAAGATACCTCTCCCCCTACCCCTCTCCGAGGGAGAGGGGAGTTATCTCCGCTCAATGATTTCCAAGCACATGCGGGAGTTGTGATAGGGACATTTCCAGAAACCGGCCTTGTCGTCACGCCGGTTGATGTTGCCATCCGGATCGCAACTCCACCACCACTCACCACCATCCCTGTCGATGAGGTGGTCCTTGATGTATTGCCAGCATCGCAGGGCTTTCTGCAAGGCATCCTCATCACCGAAATACTGATAAAGGTTGTAGAAGCCCACCACGGTCTCTGCCTGCACCCACCAGTGGCGGTCGGTATCGACATAACCCGTGTCGAGATTGGCCTCGTGCACCATCGATCCGTCGGTATTGAGACCCTTCTCCGAGGCTTTGGCCACCATTCTGACCACCTGTTCCACTTGCTCCAGCAAAACTTCGTCACCCAGCACCAATGCGGCCTCGTGCAGTAGCCATGAGCACTCGATGTCGTGGCCGTAACTCTCCAGTCGTCCCGCCTCACGTGTCCAGTCCATGCCGAAAAAGAGGTCAAGATGATGGGTCTCGGGATTCAGGATGCGGTCGGTGAAGATGCCGATGAGGTTGCGCAGCGCTGCCGCGACACGGTCGTAGGTCTCATGCGGCACGGTGATGCCCACGGGCACCACGGCTCCGATAGAGGGCACATAGTTGCACAGGCTGTTCTCGCGCATCTCCTTCAGGCAGCGGAAGAGGTTGGTATAGGGTTCGATGATATGCAGGTGCGTGTTCTGCGACTTGGGGTAGTTGGCATCCAGGTCAGACAACCGCATGTCGGCTATCTCGCCCCACTCACGGGTACATGCCTCTATATATCCGTTGTGCTCATGGTCGAGCGCATGTTCCTCAATGCAGTCAAACAATTCCAGGGCATAGTCGAGAGCCTCGGGGTCTTTCGTGGCACGGGCATACTCCGAGAGTCCGTAGATGGCAAAACCAATGGCATAGAACTGCTTCTTGGTGTCCTTGGGCTGTCCTGTGCTGTCCAGGCTCCAATACACGCCGCCATACTCCGGGTCGTAGAAACGGTCGATGACATAACGCTTCGCCCGAGTGGCCGCCTCCAGGTATTCCGGTTTTTGCAGCACCCGGTAAGCAGCGGAGAAAGCCCACAGGATGCGGGCATTGAGGATGGCACCCTTCTCTGCGTCGGGATGAAGCACACCCTGTCCGTCCATGCGGCCAAAGAAGCCGTCATTGGCCTCGTCAGTCATCTTGTCGAGCCAAAATTGCAGGATATTCCGCTCGAGAACATCCTGCATTTCTTTTTTCAGTGAAGTGATATCCATTACTTCTTGATGGGATACAGTTTGATGAGGAAGATCATGATCAAGGCGATGACAGCAGGAATGACGGAGAACAAAGCCCAGATCATGCTTCTCACCGATGCCTCGTCGGTGATTTGGATGAAGGTTTCACCCGCGTCGTTGGTGCCTGAGATAAATCCGGAGATACCCAGGAGCAGGGCGACGAGCGAACCCGAGATGGCGGTGCCGAACTTCTGTGCCATGGTGCCAGATGAGAAGATGAGACCTGTGGAGGAAGTACCGTTTTTCTCTGTGGCATAGTCGGCCACATCAGCATACATCGACCACAACAGGGGTGAGTAGAGACCGATACCCACGGAGGTGAGGACAACGATGCCGATCAGCACCCAGATGTAGGCAGGATCCTTCGGGATGAAGAAGAACAGCGTGGAGAACACGGCGCAGATGATGGCTGCCACAGTGAACGCCTTACGTTTCGACCCCATCCATTGGGTGAACTTCGGGGACAGACCGCCGAAGATCATGCAGGTCACCTCACCGAAGGTCATGAAGACCGTGTAGTTGATGATCAGACCGCTGATGGTGATCTCCTTGCCCAAAATATAGTCGAACATATAGCCTGCCACTGCATAACGGAACCCGTTGAAGAAGTTGGTGCAGATACCGATGAGCGTGAGGTAGATCCACGGTTTGTTCTTAAAAAGGTCAGCAAATGGCTTGAACGAGAATTTCTCCGCACGGATGGGCTTGAGCCTTTCCTTGGTGAGCAAGCCGCAGGCCAATGTACCCAAAGCAGCGACGCATCCGAAGAAAGCGCCCAGCACCGCATACTGATGCTGCTCGGTGCCGCCCACTATTTTCTGCAGGTAGGGGAAGGCGAACAGGGTGACGAAGCCCATGGCGTATGCACCCACCATGCGGTAGGAGGAGAACTGGTTCTTCTCGTTGTCATCATCGGTCATCACGCCGAGGAGCGAACCGTAAGGCACGTTGACGGCGGTATATACGGCCATCATCAGCAAGTAGAGCGTATAGGCATAGATGCGCTTGCCCACAGGACCGAAATCGGGTGTATAGAGCAGCAGCGCGAAAATCAGTCCGAAGGGGATGGCGCCGATGATGAGCCATGGGCGGTAAGTGCCCCAGCGCGACTGCGTGCGGTCGGCCAGACTGCCCATCAGCGGGTCGGTCACCACGTCAAACATACGGGCGATGAGCATCAGCGTGGCAGTATCGGCCACGGTGAGTCCGAATACATTGGTGAAAAACAAGGGGAAAGCGATGGACATGATTTTCCATGTGATGCCGCCAGCCGCCGCATCACCGAGCGCATAACCGATTTTTTCTTTTAATGAAGCCATTTTTTAACTTTTTTGGAGTTTAGGAGTTTAGGAGTTTAGGAGTATAGACAAATGCAGAAGCAAAAGTAATCAAAAAATTTGATTCCTCACCCTAAATTCCCTTTTTTCTTCTTATTTGAAGCCGTTGGCCTTGTTTTTGGCAATCAGACGCTTGATGGTCTCCACTGAGGCGGATGTGGTGAAGCCATCCTCCGGCGTGTTGAGGCAGTAGTCCACGAGGCGGTCGATAGTGGAGGTGGCCACATGCATGCGGGTATCACTCGACGCATAGTAGATGAACACCTTCCCGTCGTCGTCGGCAATCCATCCGTTGGCAAACACCACATTCATCACGTCACCGATATACTCCCATCTCTCCGGCACGAGGAAATAGCCTCCGGGCTGGGCAATGACACGGGTGGGGTCGTCGAGCGCCGTCATATACAGATAGAGCACATAGCGCAGTCCGCTGGCACATCCGCGCACGCCGTGGGCCAGATGCAGCCATCCTCGGTCGGTCTTGATGGGATGCGGGCCCTCGCCGTTCTTCACCTCCATGATGGTGTGGTAGTGCCGGGCATTGATGATCTTCTCCTCGCCCACCTCGGCATGGGTGATGTCATCGACCAGTGCCCATCCGATGCCGCCACCCGAACCCGTATCGATGAACCCATCCTGCGGACGGGTGTAGAAGGCGTATTTGCCGTCGACAAACTCCGGATGGAGCACCACGTTGCGCTGCTGGCAGCGGGATTTCAGGTCGGGCAGGCGCTCCCAGTTCACCAGATCCTTCGTGCGGGCGATAGCAGCCGTTGCGGTGGCGGCAGAGAGGTCGCCGGGTTGGCTGTCATCATGCCGCTCCGCACAGAACACGCCATAGATCCACCCATCCTCGTGGCGGGTGATGCGCATGTCGTAGATATTGGTGGCAGGCACCACGTCATCGGGCATGGTGATGGGTTCGGGCCAGAATCGGAAGTTGTCGATGCCGTTGGGACTCTCCGCCACGGCGAAGAACGACTTCCTATCGGCTCCCTCCACCCGCACGATGATGACATACTTGTCGTTCCACTTGATGGCACCGCTGTTGAGCGTGGCATTCATCATGATGCGCTGCATCAGATAGGGGTTGTCCTTCTCGCAGAAATCATATCGCCAGGTGAGCGGCGTATGCTCCGCCGTCACGATGGGATACCTATACTTCGTATAAATGCCGTTACCACCCTCCAGGGGCTCGTTGGGACGGCTGAGCAGTTCCTCATGTACATCTCTGAGGGCCTCTGCCCTTTCCTTGAAATCTCTCATATTGCCAATTATTGTATGTCTTTTAAGAACAATGTATTCTCTGCCTCATAGAGTTTTTTGAAATCCGCAGCACTCACCTGGTCGGGGTCGGGGGCGAAATACTCCTTGCTGTAGTTGCGCCAGGTATGGAAATAGCAAATGGGGTATTTGTCCATGACGGGTTTGAGCACGCGGGTCCACCAAGTGGAATCGGGGATGTTCTTGTAGCCACACTCGGTCATGGCCATCAACTTGCCATTTTCCTTAGCAAAACCGCTGAGGAAAGTCAGGTCTTTGTCCAAGGCGGTCACGAACTCCTCCTCCGTACCCCACTGGTAGGCATCCTCTCCGATGAGCGACACACGGTCGTTGCCGGGATAACGGGCGATGAAGCGCTCCTGCGTCCAACCGCCGTCGAGATTGGGCGAATAACTCCACAGCAGGTTGTCAAGGCCTTCGCCGGTGAGATAGTCCTGCAGGGTGTTCCACAGGCCGTGGAACTCCTCGTCACTGCACAGTTTCTGTCCCCACCAGAACCAAGAGCCGTTGTTCTCATGCCACGGACGGAAAATGACAGGCACGGGCACGCCATCCTCGGTCTTGAGGGTCTTGAGGAAGTCACCCACACGTCCCATCCAGGTAGCGAACAATGCTTTGGCACTGTCGTTCTGCAGAATCTGCCTCACCACGGTGCTGTCGCTCACATCCCAGGCAGTGCCACCGGTGACGGGATTGCGCGGGTGCCAACTGATGGTGATGATGCCGCCCCGCTCATGGTGCTTGATGATCTCGGTGCGGATGCGGGAAAACGCCACGCTGTCGAGGTTTTTCGCATCCCCCATCTCTATGCCGCCAAGGTCGAAGCCCATCACGGCAGGATAGTCTCCCACGATCGAGAGGATGTCGCTGCGGTCAACACCGGGCATGGTGTCGCCATCCCACTGAAGGCCATAGAACGGGTCGTCCTGATGACCGTACATATAGCCTTTCTGCTGAAGGGTTTGCAGACGGCTGAGCAACTGTTCGGCTCCGGTCTTGGGAGCCTCTTTCACTTGTGTGCAGGCTATCGCCAACATGGCGGCAAAAACCAAAAGAGCAGTATTTCTCATTGTTTATGTTTTTGATGATTTTTTCTTGTATTTATTTACGGACGCGATACATCGCGTCCCTACCCTTGCTCCACCATTTTCACAGTGGTAATCATAATTCTTAATCCTTAATTCTTAATTCTTAATCCTTAATTCTTAATTCCCATCTGCTGCAGGAGCCAGTTTTCCCATTCGTCCCACTGCTCCTGATACCAGTAATGGCCTGTCATCTGATAGATGCTCATGCTCTTGGGGGCAGAGACGACATTGTAGACCGACCAGGAAGAGGAAGGAGGCACCACCTCATCGTTGTAGCCAAAGGTGAAGAACGAGGGGCATGTGACACGTCGAGCGAAGTTGATTCCGTCATAGTAGCGTGCTCCCTCCACCTTCTTCATATCGGGATTTTTCTGCTGATAGAAATAGTGAGGCCATCCGCAGGCACGCTTCTGCAAGGCAATCTCATAATCGCACATGGCATCGTGAACGGCTGCCATATAGGTGATGCGCTTGTCGAGCGCAGCCACTGCGAGGGAGAGGAATCCGCCCTGCGAGGCCCCGGTGACACCCACATCCTTTCCGTTCCATTCGGGCAGCGAGGCGATGTAATCGACAGAGCGCACGGCACCTACCACCACCCGTTTGTAATAGTTCTTCTCGGGTTGGTCGAGGTTGGTCTCCCAATAGCCCTCAAAAGCCCCATGGTTGAGATCGTCGTAGATTTTCTGCTCCATGGTAACAGGAATGCCATGAATGCCGATCTCAAGCACGATGGCGCCCTGCGAGGCCGTCCACACATCACCGCCATAGGGGCGTGAACCGGCTCCGGGCACTCGGAGCAGCGCCGGATATTTGCCTGGTTTCACCGGACGGCAGAGGATGCCGTAGATACGTCCCTGCGGACGGTCGTTGACGAAACTCACCTCATAGACATTCACCGTCTCGGTGCAGCGGTCGGGCAGCAGGGTCAGGTGCGGGTCGAGGGCATTCCTGCGGGCATCGTTGAGTGCTTTTTCCCAAAAAGCATCGAAGTCTGCCGGACATTTCGTGGCAGGCTGCAACTGCTCGGGCGAGAACCCTGCCGTGCAAAGCCCCACATAATCCTTGCCGCCAACATGGGCGGTCACCTTGAGGCGGTAGAATCCCGGGGTCTTCATCGAACCGGTCCATTTCATCGTGCCATCCTTGAGGGTAACTCCTTTTTTGGTCACGTCGGGATACATCTCAGGACCCGCCTCATAGTCGACGACTGCATTGTCGATGAGGGTACCCGATCTGAGCACATTGACCACAAACTGGGCTTTCTCACCCACCTTGTAATTCCAGTCCTTGTGGTCGGGGGTGACGGTGACGGTGATGTTGTTGCCTCTGATCTGGCCCACAACAGGGAGCAGTGAACACAGCAGGCAGAACAGAAAGATCAATCTTTTTATCATAACTTTTGTTTATTTTTTAAAAGGGCTAGGGGTTTCTAGGAGAACCTAGGAGATCCTAGGAGATTCTAGGAGGTCCTAGAGATTCTAGGTGTTTCTACTTATTTCCGATTTTTGTCATGCGGTCGACTTCTGCGCGGATGACCTTGAGGGTGGAGGTGTCGGTGGCGAAGACTGAGTTGAGGCCTTGTGCCTCCTGCGCCGGGTCGCCGGTGTAGTCGTCGCCTACCATCCACTGCTCATGCTGCGGATTAGCGAAACCGCCCCATCCCCAGAAATTACATCCTGCGAAATGGCCTCCATTCTGTGCGTTGTCGCCCACGAGGGAGAAGACATAGCGGTAGAAGCCGTCGCGCCCCTCGGTGGTGATGTCTTTGGTGAACTTGAACCCATCGCGGGGATAGCCGAACTCCTCCATGACGAGGGGTTTGTTCAGACGGGCACAGATGTCAAGGTGGCGGTCGATATAGTTTTTCGTACTGTCACAACTGGCTTTCAGGTCTTCCACCAAATGGTCGGGACGTGCCCACGACCAATTGTAAGGCCATAGGTGGATGTTGCAATAGTCCACATTCTTATCGGAGCAGATGCGCTCATAACAGGCATAGTCGCCCTCACAGCCCCACGCGCCCTCACTGCCGATGGAGATGAGGTGGTTGGGGTCGAGACTGCGGATAAGTGCCGATGCCTCAGACAGCCATTTCTCAAAGGCAGGCAAAGCCTCACGGCTGAACGCGCGCGGCTCGTTGCCTATCTGCCATGACATGATGGTCGGGTCGTCAATGTACTTCACTCCAGTGTAGCGGTTGGTGCGGCCTAGGATGAAGCGGATGTAGTCGTAGAACAGTTGGTGCGCCGTCTCATTGGTGGCATATTGCTCCACGAACTTCATGTAGGCGCCATAGCCATCCTCGTTGGGACGCGGTGCCTTGCCCTGTCCGGCATGCTCCAGATAGAAACCATATCCCCCACTCCACTCCCAGGAGTTGTTGAGATAGAGCACGGCCACCATCTTCCTTTTGCCCATCTCCTGAAGCAGGAAATCGAGACCGGCGAGGATGGAGTCGTTGTATACGCCAGGCTTTTCCTGAAGCGTCGGTTCCACCTTGGTGGTGATGCCCCGCTCGCCGTCGCTTCCCACCAGGATGCGGAGGTTGTCGATGCCCATCTCCTTCATGTAGTCGAGTTCACGGCACAGTCTATCGCGGTCGCCGCCCTGTCCCTCGCTTCCAAGGATGGCACCATACCAGAAGTTGGTTCCTACATAATAATAAGGATGGCCGTCACGCACGAAATGTCCGTCGCTGACCTTGACAAAACTGGGTTCTGCCACCTGATTCTGACAGGCGACCAAGGTGAAAGCCATAGCCAAAATAGACAATAGTGTTCTCATGTGTTTGGGTGTTCGTTTGATGTGGCAAAATAAACAAAAAAAAATGAAAAAACGTGATACTTTCATGTCATTGTTTGATACAATTATTCGACTTTCTCATTTGTAAGTAGTGAAAGTAGTAAAGTAGTGAAAGCAGTTAAGCCATATGATTGGTTTGTCGGCATTTATCAAGTAGTTACATATGACAAAAAAAGACATGGCCCGCAGAGATTGCATGGCCATGTCCATAAGATTTTGTAAAACCTATAGGTTAGAAGAGCACGTTGACGATGTCAGATTCTGTCCACTCCAGTTCTTCCCTGTCGCAGAGTCCCATCCACCAGAGGCCGACGGTGTTGTACTGGGTGAATTTCTGCCGCATGTACTGGGCATATTTCACACGCTCCGACATGGCGGCATGCTTGCCGATGGCGCCGAACTCACCGATGATGAACGGCACGCCCAACTCGCTGGAGAAGCGCCGCTCTATGCGGGTGAAGATGTCGTCAATCTCCTGCTGGCAAGTGGTGTCAAAGATGTAGATGTACCATTGCTGGGAATCCTTGTCATTGGTATCATTGCAGAACCAATAGGGATCGTAACTGTGTATCGATGCCAGGATGTGGTTGGGATGCTTGTCGTTGGGAATCTGCATTCCGGCCAGTTTGGCAGGAGAACTTCCGGCACCGTAAGGATTGACAATCAGGTTGCGGTACTCGTTGTTGCCGCCTGTAGCACGCACCTCGTCCACGAAGTCCTGCTCCAACTTGTTGACAGCCGTGTAACAGGAGGGATCGGCCGGGTCGCCCCATTCGCCCTGTGCGCTCAGAATCTCATTGAATGCCTCAAAGATCAACTTGTCGTCATAGTCACGGAAGCGGGTGGCAATCTGGTTCCATATCTTCTTGAACTTAGCGCTGATAGCGTCATAATTATTCATGTCGGCCCTCAGCCAACTGTTGGAAGCATCGCCAGAGTCGTGCTGCACATTGAGGATGCAGTAGCAACCGGCATTGAGCACCATCTGCACCACCTCCTCGACACGGTTCATCCAAGCCTTGCTGATGACATCGTTGGCATTGCAGTGGATGCCCCATGTCACCGGCACGCGGATGACATTGAAGCCCTTCTCCGCAATAAAATCGATGATCTCCTGCGTGGTCTCTGGCTGGCCCCACTGGGTCTCGAAGTCATAAGGCGTCTTGTCTTCCGGATCCCACCAAGAGCCGATGGGATTGGAGTCGAGGGTGTTGCCCAGATTGTAGCCGATACCCAGTTTCTCGACCAGGGTGAATGCACTCATGAAGGGGTCGTTGGGGTCGGTGCCCGTACCATTCTGGTTGATAACCACGGTCTTGCTCAACGAACCAGACCTCACTGTGAGGGTGGCAGAACGTTTCTCCCCCTCGTTCTTCATCACGTTGAGTTTGGTATAGGAGAACTTGTTGGTGTACCCATATCCTGCGTGAACCTCCAGTTTGCACCAGGTGGTGTCGTCGAGTTCGGCAGTCCAGGATCCGTCAGCATTGATGCCCAGAATGGCCGCTCCTCTTCCTATCGAGAAGGAAAGGTCGCTAACGGGAACGGAATCCCTCAAAATCTCCAACTTGGTGGCATTTCCGGTCCGCAAGCCGTTGTCGACTTCCTTTCCGTCTTCATCGCTGCAACTGTAGAGTCCGGTAACGGCCGTGGCCAGCAGCAACATGCCAAGAATATTCTTTATTCTCATAATCGGTAAATTTTAGATGGGTTATTTCTTCTTGTAGAAGATACGCACATTGTCGAGACACACATCGATGAATCCGCGCGAGGTGCCCTGGTTGATGGACTGGAGGCGGAACTGATTGATTCCCAATGTCACGATATCGGCATAAGAGTGACCTGCAAAGCACGGGATGTTGCTCAGAGGCAGGACGTGACGGTACCACTTGCCCACAGGTGCCTCGCCATTGATATCGCCCAGGACAGGGCTGAAGTTTCCAAACGCGCCGGCATCATAATCGGTCCATTCGAAGTTGTCAAACTGATTCTCACTGTTGTCCAGCGGCTGTATCATATACCTGATGTAGCCCGAGAACACACCATTGTTGTAGTCAGAGTTGTTGTTGTACACCTCCATGGCGAGATACACCTCATCGGCCGAGGCCGTTGCGGGGATGATGTCGAACGAGGGCAGTGCGAAAGAGTTGCCGTCCCAATCCTTGCGGAAATATACCATCTTTCCCCACCACTGCTGCGCTTCGCTCTCCACGGTGATGCGTGCATAGTTGCCCGAACTGGTGAAGGGGGCTGCATCCGGCGTGGCAGTCTCATACGAGGCGTTGGGATCCCATCCGTTGTCGGTGGCGTCGCCGTCAAAACTGGTCAGCAGACAGTTGTAGTTATAGAAGAGGATGGAGGCCTTGCCGCCCGGAGTAGTGACGGTGAGCAGTCCGTCGCCGCCCTGTGAGGGAAGTTGGGACATCTTGAACTGGATGGCGTCCTCGCTCTCAGCCACGACAAACTGATCGGGTGTCAGTGTGACGTCGCCATAGGTGATGGACTCCACCTGCACGAACTCACGTCCTGTGAGCACCACTTCCTCACCGAGAACCGGCATGTCGGATGAGATATCGTTAAGGACAGGCATTCCCGGTACGACGGTGAAATCGATGTAGGTGGTTCCACCGGCACATTCGATGACCAGAGCGCCCTTCTCGTAGGGAAGGCTGGGGATGACGACACCCAACTGCGAGGTGGTCTCATAGGCCTGGGTGCGGCTGTTGATGTGATGGTCGCTCACCACAGTGTTCACGCTGGTCGCTTCCACATGGTTGCCGCCGACTGTCTCCCACTTAGTGGTGTCGAGTTGGGCGGCTGTGATGTCAGTGAAATACACCTTTTCGATATCCACGAGGTTGAGACCGTACACATTCAGCAGGTCGCCGGCCTTGCGGGGGTACATGGCCTGGATGCGTGTGATGGAGGGATAGGGAGCCGTCACCTTGAAGGAGTAGACGGCGGTGCCATGTGAGGTCTCCACCCTGATCTCATCTTTCAGGCTGCTGTCGAAAGCGGTGAGCACGAAGCCGTCGTCCTCAGTAGGAATACTGACGATGACACTGTGGTCGGTGTTCATCGTGGGGTTGAAATACACCTGCTGGTCATTGATGAACACTTTCTGCACCTTGCTGAGGTTCTGTCCGATGATGGCAATCTGCTGACCCGTTCCAGCCTTGGTAAAAGTGCTGTCCGCCTTGGCTGGGTCGCACACGCGCACGGCGGTGATGACCGGGGTGCCCATGCCCTCCTCGTCCTCCTTGCAGGAGGATACGGAGAGCACCATCAGCGCCATCAGTGCCATGACCAGCCAACCATATCTGTTGTTGAACATATTTCTTTTCATCTTGTTCCCGATTAAATTATTCTTTGCTGAATTCATACTCCTGCGGTGGCTGGTTGAAATAGGGATTCTGAATCACATCAGCCTCCGGATAGGGCATGAATATATTGGCCTCACTCAGCACGATGGGCGCATAGTCGGCACCGCGTGCATTGGCCAGCGAGTCGAGGTTGTAGGTATAGCCTTGCTTGGCGGTCTTCACGACGGTGTTGTCGCTCTCGCTGGCACGCAGGCAATCGCTCCAGTAGCAATGTCCCTCGTTGTCGAAGAAATACCAGTTGTTGGTGCCGGGGAACACGCAGCGGTAACTCAGCGTGTGGTCTTCGTTCAACAGCACATCGCCGCTGTTGAGCATGAAAGCGCGGTGCTGCTTGTAGTTGAAGAAGTCGAGCATATACTGGGGCTTCCAGCGATACCAGGTGACCATGTCATACCAGTTGCAGTACTCCATGCAGAACTCAATGCGGCGCTCGCGGATGAGGTCCTCAAAGGTGAACGAACTCTTGGGAGGCAGTTTGGCGCGGAGACGGGTGGCATTGAAAGCAGCCAGGGCGCGTGCGTCGGTGGTCGAACTGCTGTTGCCCAGGAGAGCCTCAGCCTTGATGAGGTAGACATCAGCCAGGCGCATGATGTAGGTGTTGAGCGGTGAGGCTTGCTGTGCCAGGTGTCCGTCACAGTCGGCCTTGGTACCCACAACGCCTTTCTTGCACTGCATCCAGTTGGTCTTGTATGTGTAACCGCCCTTCTCGCTCCAGATGTAACTGTAGTAGCGTCCCGGCGTGAAGAAGGTGCCGCGGAGTCGGAACGAGTCGGCGGGTTCCTCATTGTAGTAGTTGATCATGTCGACCGAGGCATGGAGGCTGCCGCCCCAGCAGTTGACATCGGTGACATCCGACCAGGCGAGGTCGGAGATGAGGTTGTTGCTGGAGGCATACTCACCCAGGAGCGGGTCGGCCCAGCGCATGGCGAGCAGGGTCTCCTCGTTGTCGTTGAACTGCGGGCGGAAGAGGTTCTCGTAGTTGTCGAGCAGTTTGTACTGTCCGCAGTTGATCACCTCGTCGCACAGCGACACCACACGGTTGAGGGTGGCCTCGTCGCGCTGTCCCTTGTTCCATCCGCTCTGTGCGAGCAGGGCCTTGGCGAGCAGGGCCTTGGCCACATAGCGTGAGGGATGGAAGTTGGCTCCGCGCTCGGGAAGCAGTTCGGCGGCACGCTCGAAATCGCGCACAATGAACTTCAGCACGCTCTCCTCTGTGGCGAGCGGGCGCACCGGGCGTGACGTGATGTCGACATTGTCCTCATAGAGCACCACCTCGCCCCAGCCTCTCAGCAAGTAGAAATAGGCGGTGCCACGCATGAGCATGGCCTCGCCGCGGGCTTGGTTCTTCACAGCCTCGCTCACGTCGCTGGTTGTATAGGTGTCCATGTCGTTGATCACCTGATTGGCCATCGACACCACCATGTAGATGGATGACCAGGCATTGACAATCTCAGTGGTCAGACCGGTGATGGTGAAACGGGCAAACTCACCCTGCAGATAGGGACTCCAGGCGTCATTGGCACGGAAAGAGCCCATGCCCACGATGCCGCGCTCGTTGTAACCGCTCCATGCGTAGTTGTAGAGGGGCTCAAGCGCCTTGATGACCGCATCATCCGTCGAATAGTAGTTGCCTGCCACATAGCCATGCTTGGGTGTGCGGTCGAGGAAATCATCCCCGCAACTGGTCACCATGAGGGCAACCATCATCAGCACGGCACTTATTGTGATATTGACTTTTCTCATAACTGTTGATGTTGACATTTTGATTTAGAAATTGACCTTGAGTCCGACATTGTAGATCCGGGATGAGGGATAACGATAGTTGTCGATGCCCTGCAGGATGACACTCTGGCCGATGGAACCCAGTTCCGGGTCGTAGCCATCATAGTTGGAGATGGTGAAGAGGTTCTGCACATTGGCATAGACCTGCACCCAGTCGAGTTGCAGCGGACGCAGCCATTTCTTGGGGAGGTTGTAGGCCAGTGAGAGGGTCTTCAGACGGATGTAGGTGCCATCCTCGATGAAGCGCGAACTCACGCGGTTGTTGTCGTTCTGACTCTCACCGCTGACGCTGATACGCTGTGTCTGGGCATCCTCGGGATTGAGCACATAGACATTGGAGATGTCGTTGAGCGATCCCTCCGGGTCGATCATGCCGATCTTGGCATAGTCATTGACCAGTTTGAGTTTGTTGCCCCATGCTGTCGGGTTGGAGTGGTTGAGTTTGACGAGGTTGAAGAGATCGTTGCCCACGCTTCCGTTGAAGAAGAAGGAGAGTTCGAGATTCTTCCAGCGGATGACATTGTTGATACCGAAGGTGAAATCGGGATTGGGGTCGCCGATGTACTTGCGGTCGGCCTCGGTGATCTTGCCGTCGCCGTTGACATCCTCATACATATAGTCGCCTACCCAAATGCCACGTTGTGCGATGGGATAGAGGTCGCCGTTGGAGTCGGCGGGACGTGCCACGGGCAGTTTGTTGCCGTTGGCGTCGATCATATACTCCCCGAGTTGGTTTTTCTGATAGAAGTCTGCCTCCTTGGTGAACATGCCGATAACGTTGTAACCATAGAAGCGTCCCACTGGACCTCCGATTTCAGAGAGGGTGTAGACCTGTCCTCCGATGCTGCCGGGGATGGAGGCATCGTCTGTATATAATTTAGTGAGTTTGTTTTTGTTGAACGAGATGGTGGCTCCTGTGCGCCACTCGATGTCGTTCCTGGAGATGTTGACCGTGTTGAGTGTGAACTCAATACCCTTGTTCTGCATGGCGCCCGTATTGACGTAGGGGGCGGAGATGCCCTTCCAGCCCGTGTTGTTCACGACGTAGGTGGGGAGGGTGGCCTGCATGAGCAGGTTGTCGGTCTTCTTGATATAAGCGTCGACGATGAACTCGATGCGGTTGTTGAACAGGGAGAGGTCGAGACCCACGTTATAGGCCTTGGTCTCCTCCCATTTCAGGTTGGGGTTGGCGAAGTTGCCGGAGAAGAAGCCGGTGCCCCATGCGGTGGCGGCGCTCTTCATGGCAATGCCGTATGCGTAACTTCCCGACTGCTGGTTGCCGACGAGACCCCATCCGAGACGGAGTTTGGCGTTGCGCAGCCATTTGACGGGTTCCATGAATTTCTCCTGTGTGATGCGCCATGCGAGAGCCACGGAGGGGAAGTAGCCCCAGCGGTTGTTCTCGCCGAAACTTGACGAACCGTCGGCACGGATGGTGGCGGTGAGCAGGTAGCGGTCGAGCAGGTTGTAGTTGAAACGGCCGTAGTAGGACTCGATGGCCCAGTCGCCGCCCTGCTCGCTGTTGGTGGCGGTGGAGGCGTCGCCCACGGCGATGCTCTTCACGGTGTCGAAGAGATAGCCCTGGCGACTCATCGAGGCTTGGTACCACTCACCCTCCTGCGACTCATGACCTGCCATCACCTGGAAGTGGTGACCCTTGAACGGTTCGAAGTCGTAGGTGGCGTATTGCTTGAACGACTCGTAGGTGTTACGTGAGTTGCCGCGCTGGAGGAGTGACTCGATGCTCTGCTGCGCTGTCTTGTAACTCGGGCGGAAGAAGGTGCTCTCACCCCAACTGCGGTTGCCGCCATACTCCACACGGATGGTGAGGCCCTTGACGGGAGTGATGTTGGCGAAAGCGTTGAAGTCAAACTGGTTGTTGCCGCGGTTGTTGTCACGCATCTCTGCCTCGAAGAGGGGGTTGGAGTTGTAGTTGTGCTCCAGGTTGAGTCCGAAGTCATAACTACCGTCGGGGTTGCGCGGTGCCATATCGGGATACTGCACGAGAGCGGTCTGGATGACGTTGTTCTCATCGAAGGTTATCACCTGCTCGGTCTTGGCAAAGGCGGCGTTGAGTCCCACCTGCAGCCATTTGGTGATGTTGGTATCGAAATTGGCACGGAAGGAGACGCGCTTGAAGTTGGAGCCCACACCGATACCGTCCTGATCGAGGTATCCGCCTGAGAGCGAGTAGTGCATGTCCTTCGTACCTCCGCTCACGTTCACCTGATGGTTGTGCATGAAGGCGGTGCTGAAGAGTTCGTCCTGCCAGTCGGTGCCATTGGTGAGCAGCGACTGGTCGAGCAGTTCCTCACGCTTGCCGTAGCCGTAGATCTCGGCACGCACGTTGTAGAACTGAGCAAACTCCTTGAGGTTCATCACGTCGAGCATCTTGGGCAGTTGCTGCCATCCCACATAGCCCTCATAAGAGAGTTTGGGCTTGCCTTCCTGTCCGCGCTTGGTGGTGATGAGCACCACACCATTGGAGGCACGCGAACCGTAGATGGCGGTGGCGGAGGCATCCTTGAGCACCTCGACCGAGGTGATGTCGGCGGGGTTGATGCTGCCCAGCACACTGGTGTTGTCTGAGGTCTGTCCCGACATCTGGATGCCGTCGACCACATAGAGCGGCTCATTGCCGTTGAAGGAGTTGATACCACGGATCTGCACGGAGATGCCACCACCCGGAGTACCAGAGTTCTGTGTCACCATCACACCGGCGATGCGGCCCTGCATGGCCTGCTCGACGGAGGTGTTGACACCTTGCTTGATCTGCTCCTCGTTGATGGAGGCCACCGATCCGGTGAGGTCGCTTCGCTTCATCGTACCGTAGCCGACGACGACGACCTGCTCCAGCGTCTGCGTGTCCTCGGAGAGGCGCACATCGATATGTCCGGCACGGGTGACCTTCACGCTGTGGGTGGTGTAACCGATGTAGGAGACCTCCAGCGTCTGCCCCACAGAGGCATTGATGCTGAAGTTGCCGTCGATGTCGGTAACCACACCGGTGCTCGATCCCTTGACTTTGACCGTTGCTCCGATGATGGGCTCATTCACCTCGTCGGTCACCGTACCGGTGACCTTCGTCTGGGCGAAAGCGTTCAAGGGGAGCAAGGTGAGGATAAGCAGCATCACCTTATATAATATAATAAGGCCATGCTTCCCATTAGACTTGCTTTGATACATATTCAATTGGTTTTTAGGTTGTTTCATGCTGATGCTCTCCCACTGGGAGCGGTATTAGCCAATAAAAGAGGGTGGTGATGAGCCACCCTCCTAAGGTTATGGTTGGTCGATTATTTCTGGATGAACTTGCGACCGTTCTGGATCACGACACCCTTGTATGTGTCGCTGACGCGCTGTCCAGAGAGGTTGTAGCGGATGCCGTTCAGGGCCTCCTGAGCCTTGATGGTCTCCACGCCTGACTCACCACCCTGCTTCACCAGGTAGATGGCGGTCACTTTCAATACGGTGGGTGCTGAGGTCTGAAGAGCACACTGCGCAACCTTGCTGAGATCCTTTCCGGCGAAGGAGCACTCCAACTTGTTGATACCCGGCTCGCCCCATGCGGTTGCCACGTTGTTGGCGCCATCGCTCACAAGGATCTGAGTATTGACAGTGGTAGGCTCAGCGAACTCAAACACAATCTTGGAGTATCCCGACCAATCGGAGGGTTGGTCATCGGGAGCGAACCATCCTGCCAGGCCACCCCATTCTGCTGTAGTGAAGATGATGCTGCCATCCTCTGTTCTCTCGATGGTTTCAGCCTGGTTCCAAGTGTAGTTGAAGTTGTCGATCATGTTGACTTTATCACCATCCTCGATAGGAGGCTCCTCGCCACCCGGCTTCTTGATGTAGTACATAGCGGAAATCTTGATGGTGGAAGGAGCAGCGGCCTGGAGAGCAATCTGGTTGACTGCTGTGGCACGCTCGTCGTTCAAATTAATGAAAACATAAGTGGCACCGGGATTGGCCTGCTTGGTGATGGCGTTGTCTCCCTCGGCAGCAAACTGCACGAAGAGTTGGGTGACAACGGTGGTCGGCTCTGCATACTCTACCACGAGGTAGTCATAACCGCTGAGGTCTCTTCCACCCAACCATTTTGCAAGACCGCCCCACTCTGCTGAGTTGAAGGTCATGGTGCCGTCGGCATTGTATTCAACGCTCTCTGTTTCCTGCCAGGTGCTCCATCCGCTGGTGATGTCGATAGGCACTTTCTCACCCTCGGGGAGAGGCTCTACCTCACCGAACTCCTCAAACACATAACCGCCAAAACTCAGTTTGGAACCAGTGCAGAACACATAGTAAGTCTCATTGGCCACCACGTTGAACTCGAGTGTTCCGTTGACTTTCTCAGCCACTTTGAAATCCTCGCTCAGTTGCACTGTCTCTGCCTCATCAGCATCCCTTTTGACGGTGAGTTCGCTGACTGACAAGCAAGAGCCGTCGGATGCCTTGGCCACGTAGAGGTTCTTGTCAGCATTGAGCACGATGTAAGCGGTGATGTGTCCGTCCTTTGACGGAGTAATCATGTAATAGGTACCCGACTGTGGGAGGTTGCCAGACTCTGGTTTGTAGCCACTGCCGGCACTCTTGTCACCATCGAGTTCTCCATCCTTCGGGTTTTGGTTGCCCACCACGTAAACGATGCGGGTCTTCTCCTCCATCTCACCAGTCTCGGAGTTCTCCACCATCACTTGCTGGCCGAAGATGCCTGCACAATAGGCTTTGGCAGATGCTAACTTCAGGTCATAGTTTTTCGTGGTACGGTCGTTTCCGAGCACCAGTTTGGTGTTCTCGGTTGTCAGAGTCGCGCCATTGCCATAGGTTCCGTCGGGAGCAAAGAGAACCTTCTCCTGGGCCTGAGCACAAACGGCCATCATGACCACTGCAATCAAAGTAAAAAATTTCTTCATAAGCTTAATTAAGTTATTGGTTATGTAAATTAAAAAATAGATTCTGCAATTTGGGCACAAAAATACAAGTAAAAATCGAAATAATATGATACTATCTTGACCAAATATGATATTATTTGTTTTTTTGATTTTTTTAAGTAGCGAAAGAAGGGATTCCATCCTGCAGATGGTCTCCCTTCCTTTTATTCATAATGCCTGATTCTCACCTCCACGCCGTCATTCTGCAACTGGGCAGGAATGCCACTCACATCAGTCTTACCATAGTGGTAGGGGAACAACACCTTGGGCTTCACAATCCTTGCAGCCTTGACCAACTGTTCCGTGGTCATCGTATATGGCTGGTTGCAGGGCATGAAAGCGACATCGATGTCTTTGATGGCACTCATTTCAGGGATGTCCTCCGTGTCACCGGCGACATAAATTCTCAGGCCATCAACAGTGATGATGTAGCCGTTGTCCCTTCCCTTCGGGTGGAACTGCTGGCGGCCCTCCGTGGTGTTATAGGCAGGAACGGCCTCAATGGTGATATCCTTGGCTATCTTTGTCACATCACCGTTGGCCATGGCCTGACCATAGCCGATCATCTCTGCGCATCGCTTGTTGGTGATGAGTTTCGTGCCCTCTCCTGACAGCGTCTTGATGGCTGCCCTGTCGAAGTGGTCGCCGTGCTCATGCGTCACGAGGATGTAGTCGGCCTTCGGCATGGCGGTATAGTCTATTGTCCTGTTGCCCAACTTCGTCACGGGGTCGATCTCAAATTCCTTTCCGTCGTACTCCATGCGGATGGAGGCATGCACAAGCGCATGAAACCGCACTGTTTTTCCGCTTTTCGTCTGGAAGGCATCTACCTCATAAGTGTTGGCTGAGCCACTTTTGTTAACATTTTCGATACGCTGCTGACCGAAAGCGGAGGTCAGTCCAAGGAAGGTCAGCAGGCAAGTCATCAGATTTCTCATATCATCTTTGTTTTAGTTTTTTGACAAATCAAGCAAAAAAGAGCATCGGTTTTGTCCGACTTTGCAAATATATGGATTTTTTCTGAAATTCGTCTATTACAAGCAAAAAATATTTCATTCAAATTTTACATGTCCAGACTTTTCAACACAGAGAAGCAGAGGTACAGAGAATAAAAAAATGAATGGGGAATTATATGACACACACCAAATTGACATGAAGAGACGACCAGAAGAGGCAGATGACCTCTTTATCGATCTCACTTTTTTCTGCCAAAATGCCGTAGTCTGATTTTTTTTGTATAATTTTGCCTACATCATCAAAATCTATATCATTATGAGATATGCAATAATCATGCCCATCATGGCCCTATCAGTCCTTTTGGTCTGCTGTGCCAACACCCCATCGAAAAAGACGGATACCAACACACCTACCGACGTGAGGAGTTTCGGACTGGTAGGCAATGTGAAGGATATCTCCGTCACTGTCACCGACCTTTCTGATGCCGAACCCACCTCATGGCAAGACAGCACCCAATATATGAAATTCGATGACAACGGAAGGGTGTTGAAAGACCGCTACGACAATCTTTACAAATATGATGACAAAGGCAACTTCATCTATGGCTTGTCGGAAAAGAGCAAGATGCGTCGCGATGAGAAAGGTCGTATCGTCTACTATGAAAACAGGATGGACGAAGAGGACGACCAAGGTTTTACCCTCAAATTCGAATATGACGAAAACGGCCGGATGGTCAAGACCGAACGGACAGGATGGGAGTCCACCGTTGACCAGACTTTCACCTATGCCGACAACCACATCTATCCTGACCGCATCAACCTGGAGTCGGAAGACGAGGGTGACCATTATTCCACTGTCATCACCTATAACTATAAGAAATTTGACAATATTGGCAACTGGACAGAGCGAGAAATCCACTCCGTTTGCAAGCACACCATCGATGGCGAACTTGAGGACACGACTGACTCCAAAAGTATAGAAAAACGGGAGATACATTATTATCAATAAAGTTTTTGATGAACCTGTATGAAGTCATCCACAAAAGACAATCAAACATCTATTTAAACTCCAAAAATATGAAAAGAATATTCACAAAAGCAGCCATGTTTTCCATCATGGCATTGGGATTGGCATTGGTAGCCTGCACAAGCAAAGCCCCCGTAAAAGAACAGCAGAGTGAGGAATCCGCCACAATCGCACCCGATGACTCACTCGTGGTGGCAGCAGACAGTCACCTGAAGGCTCATCAGGAAGACATCCATGCCCTGTGGGACTCATATTTCGAAGGAAAGGAAATCTCCAAATACGCGCTTGCCAAGAACTATGTCTTCCTGAGTACCCAAGATGGCAAAGACGGACTGCTCCTCTCGTTCTACAAGGACATGAAAGATATTGACAATTTCGATGGCATCGCAGTGGGTGAAGGCCAGGAACTCACATTCCAAGGCGATGCACTGGTGATCAAGGAGAAAACCGACGCTGGTGACAAGACCACCTATTACGAGAAAACTGAACAGGAGGGTTTCAACCAACTTTTCACCGTGACAGAGAAAGACGGTCAGAAAACCTACACAGATGATGTCGATGAACCTTACGATGAAAAGGAAGCGCAGGACTTCATCAACAAGATCAGCAGCGCCACGGCATCGTCCCTTGCCGACGTTCTGAGTTCGTGGATTGATCTATAACTTATCTCTGCAGTCTGTGCCCGAGGAGACGACGATGATGTCTTCTTTGGGAACACACTCCCAGGAGAACAAGGGGAGGAGTTCCTGGGCGCTGATGGCATCGGGTGAAGGGATGATGCCAGCCAGAAAAGCCAGCCTGCCAATCAATTGGCGGGCTGTTTGATGTTGCCGCAGACATTCCATGTCAAGACTTTTGTCACGCTTTGACAACCGCTGTCCCTCGCTGTTGCAGAGCAGGGGAAAATGGATGAACTGCGGTATGGGAAAGTCCAGCAAGTCAGCCACATACATCTGCTGTGGCGTGGAGAGCAGCAGGTCGCGCCCCCTCACCACCTCGGTGATGCCCATCAAGGCATCATCGATGACCACCGCCAGTTGATAGGCCCATGCGCCATCCTTGCGACGGATGATGAAGTCACCCACCTGGCGGGAAAGATTCACCATCAAATCACCATAATGCCCGTCAGTGCACAGCAGGTCACGGTCGGGCACAATGAGTCGTGTAGCCCCCCTGCGGCCAGGCTGCGGAGGAAGTCCCCTACATGTTCCCTTATACACCACTCGCCCGTCGCTCTCATGCGGAGCCTGTGTGGCCAGAAGGTCGGCTCGCGTGCAATAGCAGGGATAGGTCATCCCGTGCTGTTGCAACTGACGGAAGTAATGCTCATAGATATCAGAGCGATGACTTTGATATACGGGTTCCCCATCCCAAGTCAGTCCCAACCAGTTGAGGTCGTCCATCACCCACCGGGCATACTCTGGCCGGGAGCGCCCTGGGTCAAGGTCCTCAATGCGCAGCAGCCACTCGCCGCCCTTGCTCTTCACGGAGAGCCAGGAGAGCAGCGCACAGAATAGATTGCCCAAATGCATGCGCCCCGTGGGGGATGGAGCGAAACGACCCTTATTGCAGTTCATAGTTCATAGTGCATAGTTCATAGTGCATAGTTGGTGGACGCGTCTCTACTAAACAATCTACAAATGTAGACATATTTCTTAAACAAAGAAAGAAAAATATATTTTTTGTTTAATTCTCCATTAATTCTGCATCTCGATTGGAACTATCGTTTCATTTCCGTAATTTGTCTAAAAGACATACATTTTTGTCTGAAATATTGTCGGAATGTACATTTTTTTGTAGTTTTGCCAACCTTCAAGCATGACGTATGGAAACTGCGAAAGTCAATAAAACTAAAAAATATGTTTGTATCTGAGATTTCTTTATGGGGCGCAGCGCTGGTAGCGTGTGTGGTATTTGCAGCGATGATAGCACTCGCCTTCTTCGACAGCAAGATGCTGCGTCGGATGTTGGTCATATTCGGAGCGACGGTGGCGCAGATGGCCGTCGTGGTAGCCGTCGTATGGGTGGTCTATCAGACGAATGCCTGGTGGGCCTATCTCCTCTGGTTCCTGCTGGTATTGTTTTTGTCCATCTGCTGGTGCCTGTATCCTTTACAGACCATGCGTAAAAAGATGCTATGGCCGGTAAGTGTCGGGACATTGGTGGGAAGTATCGTGTTGGGAGGCAGTGCGATGCTGTGTCTGCCTCTCAATGTCTATCTGTCTGTGTATTCGGTGCTGATGGCCTGTATGACGGCTTCGCTCATGCAGACCATGATGGGCTACCAGCGCAGAATGCAACATCCAGAGGTTCTGCGTGAGAGCCTATTACCTCAGGTGAGAACACTGGCGCAGCCCTTGGTGATGGTCATACCAATGCTCTATGCCGGTATGCTGCTGGGGGGCGTTCCGGCTCTTGAAGGCCTGCTTGTCGTCTTTCTGCTGATAGCAGCCTCCTTCGTGGCCAACATCTTGGCTGGCGTGATAGCACTGCAGATGCTGCACAAAAAAAAGAATCTAACAGCATAGATTATAAGTATTTGTCATGCGCTTTGCGGATTAAAAATCCTGATATTTAAGACATCGGGATTGCAAATCCCGATGAACATTACCCCATATTCGCTCGGGAAAGAAAATTAAAAAATGTTTTTTTATTTTGCTTTCCACTCGCTTATTCGTACTTTTGCGGAAAAATTAGGAAAAGCAATGAGAAAAGCCATTATATTGATTTTCGCCGCCATCCTATGCTGCCACGTACAGGCACAGGAACTGATGGCGAAAGTCACCATCAACAGCAACCAGATACAGGGCACCGACAAGAGCGTCTTCGAGAACCTGAAGGAAACACTCGAGCAGTTCATCAACGACAAGCAATGGACCAGCCTCCAGTTTCAGAAAAATGAGCGCATCAACTGCAACTTCAACATCACAGTGACAAAATATGACAATGCGTCGAATACCTTCACCTGCAACGCACTCATCCAGGCCAACCGCCCTGTGTGGAACTCCTCCTACACCACCACACTCTACAACAACAAGGACAACGACTTCAGTTTTGAGTTCGCACAATTCGACCAACTGGAGTTCAACGAGGAGGTGATCGACAACCAACTCGTCGCCCTCATTGCCTACTATGCCTACCTCATCATCGGTCTCGACCTCGACAGTTTCTCTCCCAAGGGCGGCGAGGATGTCCTGCAGCGGTGCATGAACCTGGTGAACAACGCGCAGAACCTCGGTTTTCCTGGATGGAAAGCATTTGACAACGACCGCAACCGCTTCGCCATCATCAATGACTATCTCGACGGCGGCATGGAACCTTTCCGGCAACTGCAATACGACTACTACCGCAAGGGACTCGACGAGATGGCAACCAACGTGGAGCGCGGACGTACCAACATCACCACCGCTCTGGAGGAATGTCTGAAAAAATGCCACGAGAACAAACCGCTAAGCATGCTCCCGCAGATCTGGACCGACTACAAGAAAGACGAACTGGCCAATATCTACAAAGGAAAGGGCACGCCCAACGAGAAGGAGAAAGTATATGACATCCTTTTTGGCATCAATGCCTCGCAGAACAACGCGTGGGAGAAAATCAAACAGTGACACCACTGGGGCAGAGCAACTGAAATATGCTGAAAAAACTATATATCAAGAATTTCACGCTGATCGACGAACTGGACATCAGTTTCGAGGGGGGATTCTCTGTCATCACCGGTGAGACGGGTGCCGGCAAGAGCATCATCCTCGGCGCACTGGGACTGCTGCTCGGACAGCGTGCCGACACCAAGACCATCAAGGCGGGGCGCGACCGCTGCACAGTGGAAGCGCACTTCGACCTACGGAAATATGACATGCAGGACTTCTTCGATGACAAGGACCTCGACTACGACGACGGCGACTGCATCCTCCGGCGTGAGGTGACCGCTGCCGGCAAGAGCAGGGCGTTTGTCAACGACACTCCCGTGGCACTGACCACCCTGCGCGAACTCGGAGACCAACTGGTGGACATCCACAGCCAACACCAGAACCTGCTGATCAACAAGGAGGACTTCCAACTCAGCGTGGTCGACATTATCGCCGACGACAGTCAGGTCCTTGACGACTACCGCACCTCATACCACCAACTCAAGGCCGTGGAACGCCAACTGGAGCAACTGCGCGAGGATATCCGCCGCAACCGCGACAACGAGGAATTCCTGCGTTTCCAGCACCAAGAACTGAGTGGGGCGAAACTCGCTGAGGGCGAACAGGAACAACTGGAACAGGAATATGGCATCCTGTCGCATGCCGAGGAAATCAAGAGTGCCCTCTTCGAGGCCGATGAACTCTTCTCGGGCGATGGCGGCATCGTGGAAAAACTCAAGAGTGCGAGCCACAGCATCGACTCGGTGAGAAACGTCTTCCCCGACATCACGGAGGCGGCAGAGCGTATCGAGAGCAGTTTTATCGAACTGAAAGACATTGCCGATGAGGTGGCCCGCCATGCTGAGCACATCGACTTCGACCCCGCCCGCATGGAGGAGGTGAACAGCCGCCTCGACACCATTTACCACCTGCAGCAGAAATTCCATGTGCAGACCGTGGAAGAACTGATTGGCATCCGCGACGATCTTGAGCGCCAACTCAGTCAGATCGATGGCGGCGACGAGGCACTGCAGGAACTGGAGGCACAGGAAGCAGCCCTCTTAAAGGTATGCAAGGAGAAAGCCAAGCGACTCTCGGCCATCCGCGCGAAGGCAGCCCGCCAAGTGGAGGAGGAGATGCGCAGCCGACTCGTCCCATTAGGCATCCCCAAAGTGAGGTTTGAGGTGGCCATCAGCGAAAAACCGCTGTCCGCTGACGGACAGGACAAGGTGGCGTTTCTCTTCACTGCCAACAGCAACATGCCGCTGCAACCAGTGGCACAAGTGGCGTCGGGCGGTGAGATTGCCCGTGTGATGCTGTCGCTCAAGGCGATGATCAGCGGAGCGGTGAAACTGCCCACCATCATCTTTGACGAGATCGACACGGGAGTCAGCGGCAAAGTGGCAGAGATGATGGCGCATATCATGCAGGAGATGGGCGACAACGACAGACAGGTGATCAGCATCACCCACCTGCCACAGATCGCAGCCTGCGGAAGCGCACACTACAAGGTTTACAAGGAAGAGACCGAAGAGGGCACCGTCAGCCACATGTGCCGGCTCTCCCATCAAGAGCGAGTGAGCGAAATCGCCCAAATGCTCAGCGGAAGCAACATCTCTGAGGCGGCCATCAGAAACGCGGAAGAACTTTTGAAGATTGAAAATTGAAGATTGAAAATTGAAGATTTTTGTGGCATAAGGGTAGGGACGCGATGTATCGCGTCCGCCTATTCCAAAGCAGAGGTAATCATCATTCTAAATTCTTAATTCTTAATTCTTAATTCATAATTCAAAAAATGACCTTCAACATACGGACAATCATGGCGGCAGGACTTCTTTTCACCGCCGCCGCAACCATGGCGCAGCCTGGCCCTGTGAAGAATGCCGCCAAAGCGGTCTTCACACTCACCACCTTCAAGGCCGACGGACAACTGCTGGCCTCCAGCCACGGCGTGTTTGTCGATGCCAACGGAACGGCACTCAGCGACTGGTCCTCTTTCGAGGGGGCTTCGAATGCCGTCGTCATAGATGCTTCCGGAAAACGCTTTGAGGTGGAATACATGATAGGTGCCAATGAGATCTACGATGTGGCGAAATTCCATGTCAAGGGCAAGACCAACGGTGCCCCCATCGCCGCCACAGGTTCTCCGGCGGGTTCCAACGTGTATCTTGTGGGTTACTCGGTGAAGAAGCCCGAAATTTCCACCACACAAATCGACAAGGTGGAGACTTTCATGGACAAATATTCCTATTACATCATCAAGTCGGTGCTGCCCGACAACACCCAGAGTTGTCCGCTCGTCAATGATGCAGGCCAGGTGATCGGCTTTGTGCAGCACTCGAAATACACCACCGACAACCACGCCACCGATGCCAACTACATCAACGACATGCAGGTGACGGGACTCTCCGTCAACGACCCAGTGCTCCGCCGCACCGACATCCCCACGCAAGTGCCCGATGACAAGGAACAGGCCCGCCTGGCGCTCATCCTCTCGGGGCAGTCGACCGACTCTGCCAAGTATGCCAAGACCGTGGACATGTTCATTGAGAAATTTCCCGACATGAACGACGGTTATGCCGCCCTTGCACAGCGCCAGGTCAATGCCAATGACTTCGCAGCGGCTGCCCGCACCATGGAGACGGCTATCAAGAATGTGCCCAACAAGGACGAGGCCTACTACAGTTACGCCCGCCTCATCTATCAGAAGGAGGTTTACAAGTCGGGCCTCCCCTACCCTGACTGGAGCCTCGACAAGGCCTACGAGATGGCTCAGAAAGCATACGACGCCAGTCCACAGGCCATCTACAAGCACCTGCAGGCACAGATCACCTATACCAAAGAGCAATATCAGGAGGCATACGACCAGTTCATGGCGCTCACCCACTCCGACATCCTCAATCCAGAACTCTTCTATGAGGCTGCACAGTGCAAGAAAAAACTGGATGGCTCGCATGAGGAGATTATCGAACTGCTCGACAGCGCCATCAGTTATTTCAAAAAGCCTTATACCTCTGAGGCCGCGCCCTATTTCTATGCCCGTGCCGGCGAACTGGCCGAGAAGGGCGAATACCGCAAGGCCGTGGCCGACTACAACCAGTATGACACGCTCATGCTGGGTCGCCACCCCGCCGACTTCTACTATGTGCGTGAGCAATGCGAGATCAAAGGCAGGCTCTTCCAGCAGGCGCTCATCGACATCGAGATTGCCACCCGCCTGGCTCCTGCCGTCTCTCTCTACTGGGCTGAGAAGGGTTCGTTGCTGCTCAGGCTGAAAGAACCGAAACTGGCTCTCGACTCAGCAGAAAAGAGCATCGCCCTCGAACCTGAATACAGCGACGCCTTCCTCGTCAAAGGTCTCGCTCAGATACAACTCGGCGACAAGAAAGCAGGCCTTGAGACACTGGCCAAAGCCCGCGACTTGGGCAACGAGCAGGCTCCCGCGCTGTTGGAAAAATACAAATAGCATATTTCATACAGGAGAGAAACTCCATCATTCAACTGAACATTCATAACAAAACAAAATCCATACATTATGAGAAAATACTTTTTCACCGCTCTTGTGGCATTGATTGCTGTTTCATTTACGTCATGCAACAAAGGCCCCAAAATCGTCACCGAACGATTCCTCATCAAGTACATGCCCTCTATCAACGACACGATAGAAAATGGGCCTGTCACTGACATTGAAACACTTTATTATGAAAACGACACAACAGCCATTGCCCAAGAATACAAGAGGTATGAAGAAGACACAAGGGCCTTGGTGAAGGAATGCAACGAGTTTCATCAGTCGCTCAGCAAGTATAACATGTCAGAAAGGGACTCTCTCCGCTCTGAATATGGGAAAAAACTGATTGAGCACAGGTGCCTGATGTTTTACACATATAAGGAGACCGCTGATACCACCAATCAAAAAGAGGTCATTGATACCAAAGAACTGCTAAGAGTTGTCAGGGAAAACGGAGCCAACATTCTTAACAGCATCAAATACACGAAAGAGAACAACCTCAGGGTTCAGTTCATCGAACTGAATAACGAGATTTGGCTGAGAGACTTGGAGAACTAAGTCAGAAGGGTGATTCCCTTCCCAACCTGTCAGCAACAAAATAGGAGCGACTCATCGTCGCTCCTGTTTTTATTTGTCATCAAAATCTGTTTTTTTGTGATTCTCAATAATCTACATCAAGCAGCATACCATCGTTGGTGAACTCCAGTTCGTAACCGTTGTTGACGCCAACCTCATAGGTGGTCTTGACGATATCGTTTTTGATCTTGGCATAAGCCACGTTGCCGTCGGGGAAATATTTTTGCAGATAGGTCTTTGCTGCAGTGGGCAACATATCTGCTGAGATGAAACGGTCTCTGTCGAGCAAATCAATGGTGACGGTCATGATGGATAATATCAGTCCGATGAATGTCAGGAGGAGGAGTTTTGAAGTTTTCATAATTATTGTTTTTTAGGGTGATTATTTTTGTTTTCTTATTTCTCTTTTTGTCATCCGGAAACCTTGTTTGTTCCTTTTGACATTGCAAAGATAAGCCGCTTTTCCCCCTCACTCCAAACAATCATCACTCTTTCGTCTCATGTCATTGCGACACACGCCCTCATTTGCGACAAAGGCGGAAACACCCTGTGAAATCTGTCGCTGTTGGCCGTTGGCTGTTGGCCGTTGGCAATTAGCCATTAGCCGTTGGCCGTAGCCGTTGGCAAAAAGCCAAAGGCCAAAAGCGAATAGCCAAAGGCCAAAAGCCAAAAGCCAAAAGGATTATCTCACCACAATGGTCTTGCCCTTGCCTTCCTGACGCACGACGAAGGTGCCCCTTAAGCCAGCAAGGCTCTTGGCCTGTCGGCGCACGATCTTGCCGTCGGTCGTGTAGACGTCGAGCAGTGACTGTGCGTTAGCCCTCACACCGCCGATGGCCAATTCCTGGTCGTCGACGATACGGATGTTGTCCGCCAGCAACACATCGCCCAAGTTCTGCACCTCACCAAACCAGTCAAACTCTGTGGGATTGACAAATTCGGCTGTGAAGCCCACATGTGCATAACGGCCGCTCTTCAGCGATGTCAAGGGGACGCAGACAGTGGTATACTCCTCGGTGACAGGAATGTCGCTTTGATGTGTCGTCTCGTTAACAGGTCCGTCGATGCTGCCCGTCACCTTGAGTTGGTTGATGCATGCAAAGAAAGGCATAATAATAAAAGAAAATCATCAGTTCTCCCCCTTTTGAGACCAAGGTCTCGGAGGGGGAGTTTTTTTATTCCGCTGGATTTTTTTTTTTCCGTTTTTACGAAAAACCGGGAAAAAGATATACCTTTGCATGCTTTTAACCAACCAACGATTACAAAAAATGAGAAAGATTTTTACATTTGTCCTTCTGGCCATCCTGTCAATGACGGCTCATGCCCAGATGAAGACACTGCAAAATAACGAGAATGAAGACTCCACCATCGCCGTCATCGGCTATTTCAGCAAAAATGACACCATGGAGTATCAACGTGTTCAGGGAAAGATGAAAATCGTGGACAATGACACGACTCAACGCGGTGAAATCACAGAGAAATTCATGGTAGTCGTCACGGACTCCACCGCAAACGGCTATAAAATGGAAATCATCCCCTTGTCGTGCGAGATAAAGGACATCGACAACGATTACCAGATGCGGATGGCCTCCTTGCTGTGGAATAACATAAAAGGCCTCCGCTGCCGTTTCACCACCGACGAACTCGGAAGCGTGCAGCATATTGAGAACTGGCGCGAGATTCGTGATGTGCTCAAAAAGAGTTATGTAACGGTCTTCGACAGTCTCTACGCCTCTTTGCCGGCCCTGGACAGTGTGATGCCACGGAAGCAACTGGAGAGTCTGACGCTCTTAGGATGCTCGACCGAAGACGGCATCAAGGAACAATATGACGAACTCGACATGCTCTTCGGACTGCATGGCAACGAAGTGACCATGGAGCCGGTCGAGACCGATGACATATCCGAGGCAGGATACCCCACTCATTCGCGCATTGAGTCTTTCTACCCTGCACCCAAGGACGAATATGACATTGAAGGCGACTATGTCGTAAATGCGCGCACCGATACCAAGTTATCCGGCGATGACGTGAAAGACCTGCTCAGCACCACCCTGGGCGTGCTTCTTACCGGAGAAGTTTCCGACAGCGTGAGCAAATATACGAATGAGGCGCTCACCAACACAAAAGAAGGAATGACGACCACCAACTACGAGCAGTATTGCTATTTTTTCAACGGATGGCCCAAACTCATGCAGAAGATCGTGGAAATCAACGTAGCAGGTCTCGTCAGACGCATCGAATACGATTCCATTGAGTGGACAAGAAGACATTGGGAATAATCTCCCACCAAAAAATCAGCCATTTTCGATTGGTTTCTCGAAAATGGCTGATTTTCAGCAATATATACCCACTACCTCGTGACTATCTCTTGAGCATCTTCTTGCCGTTACGGATGACGATGCCCTTGTAATCGGCACCTACCTTCATGCCCACCACATTGTAGATGGCGCCATCGGCAGCTTGTTCTTCGGCGTTCACCAACTCGATGCCGTCTCCCTCGATGAGGATGAGTTCTATCTTGTCGATGTTGCAGTAAGGACTGTTGATGGTGATGCGCATGATCTGCTCGCCAGCCTCCAGGCGGGTGTTGATTTTGCCCTCAAACGCCTTGTAAGTGTCCCAACTGTTGTTGCCTGTTTGTGACACATTCACCTTGCAGAGGTTGGTAACCTTGCCATCCTTGACGAGACCCAAGGTGAAACCAGAACCAGTGGAGCCAGAAGAGGCGGTTGCCTTATAGGAATACTTGCCACCCTCCTTCACGTTGACGGTGTACTCCAGCCATTCGTCAGTAGCGGTGTAGCCGATAACATAGCCACCGTTTCCGGAGACGATGTCTACACCCTCGCTGTCGGAACGATAGGCCGTGGTACCCTCGTTCTGGGAATCAGAATCATGATAGGTGAAGCCCTCGCCTCCCCTGTCGAAGTTCTCTGCCTCGATGACACCCGGTATCTGGATGATGCCCTTGTGCGGAGTACGCTTGTTGTTGACCAACAGTTCCAGTTTTGCAATCTTCGACTCCCTGCCCTCTGCATCGGTGGCGATAGCCATATAGGCAAAGGTACCCTTGGACGTCGGCTTGTACTCATACACAAACGGTTCTTGGGTAAGTGTCTTCACCAGCACTTGGTTGAGATACAGCTTCACATTGGCAATAGTGCTGTTGGGCGAGGAAGCCTCCACCTTGATGGCGGTATTGGTATTGATGACCGCAGGCGACGGGTCAGAAGAAATGGCAATCTTGATATCCTCATCCACATCGATGCGCTTGAATTCAATCTTGTCGATATTGCAGCTGCTGCCCTTGATATTAAGGCGGATAACTTGCTGTCCCTCCTCCAGCGGGATGAGGAGACGGCCATGCACAGTGCGGTAGTTGTCCCAGTTGTTGGATTGCACGCAGGGCACGGGAATGACATCTGTAAGAGTGGTCAGTCCCTCCTTGGTGCTGAGTGCCAAACTGATAGAGGAGTTATTAGCACCCGATGAGACGGTGGCGTCATAGGAATACAGGCCAGCCTCCTTCACGTTGACAGTGTACTCCAGCCATTCACCCTGAGAAGTGTAGCCGATGGCATAGTTGTTATTGCCATTGACGATATCGACACCCTCGCTGTCGGAACGGTATACGCTGGTGCCCTCGTTGGTGTTGTCGGAGTCGTGATAGGTCATACCCTCAGCACCCTTGTCGAAGTTCTCTGCCTGCAGCGTGCCTGGGATCTCGATGACACCCTTGAAGGTCTCGCGGGGGTTGTAGACCTTGAAACCAGAGTAGCGCACATACTCGGAGCCATCGGTGGCCACCACCACCGCCTTCACGTCATGTCTGCCACCGTCGGTGGGCGTGAATTCCGTGGCATAGGGAGCCTCTTTCAGGGTAGTGATAAGTTGGTCTTTCACATAGACATCGATATGGTCGATTGTCTTGGTTCTCAGTGAAGCCCTGATGGTGATGGGCACCACGTCGCCCTTGGAGACGGCCAACGGATTGCACTTCACATAGACTGAAGCCTCTTTCTTCATACCGGGGAAGGGACTCTTGGCGTTCTTGGCGGCATCGCTCTTCATATACTCACGCAGCCAAGTCATGGCAGGACGGTCCTTACCATCGCGGATGAGGCCAGAGTTGCCATCAGTGGTCCAGGTGGCACCATAGATGTATCCCCAAAGGGTAATGCCAGCGCAGTAGTCAGACTCCCACATATAGGGAATCTGCTCCGAGTAGCGCTGCTTCTGCAGTGCATCGTCAGAGGTGCCGATATCATATTCCGTGCTGTACATTGGCATCTTGAGGGCATTCTGTATCTTTGTCATGGCCGACTTGAAGTTGCTCAGGCTCATGTCGGTGAGGTCATGGCTCTGGCATCCGTAAGCATCGATGGGCGCACCGGCGTCACGAAGGGTTCTTACGAGGTCGATGTACTGGTCGATCTGCCACTGGAAGGTGTTGTAGTCGTTGTAAATGAGGATGGCATTCGGCCAGCGCTCATGGGCCATCTCAAAAGCCTTGATGATCCAGTCGAAACCTGTTGCTCCGTCTCCGCCCAAAGCGGCCTTGTAGGGAGCGGGCTGGTGGCCGGCTACCGCCTCGTTGACCACATCGATAATCTCAAGATTGGGATAATGTTTTGCCACGGCATCAAAATACTCCTCAATGGCCTTTGTCTGCTCTGAAGTCGACAAGCTGTTGACCCATGAAGGATACTGGGCTCCCCAGATGAGGGTGTGGTACTTGAATGGGAAGCCGTGCTGCTTGGCATAATTGGCAGACCTGTCTGCATTGCCAAAATTGAAAGAACCACGGCGGGAACCCTCAATGGCATCCCATTTGGTTTCATTCTCAGGTGTAATTTGGTTCCAAAGTTTGTAGAAAGGCTCCACTCCGCCTCCGGCATCCACATTGTACCTGGTGGTGATGTTACCCAAGAACTTGTCGGGGTTGGTGGACAACTGCGCCTGGCTCTTCACCGGAAAAAGGAGAGCAGCGAGTCCCAACATTCCCACAGACATCCATCTCTGGAAATGGTTTTTGATTCTCATTGCGTAGAATTGTTTCATATGAAAGTTAGTTATTTGAAAAATGATTATTCATGTACAGCAAACCGACACGCACTGCCGGAATTTATTGCAAAAATAGCGAATGCCGATGCTTTACAAAAATAAATCTTCGATTTATTTGTCCCAATTTACATAACACATTATAAAATGTAACTTTTTATAAAGTGCGCTCGAACCCAAGACCTACTGCGCTTTGGTAGGGGGATAAAGCAAAACTCCCTGCAAAAATGCAAGGAGTTTTAAACGTGATTCCGTTGGGGCTCGAACCCAAGACCTACTGCGCTTTGGTGGGGGATAAAAAAGGCGAGACTTACATCCCGCCAATGTGATTCCGTTGGGGCTCGAACCCAAGACCTACTGCGCTTTGGTGGGGGATAAAAAAAGGCGAGACTTACATCCCGCCAATGTGATTCCGTTGGGGCTCGAACCCAAGACCTACTGCTTAGAAGGCAGTTGCTCTATCCAGCTGAGCTACGGAACCATCCAAATTGGGTGCAAAATTAGTGTTTTTTTTGTGGGCAGCCAAATTATTTGAGAATTATTTTTCAAAGGATGGCAGAATCTTAGTTCATGCAGAGTCAACCAGCAAGTGCAAGTTGTGTGCAAATTTATAAATAATGTTTGTAAAACTCTTCCTTAGGATTGCTATAATTGAGTTTTTTCCTTGGCCTTTTGTTTATTTTTGCCTGTATGGATGCGATTTTTTTGTCC